>WJXF01000010.1_pt1 | contig 165715 bp, 160 predicted proteins | sample 9263211 | NCBI WGS metagenome assembly WJXF01 (sample SAMN12697362, study PRJNA563984) | aquatic metagenome | isolation source: water sample from a prawn hatchery tank treated with erythromycin, plated on... | place: Australia | collected 2018-10-17
CTGGGGTAAGCTATTCGGTATTAACTTTGCACTTGGTGTGGCTACCGGCCTTACCATGGAGTTCCAGTTTGGTACTAACTGGTCTTACTATTCGCATTACGTAGGTGATATTTTCGGTGCACCTTTGGCGATTGAAGCCCTAGTTGCCTTCTTCTTAGAATCCACCTTTGTAGGTCTTTTCTTCTTTGGCTGGGATCGTCTCTCAAAACGTCAACACCTTGTTGTTACATGGTTAGTTGCGCTAGGTTCTAACTTCTCTGCACTTTGGATCTTGGTAGCAAACGGCTGGATGCAAAACCCAGTTGGCGCTGAATTTAACTTTGAAACCATGCGTATGGAAATGGTGAGCTTTGCTGAGGTTGTTCTTAACCCAGTTGCTCAGGTTAAATTCGTTCATACCGTAGCATCTGGCTACACGACTGGCGCAATGTTCATTCTAGGCATCAGCTCTTACTACCTATTAAAAGGTCGTGACATCGCATTCGCTCGTCGTTCATTTGCTATCGCGGCTTCTTTCGGTATGGCTGCTATCTTATCGGTTATCATTCTTGGTGATGAATCCGGTTACGAGCTAGGTGAAGTGCAGAAGGTGAAACTTGCTGCGATTGAAGCGGAATGGCACACAGAGCCAGCTCCTGCCGCGTTTACGCTGTTTGGTTTACCTAACCAAGAGACAATGCACACCGATTACGCGATTAAGATCCCTTACGTTATGGGTATTATCGCGACGCGCTCTCTAGATGAGCAGGTAACAGGTCTCCGTGATCTGCGTGATGACCATGTTGAACGTGTTCGTACCGGTATGTACGCGTATGAGCTTCTAGAGAAGCTACGTGCGGGTGATAAATCAGAAGAAAACATGGCAGCGTTTGATGAAGTGAAAGGCGACCTTGGTTATGGCCTACTTCTGAAGCGTTACACTGAAAATGTTGTCGATGCGACAGAAGAGCAAATTCAAGCGGCAGCGGATGACTCTATCCCAACGGTTTGGCCTCTATTCTGGTCGTTCCGTATCATGGTTGCGTGTGGCTTTATTATGCTATTCGTATTCGGTGCTGCATTCGTACAAACATGTCGCCAGAAAATCGAGCAAAAACCTTGGATTCTCAAGGCTGCGCTATTCAGTATTCCTCTTCCTTGGATTGCAATTGAAGCAGGTTGGTTTGTTGCCGAGTACGGTCGTCAGCCATGGGCGGTAGGTGAAATCCTTCCGACGCATGTTGCAGCTTCAGCGCTGACAATTGGTGAACTATGGACTTCTCTATTCGCTATCCTAGCACTGTACACAGTGTTCTTGATTGCTGAAGTTTACCTAATGCTTAAATTTGCACGTAAAGGTCCTAGCAGCCTGAAAACTGGTCGCTACCACTTCGAACAAAACGCTGACTCTGTTGAAGACAAAGTTGGTCGCTCAGTCGAAGTTTAAGTGAGGGAATATTATGTTTGATTACGAAATCTTACGACTTATCTGGTGGGTTCTGATTGGTGTTCTGCTAGTTGGTTTCGCCGTCACTGATGGCTTTGATATGGGCGTTGCTGCGCTGTCACCTGTTATCGGTAAAAGCGACACTGAACGTCGTATTATGCTCAACACGATTGCTCCTCACTGGGATGGTAACCAAGTTTGGTTGATCACAGCGGGTGGTGCACTGTTCGCAGCATGGCCTCTAGTTTACGCAACGTCGTTTTCTGGATTCTATTTAGCAATGTATGTGACCTTAGCTGCGCTTTGGCTACGTCCACTTGCACTAGACTACCGTTCTAAAATTGAAGAGCCAAAGTGGCGTAAGGCTTGGGACTACGCACTTTGCTTTAGTGGCACAGTTCCGCCAATCATCTTCGGTGTCGCGTTTGGTAACCTGCTTCAAGGCGTACCATTTGAGTTGAATGATCTGCTGATGTCGCAATACAAGGGTTCGTTCTTTGCACTACTCAACCCATTTGCGTTGCTTTGTGGTGTGCTTAGCCTGATGCTATTTGTTCTACAAGGTGCAACTTGGCTTCAAATGAAGACAACAGAAGCACTGCACGTACGTGCACGTAATGTGGCTCAAATCGTGGGTCTGATTGCTACAGTCCTGTTTGTACTTGGTGGCTTCTGGGTTCAGTCTATCGATGGTTACGTCATCACAAGCGCTATTGATACAATGGCTGCATCTAACCCATTGAACAAAGAAGTGGCGATTCAAGCAGGTGCTTGGATGCAGAACTTTGAAACTTACCCAGCAATGTGGGCAGCACCAGTTATTGGTGTGTTAATGCCGCTACTGGCTGTATTCGCTTCTCGCATTGAGCGCGGTGGATTTGCTTTCTTGTTCTCAAGCCTTGCTAACGCAGGTGTGATTCTAACGGCAGGTTTTGCGATGTTCCCATTCGTAATGCCTTCAAGCCTAGTACCTAGCCATAGCTTAACGATGTGGGACTCAACGGCAAGTGAACTGACACTTGGTCTGATGACACTAGTTGCTGCGGTAATGGTGCCTGTGATTCTTGGCTACACGACTTGGACATACTACAAAATGTTTGGTCGTCTTGATAAGAAACACATCGAAGACAACGACGTTTCAGCTTACTAAGGAGCAACGATTATGTGGTATTTCGCATGGATTCTGGGTGTATTACTCGCTTGTGCATTCGGCATCATCAACGCTCTTTGGTTAGAGCACTCTGAAATGATGGACAAAGACAGTGAGTAATCTCGCTGCGCAGGTAGCTAAGCTACATGCACCTGTTGATAAGGCTCTGTTCCGAGCCTTATCACTGGTTCTTGGTTTTTATCACGTAGCTATGGTTATGTGGGATCCAGAACTGTATTCCGCTTCAATCGGCGGTTTCAATGCCATTATTTCACCACTACTGATTTGGGCAATTTGCTCTAGCATGGTGTCTGGTCTGGGTTTTAAACCTCGTAATTGGTATTGGCAGGTGCTGTTCAGTCCGTACTGCTCATTGACGATTCTTATATACCTCACGGTAATTCGTCTGATCTAAGGGCTAAACTCCGCTCATTTTGTCTAAAAAAAGTGCGACTCATTGAATGGGTTGCGCTTTTTTTTGTTTCAAGCTTTGAATTCACTTATTAAGTCTTGCATAGATAGTAATGAGTTGCGTTATAGTAACCGTCTAGAAAAACAAGTTTGGGCGCTATAGTGCAAGAGCAGACAAAGACATTTGAGTGGCCGGTAACGGTTTATTATGAAGACACTGATGCTGGTGGCGTGGTGTACCATTCCAACTACCTCAAGTTCTTTGAACGGGCAAGAACTGAACTACTTCGCACTATCGGTGTGTCTCAACAAGTCCTTTTGGAACAAAACATCGGTTTCGTAGTCCGACACATGGATATCGATTTTTTGCAGGGTGCTCGCCTTGACGATCATCTCACTGTAAGGACAAAAATTGCTGACCTTAAAAAAGCTTCACTCACTTTCTGTCAGGAGATCGTTAATCCTGAGGGTAAGTCATTGTGTAAGGCAATGGTTAAGGTAGCATGTATCGACAATATAAAAATGAGGCCAAAAGCAATGCCTCAATCAATAGTTATGGAGTTAACGGATAGTGACCGCTGATATTTCGATGCTAGACCTTTTCTTGCAGGCGAGCCTGCTAGTAAAAATGGTTATGCTGATCCTGTTAGGCATGTCGATTGTTTCTTGGGCAATGATCATTAAGCGCAGTAAGGTGCTTTCTCAGGCATCAAAAGATGCAGAAACCTTCGAAGATAAGTTTTGGTCAGGTACTGATCTTTCGATTCTTTATCAAAATGCCAAAAAGCGTAAGGACGACTTAGCGGGAACAGAAGAGATCTTCTACTCCGGTTTCACTGAGTTTGCTCGTCTACGTAAGTCTAACGCTGACTCTCCAGATTTCATTATGGAAGGGACTGGCCGCTCGATGCGTGTCGCTGTGGCGCGAGAAGTGGATGAGCTTGAAACCAATCTTCCATTCCTAGCAACTGTCGGCTCAATCAGTCCTTACATTGGTCTATTTGGTACCGTTTGGGGCATCATGCATGCTTTCATTGCGCTAGGTGAAGTAAAACAAGCGACGCTCGCGATGGTTGCTCCTGGTATTGCCGAAGCACTCGTTGCAACGGCGATGGGTCTATTTGCTGCAATTCCTGCGGTAATGGCATACAACCGATTCAGCAGTAAAGTGGGTAAGCTAGAGCACAACTACGCAACCTTCTCAGAAGAGTTCCACAGTATTTTGCACCGTCAAGCAATGGCTGGCCGCGATACTGCAAGTAAGGAATAGTTGCTATGGCTGGCTACCAACCTAAAAAGCGCAAGATGACTGCTGAAATTAACGTTGTACCTTATATCGACGTTATGTTGGTTCTTCTGATCATTTTCATGGTGACCTCGCCCTTTGTCACACAAGGGGTCGACGTTGAACTGCCAAAAACTGCCACAGCCAAGCCAGCTTCTGAACTGGCGGGCGACAGTGACGCAAGCTTTATCATTGTTGAAATCGACAAAGACGGAAACCTTGGTCTTAGCGTCAATGACGAAGAGGTATCACGTGGTATCTCACTACAAGACGTGATTGTTCGTGTTAAAGCAGAACTGTCTTTAAAGCCTGACTCACCTGTTGCAGTCGGTGGTGATGCCGCTACCCCTTATGCAGAAGTCGTTTTGGTATTAGACGAATTGAGTCGTGCAGGCATTCCGAAAGTCGGTTTGCTGACAGATATTAAGGAATAATCGTCGCTGCGATGAAAGAGAACAAACCTAAAAAGAACGATTACAAAAAGCCGATCATCATATCGGCTGCTTTGCATGGACTTCTTATTGCGGCTTTAATTTGGGGCACTGACTTTACAATGTCTAAGCCGGAGCCGACTGGGCGTATGGTTCAAGCAGTCGTCATCGATCCAGATCTTGTCAGGCAGCAAGCGCAACAGATTCGTAGCAAGCGTGAAGAAGCGGCGAAGAAAGAGCAAGATCGTTTAGATAAGCTCCGCCGTGAAAGCGAACAGCTTGAAAAAAACCGCAAAGCCGAAGAAGAACGCATTCGTAAGCTCAAAGAGCAGCAAGCCAAAGAGGCTAAAGCGGCACGTGAAGCGGAAAAACAACGCATTGCTAAAGAGAAAGAGCGCAAAGCTGAAGAAGCTCGTGTGAAAAAAGAAAAAGAACGCGTAGCCAAACTCGAAGCGGAGCGAAAAGCGAAAGAGCAAGCGATTAAGAAGGCTGAACAAGAACGCTTAGCGAAAGAAGCGGCGATTGCCAAAGCGGAGCAAGAGCGTATTGCCCGTGAAAAAGCGGCAAAAGAAGCGGAAGAGAAAGCGCGACGTCAACGCGAAGCGGCAGAGAAAGCTGAGAAAGAACGTATAGCGAAAGAGAAAGCAGCTAAAGAGGCGGCTGAGAAGGCGCGCAAAGAGAAAGAACGTTTAGAGCGGATTGAGCGTGAACGCAAAGAACAAGAAGCGGCACTAAACGATATCTTTGCAGGCTTAGAGACGGAAGCTGAGGCGAACACCTCGGCGCGTTCTAGCCACGTCTCTAGCGAGGCTGACCGTTATGGCGCAATTTACACTCAGCTCATTCAGCAAAATTTATTGCTGGAGGACAGTTTTCGGGGAAAGTCTTGTCGAGTTAACCTGCGTTTGATCCCTACGGGAGCAGACGCAATTGTTGGCAATCTTTCCGTTCTGGATGGTGATAGCCGTTTATGCGCGGCAACCAAGCGTGCTGTGGCGCAAGTGAACAGCTTTCCTCTGCCTAAAGATCCAGACGTTGTGAACAAAATTAAGAATATCAATTTAACCGTAGTACCTGAGTTATAAGGAAAAGCTTGTGTTAAAGCGACTAGTAATAGGATGTGTGCTCACTGTAATGAGCGTGTTCCAAACGGCGAATGCGGCGTTGGAACTAGTGATTACGGATGGTATCGATTCGGCAAGACCAATCGCGATCGTGCCATTTAAATGGGAAGGCAATACACAACTTCCTGAAGATGTATCAAAAGTGATTGCTTCAGATTTGCAGCGCAGTGGTAAATTTAGCCCAGTTGCAACAAGTAAAATGCCACAAACGCCATACAGTGAAGCGGAAGTTGATTTCAATGCTTGGACGGGGTTAGGTGTTGATGCTCTAGTGACAGGTTCAATTTCCCAAAATGCAGAGGGTAACTACGTTATTAACTATCAGCTGGTAGACGTAGTGAGAGGTCAGTTGACTCAAGGCCAGAGTAAGTCTTTAAGTGGCGATGGTCAGCTAGTTCTGTCTAAAGACCATGTGATTTTTAACAAACGAGCGACAGTACCGGGTAAGCGCCTTAGAGAATATGCGCACAGAATCTCAGATCTAGTCTATGAAGCATTAACTGGTGAAAAAGGTGCGTTTTTAACTCGTATTGCTTACGTTGTTGTCAATGACAAAGACAATTTCCCATACCAGCTACGCGTATCTGATTATGATGGTTACAATGAGCGCCTAGTACTGCGTTCTAAGCAGCCATTGATGTCTCCAGCTTGGTCTCCCGATGGTAAAAAACTTGCTTATGTGAGTTTCCAAAACGGTCAAGCTGAGATCTTCATTATGAATATCTACACGGGCGAACGTGAGAAGTTGACGTCATATCCTCGTCACAATGGTGCGCCAAGATTCTCTCCAGACGGCAGTAAGCTCGCTTTGGTTTTATCAAAAACCGGTAGCCTGCAAGTTTATACGTTGGATCTGAACACCAGAAAACTGACTCAAATTACCCGCGGTAGATCGAATAATACCGAACCATTTTGGCATCCAGATGGTAAATCTCTGATCTTTACCTCGGATCGGGGTGGAAAACCTCAAATTTATCAAGTAGATTTGGCAAGTAATTCGACCAAGCGTTTAACATGGCAAGGCAGCCAGAACCTTGGTGGGCAAATTACACCAGATGGTCGCTTCTTAGTGATGGTGAATCGCAGCAATACAGGGTTCAATCTAGCCAAGCTAGATATGGAAACCGGAGCGATGCAGATTCTAACCAAAACATTGTTGGATGAATCACCAAGCATTGCGCCAAATGGTGGTATGGTCATTTATAGCTCGATCTATAACAAGACCAATGTTCTTTCAATGGTCTCCATTGATGGACGCTTTAAAGCAAGGTTACCGGCAACAAATGGTCGAGTTCGTGCACCTGCATGGTCACCGTTTTTGTAGCAAGTAAGTATCAATAACAAAGGAAACTATAACAATGCAACTTAATAAAGTTCTTAAAGGGCTTCTAATTGCGCTACCAGTTCTAGCGGTTACAGCATGTAGCTCAAGTGATGACGCAGCGAACTCTACTGGTTCAACTGAAACTAACCAAGTTCAAACGACAGATAACACAGCTGTTTCTCCACTAGAAGCAAATGGCCAGCTTTCTGAGCAAGAGCTTAAAGAGCAAGCACTACGCGAAACTTCAACAATCTACTTTGCTTTCGACAACTCTACTATCGCGGGTGACTACGAAGAGATGCTATCAGCTCACGCAGCTTACCTAAGCAAAGATCCATCTCTAGAAGTTAAAATCGAAGGTCACGCAGATGAGCGTGGTACTCCAGAGTACAACATCGCACTAGGCGAGCGCCGTGCAGAAGCTGTAGCGAAATACCTACAAGCTCTAGGTGTTCAAGCGGATCAAATCGAAGTTGTAAGCTACGGTGAAGAGAAGCCACTTCTTCTAGGTCAATCAGAAGATGTTTACGCTAAGAACCGCCGCGCAGTTCTAGTGTACTAATTGAGGAATTGCCTCATGTTCAGTAACCTTAAGCGCGTTGTTACGCTTACGTTACTGGCAAGTGCAGCGAGTAGTGTACTCGCTGCACCAGCTCCAGTATCCGATCTAAGCGGTAGCAATACTGCCACTTCTTCATCGTCAGTTCGTGGTAACGAAACTGATGTTCAGCGCTTAGAGCGCTTATTGGAAAACCGCAATCGAGTCCAGTTGCAAATGCAGCAACAGCTCGATGACATGGCTCTTGAAATCAGTGAGCTTCGCGGTCAATTAGAAAAAAGCACTTATGACATGCAGCAGATGTTGCAGCGTCAAAGAGAGCTCTTCATTGAGTTAGATAAGGTTCGCAGCCAAGCATCAACGCCTGTTGCTCAAACGACACCGGAAGACTCAGCGAAACCTGCAGGTGGGACTTTTAGTTCCAATGTAGATGAGCAGACTGCGTATCAGAACTCGGTAGACTTAATCCTTAAGAAGCGTGACTATACGGGTGCAATTGCTGCATTCCAGCAGTTCCAGAAAGACTTCCCGGACTCAAGCTTCACGCCAAACTCGCATTATTGGCTAGGCCAACTTTATTTTGCCAAGAAGCAAGATAAAGAAGCAGTGAAGAGTTTTGCTGCCGTGATCACTTATAAAGAATCCAACAAGCGTGCAGATGCTTTGGTGAAACTTGGTGATATCGCAGCTCGCAATAATAACCAAGCTCAAGCGACAAAGTACTATCAGCAAGTGGTTGATGAGTATCCAAATAGTGCTTCAGCTAAGTTGGCAAAAGAGCGTCTCTAACCGTTCATAATTTGTAGTGAAGAGGAGTGCAACGCGCTCCTTTTTTGTTTTCCTTTGTGTCGACGCTGGAATCTACAATAGCGTTAAGGTTACAATACTCGGATTACTGGAAGTAGCGTAGCGCAAAAGCAATGAGCCACATATTAGATACAATTGAGACAGTTTACCCATTCCCACCAAAACCAATCCCGCTAACAGAAGAAGAAAAACAAGCACACATTGCCAACATCAAAGTGTTGCTTAAAGAAAAAGACGCGGTATTGATTGCTCACTATTACACAGATCCTGAGATCCAAGCTTTGGCAGAAGAGACTGGCGGTTTTGTCGGTGATTCACTTGAAATGGCAAAGTTTGGTAACCGCCACCCTGCAAGCACACTGATCATCGGTGGTGTGCGCTTTATGGGTGAGTCAGCTAAGATCCTGACACCTGAAAAGCGTATTCTTATGCCAACTCTAGAGGCGGAGTGTTCCCTAGATCTTGGTTGTCCTGCTGACAAGTTTTCCGAGTTTTGTGATGCTCACCCTGATCACAAAGTTGTTGTGTACGCAAACACCTCTGCTGCAGTAAAAGCACGCGCTGACTGGGTTGTAACATCGAGCATCGCATTAGAAATCGTTGAACACCTAGATTCTGAAGATACGCCAATCATTTGGGGCCCCGACCGCCACCTAGGTTCGTACATTGCTAACCAAACTGGCGCAGACATGCTGTTATGGCAAGGCGAGTGTGTGGTTCACGATGAGTTTTCCGCTGATGCGCTGCGTAAGATGAAAGGTTTATATCCAGACGCAGCCATTCTTGTTCACCCAGAGTCACCTGCTAGCGTTGTTGAATTAGCAGATGCTGTCGGCTCTACAAGCCAGCTAATTAAGGCGGCAAAAGAGCTGCCACAGCAGAAAATGATTGTTGCGACTGATAAAGGCATCTTCTTTAAAATGCAGCAGCTAGTTCCAGAGAAAGAGCTGATTGAAGCGCCAACTGCGGGTGCAGGTGCAACTTGTCGTAGCTGTGCACACTGCCCTTGGATGGCAATGAACGGCCTAAAAGCGATTGAAGCTGCGCTACGTGATGGTGGTGAAGAGCACGAAATCTTTGTTGATGAAGAGCTACGTGTTAAATCTCTTATCCCGTTGAACCGCATGCTAGATTTTGCCGAGCAACTAAACATGCAGGTAAAAGGCAACGCTTAAGCGGATATTTGTCACAGTTATCAAGACCAGCCTCATTGGCTGGTTTTTTTGTATTAGCTCTTAGGCTTAAATACCCTTAAGCGAACAAGTGAAGGAGCACTATGTCTATTTGGCTAACATTTAGAAAGTGGTTGAACTCAAATATATTTAATCTTAGTAATCGTAACTTAGCTTTGCTGTTGGTTATCTATATTGCCGCCTCTTGGATTCTACTGAGAGCGAGCAGTGAGCACGCGCTTACCGATGACCTCTCAACTTTTCTCTATTTCTTGATGGTGACGGCATCAACCGTTGGCTACGGTGATCATTCGCCTGAAACTTCAATGGGAAAATGGGTCGTTATCTTGTTTGTCATCCCTGGGGGCTTATCACTTTTTGCGGCTTTGATTGGTCGACTTGCAGCAGGGATGGTCGAGTATTGGCGCGCAGGTATTTTAGGAAAGCGGAGAATTGGTGTGGAAAATCATATCGTACTATTAGGTTGGAATGGGCAACGTACCATGCATTTGATTCGCATGTTACAGCATGAAGAAGAGGGCAAACGTCCAATTGTACTATGCAGTCGTTCAGATATTGAAAACCCGCTTCCTGGCGAAATTGGATTCGTAAAAGTAAACAGCTATACCGACTCACAAGAGATGGAAAAAGCCGCAATTGAAAGGGCCAGCTGTATTGTGGTGGATAATCTCGAAGATGACATTACTCTCTCCGCTGCGCTTTATAGCGCCAATATCAACCCTAATGCTCATCTGCTCGCTTACTTTAAAGATGAGGCTCTCAGTAACCTTCTAAGCCAGCATTGCCCAAATGCCGAGTGTATTCCGGCAGTAGGGGCTGAAATGCTCGCTAAAGCCGCGGTAGACCCGGGTTCAAGCGCTTTGCATCAGGAGTTATTGGCTTCTACACGGGGCATGACTCAGTATTCGACGACTTATCCGAGTGAGCAGAAAACAATAAAAGTGGAAGATGCTTTTCAGTTTATGAAACGCGACTATCAAGCAACGCTGATCGCATTGGATGTAGGGCAAGGGATTGAACTCAACCCAGAACTCGATAGGGAGATTTTACCTAGCGCTAAGATATTCTATATTGCGGATGAGCGTATTGAAGATTTTAATTGGCAAAAAATTGAGTGAACCTGACAACAAAAAATCGCAGCCTGAGCTGCGATTTTTTATTTTGTTATTCTTGATCTGCCAGCATTGAACCACGCATCGTCAAGCCACATAGCATGGTTGGCATTGCATTAAAGATCTCTTCAAACTGTTCAAGACCCTCAATACCTTGCTCAGCAAGCGTTGCGATTGACGTCTCAGGATCATAGAGCATGCTTACAGAAAGCAGCACACCGCCTAATAGGGCGTTATCTTCGCTATCTTCTGGCATGATGGTTTCCCAATCGTCACGTGCAAGCTGCCAACCTTGGAGAACTCCTTCACAGAAGTCGCGCGTTGCTTCTGTCACGATTTCTTCTTCGTCTAGAGCGCAACCTTCGGGCCATTTCCAACGATTTTCCAATAGGGCAGGACGCGACTCATTCCAAATGGCAATGATATGCTCAATGTATATCTCTAACTGTTCGCCATCTGCAAAAGGGGCAACTTCTTCACCACCCCAAAGGAATGGAAGCCATTCGTGAGGAGTCAACGTGTGAGGCGCTGCAGCCATAGCGGTAACGAAACCATGAGTCTTGGCTTCGTTAATCAACTTACCTTCAAGCTCAGGCAAGGACAGAAGTTCTTGTAGGGTCAAAATAGACATCCTATGTAAATCAGGAGTTGTGATATCGCAATGGTAACAGCCAACAGAAGTGAGAAAAAGGTTGCTGCTCAGATATATTCGCTATAATTTTTTATAAACGGTCAAAATTCAAAGATTTATGGATATTCGTTCATCGCTAAAAAGGAAGAGCATTTTTGCTTTAGCTATTTATCTAGCTATGGCTGTCGCCCTTATCGGTACTGTCAGCTACTTGATCGTTGAACCGCCGACCAGAGCGCAGCTAGAAAGAAACCTCGATCTTCGAACTGAGCTTATCTCTGTTCAGATAGAAGAGCCGATAAATAGCTCCGTCGGGATCTTGCAAGCCGTGGTCAGTATCGGTAGTAACCACGAAACTCAAGAACACCAAGAGGTTTTGCTGCATAAGCTTTTTTCACTTGTTGAAGGGGTTGTGGTGAGTGGTGGTCTTTGGCCGACGCCTTACTCGATTGATCAGCAAGTCCCTTATAAAAGCCTGTTCTTTAACCGAGCAAGTGATGGCAAGATCGACAGGGTGCTCTCATGGGATAACCCCGAGTCAGGGGGATACGACAAAGAGTCTTGGTATACCTCTGTTGTGAAAAAACCAAGCGGAACTGTGTCTTGGTCTCCGGTATACATAGACCCCTTTACCCATGTGCAGATGATCACCGCCTCATCACCTTACTACATTGATGGTGAGTTTGCTGGCGTAGCAACCATTGATATCTCACTAGAAACCTTGGTTGCGTTTGTTCGCCTGCATGCGGAAGAGTACGACTTAGGCGTGATACTGCGTGACGGTTACGGAGATGTCATCACAGAGCACAACTTCCAGCTCGCTAAAAATATCTATATCAGTCAAAACAGCTTTGGTGATTTTAACTGGAGTGTTGACGTTGTGAACGCCAAACGGTTGGTAGCCGAACAGGTGTATGATCTGGTCTCTAAAGTCGAAGCCGTCATCGTACCGATCATGCTTGCTTGTGTAATGCTAGGCTATTTTTTGATTAACCGTTTTCTGATTTCACCGATTGTTGTCATTGCACGTAGCCTCGATGAATCCAAAGAGGGAGGGGCAATTGAGATTGATTACAACAGCCAAGATGAAATCAAATACCTTATCGATTCCCTAAATGAAAAAACGGTTTACCTTGAAGAAGAGAAAGTGAAGGCTCAGGCTTCGACGAAAGCAAAAAGTGCTTTCCTTGCTACTCTATCTCACGAGATCCGTACACCAATGAATGGGGTGCTCGGAACCGCGCAAATACTTTTAAAAACCGATTTAAGTGAAGAGCAAAGAAAGCATCTTAAAACACTGTATGAATCTGGCGAGCACATGATGACCTTGCTAAACGAGATTCTCGACTTCTCGAAAGTAGAGCAAGGGCATTTAGAGCTTGAATCATCACCTTTCCCATTAGAGTCGATTATCGGCAGTATAAACAGTGTTTACTTTACACTCTGCTCTGAGAAAGGGTTGCAGTTCAAGGTCTACTCTGAAGTACCCCATGAGCGTTGGTACCTGTGTGATAAAGCGCGATTAAGACAGATTCTGTTTAACCTTCTTAACAATGCCGTCAAGTTTACCTCTCGTGGCTATGTGGAAGTGTATTTCAAAGAAGAGCAACGAGGCGAAGAAAACTACCTGCTTATTCGCGTGCGAGATACCGGTATAGGGATTGCCCGTGAAGCCCAAAGCAAGATATTTAAGCCATTTGAACAGGCTGAGTCTTCTACAACGCGCCGTTTTGGTGGAACCGGATTGGGCCTTGCGATTGTAAAGCAGCTATGTGAGCTAATGGGAGGCACCGTAACGGTAAAAAGTGAGCTCGGAATTGGCTCGAGCTTTGAAGCCGCCATTCGCGCTGAAATTAGCCAGCCTGCTTTTGCTGAATATCGCGAGCTAAGAAAGCTCAACTATAACGGTTTAAGAGTCTTGATCGTCGAAGATAACCGCACTAATGCGATTATTCTGAATACGTTTATGACCAATAAAGGCTTCTCTTGTGAGTGTGTTGAAAATGGAGAGCTTGGTGTTGAGGCTATTGCTCAAGGTGGGTTTGATCTTGTTTTGATGGATAACCACATGCCCGTGATGGATGGTGTCGAAGCCACAACAGCAATTCGTAGCTTGGCTGATGAGAGAGCCAATATGCTGATCTTTGGTTGTACCGCTGATGTGTTCAGAGATACCAGAGAGCGAATGTTGGGGGCGGGTGTTGATTACATTATCTCGAAGCCGATTGATGAAACAGAACTCGATGACGCATTGGTCAATTATTCCGACAAGCTGTATCAATTTCAGCCTCACCTTCTAAACAGCTCTGCGAACTCAAATGAGCTCAAAATAGAGCTGGAAGAGCCATTGATGATGTTCTTTATGGCAATAGAAAACGAAGACTTACCCCATGCCAAAAACAAGTTTGCGCAGATAAAGCAAAATCTCGATGGCATTCAGACACCGATTCTGGACGATAACTTATTTAATATTGAATCTCGATTGATGGCTGGGGAGTTCCCTCAACAAGAAGAGTTGGATCTACTTGCCGTACAAGTCAAAGATTACTGTAACTAAATTACGTGATTCTGCTTAAAAATTGTCCTCTGGCTTAAATTTTAGCGACATAATCTAGTTTTACTACGAAAGTTGGTTGTTTATTTACCTTTGTTGAATAACTTTGAAATCTAAAACTGAAAAAATAATGTTCTAATAGCGATATTGACTGGTTGTTTGTTGTTTGGCTGGTTTTTCGTTTTGCTTTTTGGTTTTGTTTCTAGTTATTTGTGTTGAGGTAAGAATGAAGTCTCGTGGGCCTTTCTGTATTCGTAACGCTGCTGCTGATACGTTTGCAATGGTTGTGTTTTGTTTTGTTTCCGGAATGTTCATTGAAATTTTTGTATCCGGTATGACTTTCGAGCAATCGCTAGCTTCACGAACGCTTTCAATCCCAGTTAACATCGCCATCGCGTGGCCATACGGTTTGTTCCGTGACTATGTATTACGCCAAGGCGCTCGCTTATCTGACACTGGCGTTATGAAAAACATCTCTGATCTTGTTGCTTATGTCCTGTTCCAGTCTCCGGTGTACGCAGCAATTCTATTGGTTGTGGGCGCATCGACTGATCAGATCGTCACGGCAGTAACCTCTAATGCAGTTGTTTCGTGTGGAATGGGTGTTTTGTATGGCTACTTCCTAGATATGTGCCGTAAGTGGTTCCGCGTTCCTGGCTACTATCAAGAAGCCTAAACTGACTGATTCATGATCGAATTAGCCAGTTAGTAACCAAACAGTCTCGATGGTGCGGTTTTTTTAGGGATTAGACTTGACCTAACCCAATAGAATCATTAAATTAGCGCCTCGTTGGTTAACGAAACCAACCACAATTTGATTCGGTGAGTTGTCCGAGTGGCTGAAGGAGCACGCCTGGAAAGTGTGTATACGGCAACGTATCGAGAGTTCGAATCTCTCACTCACCGCCACATTCTTTATGTAAAACAATAAGTTAGAAAACCAAGTTCTACACTTTGTACTACAGTTTTGTTCTACATCTTAATGAAACCCTATCGGTTATTCAACTGGTAGGGTTTTGTTGTATCTGGAGCATGGGAATTTTAAGTAGGATTATCAGCACATGGATAGGAAGAGAGAAGCTAGGAGTAAACTAGTTAAACAATTGATCACTAACACTCAAGGGCGTGAGTTCACTACAACGGCAATTAGAAAGGACTCAACAGAGGCTGTAGTCTTTACTTCGAGGTTGGTAGAGATCATTGACGATACTGTAAAGGTATCTTTATCTAAGGATAAGGGAGAGCGCACCTTTTCAACTAGCGAGGTTCTTAACATCAAGATTGATGGTCACTTCATTGAGTTCAATAAAGAGGATGTATTAGGAGTCTTATAGTGCCGTACAAGTTCTAGTTTTTCGCTAGTGTGGGGGGGAAGTCGATGGACTTTAAACTACCTTTTAGCGCATCAAATAAGCTCTTCAGAGCACTCCTATTGTTTATTATGGATTAATCAATACAACGCTCAACCCTTTGTCATTAAGGCTTGACGACCACAATAATGCTTTCAGAGCTTGGTTAGAATAAAATCAACTGTTACCACTAAATTCGGCAGTTGTCAACAAAAGAATTGACAAAAGGTAATACCTATGCTACAATGTTTATAGTGGTAGTAAGAAATTAATCAGTCTCTTTCCCCCTAGCTACCATTTCTAAGCCAAGCTGTAACCCATTCTTTCAAGTTAACTCTGCTTTCTCCATTTAGGAGGGGGATTACGGCTATTTGTTTAAACAGGTAACTAGTAGGAGCACACGAAATGCCAAGAGTTAAGTCCGACCGGAGTCTATTTCCCAAAGCTAAATCATCAATAGAGCAGGTGAAAGTTCAATCATTCAAGATGTCAGATCTCGATAAGAAAGCAGTAGCGACTGCCGCTAAGTCGATGAAGATGTCACAACGTATGTTGATCATGTCTTCTGTACTTGAGTATGTAGAGAATCACCCAGAACGAGTGATCTTTGACGAACTACTCATAGCATAGGGCGGGAGTCCTTATTTCATCACCTATCAAGATGTGTAGTAGTGAAGCGTTACTTTATTCACATCTATTCGTATTGATAGATCCTTCTATCATTACAAACTTCAAATCATTTTTATTTTTCTGTTAATCGTAGAAGGTTTCCCTGTTCCGCTAGAGATACCCGAAGCGAAGCAAGGAGAGATCTAAGTGATTCAATCCAACTGTGACCATTCCTATTACCTGTACTCTAGATGAGTACTCTATCGGTACTCTATAAGGGACGGACACATTGTCGCTCAAACTCCCCCTTTTTGAACGGACACAGTGTCGCTGAAAATCTAACTTTGAGAGACACGTTGTCGCTGAAACTATTTGGGGTCTATTTCCAATCAACTATAAGGAGTCCAGAAATGGCTAATCCAAAGTACCAAGATCGTATTCGAGTAACGGTGAACTCACCCGAATCAAGAATGCTGATCGAACTAACTACGGCACTAGGCACTAGTGTCATGGGGCTTATGTCTCAAATTATCCGAGAGAAATACTCACGAACATTCAACCCAACAAGCCCAGTAGAGGCAATGGAGAATACCTATGGCAAGACCAAAGCAAATAGCTAAACCAACGGTGTACTGTAAGAAAACGGGCAGGCGCAAAGAAGCAAAGCAGTACGACATTACAAACATCCTTTTACGAGACGCTGAGAAGTTCACTGATCTTGATAAATACTCGTACCAGATTTTGGTAACTATGAGCAGCTATCTCAATCTAGATTCTGGGTTCGTAGATCAAGTAACGCTTACTTTAGAGCAGATAGCCAAGAAGAATAAGGTTAGTAAGAAGTCTTACGAACGAGCTAAAGCGTTAACTACTCTTCAAGAACGTGAATACATCAAGTATGTATGTCGACGTAAATCGAAGTTCAGAATAAACGTGAACCAAATCATCAACATTAGTGAAGGAGAATTTAAACCACCAAAGTTTAAGAAGCCCAAGCCAGAAACTGCATCTAGTAGTGAGTTTGAAGTATCGCTTCCAATCAATGTAGAAGATGGAACTGATGATAATCTTCCAGAGCTAACAGATCTGCAAATGGCCGCCATTCTTGAACATAAAGTGGAACTTGATTTGATGAAGTTGAGTGATACAACACAACAAGTCACTTACTTGGAACAAAGGGGGTATCTGTAATGTCATTGCTTATTCAAACTCAACCCCTTCAACAATCAGAAGGTGGTATCTACACGATCTATTACAGTAACCATCTAGATCCAGACTTTGAGGACGTCGATAGCGTTCTGTACATTGGTTCTACAAGGTCATTCAAAAGAAGACACACACAACATAGTCGGGAACTAGAAGAACGGCACTCAAACTGGTTATTAAAGAAGATCGGTAGGAAAGCTAAAAGGAATGCTCAAGAGCTTCACTTCCACAAACTACTTATCCTTCCACGACTATCACTACAACCTTCGCAATACGACAAGGTTCTAAGAGTCGTTGAACAATGGTTCATTCACCTCAACAGACCGATCAGTGATGTTGAAACTGCTATCAACAATGGTAGTGATTACCATCGTCATAGGTTGGCTAACTGGTCTGACTCAATAGACTTTAACGAAACGAATTCAGAAACCCTATACATCCTGCTTAGTTCATACAGAGATCGCTTAGAAGACATAGTGCTCAAGAGCATTATCACTCAAGTGATGGACTATGTAGATACGTATAGATGGCAATAAGGAGACTAACGATGAGAACTCAACCCTTCTACAAGGAAGACATAGATGAATCACTACATACTTACCCTGTTTATGGTGATTTGAAAGATAACCACATGTGCCAGTTTGATAGTGAACTTGGTGTCCTTTTTTACAACTACTCGATCATTGCTTGGTTTTGGTTGATTCAACATGGATACGCTGAAATGGCATTAGAGATGGGTAAGGCAATGAGACACGTACAGTTACCACCGTCTGTCATAGACGTGTACAACCATGATTACGGAGATTTGGGAGCGATAATTGAACAAGGAGTGAAGCAGTATGAACAAGATACTTCAAAAGCAACTAGCTAGAGTTGTAATGACTTCAAACAACGGACAGTCAGTGGTGAATGCTGCAAAAGCACTAGATTCGCTAGGTGATGAGCTAGATACAGAAATCTTTGACGAGTGGGTAGAAAGTCCTTCTAAAAGATCTCCTGCTAACGATAAAGCCAAGCAAGCGGATAAACAGAAGGAATTGATGGAGCTATTCAAATTGCCACCGGATAAACAGTAATGATTGTTCCAAGCTTTAAGGGGGACGCTCTGCCTATCAAGAGAGCAAGAAAGAAGACCAATACTGATCGGTTCAGGTCTTTGAGTAAATCGGAGTTTGAGCACTATTGCTTAGCCAATTCTATTGAGGAGGGGTCACTGCAATGGATGAAGCTCTTTAATGATTGGCGTAAAGCTGTAGCAAGCTAAACGTGAAGGTCACTAACTTAGATAAAACCAAATTTTTCTACAAATTTTCTAGCCGTTTTCGGTGTCTCGGTGACAGGCTGCGGCTACGGTCTTTGTCGTTTTTTGTCAGGATCTCCTACCACGATGTGTACGTTGGGTTTGTATGTGCTTCATTAACTCTGTAGGCACTTCATTCTCTATTTCTTCTGGCTTTTATTTGTCTTATCTCTTCTTGAGCATTCAGATGTGTAGCTAAAAGACTCGGAAGCATTGCACATAACATGGATGCAATGACCAGTGACCAAAGTACATCCAGTGAGATGACTTCTAAATCTAAGCTCTTGTAAATGTCGTCATTATTCAGTTGCTCTTTCACCTTTTGATTGACTAAGAACACTCCAAACTCCATGGAGAATAAAACGAGCCATGTCACTTTGAAGACTGTATTTATTGGCTTCTCTAACGCATCGGTGTATTTACGAGGCGAGGTAAAAGCGAAGCCAATTAAAGCAATTAGGATTGTTAAAGCAACGGTTAAGATTGTCTCAATACTCATTTATGTATCTTGTTGAATTGCAATTGTTATCAATACTATAGGCATGAGTATTTTCTGTCCAATTATCCTATAAATCTATGTGATGCTTTCTAACTTTACAGAACCATGAAGTGGAAAGTTACAAAGCCTTATTGGAGCTTGGATGTTGTTCTGTATTTGGTTATACTTTCCACATTATTGGTTATTTTGTATTTTTGGAAAGTTAAGTGAATGAAGTTGAAGCAGTAAAGAACATTGACGACGTGCGAACAATTAGCAGGTTTCTCTTGAAGCATAATGGACAGGTTTTTGCGGATGTTTGGGACATGGGGTTACAACTAGCGCTCCGGATCAGTGATTTGCTGAGCCTTACCTATGACGATGTGAAGAATGGTGAAGTAGTTATCCGAGAAGGAAAGACTGGTAAGGTTGCGAAGATTCCTTTGAATAGCAAGGCTCAAAGTATCATTGATAGAATTATTGCTACTTATCCTGATGGCACCTATCTGTTTCAAAGCCGCAACAGTCGGAATGTTAAGACAGTTAAGCCAATTACTAGACAAGCTGTAGGACAAGCATTCAAAGAAGCAGGTAATGTAGTAGGTGTCCAGTTGGGAACTCATAGTATGAGGAAGACTAGGGGTTACATCCTCTATAAGCAGACTAATGACCTCGCTAGGGTAATGAAGATGCTGAGGCATAGTAGCCAAGCTGAAACACTACGATACATCGGTATTGATGCGGATACTGTAGCTAATGATTTTATGCAAGTGGTGTTATAAAGGAGCTTTAAAAGCCCCTCTTGTTATTCGATGTTACCCGCTAGTTCAACTACGTGCTTGTAATCGTCCCAGAACCAGTATTTGGGTGTATTGTCTTGTGGATAATAAGCATAATTTTGCAAAGCATTGACTAGTTGGTTTACGACGTTGTGAAAAGCATTGTCTTCGCGACTGTATTCGTAAACCTCATCAGGATCCATTGCTTGCATAGTCATCGTTGAGCCTCTAAAGCCTCTATCTTCTTCTTTTAAAGTTCGGGATGATGAATCTATTGCTAACTTGAAAAACTTCATAACGTCACTTGTCGCACCGCTCATCGTAATTTGGAACGAATGTTTGGGTTTACAATAAACTAGCTGCCCTTCGCTATCTTGCTGGCGCTTAGTATACTCTATAACGTTGAGATCGAACTCTACGAGTGCAAGCAGTAAAGTAGTAGTGTTAATAACCTGAGGCTTTGAAGAGTTGTTAGCAGTTCTTAGACAAGCTGCAAACTTAGCAACTAGTTGGTCTAGCGTTCTTATGTCTAAACTGTAAGCTTTAGCAACCCACTCGATTTGAGAGGAAATAGAAATACTGGAGAGGCGGTTATCAGGTATAAGTATTAGGTTCTCAAGAGTACCTTCGAATTTTGACTCTATGTCATTAGAGAGCAAGTACTGCCTAATGTTTGGAAGAGGGAGCTGAGCCTTGCGGTGGAAGAATCTCTTGATGTACTTCTCAGAATTAAAGTCTTCACCATAAACGGCCTTGATAGAGCAGCATAACTGCTCTGTGTCAGTGGCTACAACGAAGACGAAGTTTGATGTATCAAAGAAGTGCTTAATCACTTCTAGCATCTCAATAGCGTAGTCAGGTCTACATCTATCAAGCTCATCAACTAGAACTATAATAGGTAGTTTTTGTCCTTCATTAGTTTTGAGAACTTCACCAAGAAGAGATAACTTAGTACGGATCTCTTTGATTGCGTTGACTTGTTCTAAATAGCCCTTTTTGACACTGTTAATGTAATCAGCATCAGTTTTTTCAAATAGCTGTTTTACTGTTTCTATTCCTATGGCACCTTCACCGAGAAACGTCTTTGATACGTAACCACTTGTAGCAATAGCTGCACCCTTGATGAACTTACCTATGAGCTTTTTGACATTATCTAGGTCTTTACCATTTAAGGCAGAGTATTTTTCTAGTTGAGACAGTAGTTCACTACTGACGACGGTTAGTGGGTCTTTGGTGAAGTCACTTTCCCATGCGTCGATGTAAATTGTCGGATGACCTAAGTTGTTTAGCTGAGTGTAAAGTCTTTTTAGGAAGTGGGTTTTACCAGTTCCCCAAGAACCATTAAGGTTTAATACGAAACCATCACTTTCTTCAGTTATGTAGTTAGTGATAAATTCACCGTACTCTCTGCGATTAAGAAGGCAGTTGTCGAATGTGTAGTCCGTTAGCCAGTCATGATGCTTAATTCGAGAAATTGGCATGATTAAATACCTTTTAGCTTAAAAAATCTGTGTTTATTTTGTTATACAGAAGGTTACTTTTTGTATTTTCTTAACAGTTCAGTTTTTCTATTTTCTATTTGTCTCATAATGATTGTTTGTATTTCATTAAGGACACGAGGTGATGCTCCTTTAACCCTTAGGTTGACAAAATTAATGCAGAGTTCAGGGTTTTGGGGTTTCTTACGTCCATAGTCACTAAATTCGTAAGAGACTTTGCAGTCACCCGAATAGGAGCCGTGGTCAATGGTGTAACTGGCGACTACTTTAGTGACTTTCACAAAAGGGTGTATGTGTTTCCACTTTAAGGAAATGATTTTTTCAAGTTTGCCCTTAATGCGGTACTGTTCGATGTCTTTCTCTAAGAAATTGGTGAGAGCAGGTTGTGACTCGATGTCAGTATCTTGATCTGGGTTGAAGTGGACGTCATCAATCTGTTTGTAGTAAAAGTCGTATCCAATGTGTTGAGATGCTAAATCATGAAGAAACTTAACTCGATTTTCATTCTCAAAATCATCAAGAGATACTCTACCACCTTCAGGAGAAGCTTTTATTATTTCACTTTCAACCATTGCAGTTTCAACTATAGAGACAATTTTATCTGCCACTTCTTTAGTTTCGGGAGATGAGTGATTTAGCTTCACATTCATCAATAATTCGCCATGGCCATCGAGAGTATCCTTTTTTAACTCTACTGAGCCTTTAAAGAATTTTTTAGTTTCGTACCAATCGTCCAGTAGATCTGTTCTACAAACCTCAAAGTCCAAAACAACGGCGTTGTCACTTGTTCCGTCAAGTGATGTAAAGTCGTTGAAGTCGGATACCTGATAATTTAGGTAATCATTTTTCAGAAGGTCGTCTGACTCTACTAAGCCGCTGACAAAATCTAGTAATTCAGTATCGCTTTGGATCTCGAAGTTTCGAAAATTAACTTTGTCTAACCTTTCTTTAGTTTTGATGTTGCTAAGTAGATCGTATGATTCTTCAGGGCTAAGAAATGAAGTGACTAAGTTTGGTACAGTATTAACTTTTTCTGACGAGGAACAGAACACTCCTCTTTCCCTTAGAAGAGAATTTATTGTGCTCGCTGTACATCTAGACTGACTCACAAGGTTTTTAAGCTCATCACCAGATGGAATAAAGGTATCTTTATCGCTCATTAGAAATCATTCCTAAACGTTGCTTTGTACGTACCAACAGTAAGAATTGGTTCGGGTTGGTTATCGTCGAAGTCTTCGAAGTCATCGTTCTCATTGCTAGTTATAAGATCTTCCGCCTGAGCTGACATTTTGACTTCGTCTACTGTAGGTGCATCGGTGAGCTTGTTGTATGACTTGAAGTAGATTTCATAATGATTAGTAAATTCAGCACATAACTTACGTGCCAGTTTGTAGACTAGCCTTAAAGAGTCTTTATCAAAGTCAAAATCGCATAGTAAAACTAACTTTCTACCGCTATCTGTAGCTATAGAAATAGGGATGATAGGAGATGTGATGTATTCAACAGGCATTATTCTGGAGTGGCTTTTGCTTGTTCCAACTTTTAATGTTGTACCGTGACAGAAAAAATCAAAACGATTGTATTTGCTTTTTACATAATTAAGAGCTGAGTACAAAAACTCTGCTCTAGCGTTATCGATGACATGAATTGTGTTGAACTTTAATCCACTATCCAAACGTGAATTTGCGATGTCCCCCTTAATGTTGTCTTTTTCACCTGATTGATCATTATTTATGTAGAAAAGAACACCTATGTCATCCTTTCTAGAGCTGCCTTTAAATGCTTTAGCCAAAGACCTTTTTAGTTGAGACTTTGAATAACAATCGATGGTATTGGCTATGTCGTTAAAGTGAGACTTAAAGGTTGTTTTGATCTTTGAGTAAGGGTTGGATGAATACTTTGCGGAGACTACTACGCTTACCAAGGACTGTTTTTGTAGTGGTGAGTTGTACATAAACAGTGCATCAATACCATGAGTTTTCTTTTTGTGCCCAGATACACAGCACGGTAGTTCTTTGTTACTACACATGTTTTTCCAACCAAAAAGACGTAAGAAATCATCAACAATTTCTTCTCCCACCTCACCCACGTATTTTGAAAATTCACCCATAAATCAGAGCCATAGCATTTAGTAATTTACGCATCTTATTGCATCTCAACTAGGTGCTCTAGTTTTTTTACTATAAACATTGATAAGTGCACATAAATAATGTGGATTTAGTTGTCTGGAAAGCAATCAATGAAGTCTTTCAGCTCTCCACCAGCTAGATCTAGATACCTACTAAGTAACTCGGGTTTTGCTCCACTAGAATAAACACCATAAGATAATGTGTGAATCTTGTGGCCTAGTATCGCTGCTGCTGTTATTTCTGGTACTTCTGCTGATTCTAATGCAGTCGCTAACATCCCACGTAAGCTATGAAAGGCTATAGATGAGTCGTCGGTGATGTGCTTGACTTTGTTCCGACTAAACCATGTAGCGATCGTGCCAGAGCGATTTGAGGGTGACGTTGCTACCTCTTTGATTAGATACTTGTTGTCGCTACTTTCTTTGAGCTTGAGGACTGCTGGAAGAATAGATTCGTGGATTGGTACTTTCCTGATACTGTTCTTCGTCTTCAAGGTTCTATCGCCCTCATGCAAGCTAATGAACCACTGATCGTTAGACTCTTTGTAGATGTCCTCTTTGTGAAGTCCACAGATCTCGTTAATTCTCATACCTGTCATTAAACCTATTGGAGCAATCCACTTTTTAGCATAGGTATTCGCTTCATCTTCAAGGATGGGTAAGAGTGTTTGCCACTGTTCAAGGCTAAAAGGTTTGTAGCTATCAATTTTGGTTCTCTTGTCCTTGATGGTGTGATCTTTGAATGGCGAAGATGAGGTAATGTATCCACGATCATAACCATAAGCGTGTATGCGATTAAGGCAACTCATTAGAGTGTTGATAGACTTGGGTTGCAGTGACAGCTTCAAGTGTTCAATGAACATCACTACCGTAGGTCTATCAATCGACACAATCAGTGATTCTTTGCCAAGCTTGAAGATTTTGAACTTTTCTAATGCTCTCTTCGTGTTTCTGATAGTGGTTGCACCAATGCCACTTTTGGTGATGTAACTCAGATACATTTCGCCGACTTCTTGAAGCGTGTATTCGGTTGAAGGTGCTTTTAGTTCTGGTGGTGGGTTATGTCCTGTTGCTTCTAGCACAGCAGCTGCTTGGAGGGGGTCACTGTTCCTCAAACTATCAACATCGTAGTATGAATCGAAAGCTTCGAATTCTTCGTTAGTCTGTAACTTTGAGTGTTCACCTTGGATCTTCGCTACAAGTGCTCTGTAACGCTCACCTAGTGGATTAGTACCTAGACTGATGCGCTTGCTTTCGATGTCCAACAGAAGGGCATTACGTAGCTTCTGGGCTTCACTGAGGCTATCTGTTCCAAGTGCTTGTTGAATCTTTGTTTTGTTTCCATAAAGCGGTTGGAGTTCTTTAGGTAATCGGTAGATGAAATACCACTTGCTACCACGTAAGAATAAATGCTGCTTAGGCTTCATTGTTCTACACCTTGTACTACAGTAATGTTATTAGGTTAGTGTGTAAGTGTAGGATTAACAAGGCTTTCAATGGCTTGGAGTCAATTGTATAGAAGTGTATAGCGGTTTCGAATCTCTCACTCACCGCCACATTCTAAAGCCCCAGCAGAAATGCTGGGGCTTTTCGTTTCTGATTTTTACAAAACATCTAGTTTTGAATGAGTTCGCTCGCTTTCTTCATTGCTTCTTTGGTAGAACATTCCACCACGTTCGCGTTGGCAAAACGATGGGCATCTTTTACTTGAATATCGTGAGCTAAGATAACCAGTTTGGCGTTAGCAACGTCTAGGTCTGTAATGCGGTTTTGAATACCGTTTTGGCCTTGAGTTTCTACCTTAATCTTAATTCCAGCCGCAGCGCCCGCTTTTTCTAGTGCCTTGGCTGCCATAAAGGTATGTGCAACACCTGATGGGCAGCAAGTGACAGCAACAATATCGTATTCGCCTTCGCCTGCTACTGGAGCCGCTTGAGTTTGCGCTGGTGCTTCCTGTTCGATTTCGTCTTCTGACTCTTCCGCTACTGGTTTCCAGAAGCCGACAATTAAAGCCGTTGTTAATGAACCAAGAGCAATGCCCACCACATACATCGGGATGTTACTTGATACTGGCGCTGTGATTAAACCGCCCCAAGGTGCGTGCAGTAGAACATCGGTTAAGAATCCAAATACACAACCTACGATACCGCCAGCCACGATAGAAGGAAGTACGCGCATTGGGTCGTTGGCAGCGAATGGGATAGCCCCTTCAGAGATACCGATAGAGCCCATGATCGCGGCAGCTTTGCCTGCTTCTTGTTCTTGTTTAGTGAATTTCTTTTTGAATAGGAAAGTGGCTAGTGCCATACCTAACGGAGGCGTACAGATAGCAATACCAACACCGCCCATTAGCCATGGTTGAGTATCAACTTGTGTTTGTGCAAATAAGGTTGCCACTTTGTTGATTGGGCCGCCCATATCAAACGCCGTCATACCGCCAAGAATGGTACCAAGTACGACTTTTGAAGCGCCCGCCATTGAAGCCAAGAACTCGTTCATTGATGCCATAAAGATCTTGATTGGCTCACCAATGCCCCAAAGAACAATACCCGCAGAGACTAATGTGCCGATAAGAGGGTAGATAAAGTAGGCACCTAGCGCGGTCATATTGGCAGAAAGAGGGATTTTCTTCAGTTGGAAAACTACACCACCTGCGATAAAACCTGCCACAATACAGCCTAAGAAACCGCCGCCCATATCCGCCATGATACCAGAAGAGATCATCGCAGGTGCAAGCGCAGGTTTGTCAGCAATAGAATAACCGATGAAACCACCGAGAATAATCGGGAACAGGACTAGACCTTTAATGCCGATGTTTGAAATGTCAGCGAGTAAGCCGTCTGCTGGTACTGCTCCTTTACCTGATGCCATTACTGCCAGTGCGAGCAAAACACCGCCCGCGACAATAAATGGCAACATATGTGAGGTACCAAACAGAAGATGTTGCTTTAGGGTACTGAGGTTTTTTTTAAGATCGCTACTATTAGCAGCTTGAGCGGTCATTGTACTCATATCTAATTTACCTTATGAATTAATTAAAATATCTAAGATCTGATGTTCATCTTTTGCTTTTATAATATTTTCTATAAATTCTTCGCTGAACTTTCCAAATAGCTCTTGAAGAACGTAGATATGATGGTCAGCACCATTATCTGGTGAGGCAATCATAAAAAATAATGTCGGGTTAATACCGTCTTCGTCATCGTAGTCAATGCCAGTCGGTTTGATGCCAACAGCAATGGCAGGCTCCAAGACAGCGTTGCTTTTCGCATGAGGGTAGGCGATGCCATCCATCGACGTGACGCTCAGTGCCTCGCGAGCCTTGATATCTGCTAGGAAGTTATCGAGATTATTAATGCGCTGGTTGTCAGACAGTAATTGAGCAAGCTCTTCGAATACTTGTTGTTTATTTGTCGCGGATAATTGCTTTTTAATTAAATTGACATTGGTTAATTGTGTAATCATTTCTAAACTCACGAATGCTTTTCGATGAGTTAAAATTAATCCATTGCTGCTATCGTAGAAATAGCAAAAATAAGGCTATAGCTATACTTTTGTATCGGCTAAATTTAATTGTGATTAGCGTCATTATTACTTCGATACATGCCTATTTCTTCATATAGAAAAAAGCCTCACGGTGGTGAGGCTCAATAAAGTGATTGGATTAATTTAGCTGGATGCTCGTGCTACTCGTCCTTGGCAAGAGAGCGTGTAATTGCCTGTATTCGCCGCAACAAACACCGAGTCCCCAATAGCGATTTGGCATGTTTCTCCATTGCTATGCTTTAAGGTCATCGGTTTGTCGAGTGGTAGTAGAATCTCAGCGCTGGTCGCTGTTAGGTGACGGTTGTCAGAGTTATGAAGGATCGCAAACTTAAAGTCATCAACTGGCACAGTAAAGCTTTCAATTCCTGTGTCAATTGAGGGCGCTAGCTTTAGGTTACTCTTTGATTTCGAAACAAACTGAGTACACGAGACAAGCTCTTCGACATTGATATGCTTAGGTGTGAGTCCTGCTCGAAGTACATTGTCAGAATTCGCCATGATCTCTAGCCCGGTACCATGCAAATATGCGTGAGGAGTCTGCGCGTCAAGATACATCGCCTCTCCTGGTTGTAAGGTAATGACGTTAAGCATCAAGGGTGCAAACAGCCCAACGTCGTTCGGGTACTGTTTTTCCAATTCGGTAATAAGCGCATACACAGGTTCACTAGAGAGCTTGGCTTTGACCATCAACATGGTGAGTGCCATCTCTTTTTGCTCACCTTGTAAGGAAAGTATCCCAGAGAAGAAACTCGCCAATCCGTGCGAATTTGGCTCTTCGGTGAACGCTTCAAGTAACCAATTAAGCTCTGGAATGGCTAACTGTGTGAAGTTCTCAATGATCTCTTCGATTGGCCTAAAGCCATTCATGGCTTGGTATTGGGTAAGGGCGTACACCAATTCTGGTTTGTGGTTGGGATCTTTATAATTACGATGGCTCGCAGTCAATGGTACCCCTAGCTGTTGCTCTTTAGCATATCCAGATTCTGCTTGGGCTTTGCTCGGGTGGACTTGTATTGATAGAGCTTGCTCTGCCGCGAGGATCTTAAATAGATACGGCAGCTCGCCAAATGTGTTGGCGGTATGTTCCCCGAGGTAGTGCTGTGGGTTATTGACGATAAGTTCAGAAAGCTTGACTGAACTACCTTGGCTCGTAACCAACGAGCAGCCATTTGGGTGAGCGCCCATCCACATTTCTGCTTGCGGAGCAGATTCTGGGTTGCTGATTCCAAACAGCTGATTCAGTGACGTTTTACTGCCCCAAGCGTAGTTTTGAATCACGTTCTTCATTGGAAAGAAGGCTTGGCGCGGTTCTAAGTTAAGATTTTCAGTCTGGTCAAAAGCAGAAACCGCTGTGGTTGAAGTGTAGAGTTCATTGGCAACAGACGTTGTGAGTTCTGGCATTGCATTCACCATAGGGAAAGAGTGGCTTGAGGGAGCTCAAACCACTTAGCGTTAAGGGAGAAGGGTTAAGCTGCTGCGGTAACCAGCTTTTCTTTGCGTAGTTTTTTAAGCGTGATACACGTCAGTGCGGTGACAGCAGTACCAGCCGCCATGCTCACGAGTGCAAGAAGCGGGTAATTCATTGCACCAAGAAGCGCGACGACCGGACCGCCGTGTGCGACGCTGTTGGTGATGCCAAACGAGAACGCCATAACAGCGGCGACCATAGAGCCAAGAACGTTGGCTGGGATGACCGACATGGGATCTTGAGCTGCAAATGGAATCGCGCCTTCAGAGATACCAACTAAGCCCATCGCGCCAGCTGCTTTACCTGCTTCAATTTCTGAAGATTCGAACAGCTCGAATTTACGGCCCAGAGCAGTTGCCAATGCCATACCAAGAGGTGCGACAGGGATTGCACAAGCCATCGCACCCATAAACTGAGTTTGACCACTGGCAATCATGCCGACAGAAAATAGGAACGCGACTTTGTTGAATGGGCCGCCCATGTCAAATCCAGCCATGCCACCTAATACAATGCCAAGCAATACCACGTTACCTGTGCTCATTGAGGTCAGAAGGGCAGTTAAGCTATCCATCAGTCCGGCAATCGGCGCGCCAATAACAAAAATGAATAAGCCAGCAATAAATAGCGAGCCAGTGATGGGAGCGATCATGATAGGCACAAGTGGTTGGATAAACTTGTGGTAGTTGATCGAGGTAACCCATTTAACGAAGTAGCCGACAAGTAAGCCAGCAACAATCGCACCGATGAATCCTGTTCCAGCTTCTGCGCCATAGAAAGTGCCATTATTGGCAATCCAGCCACCGATAAGACCTGGAGCAAGAGCTGGGCGGTCTGCAATGGCGTAAGCGATATAGCCGGCAAGAATCGGGATCATTAACGTGAAGGCGACCACACCCACTTCTAGGATTTGGTTCCACATGCTGCCGGCAGGAATCGCCATGCCGGATTCAGTTGGCTCACCGCCTATTGCTAGCGCTAGCGCGATCAATAGGCCGCCAGTGACAACAAATGGGATCATGTGAGATACACCATTCATTAAAAAGCGGTACAAGTCAGAGCGAGCCTGAGAAGCTTTATCAGCGACAGAAGATTCATTGGTTTGAGTGTCAGCGTGATAAGTCGGCGCATCTAACGCCTGTGTGATCAAGCCCTGTGCATCTTTGATCGGTGCCTTTACATTGGTTTTTACAACGCGTTTCCCTGCAAAGCGCGCCATATCAACCTGTTTATCGCAGGCAACAATAATGGCGTCTGCTCGGGCAATCTCTTCTGCTGTCGGGCTGTTCTTTACGCCGATAGAGCCATTCGTTTCGACTTTGATTTCATAGCCTAACTTGGCCGCTCCTTTCTCCAGAGCTTCTGCAGCTAAGTAGGTGTGTGCAACGCCCGCCGGACATCCAGTCACTCCGATCACAAAGCCATTGGAGGTATCGCTAACTACGTCGTCTTGAGTCTGTTTTTGCAGCAGAAGTTCTAACGCTTGTTGGTTTGATGTCGCGTTTAAAAAACGCTCAATAAAGCCCTCTTCAATCAACTTAGAAGAGAGTTCTGCCAGCACTTCGATGTGATGATTGTCACCGCCATCTGGAGAGGCGATCATAAAAAAGAGTTTCGATGGCAACCCATCTTCTGCGCCGTAATCGATACCTGTACGGTGAACGCCAATAACGACAGCGGGTTCGATAACCGCAGCACTTTTGGCATGAGGGAGGGCAACGCCTTCTTCAAAACCTGTATTGCCTAGCTCTTCGCGAGCCTTGATATCGGCGAGAAATTGTTGCTTGTCGGTGATTCTACCTTGTGAATAAAGTACCTCGATTAGCTCGTGAAAAACCTCTTCTTTGGATTGCGCTTTAAGATCGAGCGCAATCAAATTCTCATTGATGAGTTTGGTGATCATTGTGAACCCCTAATAATTTTATTGTTGTATCAGGGGTATTTTGGAAGCTGTGAGAAAGAGTCTGTAGTGAAGAAAAAATGCATTTACTAGAAGATTGTAACTGTATTTTCGAGGTGTGATTTAGATCGCCGAATGAGTCAGATATAACACTGAGTTGAGAAGGTATAGTCCATTTAAAACAATGGCTTGTGAGGGTTTGTTGGCTTTTTTACTCCGTCGATTAGAAGTTTGATAACTATAAATTTATTGCTATAGCTGGATTTTTGTACCATTAATCTTAAATTGTGATTTTGCTCAATAGCGCAAAGTCTCTACTAGCGGTATACCTATGCGCGTAGCACACGCGCGACTTATTGAGAGTATCCAAATGGTATTTCATGACTTAATTTCTTCGGTACTCGGTGAGAGAGAAGCTTTTCATCACATATGGTTTGCTGGAGATTTTCACACGCCACCGGAATGCAGTTATCAGGTTAATTTTCCTCGATTGGAGTTGGTGCTTGATGGCGAATACATTAATGAAATGGAAGATCATGAGCGTAAAGTCACTCAAGTTATCGCTAAGGCTGGAGACGCGATCTTTATTCCGCCGAACTGCTGGAACAAGCCAGATTGGGATACCAATTGTTCGGTGTTGAGTATCCTGTTTGGCCGACGTCAATTGGGCTTAAGTTTAGTTAGCAAGCGTAAAGGGGAAACCAACTTTTACGACATCCAAAAGCACAGTATTCAGACGCGTTCGGGCTTCGCACTCGATAACATTCTTGAGGCGCTGAGTTCGCTTGCACGAGAAAATGCCAAAAAGCCAATGGATGAACTGCTGTTGCAGGCGTTGTTGCAATACTGCAAAACCATGTTAGATACGCCATTAGAAAAATCTCACAACCGAGTTCAGGATCTTTATCAGGGGATCTGTATCTACATTCAGGAGAATTTCCACCGCCAGATCACCCGAGACAGTATCGCCGCTCGATTTAGCATCTCTGCCAATCACTTATCGCGATTGTTTCGCCAACAAGGGCACATGACTTTAGCAGACTACATCACTTGGGTCCGAATTGATCGAGCGAAATTCATGCTCAAGAAATACAATTTTAAACTTAATGAAGTGTCGGTTAGGTGTGGTTTTAAGGATGTGAACTACTTTTGTCGAGTTTTCAAAAATCGCACTGGAAGAACCCCATCTGACTATCGCGGATCAATCTAGTGGTTATGTAATTAAGCGTGACATGGAATACATCAGCAGGGCTTGAAGATCGATACTGCTTTTTGTCATTAAGAGGCGTTCTGCAAATTGGCCGCAGAGTAGGTTTCTGGTCAAATTGGTTGCGGTAATTATCTGATCGCGAGTAGGGGATGAAGGCATCACCAGTGCTATAGCTAAGTGAACCTGTCCCACTTTAGAAGCCCAATCAATTGGTGTATCACTGCTTATTACGGCGATGTTGATCTCATTGATGCCATTGAACATCACATGAGGTAAGGCAATGCCTGACGTTACGCAGGTTGACGAACGTTCTTCTCTTTTGATGAAGGCAAGGATCAGGTCATCGGCTGATTGAGGGTAGATAAGCTGAGCCAACCCTTTTAAACATTCAAACTTGGAAAGTTCGGTATGAGCCTTGGCATAGTACCAATTGACTGCACTTGGCGTTTTTAGCTGCGGTAAGCGCTGAACTAACTGGTTTGAAAACTCATAATTAATGTTAGAGCCGACTAAGGCATAGTGCTCGGAGATGACATCTTTGAGTACAAAGCAGGCGAGCTCGGCATCGATACCAAAAGCGGTAATCTGACACAAATCCCCTTCGACCAATCCCGCTTGCAGTAAGGCAACAGATTTAGTGAGGTCAGCACTACGATTGCGCGTGATGTTGATAATTCGTATGTTGCTTTTGAACTTTTTCGCAAGGCTACACAGCGGTTTAGTGGCGTGAGCACTGGCACCGGAGTCATTAACAAGAAAGGTAATTTGATACTCTGTCATTAGCAGCATTATGCTCGGCAGTGGAGGATAAATACTTTATCAACGTTAATCAGTACGTCTTCAATGGGGATTCTTACACAAGGTAACCCATCAAATCTGCTCGATTGCTCAATCTCTATATCCGAGACAATTAATACCTTGTCGGCACAAGTAATATCATGGGGAGTGAGTTGATTTTCGATCCCCATTGCACCTTGGGTCTCAACTTTAATTTGCACGTTATGTTTTGGCGCAGCTTTCTTGAGTGCATCTGCTGCCATATAGGTGTGTGCAATACCTGTTGGACAGGCAGTGACAGCAATGATTTTCATAGTAATTCTCTGTGGCTATTTTCGCGGATATTAGCATAGCAGTGGCAGATTGCCTTAGTTCAAAGCGATAAATTGAAAGATGGGCTTCACACTTTTATTCGAGTGTTACAATAATCCAGTTAAAGCCGTTTTAGTCCTATATATTGGGCAAGGCTAGGTGACTAATCTATAGTCGAGCGCGAGTAAGGCAAGGTAAGAAATAATGGACATTACAAACCTGGTTCAGGCGGAGACGATATGTCTCGACCTAAAAGCAACCACCAAAGAAGAAGCGCTCAAGGAGTTGGTGGAGCTACTCGATGCTGCCGGAAACCTTGCCGACAAATCGCAATTTATTGCCGATTTATGGGCTCGCGAAGAAATTGGTAATACAGGTTTTGAAGATGGTATTGCGATTCCACACGCCAAAAGCTCTGCGGTGGCTAAGCCCGCTGTTGCGGTAGGGATAAGCCGCAATGGGATTGACTATGGCGCCGAGGATGGAGAGCTTTCGGACGTTTTCTTTATGCTTGCTTCCCCTGATGGTGACGACCACCATCATATTGAGGTTTTGGCGCAGCTTTCCAGTAAGCTGATTGAAGAGGAGTTTATCCATCAGCTGAAACAAGCAGAAAGCGTAGAGGCGGCGTTGCAGCTGATTACTGAAAGTACCCCCGAGCCATTTTTGGATCAGGAATATCTCACGCAAGATGCACGGTTAGAGCCGATGAGCCCTGTCAAAAGGCACTTAGCTCGTGTGAAAGAGCATTTATTGTTTGGCACTTCTCATATGATCCCGTTCATTGTAGCGGGTGGGGTTCTCCTTTCACTGTCGGTGATGATGACAGGCCATGCCGCACTACCAGAGCAGGGCATTCTGGCTGATATGGCGCACATGGGAATCGCGGGTTTAACGCTTTTTACCGCGGTACTGGGTGGATACATCGCGTATTCAATTGCAGATAAACCAGGACTGGCGCCGGGAATGATTGGTTCTTGGGTGGCGGTTGATCAATATAATACTGGGTTTCTTGGTGCTATTGTCGTCGGTTTTTTTGCCGGCTATTTTGTGTTGTTGCTCAAGCAGATTAAGTTGCCGGATAGCATGAGCTCACTAGGAAGCATCTTCATTTACCCGCTCGCTGGGACATTTGCCACTTGTGGGTTAGTGATGTGGCTAATAGGTGCTCCGATTTCCGCAACCATGAACGCATTGAACCTGCTTTTAACCGATATGGCAGGTTCAGGAAAAGTGGTGCTTGGAGCCGTTCTTGGTGCAATGACTGCGTTTGACATGGGTGGGCCAGTCAATAAGGTGGCGACGCTCTTTGCCCAAACACAAGTTAACACCCAGCCTTGGCTTATGGGGGGCGTTGGAATTGCAATTTGCACGCCTCCTCTTGGCTTAGCCTTAGCGACGTTTATATCACCCAATAAATTTAAGCGTGACGAACGTGAGGCAGGAAAGGCCGCTGGCATTATGGGCATGATTGGGATCAGTGAAGGGGCGATTCCGTTTGCGACCGCCGACCCAGCGCGTGTTCTTCCTGCCATTGTTGCTGGTGGTATAGTCGGTAATGTGACGGGCTTTATGTTCCATGTCATCAACCATGCCCCTTGGGGAGGTTGGATCGTACTTCCAGTTGTCGATGGCAAGTTGGGCTATATCGTCGGAACCGTTGCGGGCGCACTCACGACGGCGTGTATTGTTATTCTATTGAAAAAAACGGTCCGAGAAGATGAAGAGTATGACTCGTTTCGCCGCGCTTACTCATCAGTGCAAACAGAGGGGGAAGCCGATGTACTTGCGGTGACTTCATGTCCTTCCGGTGTTGCCCATACGTTTCTAGCGGCTAAATCATTAGAGAAAGCAGCCTATTCTATGGGCATCAAAATTAAAGTGGAAACCCAAGGCGCAGATGGCATTAACAACCGCATCACTGAGCTGGATATCGCGCGAGCAAAACTGGTTATCTTCGCTCATGACGTGGCAATAAAAGAGCCAGAAAGGTTTAGCAATATTGCGATTATCGATGTTAGTACCAAAGATGCTATGCACAATGCGGCAGCGTTGATCAAATCGAAACGAAATTTAGTCAAATAGTTCCCCCGAACTATTTATGCTCCAAGCTCCATCATCCGATGGAGCTTTTTTCTTATCTGATGGGGCTTACCTCTATCAACTCAGGTTATTCGACTTTAAATTGCTGAACCAATCCTTTCAGCTCAGACATTGAGTTCGATAGCTCTTGGCTCACTCTAGCGGAGGAATCTGCCTCTTGGCTGACCGACTGGCTCACGTCTCGTATATTGGTGACATTGTGACTTAACTCTTCAGCAACCCCACGTTGTTCCATCGCGGCTTCAGAGATGCGGTTACTTATCTCATCTATGCTGACGATGTGAGTAATGATCTGCTCCAACACGGTCACGGTATTGTTGACTTGTTCTGCGGTCTGTTGAGCATTTTCGTTCCCTTTTTGCACCGCAATAACCACCTCATTGGTGCCCGTTTTTAGCTGATTGATCACTTCGCGAATCTCACTGATTGAGTCTTGAGTTCTTCCTGCCAGTGTCCGAACTTCATCTGCAACAACAGCAAAGCCTCTGCCCTGATCTCCGGCACGGGCTGCTTCGATCGCCGCATTCAGTGCCAATAGATTGGTTTGTTCAGCAATGCTTTCAATGACCACTAGAATCGAGGTAATGTTTTCACTGTTTTGCGCCAGATTGTCTGCGACAGGCACAGCCGCACTTACCTCTGCAACCAGAGATTCCATGGCGTGAGTGGTAGAGTCGATGACGATTTTCCCTTGTTCGGCCGCATCGTTGGCCTCTTTGGCTGAATTTACCGCTTGGCTAGCACTGTTGGCGACTTCTTGTGCCGTCGACGCGAGTTGAGCAGACGCACTGGCGACCAGATCAATTTCGGCAAATTGCTGCTGCATTCCTTGGTTGGTACGTTGAGAGATACTTGAAGCTTCTTCAGCATTGAGTTTTGCTCCGGAAACCGAGGTCGAAATCTGTGTCACAATGCCTTGTAGCTTGCTCACAAACTGGTTAAAACCAGAGGCGAGGGCACCGATTTCGTCATTACTATTTACTGTCAAACGTCGGGTTAAATCACCTTCACCACCTGCGATATCTTCTAAGCTCCGAGCAACCACGCGTATTGGGCTGACTAATTTGGCGGCGAGTAGAGCATTTAGTATCAGTACTGTGACGGTAATGAAGACCCCAATTAGAAAGATGTTTGTTACCGACTCACGGTTCGCTTGATTTAACGTCTTTTCTAGCTCGAGTGCTTGTTGCATCACGTCTTGTCGTGGCACATCAAAAACCAGCCCCCAAGGCTGGGAGTTAGCTGATAATTTAACGGGGATTTTGGCACGCAGCGTCTCACCGTTATCCTCCCAATTGACGGAATAGGCAGGTTGGCTAAGCCAGCTGAGAAGTGTTTGAGAGCCAGTGATGTTTGTCTCGGATAAGTGAGTCCCCACTAGGCTTTGATCCGCATCGTAGCCGACGACATACCCACCGTGACTGAGCAATAATACTTGGCCGTGGCCTGAGAACATATTTTGGTCGGCCTGCGTGATTAGGGTCTGAATTTTATTTAACCCAAAATCAACGCCTAGCATACCGATAAGCTGCCCTTTGGATTGAATGGGCAGAGTAAGCGAGGTCATCAGTATTTCTTCGTCACCCACAGTATCTAGGTATGGGTTAAGAACGCAGGCATTTCGATTGCGAATAGAGCAGGCATACCACTCATTGATAGGGGTATTGCTTTCGTCGAGTTCGGTATCATTGATATCTTCTTCGAGCAGAACCTCAAGCTCTACGCTGCCATCACTTGAGCGAGCCCAGTAAGGCGCAAATCGACCGGCTTCGTTGGACGCTGCTTCTTCACTATCGACGTAATACACATCACTGTTATCAAGTGCCTCTGTTTCTGACACCACGTATAGACCTAACATCTCGCTGTGGTCACTTACGGTTTTTTTGATGATTTGATTAAGGAGAGGCCGCAGTGAGTCAGAGTCGACTAACCCTTGGTCAGTATTTTCTTTTAGAGAAACAATGTTTTTCACCAGCATATCGGCTCGATCAAAGGAACCGTCAAAGAAGCTTTGCATTTTCAGCGATTGCTGATTTGCAAGTTCGCTGATGTACTGCTCGGCAGACTGTTTTAAGTTGTGTTCAGTTTGGCGTCGGACGAGCTGTTGGGCTTGGTCACTGGCGTACAAAAATGACACCATCAATGCCGAAGCGGTAATAATTAGGCTACCCCCGGCGGCGAGCAGAAATTTCCAACGTACGGACAAATTGCCAAAGAGACCGACGGATTGCGTGTCTTTCATAGCGCATCTCACTTTACTTCTTTCTGCTAATGATAGTAAAGCTAGTGCTATTCACCACTGTTGTTAAGGATAAGGAGTAGGCTTGTAAAGTTGAATTGCCAATGGGAAGAAAGGTGTGTCAGTGACCTAACTGACTCACCGTGAGTTCTGTATATCCCGTTTGCGGATCTGCTTGGCGGCTAAAGGTTAAGTTGTGATACTGGTGAATGATCAGTTCCGCAGTGGTATCGATCAGGCAACCTTCCATCAAATGACCACCCACAACTTCTCCGCTTTGTTTTGCAACCGAGATGTGGATATGTTGATGATTGGGCGTAAGTGTACCCATTACCGAGACGATCTCTACCGGCTCGTTTAATTCGAGAGTTTGCGTTGCGCCAGCCAAGCGGATCTTCAGGTGAGTAAAACACCCTACACAAGAGGCGATGGTACCTGCACGGATATTATGTTCCGTGACCAAGTGTTGAATGCATTGCTTAAGGTCATCGCCTTTGGTGAGGCGAACCGCTATTGGAGTGATCAATCTGTGCCTATCTATTGTTATCAGGAAAGAGGTTAGTTTACCGAGTATCTTTTTACTGGTTTGCCACTTTGCTCGTTGCTGGTGGATTGTTCTGCTTGGTATTGATCAATGCTGTGCCACTTTAATGCCCCATTGAGTTCGTAATCGTTAGCAGCAGCGCAGATCATGTAATACTCATCGATTTGGACGATAGCGCCATCAGAGTACGCTTTATCTTGGTAGTAACAAACGCGCTTGCCCACTTCTCCAGCGTTGATTCCGATGATCGGCTTAGCAGGAGTTGAGATGACATTGGCAGACACAGGTAAAGCCAGTGCAGCAACTAGTACTATCATGTAGGACTTCATTTTTGTTCTCCGAAGCGTTGACCAAACTTACGTTCGTATCGTGGCAGCATGCTTTCATTACCAAGCAAACCTCCCTGATGAACATAAATGATGCTCTTATCTTGATTCTCTTTATACCATGATTGTAGACACTGCCACATCATAGGATCGTAGAGAAGGTCGAACTCTATATCGGTCTCATCAAGTAATTGCTGCCAAATACGATAATCTTGTTGATAAAGTTTACCGAAATGATGTTTTGTTTCTAACTCTAGTATCTGTGGAAAATCGTTCTCGCCCAGCTCTTCAAATTGTTTGATTAAGTACTCTTTTCCGCCCACGCATGGACAAGTTAATACGGGGATAGAGTGGGGCTTTAGAAACTTATGTAGATAGAGGGCTGTTGCCCCAGTACCAGCAGGTAGTGCAACAACAAATTGGTGATTGGACTCATATCTTGTCCAAGAGAGGATTTCACTTGCGAGTTGCTCAACCCCTTGTTTAGCAAGCTTTGAACGCCCCCCTTCAGGCATAAATAGGCAAGAATTGTCTGGCTGACGAATCTGCTCGATATACTCTAGCGGATGAAGGTGGTATTCAGCAGTAGGGATGATTTTAGCCCCTAACTCTAATGCGCCTCGATAGTTGCCAAGTGGGTTATCATCTAACCAATGAGGGATGCGGTCGACATAAAACTCTAGTTGCCAACCTTTAATCGCAGCAAGCGCTGACAACGAGTAAAGCGAGTTCGACTGAGTGCTGCCGTAGCTTATCAGCGTTTTAATGTTCGGATAATCTTGCTCAAGCACAGCCATAAATTTGCGTGCTTTATTACCACTAAAATGGCTGTGCAGTTGATCATCGCGCTTGAGGAAAAACGGTATCTCTGCAAACTGGTGCTGAGTGATGGGCGTATTGGCGAGCTTCATAAAAATTGATCGTGAAAACTTGGCCGCCTATCTTAACGGATTGGCGACCATGAGTATCAATCTAGATCAAAATTTTATAGTGGCACAACAACCGCGGTTTTGATGATTGGTCAGTTCAAAGTGCCATTGGTAGCGTCGACAGAGGTCGTCGACGATCAGAAGCCCAAGTCCATGTCCTTCTGAGTCTGGAGAGTCCGTGAGTCCCGGGCCGTCGTCAATCACCTTAATATGCTCGGATGAAACTTCGATATCGATTCTTCCATGATCAGAGGCTGCAATCGCATTACGAACTAGGTTACCCAGCACCATGTTTAGAACCGCGGGGGTTGCTCTTAGCTTAGGCTGTGCAAAGAAGCTGACATTGATGTCGAGATCTTTCTCTGCAGCATGTACCTTGTTGGCAGTGACGACGTTATTGATCTCTTCATGCTCAATGTTCCTCATCGGCGCATCGTCGACATTGCGTTCGTAGCGTACAATTGAGAGCAAAGCGTCAACCATAGTAATCATCTCTAACGTCGCGTCTTCGATACGCGAGATCTGTCGATGCTGAAACTCATCCGGTTTAGAGCGCGTAAGGAGCTTGTTTGCCCCTTTGACCACAGTGAGCGGCGTTCTTAGTTCATGACTAGCATAACGAGCAAAAGCTTGTTCGCGCTTTAAGGCAAGGTTAAGTTCATTACGATATTGATTGAGGTGGGTCGTCAGTAGCTGGAACTCTTCGGCTGCTTCATGATGTATTTCAAAGGCTTTGGTAGTGTCACCTGACAGCTCATTAAGCTGTTTAGTGATGTCATTAACGGGCTCAATCAAGCGCCTAGAAAGGCGAAACAACAGCGCGCCAAACGTAAACATCAGCAGAGACACAAAGCTGATGACGATGATACCTGAATACAGAATTTCCTCGTTGCCAAACTCAACTTTGTCGATCAAAGAGAGCAGTACGATGGTTTTTTGCTCGCCATTATCTGAATAGTAACCTTTGTAAACCATATGTCCGTGAGGGGAAAGCAAAGAGCCCACTTCTCCGAGAAAGGTTTCGTGGTTTTCAACATAGCTGCGATATTCTTGGGGGACTAAATCCGCGTCGTTGTAGGCAACAGTGAGTGAGTCGAGGCGGATTTTTCCTTGCTCTCCGGCTAGAAAGCGCTCAACGGCACTATCGCGGTCAATAAGAATGCGGCGTTCACCTACTCGATCCTCCGACCATTGCAACGCAAGGTAGAAGATGAGAAAGGTAACAATCCCGATAACGCAAGACATACCAGTAAAGAATACCGCAAGCCTTCCTGTGAGCGTTTGGGTATTGGAGAGAAAACCGTGTGGCATCAGATGTCCTCTAAGCGAAAGCCAATTTTAGGGATAGTGGTTAACATCGGCGCATGAAAAGGCTTGTCGAGTTGGTTACGTAGCTGATAAATATGGCTACGCAGTACATCATTGTTGGGTTCGCTTTCTTGCCACAGCTTTTCGGAGACCTCTTGTCTAGTCACCACCTCTGGGGCGCGCTGACAGAGCATCTCTAAAATCGTGTAAGTGGTTGGGTTTAAAGCCAATAGCTTGTCTTGGCGATAAGCTTGGCGAGTTTTCTGGTCGATCTTCAAACTGCCAAATTGCAAAACGGAGCTAGCGACTTGGCCCTTGTAGCGTTTAATCAAAGCGTGGATGCGCGCTTCAAGGATCTCTAAATCAAAAGGTTTAGTCAGATAATCATCGGCGCCATGTTGAAAGCCGTTAAGCATATCGTCACGATTATCAAGCGCAGTCAGCATTAGTACGGGTGTGTTAACGCCAGCTTCTCTTAGCTTGTTGCACACGGTCAGACCGTCCATTCTCGGCAGCATGAGGTCGAGCAGTATTAAGTCAAAAGTGCCTTCCAGTGCCAGTTGTAGACCTAGTTCGCCGTTGTCTGCGTAATCGAGTTCCATTCCTTCACACTCGAAGTAATCAAACAAGATACCCGCAACCTCTCGGTTATCTTCAACCAGTAAGACTCTGTTCATCGCACATTCTCATTTTATGGGGCTTTATGATCTCAATGATGCCGTGAAAAAAACGTGAACAACAAGCTTTTCACACCCTGGTTGATAGATTCGATCGCAATACAGCAGTTCACTTGAGCTGCGTTTGAGAATCTAACCCAAATAGGGGGCCATATGGGTATTGTCACCTCAGTGCCACATCATACTCAGTCATCAGTCACTCTTAGCGTTGTTGTCCCTTACTTCAACGAGCAAGAGGTGCTGCCTGAGCTACACCAACGTTTAAGTTCAGTTTTAGATAGCTTGGCTGACACCAGTGAGATCATCTACATCGATGATGGTAGCACAGACAATAGCTTAGCGATTGTGGAAAGCTTCACCAGTCGTTCTTCATCGATTCAGAGTGTGTCGCTAAGCCGTAACTTTGGTAAAGAAGCAGCCATGAGTGCAGGACTAGAACACTGCCATGGTTTAGCGGTAATTCTCATTGACTCCGATCTTCAAGATCCGCCTGAGCTAATTCCTCAAATGCTAGATAAATGGCGCGAGGGCTACGATGTGGTCAATATGCAAAGAGCGGAAAGGCTTGGCGAGACGTGGTTTAAACGTCAATCCGCAGCTGTGTTTTATCGCCTTCTCAATTCGATGGTCAAGTCTGAGATCCCTGAAAATGTCGGAGATTTTCGTCTTTTGTCGAGAGAAGTGGTTGATCATATCAATCGGCTCCCTGAGCGAAATCGCTACATGAAAGGGATCTTCGCTTGGCCGGGATTCAAGCAAGCAACGATTCAGTTTCAACGCGATGCACGATTTAGCGGCGAAACGAAGTGGAATTATCTCAAGCTGATCGGTTTAGCCGTCGATGGTATTACCTCTTTCTCAATTAGGCCTCTTAGGCTTGCCACAGTGCTTGGAAGCTTGATTGCAGGGGGAGCATTCATTTATGGCGTGATGATCGTGATTAAGACGCTGCTGTTTGGTGATCCTGTCACCGGTTATCCGTCAATGATGGTTGTGCAATTGGCACTAGGTGGCATTCAGCTTCTCAGTATTGGTGTATTGGGCGAGTACATTGGGCGAATCTTCATTGAAACCAAGCAAAGACCACTCTACCTAGTACAGTCGGTCAGTGAAAAACAAGCAAGGCAGCAAGTACAAAAAACGGAGAAACGAGCGTGAGTTTTAACCGAGTTCACTTATGGGCGATTTTAGGCGCGGCACTCTTGATTCGACTACTGACTTTAGGCGCTTATCCACTTATGGATACCACGGAAGCCAGATACGGTGAAATGGCGCGGTTAATGATTGAGACGGGCAACTGGATTACGCCTCAATTTGACTATGGGGTGCCTTTCTGGGGTAAGCCGCCATTGTTTACATGGATGAGTGCAGTGGGTATTGAAACGTTCGGTATCAACGAGTTTGCCGTTCGAGTTCCCCATTGGATAGCAGGCGTAGTTATTTTGCTGCTTATGGGCTTGTTTGCCAAGCGGTTAGGTTACAGCGGCTTAATCACGGCGTTAGTCTTGGCAACCTGTGGGATCTTTTCAATTGCTGCAGGCGCGGTAATGACGGATATGGCGTTAACCCTAGGCATGACCATCGCCATGCTTGGTTTCTATTTATGCTGGCTTAGCTATGAGGAAGATAAGCCCAATAGGGGATGGGGCTACATTGGTTTTGTTGGCTTAGCGATCGGCTTATTGGCTAAAGGGCCGCTTGTGATTGTGTTAATGGGGCTTGCTGTCGTGCCTTGGCTTGTTGTGCAGTATGGTTTCACTCAGGCGCTAAAAGTGCTTTGGCAGCGTTTCCCGATCGCAACAGGGACACTGCTGATGCTAATCATTGCCTTACCTTGGTATGTGTTGGCGGAACGTGCAACTCCGGGCTTTATCGATTATTTCATCGTAGGTGAGCATTTGAAGCGCTTTCTAGTCAGTGGTTGGGAGGGGGACCTCTACGGGACGGCACACAATGAAGTTCGCGGCACTATCTGGTTGTTCTGGCTATATTCCGCTGCGCCTTGGTCAATTGTGTTGCCGGTTTTACTGTGGAAAAAACGTCGCAGTTTGAAATCAAGGATCAAACCTAAAAATGGCATTGTTAGCTTCTTACTGTTTTGGATGATAGCGCCCTTGGTTTTATTTACCTTCTCTGGAAACATTCTGCCCGCTTATGTGCTGCCGGGTGTGCCAGCGATTGGTTTGCTGATGGCGATTCTGGTTTCGGATCTAAAACAAGATAAAAAGTGGTTTAAGGTCACCGCGAGTATCGTACCCGCGTTACTGGTGATAGCGGTCGGATTTATTCATTTAGATGTCGGAGATAAACGTAGCGACAAAGTCATTCTTAGAATGGCTCAGCCTGACGTTGCTACCTACTATGTTGGCTCACGTCCCTTCTCCGGTCAGTTTTACAGTTCTGGTCAGGCGAAGTTACTCAGTGATGAGTCGGAACTTAATTCCTTGTCTCAGGTGCAGCTAATTGGTGAACGCAATGCAGTAGATAAGCTGGTTAAAGAAAAGCAATTAAGCTGCATTATCGAGTTTACCGCCAAGAGTCGTCGCTCATTGTATCGTTGTGGTCAACAGTCATGAACAGCAAGATTTTTCGCTTTGCAGTGATTGGATGCATCGGCTTTATCGCCGATGCTTTGGTTTTTTCAGCTCTGTTTTATCTGTCAGGCACGCCAATTATGATTGCCCGTGTAATCGCGTTTGTGTGCGCCGCGACGGTGACATGGTTTGGTAATCGCATCTTCACTTTTCAAAACACAGAACAAAATGTGGCTCAGCAATGGATCAAGTTTATGTGTGGCGCGAGCTTATCTGCCTTGCCAAACTTCTTGGTGTTTAAGCTGTTGTCGTCTGTTTTAGGAGAAGTAGGGAGAGGGCCTTTGATTGCCTTAGTTGCTGGGATACTGGTAGGGATGGTGAGTAACTACTTGCTAAGTTCTCGTTGGGTTTTTGCTCAGGTTGGTATTAAACGCGCAAAATAAAAAAAGCCCAGAGCAATCAGGCTCTGGGCGGATACAAATAAACATAGGAGTTAATAAGAAAAAGCAGCGTAAATTAGTAGCTTCAGTAAGAAAACAAGTTTGACGGCCTGTAAACTTAGTGGGTTGTCCAAACCCTCGAATGCTCTGCTAACTACACTTATTCAGACCGGGCGTTTTCAAAACAGTTCCAACTTTTTTAAAAAAAATTTTCTTTTCTTTCTTTCAAGCGCTTAGAACCCAATCCAGACATGGTGGTCAGACCAATCTATAAAAATGTGATGTTAACAGCTTGTTGCTTTGTTGTTTCGGATGTATATTTTCAAACAGTTGTTTAATACGAGTGATTAAAATGGCAAGTAGAAACTCCACCAAAGAGAAAATTCTTGATGTAGCAGAAGCGCTGTTTGCAGAACATGGCTTTAAAGATACCTCTCTACGCACTATTACCAGTAAAGCGGGTGTGAATTTAGCGTCGGTTAATTATCACTTTGGTGATAAGAAAACCTTGGTGAGAGCGGTGTTGGATCGATACCTCGAAGCATTTATGCCAGCCGTTCAAGATGCATTGATTAACCTCAACCTAAATGAAAGTTTTGAGATGGCTGACGTGTTTGAGTCTCTACGCGGTCCGTTACGTAATCTAAATGATGTACGGCCAAATGGAACCAGTCGCTTTATGCTATTAATCGGTCGCGGTTATACCGATGTGCAGGGCCATCTGCGTTGGTTTATCACCACTCGTTATTCGGAAGCATTATCTCTGTTTACTCAATCGGTAATGAAAGCGAATCCGAAGCTCACTCAAGAAGAGTTGTTCTGGCGTTTACATTTCACGCTCGGGACTTGTGTTTTCACAATGGCTTCGAGTCAAGCGCTACTTGAGATTGCTGAAAATGATTATGGAAAAGCAATGGATGCCAAATCTGTTGTTGACCAACTGATTCCATTCCTAGCAGCAGGCGTCGCTGCGGAATCGAAGTTTTAACTAGTACCTACAAATAACAAAAATATTGGACCACTAAATAGTGAACAAAAGGATCTGATTATGGGCTCTCTAAGAAGAAAATGGGTAAGTGACCCAGCTTTTAAAATGTTTAAGAAAGTGCTGCCACCACTATCGAGCACTGAAAAGGAAGCAATGGAAGCGGGTAGTGTTTGGTGGGATGGAGAGCTTTTCTCTGGTCGCCCTGACTTCACTAAGCTTCACCATTATCCGAAGCCAACCCTAACGGCTGAAGAGCAGTCGTTTATGGATAACGAGCTAGAAACTCTGCTAGCTATGCTAGATGACCATAAGATCGTAAAAGAAGATCGTGATTTGCCACCTGAAGTTTGGCAGTACCTGCGTAAAGAGCGCTTCTTCTCTTTGATCATTTCAAAAGAGTACGGTGGTCGTGAGTTTTCATCATTGGCTAACTCAACAATTGTAACGCGAATTGCAACCCGTAGTATCAGTGCAGCGGTTTGTGTGATGGTACCAAACTCGTTAGGTCCAGGTGAGCTTCTGTCACACTACGGTACTCAGGAACAAAAAGATTATTGGTTGCCTCGCCTAGCGGATGGTACTGATATCCCATGTTTCGCGCTTACTGGCCCAGAAGCGGGCTCTGATGCTGGTGGTATTCCAGATGAAGGTATTGTTTGTTACGGCGAGCATGAAGGCAAAGAAGTCTTAGGTGTTCGTATCAACTGGAACAAGCGCTACATTACACTAGCACCTGTTGCGACTGTTCTTGGCTTAGCGTTCAAGATGTACGATCCAGATGGTTTGATGGGTGACAAGAAAGAATTGGGTATCACCTGTGCTCTTATCCCAGCTGATCATAAAGGTGTTGAAAACGGAGAGCGCCATGACCCACTAGGGTTAGCATTTATGAACGGCCCAACCTTTGGTAAAGATGTGTTCATTCCAATGGACTGGCTGATCGGTGGTCAAGATTACGCAGGTAAAGGCTGGCGTATGCTCGTTGAGTGTCTATCAGCAGGTCGTGGTATTTCACTTCCGGCATTGGGCACCGCGGTTGGTCACCTAACTTCACGTACGACAGGTGCTTATGCGTATGTTCGTAAGCAATTTGGCATGTCGATTGGTAAGTTTGAAGGGGTAGCAGAATCGCTAGGCCGAATTGGTGGTTTAACTTACCTACTAGAAGCAAGTCGAACGCTGACGACAACCTCTCTCGATCTTAAAGAGAAACCGGGCATTGTCACCGCGATCGCTAAATACCATATGACAGAGATGGCCCGTACCATTCTTAATGACTCAATGGATATTCACTCTGGTCGTGCAATTCAAGATGGTCCAATGAACTACTTGGCATCGCCATACTTGGGTATTCCGGTGGCGATTACGGTAGAAGGCGCCAACATTCTTACTCGTAACTTGATGATCTTTGGGCAAGGCGCGACACGTTGTCATCCATACGTACTGAAAGAGATGGAAGCGGCAGCGAATCCTGACCAAAAAGAGGGTGCGAAAGAGTTTGATGACTTGCTGTTTAAGCATATCAAACATGCAATGGGTAATACCTTCGGTGCGTTTGGTGCGGCGTTGACCGGGTCTCACTTTATCAAAGCCGACATGAGCGGTGCGACTCAGAAGTACTACAAAGAGATGACTCGCCTAAGCCGTGCGCTTGCAGTGAGTGCTGATATTGCGATGGCGACGCTAGGTGGAGATCTGAAACGTAAAGAGATGATTTCTGCTCGTTTAGGTGATGTTCTTGCTTATCTATACATGGCTTCAGCAGCGCTTAAGAAATATGAGGATGAAGGTCGTCAGCAACAAGATCTAGACTTTGTTCACTATGCTGTTCAGCACTGTTTATACAATGCGGCTAATGCATTACAAGAAGCCTTCACTAACTATCCTCACAAAGCCGTCGGACGTTTATTAAAAGTTCTTATCTTCCCGTTGGGTAACCATTTTGCGAAGCCAAGTGATGATTTAACGGTGAAACTAGCGGAAGCCTTGATGACTCCGGGTGCGCAGCGCGATCGATTGACTAACCTTTGCTACGTTGGCAAAGATGAGAATGACAGTGTTGGCTTGATGGAGACAGCATTCTTAGCTATGTACGACATTAAGGGTCTGGAGCGTAAGCTTATGCGTGCGGCGAAGGAAGGTAAGGTTGCTCGCAAAGGGTTACTGGCAGACCGATTGGCACAGGCACTAGAAGCGGATGTTCTAACTCAGGAAGAAGTGGATCAGATCGTCGCGGCAGACAAGCTTCGCTATAAAGCGATTCAAGTGGACCACTTTAGCCATGACTTTAGCGCGATTCACACCAATGGTAAGCCAAAAAAGGGCAAAGCTAAGCTAAATACTGCAGCTTAGCGAAGTAACAATAAAGATACGAAAGGCACCAGATGGTGCCTTTCTTTTTTGCTAAAGATCTCGATAGCCGCTGAAAGTGCTCCAACCACTTACATTTTCGCGACATTTTTACAGAAATTAGATGCGATCTTCAGATGAACCTTTTATCCTAGCGGGGTTTTTTAAAGGAAGTTGAATATGATCATCAAACCTAGAATTCGTGGATTTATCTGTACTACAACGCATCCAGTGGGTTGTGAAGCTAACGTAAAAGAACAAATTGCTTACACAAAAGCACAAGGCCCAATCAAAGATGCACCTAAGCGTGTACTTGTTGTTGGTGCTTCAAGTGGCTACGGTCTATCTTCTCGTATCGCTGCGGCATTTGGTGGCGGTGCTTCAACTATCGGTGTTTTCTTCGAGAAAGAAGGCACAGAGAAAAAACCTGGCACAGCGGGTTACTACAACTCTGTAGCGTTTGAAAAGCTTGCTCGTGAAGAAGGTTTGTACGCAAAGAGCCTAAATGGCGATGCGTTCTCTAACGAAGCGAAAGAAAAGACAATCGAATTGATCAAAGAAGACCTTGGTCAGATTGATATGGTAGTTTACTCACTGGCTTCTCCAGTACGTAAGATGCCAGAAACCGGTGAACTAATCCGTTCATCACTTAAGCCAATCGGTGAGACTTACACTTCTACAGCGGTTGATACCAACAAAGACGTGATCATCGAAGCAAGCGTAGAGCCGGCAACTGAAGAAGAGATCAAAGACACTGTTACCGTAATGGGCGGTGAAGATTGGGAACTTTGGATCAACGCTCTATCTGAAGCTGGCGTATTAGCTGACGGTTGTAAGACGGTTGCATACAGCTACATTGGTACTGAACTGACTTGGCCAATCTACTGGGATGGTGCGCTAGGTAAAGCGAAGATGGACCTAGACCGCGCTGCAACAGCTCTTAACGATAAGCTTTCGGCAACAGGTGGTACGGCGAATGTTGCAGTACTTAAGTCTGTTGTAACTCAAGCAAGTTCTGCTATTCCTGTAATGCCACTATACATCGCTATGGTATTTAAGAAGATGCGTGCTGAAGGTGTACATGAAGGCTGTATGGAACAGATCTTCCGTATGTTCAGTGAGCGTCTATACAAAGAAGACGGCAGTGCACCACAAGTGGACGATAAAAACCGTCTACGTCTAGATGACTGGGAACTACGTGACGACATTCAGCAACACTGTCGTGACCTATGGCCTCAAATTACGTCTGAAAACCTAAAAGAGCTAACTGACTACGTTGAGTACAAAGAAGAGTTCTTGAAGCTGTTCGGCTTTGGTGTAGAAGGCGTTGATTACGAAGCTGACGTAAACCCAGATTACAAAGCAGATTTCATCGCGATTTGATAGAGAATGAACAACGTTCCGCCTTTTGGAGAGCTGGAACGTTTCGCTCTTAGAAATCTCGATAACTAGAATTAACTAAAAGCCGATGTGAATACATCGGCTTTTTGTTGCTGAGGGGAATGTATTTCGATTTAAACTGGTGGAAAGCGTTTTGAGTCTATAATTACTGCAGGTATTAGTCGCTGGAGAGCATAGACGATGATGAAAGGCTCACGGGCAGTTGGATTGTTATTATCTATTTTCTTGTCTTTAAGCTGCTACGCAAAATCGATCACAATCGGCATCGAGAACATCAACTATTATCCCCTCTACGCCTACGATAAATCGATGGATTCCTATTCCGGCTACGTGCCAGAACTTCTCAATAATTTTGGGCAGGCCTATGGCTATAAAGTGGACTATTTGGCATTGCCGATTAATCGCTTATATAAGAAGTTTTATAGCGGTGAAATTGATGCCAAGTTTCCTGATAGCGACTTATGGAATATTGAGTCGAGAGTCGGCTACCAAATCAATTATTCAACACCTGTGATTGAACTCGAGGAAGTCATGTACGTGCAGCAGAAAGATAAAGACCTACGGCTGGCTAACTTTAACAAGCTGGGTATCGTAAGGGGCATGACTCCCTGGAAACTCTCTGAGGTAATTGAAAGTGGTCAGCTAAAAGTGCTTGAAGCAGATAATCCCGAGTTACTGTTAGAGATGGTGTTTAAAGGCAGGGTTCAAGGGGTGGTAATGGATCGCAGCGTTGGACAATTTCTGCTGTCACAAATGGATCAAAGTATTAGTCTGGATGTGAATACCTGGTTGCTCGAGTCTGTCGGTGGCAGTTATCACCTTTCGAACATCAACAACCCAAGTCTAATCAGTGATTTTAATCAATACTTAATCACCCACGCGGAACAGGTTAGTCAACTGCAAGTCAAGTATGGGATTAAAGCGGTTGATTGAGGCGTGTTCAGAACGCTTCGTTCCGAGAGCGGACTTCGTCCTTCGAGATGAACCCCGTGCATTACTCGGTCATTCCATAGAGTGACGAAGGAGCGAGTAGGGAATCTCAATCAGTTATCTACATGCTTGAAGAGATCCCCAACTCGGTAGTCCCTTCCTCTCGTGGATGACATAAAAAACAAAAGGTTGACACACTATGTCAACCCTTTAATTTTTTCTCGCTTCTCGCTTCTCGCTTCTCGCTTCTCGCTTCTCGCTTCTCGCTTCTCGCTTCTCGCTTCTCGCTTCTCGCTACTTAAACGTCGACCAAATCGGTGCGTGATCAGATGGCTTCTCGATACCGCGTAGTTCGTAGTCGACATCAGACTCGACGCACTTCTCAGCAAGTTTTGGAGTGGCGAGAACCACATCGATACGCAGGCCACGGTTGTCTGGGAACCCTTTTGAGCGGTAATCGAACCACGAGAAACGATCGTTCACATCTGGATGTATTTGACGGAAAGTGTCGACAAAGCCCCAGTCTAATAGCGTCTTCAACCATTCACGCTCTTCCGGTTGGAACGAACACTTACCGGTTTTCAGCCAACGCTTACGGTTTGGTTCACCAATGCCGATGTCTGCGTCAATTGGGCTGATGTTAATGTCGCCCATAACGATAAGCTGTTCATCGTTGTTGTGATGATCGTTAAGGTAAGTCATTAAGTCTTTATAGAACTGACGCTTATATGGGAACTTAGTTTCGTGACTGATGTTATCGCCTTGCGGGAAGTAGCCATTGAGTACCGTGACTTTTTCACCGTTATCATCTTCTAACGTCACCATGATCATACGCTTTTGATGATCTTCGTTATCGGTCGGGAAACCTTTTTGAACTGAGATAGGCTCTTTCTTACACAGCATAGCCACGCCGTAGTGTGCTTTTTGCCCATGGAAGTAAACCTTGTAACCCATCGCTTCCACATCTTCTAGGGGGAAGGCTTCGTCGTGAACTTTGATTTCTTGTAGGCCGATAACGTCAGGTTGATGCTTATCGATCACGGCTTGTAGTTGATGAAGGCGGGCACGAAGACCGTTGATATTGAAAGAGATAACTTTCATTTCCGTTCCTTGCTTGTGGCTGTTCGAATTTTTGTAAGGCAATACTAGCATCAATTATCAGTCGCGGCGAAGGCGATGAACGGACTTGGCAGTATTTAACATTTTTTTAAACTTTCGATTGATATCTACTTCGTTTATGGTGTAATTCCAAGGATACTTATTAATTAATTTGTCTATTTGAAACACCGAGTTTGCTATAAGGATGTATTATGCGAACGTTATCAGTGCAGTGGAAAATCACACTCCTAGCAGGTTTTTGCCTGCTTGTTACTTCCCTTTCTTTGATTGGCTTTTCCGTTTATAACGCGATTTCTAATCAACACCAGATCAAACAGCAGAGTTCAAAGTCTGTTATCGACAAGTCAGAACAGATTGTAGAGACTCGCGCCTTGCTTAATGCAACGCAAGTTTCAGAGTTTCTAAATGAAGCTTTGTACCGAGCAGAGATGCTCGCATCTAGCGTGATGTTTCAAAAGAACCTAAGTGAAGAAAACTTTGGTGATAGTGAGGAGCTGCGAACTGCATTGGATGAGATGGTACGCAGAGCGGTTATAGATTTTGACAGTGTACAAGGTGCCTACTTGGTGTTTAGGCCCAATATGCTTGATAACGAAGATAGTAACTACGTTGACGCTGAGTATGTTGGGTCCAATGAAATTGGTCGATTTGCGCCATATTGGATGACAGCGCAAAATGGTGAAAACATTGTTTCGAGTGTTTTATCTGAAGCCGTATTAGAAGACTCAACCAACGGTGAGCGTTTCTACTGCCCATTAGCATCGGGGGATACCTGTATCACCACGCCAAGAGTGGTCACTCAAGATGGCGGGGCATTCTTAACCAGTTCAATTTCAATTCCACTCTTGATTGATGATACAACAATTGGTTTCTTTGGCATCGACCTGCGATTAGATGGTCTGTCAGGGATTGTAGTTAACTCTGATCAACAGCTGTTTTCCGGTAGTGGTAACGTCAATCTGATCAGTTTGGATGGTTCATTGATCGCTAGTGATAATCCATCTAGTGCGGTCGGCCAGCCATTTGTGAGTGATATTGTTTCTCCGGATAAGTTAACTGACCTGCTGTTTGGCCAATCTGTCGAAACGCAGTGGAGTGAAGACGGTCGGTGGCTAAGCGTGTTTGCACCTATTATGGTCGCGAATCAGACTTGGGGTGTGCTGTTTGATTTGCCTCGCTCTAGTGTACTTGCAGATGCTGAAGCTTTGGATGAGATAATCAGCCAGCAAGTTGAGTCGAGTGTGACGACAGAGCTTATCGCAGGTATTGTGCTTGTGGTGCTTGGCCTTGCCACGATTGCATTCTCTGCCTCGCGTTTAGTGAAGCCAATTCGAGAAGTGGTTGTACGCTTAGATGATATTGCCTCTGGCGAAGGGGACTTAACCCAACGTTTAGAGGTGAAGTCGCAAGATGAAATAGGGCAGCTCGCGATCGGTTTCAACCGTTTCTTAGACAAACTGCAATCAATTATCAGTGAAGTTGTTGATACGACGATTCAAGTTGGAACGACAACCCAACAGTCGCGAGTTGCTGCGCAGCAAACTCGCACCAGTAGCGACTCGCAGTTTAAAGAAGTAGATTTAGTGGCAACGGCATCTGAAGAGATGACCCAAACGGCAGGCTTGGTGGTTCAAAACGCTGAAGTGGCAGTGCAAGAGGCTGAGAAGGCCAATGAAGCGGCTGCATCTGGTCAAGATGTGATAGACAAGTCTCAACAAGAAATGCTGCGCTTGGTCGAACGTATGACAGCTGCGGTTCCTGTTGTGGAAGAACTCGCGGCAAACAACGCCAATATCACCGAGATTTTATCGGTGATCGAAGGTGTGTCAGAGCAAACGAATTTATTAGCACTTAATGCCGCTATTGAGGCAGCAAGGGCAGGTGATCAAGGTCGTGGCTTTGCGGTCGTTGCCGACGAAGTTCGTAATCTTGCCAGTCGAACTCAAGAATCCGTTGGTGAAATTAGGCAGGTGATCGAAAACGTGCAAAACGGCACGCGAGATGTGGTTCAAGCGATTCAAGATGGTAACGACCTTGCCAATGATTCCGCTGCTCAAGTTCAAAGTGCGGCCAAAGAGCTGAGTCAGATCTTTGAAGCCATCGCGTCTATCAATGATATGAACACTCAAATCGTTAAGGCCGCTGAAGAACAACAATCGGTTTCAGCAGAGGTTAACCAAAGTGTTAGCAATATCCGAGATTTGAGCGCACAGATCCTCACGCAAGCTGAAGAGTCAGAGATGGTGAGCACTCAAATTGCCGATCTGTCTGATAAGCAGCAGCAGCTAGTGAATCAGTTTAAAGTCTAGAGGGGCTAGCCAGTCGTTAAATAGCAAAGGGCTTCGTTGTACGAAGCCCTTTTAGTTTCTATGCCAGTAGCTTAATCGAGATACCAATAGCCTTTGTTGACAAGCTCAGTAAGAAGGCTCACTGCCTGCTCATCGGTCACATTGGTAAAAGAATGAATATCAATGCATTCATGATTACATAACGCATCAAGCAGCCACTTTTCACTGACTTGGAAAGCTTCACCGTTAATATAGGCTGTATCAGCAGCTTGCTGATGATATAAAGCGCGAACTCCCGATACTTTACGTAGTGTGCCCGAAGCATCAAGGTGCTCGAAAACCTCCGAAGGGGTCAGTAACTCTTCTGGCTCAATAACGTCGAGCTGGTGGCGAGATTGACTGAGCATGGCCCCTAAGAACTGCTTAATATCAGCGTCAGAGCTTAAAGCGTTCTTTAGCATGTCAGCGAGCAAATCTGTATCTGAAGATAAGATTTCGCCGTAACTTGCTTGGGGTTTCATATTTGGGTTGTGTAGATGAACATCGCCCATATCATGCGCCAAGACATAATCGGCAAAGTTACTGAGCAGCTCTTGCTCTTTCGGTGAACGATAGCCGATAGAGTAGCTCATGCTTGGTTCAAGCGTGTCTCCCTCATGAGGGAAACCAGGCGGAATATAAAGAATGTCGCCGGGCTCTAAAATCTCATCAATAATCGCATCAAACCCTTCAATTTGTCTTAAAGCGCCTGCTTGAATCGACTCTTTGTATTGGCCAACGTCTTTATCGCCAACTCGCCAATGACGTTTGCCGCTACCTTGAATAATGAACACATCGTATTGGTCGATATGGGGACCAACGCCCCCTTTAGGTGCTGAGAAGCAAACCATTAAGTCATCAAATAACCAATTAGGTAACGATTTAAAAGGTTCAATTAACTCAGCGGCACCTAAGTGCCAATGGTTACACGCTTGTACGACCAACTGCCAATGTGACTCATCTAAAGATTCGAAGTGAGATTCAGCAAACGGCCCATGTTGCGCTGTCCAATTATTGTGTTTGTTGGTGATGAAGCGCGAATCCACTTCTTCTTCCATCGCGAGGCCGGCTAACTCATCAGGAGAAATAGGATCAATAAAGTCGGTAAAGCCACCTTTAATAACCGTTGGTTTCTTGTGCCAGAACTCAGCGAGAAAACTCTTAAGATCAAAGCTTAGTTGGTACATGAGTTCTCCAACTTACTTTCTAAATCCGCTTGGACAATCTTGATGGCTTCGAGCGCGACTTTAGGATCAACCTCATTGCTTTCTAAAAGGTAGATAAGATCAACCGCAAGTTTGATTTCATCCGGTGCGTTATCTAATCCTGAGTTCGACGAAGACATTACTGATTTCTCTCTCTGTAGGTAATTTGCTTTTCTATTTTGAGTTTGGCCTCTTGGCAGCGTTGCAGTCGCTGCTCTGTGGCCATTAGCGCTTGTTGGGCAGACTGTTGCTGAAAAGGTGGAGCATATTGAAGCGCAAGTTCTTTATCGCGTACCATCTCCATTAGACGTCGCTCCCATTCTTGGTGCTGTGCCAAATGTTGGTAGAGCTCATTGATCGGCTTTCTAAAATAGCTGCTGTGCTTAGGCTCGTTCTTACGAATAGTTGTGGTGGCAAGTTCTCGCTGAATAGCACTAATCTGGGCGAGCAAACGTTCGGTCAGATACTCGGCACGCATAGCCGTCAGCTTTCCTGCATCTTCTTCGCGAATGATACTGTCTAGTGTCGACTGGGTTTCTTTGACGCATGGAACGAGCAACTTGGCTTTACACCGAAACAGTCGCTCGTCAAAAAGGGCGAGGTGGTGCTCACCACGCTGTCGGTCAAGAGCCGCAGCGTTGATGGCGAGTTGTTCAAGCGTTGATTGTAACTGCTTAACTTTACTCATAAATGTGCCTAAAGGTTAACAAACCAAGCTTCGTATGCGAGTTTTACTGCAAGGATACTGACGACGGTAACAAAAACAGGGCGAATGAATTTTGCGCCAAAGCGTATCGCAGAGTGCGCGCCAACAAATGCGCCCGCCATTAAGCACACACCCATTGTCAAACCAAGTACCCAATCTATATGACCAAGTATCGCGAAGGTCACTAAAGAAGTGAAGTTGCTGGTGAAATTCATCGCCTTGGCTAAGCCGGACGCGAGCAAAATATTGAGTCGATACAGTGCCATTGAACTGACTGTCCAAAATGCGCCTGTACCCGGGCCAGCTACACCGTCATAGAATCCAAGCGTTAATCCCTGAGCATATTGTTTTTTGTTTAACACGGGGCAGGGTTGTGGTGACTCATTGTTCACATTACTTGGCGTTTTGTGCCAAATGGTATAAATCGCTGCAGCAAGAATGACCAATGGCAATATTTTTTCTAGCCATTGCGTACTGATCAGATCAACAAACAGAGTACCCAATATGGCACCAATTAAAGTGGCTACAAACGCTCGCACCCAACATTGGGGCTTAAACAGCTTTTTACGATAGTAGGTAAACGCGGCAGTTGATGATGCAAATGTAGCCGCAAGCTTGTTGGTACCTAACGCAATATGCGGAGGTAACCCCAAGGACAATAGCGCTGGTACGGTAAGCATTCCGCCACCACCTGCAACTGCATCGATAAATCCTGCTAAGAAAGCGACAAGTGCCAACACCAACAACATGGTTGGCTCAAAAAATTCCATATAGTTATTCTTCTTTAATTCTATATATAGAGTGGGAGTAGGCCTGTTGACCTCTGTTATTCAATAATACGTTTAAACGGAGGGAGTGAGTCTAATAACGCGCTGCCGTAACGTTTAGTCACTACTCTTCGATCAAGGATGATGACTTTACCAGAATCACGCTCTTTACGCAGCAAACGACCGACCGACTGAATCAACTTTTTGCTTGCCTCTGGCACAGTGATTTGCATAAACGGATTCCCGCCGCGACTTTCTATGTATTCCGCGTGAGCTTGCTCAACAGGGGAAGTAGGAACAGCGAAAGGTATCTTGGTGATAATTAAGTTTTCTAATAGCTCTCCTGGCAAATCTAGCCCTTCAGAGAAGCTCCCTGTACCGAAAAGAACGCTTGTTTTTTGGCATTGCACCAGTGTTTTATGTTTTTTTAGTATTTCTGAGCGCGATTCCTGCCCTTGTACCTGCAGGGCCCAACCTCTTTTTACAAAATCTGTTGAGAGGGCTTCAGCCACTTGATTCATCTGCCAATAAGAAGAGAAAAGAACGAGATTCGCCTTATTGCTTTCAATCAGATTAGGCAGTTTTTCGATCAGCTGCTCGGTAAATTGAGGCGCAGAAGGTTCACAGGACATTTTTGGAATATGCAGCTCCGCTTGATTTTGATAGTCAAATGGAGAAGCCAGCGCGAGGAACCTTACACCATCTTCTGCCTTTTCACTCACGCCTGCCTGACGGCAGAAAAAGCTAAAGGAATTCAGTGCTCGCATGGTCGCGGAAGTGAGCACAGCTCCTACACAGCGGCTCCATATTTGTTGGTCAAGCTGCCAACCCACTTCGAGCGGAGAAACATTGACTACAAAATCACCTTCACGCTCTGGGCTTACCTCTAGCCAACGGGCAAGTGGGGCGCCTTTCTCTCTCAATGGCTCCGCCATCAGATTCCAAACTTGCGCGAGGTTATCCATGCGTTGAATGTAGAAGCCTAATTCTGCCAAAGCGGGCTCTGCGAGTCGGTTGGCAAGTTCACCATCTTTTACTCGTTCTGAGATAAGGTCCGCAACCTTGGCTACTGCTTGCGCGCCTTTTTGGGAGAGTTTTTTCAGCTCTTTAGCTTCCTCTTCAAGCCAGCTCGGCAGTTCTCCATTTTCGAAACGATAAATGCTCTCTTCAAAATGAGCCGGGTCAAAGCGCGTTGCTAGTTGGCTCAATGAAGGAATGAGCTGTTGAACGGAATCTTGTAATTCACTTCTAAAACGAGCGACTCTTTTCTCATCAGCCATATTGGCAAACTTGGTCACCGATTGATTGAGTCTTTCAAGCCAGCTTGCTGCACCTTTAAGACTCGCTGCCGCAGAAGAATGGTCACGGGCAACGTGCGGTAGATGGTGGGCTTCATCAAAAACATAAATGGTGTTTTCTGGTTCTGGGAGAATGACACCGCCACCAAGATCCGCATCGGCCATGACCAAGCTATGGTTAGCAATGATGACATCGGCTTTATCAAGCTCAGAACGCGCTTTTTGAAACGGGCAGTCTCTATGAGCTGGCATACTATGGTTACAGCTGTGCTTATCACTGACTATCAATTGCCAGATCTCATCTTTGATTGGCTTGGGCCAACTGTCGCGATCACCATCCCACTTACCTTGAGCTAGCGATTTATACATGGTTTCGAGTAGCTCAATGTCTTTCTTCTTCGGTTTCGATTCAAACATGGCTAGCTGACCGCCATCAACGCCACTCGCTGAAGCCAGTTTTTCTGCACAGCAGTAGCGCTGGCGGCCTTTCGCCAAGATAAATGAAAACTCTCGGTCTGTGAGCCTTCTATATAGAGGCAGATCTTTTCCAACCAATTGCTCTTGAAGCGCGACAGTCGCAGTTGAAATAACCACTTTACGATTATTCAGCACGGCAACGGGAATCGTCGCCATTAAATAAGAGAGAGATTTGCCAATTCCAGTGCCTGCTTCAGCGACAATCATCCGTGTCGATTTGTGATATTCGCCACACAATGTTTTTGTTATCTCCGCAACAAGATAGTTCTGAGCTCGACGAGGTACAAAGTTTTCGAGCTGTGATTGCAGATTTTGATAACTGATACGAATAGATTGTTGAATTTTACTGGTTAGCATATTGTGACCTATATAGCGGGTGTCGCATCATAGCACAGTTCTCTAAGTACTACTTAGTTCACGAAATAGAATCCTTATTAATCAAATGTGGATCTTGTTCACAAAAAAAAACTGAACCTTCAGGTACTTACAATTAATTCTAAATGTAAAAAATATATCACGCCAATGGTTTTGCTTTTGTAGTGAATAGTCCTGTTTGGTGCTGATTTTTATGTTATATGTAGGATAAAAATCTAAAAATGGTTTTATTAGAAGAAACTAACAAAGTCATCATTAAACCATGATATCGCTCGAAATTTAACCTTGAAAATCTGTAAGTTATTGATATATTTTGATTTTATGTTTTTTTATCAAAGTTTTTTAGATCATTTGACACGTCGCATAATCTTTTGCAATCTAGACCCCGAAATTAAGTGGCGATGATATCCGACCATTAAGAGATTGGAGTCATCATCAAAAAACATAAAGGGAACCGGACAAGGATTTCCCATTCTATAGAAAAGGCAGTGGATTATTATGAAAAAGACTCTAGTAGCTCTTTCAATTCTAGCGGCGGCTTCGGCTCAAGCAGGTATCGAACTATACAACCAAGACGACGTTTCAGTTACTCTTAAAGGTGACATCGAAGTTGTATACAGCAACACAACTACAGAAAGCTCAATGAAGCAAAAAATTGAAGATGCAGACTTCGGTTTTGACGTTCGCTACACTGTGAACGACGCATGGGCAGTTGGTGCTTACTGGGAATTCAACGGTTCAAAGAAAACTAACTCTGAAATCACTCGTAACGGCGATACTTACGTAGCTGCTTACCATGACACTTATGGTTCAATCAAGTTCGGTCGCCTATGTACTGCAGTTGATGACCTAGGTATCGGTTCTGATGAAGCGTTCGGTATTTCTACATTCCTAGACAACGCTACAGATGAGTGTTCAGATGAAGCAGTTCGTTACGACATCGATACTGGTGATGTCTACGCAACTCTTGGTTATGTTCAAAACAAGATTGAAAACACTTTCCTAGACAATACTAAAGATACAATTGCTGACGGTAACGGTGACACTTATTACGATGCGCGTGCTGGTTTCCGCGGTCTAGACAACTTTGATATCTCTGTTTTCGCTTCTCAGTACAGTGTTGAAACTGAAACAGCAACTGAAAAAGATCATAGTGGTTTTGGTACTGAAATCGTATTCAGTGGTATTGAAAATGTTAACTTAGCAATCGCATACTACGCTGTATCATCAGATATTGCTAACGACGATAACAGCGTATTCGCATTCGCTGCTGACTACACTATGGACAAGTGGGGCTTCGCTGCTGGTTTCTCAACTGGTGACCACGACGACGTTTCTAAAGAGCAAGATACTTGGTTCGCAAACACTACTTACGCTGTTGCACCAAACACTAAACTTTACGCAGAAGTTGGTGGTCTTGACCAGAAAGACGTGGACGACAACCTAGGTCTAGCTATCGGTGTTGAAGCTTCTTTCTAAGATGAACTAAGCTAAAATATTGTCTAAAGCCACCTTCGGGTGGTTTTTTCGTTGTCCTAATGTAAAAATAGCTTACTTTCTAGAAATTAAGGAATATTTATGAATAAGTGCTTTGTAATTGCTGTGTCTCTAGGTTTGATGACAGGAGCAGCGCAAGCAGCGACCCTCGCCCCAAAATCAGGGGTGTCTATTCTTTATATAAATGGGGAGCCTGCTGAAAGTAAAATTTCTGAAAACCACATTGAACCAGGCTTTAATCAAGTGGTGGTGCGAATGGACAAAGATATGTCCCGTGGTTCTAGCAGTGACGTGTTTACTTCTAAGCCTTATGTAATTTCCTTTACAGTGGATGGTGAAAAAGTCGTAATTAACCATCCTAAAGCACGTAGCCGTGTGGAAGCAGAAAGGGTGTTTGCGTCTAACCCTAAATGGATTGTGATAGAAGATGGTAATGCTCTAAATCACGAGCAAGTTATGCTGGAAGGAAAAGGTGGTTTTATTCCTTACGGTGGTATGGCTGAGCTCATTGAAAAGCACAATAGTCAAAGGGGTGTTTACTTCAACAACGGTCAGCTTATCGACAAGCCTGTTGAAGCCCAAGCGATTGCCGTTGCAGCAACGACGACGGCTGCTGTGACTTCTACTTCAAGTAAAGTTGAGAAAACCTCTCCGGCTAAGCCAGTGGCGACTAGCAATGTGGAACAACTTAAAGCTTGGTACCTAAAATCATCTAAAGAAGAGCGTAAAGCGTTCCGCCGTTGGATGATTGACCAAGAGTAATGGTTACAAAGAATTGAATCTAAAACAGGCTTCCAATTGGAAGCCTGTTTTGTATGTGCAGCTTTACTCGATATTATTGACTAAAACACTCAGGATTGTTGAGGGCAGACTCTACGGCAGAGACTAGCTTCTCGATATGCTCTGGCTCACTGATATAAGGTGGCATCATATAGATAAGCTTGCCAAATGGGCGAATCCACACACCTTCCTCAACAAATAGCGCTTGAATCTTCTCCATATTAACTGGAGTCGTTGTCTCAACGACGCCGATGGCACCTAACCAACGAACATCTTTAACTAATTGATATTTTTTTAGTTGAGGCAGTAGTTCTGAAAACAGCTGTTCAATTTGGCTGGTTTGGCTTTGCCATTCATTGCTCTCTAGCAGCTCCATACTCGCAGTGGCGACGGCGCAGGCTAGTGGGTTACCCATAAAAGTTGGGCCATGCATAAAGCAGCCCGCTTCACCTCCGCAAACAGTATTGGCGACTTCACTAGAGGCTAGCGCTGCTGACAGTGTCATATAACCACTGGTTAATGCTTTGCCTACACATAAAATGTCAGGCTGAATTTCTGCATGCTCGCAAGCAAACATTTTGCCTGTGCGTCCAAATCCCGTTGCGATTTCATCGAGAATCAACAACACCCCAAATTGATCGCACAGCTCTCGTACACCTTTAAGGAACTCTGGGTGATAAATTCGCATTCCCCCGGCACCCTGAACAATCGGCTCTATGATGACGGCAGAAATCTCTTTGTGGTGCTGAGAGATCTTAGACCTAAAGTCATCAAGATCGCTTTGATCCCAATCTTGCCAGAAGCCTGTTTTGGGTGAAGTAGCAAAAATGTGCTCAGGTAAGAAGCCCTTGTACAGAGAGTGCATGGAATTATCTGGATCGGTGACTGACATTGCGGCAAATGTATCGCCATGATAACCGTCACGCAGGGTTAAGAATTTAGGTCGAGATTCACCCTTCGCATGCCAATATTGCAGTGCCATTTTTAAGCTGACTTCAACCGCTACTGACCCTGAGTCTGCGAGAAACACATGCTGCAAATTACTAGGTGCAAATGAGAGTAATTTTTTGCACAAATTGATTGCCGGGTCATGCGTGATCCCGCCAAACATAACATGGGACACTTTATCAATCTGAGTATGAGCCGCTGCATTGAGATGAGGATGATTATAGCCATGTATTGCCGACCACCAAGAAGACATACCGTCTACGAGCTGTTTTCCATCTTCGAGTTGTAAGTGAACCCCTTTTGCTGATGTCACAGGGTAGCAGGTCAGAGGTGTTAACGTTGAAGTATAAGGATGCCATATATGACGGCGGTCGAAAGCGAGATCCATGTCCAGTTCCTGAAATTTGATTGATTAAAAAATAACCAAATGTAAACTTTTGATTTTTTGTTGTGTTGACAGTCTACATGGTGTCAGTAGACTAGCCAAGTAATCAAACCAACAATAATCAAAGGAAAGCACGTGGAAGTACGTCATAACTGGACTATTGAGCAAGTTCGCGACCTTATGGAAAAACCATTTATGGATCTGTTGTTCGAAGCGCAATTGGTTCATCGTCAATATCAACAACATAACCATGTACAAGTCAGTACGTTGCTTTCTATTAAAACAGGTGCTTGTCCAGAGGATTGTAAATACTGTCCGCAAAGTGCCCGTTACACCACAGATATTGAAAAAGAACGCTTAATGGAAGTGGAACGCGTGCTTGATGCTGCTCAAAAAGCGAAAAGCGCTGGTTCAACACGTTTTTGTATGGGCGCTGCGTGGAAGAACCCAAAAGAGCGCGACATGCCGCACCTGACTGAAATGATCAAAGGTGTCAAAGGGATGGGCCTAGAGACCTGTATGACACTGGGTATGCTAACCTCTGACCAAGCAAAATCCCTTGCGGATGCAGGTTTAGACTATTACAACCATAACCTAGATACCTCACCTGAGTTTTATGGCAGCATCATCACCACGCGTACTTACCAAGATCGTCTTGATACGCTTTCGCATGTGCGTGATGCAGGAATGAAGATTTGTTCTGGCGGCATTATTGGTATGGGTGAGAGTGCTAATGATAGAGCAGGTCTATTGGTAGAGCTTGCGAATCTGCCTACTCACCCTGAAAGTGTGCCAATTAACATGCTTGTCAAAGTGAAAGGTACACCACTAGAAGAGGTTGATGATGTTGAGCCATTCGACTTTATTCGCCTAATCGCGATGGCACGTATCATGATGCCTGGCTCTGCTGTTCGTCTTTCGGCTGGTCGTGAAAACATGAATGAGCAGATGCAAGCTTTGTGCTTTATGGCTGGCGCTAACTCGGTTTTCTATGGCTGCAAATTGCTGACAACGCCAAACCCGTCAGAAGATAAAGATATGCAGCTATTTAACAAGCTTGGTATTAACAGCCAGGAAGTTTCTCAAAAACCTGATGAAATTGAAGAGAATGATCTTCTTGATCGCGTTGTAGAGCGTGTTGCGGCGAGACCAACTAAAGACGACCTATTCTACGATGCAAGTGTTTGAGCAACGTATTGATTCTGCCCTTAGTGAGCGAAAAGCTAAGGGCTTAACCCGCTCGCTTAAGGCTGTAGAGTCAAATAACACCGCCAGCTTAACCCACGATGATCAAGAGTATCTAAACTTCTCCAGTAATGACTATCTTGGCTTAGCTTCAGATAAGGAGTTAACTAAGGCATGGCAAGAAGGGCTCGACATATATGGCAATGGGAGTGGCGCGTCTCCACTCGTTACGGGTTTTAGTTCTGCGCACAAAAAGCTTGAAGAGACCTTGTGTCACTGGCTTGGCTTTGAGCGAGCGATATTGTTTGGGTCAGGTTTTTCTGCCAATCAAGCGCTACTGTTTACATTGCTTAAGAAAGACGATCTCCTGCTGCAAGATAAGTTGAACCATGCTTCGTTAATTGAGGCAGGCATGCTTTCTCCCGCAACGATGAAGCGCTTCAAGCACAATGACGTTACACACTTAAAAACCTTACATACTCAGAGTGCCTTGGTCGTGACTGAAGGTGTGTTTAGTATGGATGGTGATCTATCTCCGCTTAAGGCGATTAAATCGGCCATTGAACAAAACGCTTGGTTAGCGGTTGATGATGCTCACGGTGTAGGAGTATTGGGCAACAAAGGGAAGGGCAGTTGTGACTATGCTGGGATCCAACCTGAGATATTGGTGGTGACCTTTGGTAAAGCGTTTGGTCTATCGGGTGCGGCGATTATGTGTAGCAACTCGGTTGGAGACTATTTAACCCAGTTTGCTAAACATCACGTTTACTCAACGGCGATTCCTCATTCTCAAGCAATAGCACTAAACAAAGCAGCAGAAATGATTGAGACACAAGAGTGGCGCAGAGAAAAACTCGCTGAGCTATCTCGATGCTTTGATGAGCAACTTCAGGGTTTAGAAGGTTACAGAGAGACGATTACCCCAATAAAGCCTTTCATATTGGGCTCTGCTGACAATGCTACAAGTGTATCAAAGCAGCTTCGCGATCAGGGTTTCTGGGTGACGGCAATTCGTCCACCAACAGTACCGACAGGCAGCGCAAGGTTGAGAATTACTCTCAACACTAAACATGATAAGCAAGATGTCATCAAATTGGCTGATGCACTCAAGCAAGCAGTGAAAGGAGTGTAAGCTAATGAATCAAGCAGTAGTGATAGATTCAAAAGACATAGTCAACAAAGCAGCGATAGCTGAAGCGTTTGGCCGAGCTGCAAATACCTACGATCACCATGCCGCGTTTCAACGTGAGGTTGGACATCGCCTGCTAGACAAGATGCCTCAAAACCTTGCTGGAAAAACCGTACTCGATATCGGCTGTGGGACTGGGTATTTTTCGCTTGAACTTTTAAAGCGTGGTGCAGTGGTCGTCTGCTTCGATCTATCTGACAAAATGCTCGCGGAAGCTAAGCTACGTTGCGGCTCGGTAAATGTGCACTACCAGCAAGGAGATGCTGAGTGTTTACCATTTCAGAGTAATGAGTTCGATTTCGTCTTTTCAAGCCTTGCATTGCAGTGGTGTGACGACCTTAGTATTCCTCTAAGGGAAATTAAGCGAGTGGTTAAACCGAAAGGTAATGCGTATTTCTCCACGTTACTCGATGGCTCGTTATTTGAACTCAAACAAGCTTGGGCAAAAATTGACTCATATCAACACGTCAATGACTTTATTCCATTCAATCAGGTAAAAATTGCGTTAGCGCAATCTGAATGCCATGCGCATCAACTAGACTTAGCGCCTATCAAGGTTTGGTATGAAACGTCTTTTGCGCTAATGCGCGACTTAAAAGGCATCGGTGCAACTCATATTGATGGGCGATCCAATGGGCTAACAAGTCGTGGTGCATTGCTTAAAGTAGAGGGCGAGTACCAAACCTATCGAAATCATCAGGGTCTTCTACCTGCAACATATCAGGTCTGTTTAGGGGTTATTAATCTATGATTGATGCATTTTTTATTGCGGGTACGGATACCGATGTTGGAAAAACGGTTGCTTCGAAAGCAATCTTGAATGCGCTTGCTGAAAAGGATTTAAAAACGATTGGCTATAAGCCAGTAGCGGCAGGCAGTGACAAAACTGAGCAAGGTTTCCGTAACTCGGATGCTTTGTATCTGCAAGACGCTGCAACAGTGAGTGTAGCTTACGATGACGTAAATCCTTATGCATTGGAGCTGCCGGCTTCTCCCCATATTGCCGCTATTCGCGAGAATGTAGAAATCGAGTATTCAGTGCTGAGCGATAAGCTAGCTGAGCACAAACAAAACTCAGATATCGTGCTGGTTGAAGGTGCTGGTGGCTGGCGCGTTCCGGTTTCAAAGCAGGATTGTTTATCTAGCTGGGTGCAGCAAGAAAAACTGCCAGTGGTGTTGGTGGTTGGTATCAAGCTAGGTTGTCTTAGCCATGCAATGCTTACGCTAGATGCGATTAAGGCCGATGGTGTTGAAGTGATTGGCTGGGTGGCAAACCGAATTAACCCAGGCACAGAGCACTACGCTGAAATTATAGAGATGCTTGAGAACAAAATCGCTGCGCCAAAACTTGGTGAGATTCCGTATGTTCCTAAAGTTAAGCGCAAGGATTTGGCTAAGTATATTGATGTTTCGCCACTTCTAAATCGATAAAAAGTAAAAGGCTGCCAAATTGATTTGGCAGCCTTTTAAATATTAGTCTTTGTTACTTGTCTTGGTTTAAGCCCATTAACGCGCTTTGTGTCTCTATAATGCGTTTTTGAGTTTGATCTTCAACCGAGATCCCAAGCTGCTGCTTTGCCTCATCCTCAGAAATACCGAGATGACAACACAACAGATCAATAGCCATTTGATAGTTGTTAGTTTCAACCATGATTTTGTTCCCTTATTACATGGATTTTTTAATCTCAACTAAATCTAGCACGTTTGAAAACAGTCACAATACGACCAAAGTCTAACGCAAAAGTCGTAGCCTTATTTAAGGTGTTCTACTCATTTGTTGTGCCTATTGTTTACTGAGTGTTAAATCTAAACTTACTTTCTAGAAATCAAATGTTTCAATTTACTTCTTAACCTTGTAATTAAAGGGGATAGACTATATCTATTAGGTAAAGAACAGTCCCAAGAGTGATTCTTAGGGACAATAATAAAATGCTTCCGGTTTTTGGAGAAAAGTAATGAAGCGAGTAATGTTATTTCTTGCAACCAACTTAGCTGTTGTTTTGGTGTTGAGTGTCGTCCTCAACATTGTGTATGCAATGACTGGGATGCAGCCTGGTAGTTTGTCAGGGCTACTAGTTATGGCAGCTGTTTTTGGCTTTGGTGGTTCATTTATTTCATTGATGATGTCGAAGGGTATGGCGTTACGTTCTGTGGGCGGGATGGTGATTGAAAGCCCACGTAATGAGACTGAACACTGGCTATTAGAAACGGTTCGTCGTCAGTCTGAACAAGTGGGCATTGGTATGCCGACGGTAGCGATTTACGACTCAGCAGATATCAACGCATTTGCGACTGGTGCAAAACGCAATGACTCTTTAGTTGCTGTCTCGACAGGTCTTCTACACAATATGACTCGTGACGAGGCAGAAGCGGTTCTTGCACATGAAGTGAGTCATATTGCGAATGGTGATATGGTGACTATGACCTTGATGCAAGGCGTAGTGAACACCTTTGTTATCTTCTTGTCGCGTTTTATCGCCAACATAGTGGCGTCAAACGATAATGAAGAAGAGGGTGGCAGCAATATGATGGTCTACTTTGGCGTAAGTATGGTGTTGGAGTTGTTGTTCGGCTTCTTAGCGAGCTTCATTACCATGTGGTACAGCCGTCATCGTGAGTTTCATGCTGATGCAGGTGCGGCTCAGTTAGTTGGTAAACATAAAATGATCGCCGCTCTAGAGCGACTAAAAGTAAGCCACGAATCTCAACTTGAAGGGTCTATGATGGCGTTTGGTATTAATGGCAAACGTTCTATGACAGAGTTATTGATGAGTCACCCACCGTTAGACAAACGCATCTCAGCTCTACGCAATTCGTAGTTTTCGCATCTAATCCATTGAAAAGGCTTGGTTTAAAATCAAGCCTTTTTTTGATCTCTTTTAAAAAACTCCACGTACAAGTTATACAAAAATTTATACAAATTAAAATTTGTACAACTTTTAGAAATCATCTATGGTTAAATTGTTGTACAAAAAAAATAAATGTACAAGATTGAGTGAGGTGTTTCGAATGGATGTACAGGCGGTAGGCGAGGTTTATCAACAGCTGAACAAATCAAATCTTCATCTTTTATCCGATGTATATCATGACGAGGTTGTTTTTGAAGATGCTGCGCACAGGTTAGAAGGTTGGCGAGAGTTAGAAACCTACTTTGAATCTCTTTACTCCAATGTGACGCGTTGTGATTTCAACATTCTTGAGCACCAGCAAACAGGAAACAGTGGCTTTCTAACTTGGCAGATGGCGCTGGAACATCCAAAGCTATCAAAAGGTTCTGTGGTGTACGTTAATGGTGTTAGCCATCTGAAATTTTCTCAAGGTCGAGTTATTTACCATCGTGACTATTTTGACCTTGGAGAGATGCTCTACGAAAACCTACCTCTACTCGGCTCGGTCATCAAAACAATTAAGCAAAGGTTGGGCAAATGAAGACGGTTCTAATAACGGGGGCCACTTCGGGGATAGGGCTCCAACTTGCAAAAGATTATGCCGATAACGGGTTCGAAGTCTATGCCTGTGGTAGGAATGAAGAGCGATTAAGTGAGCTAAAAGAGACGTTTTCCAACTTGCACCCAATTGCTTTTGACCTCACAGACTTAGAGGGGACGAGTGTTGCTCTTAGCACCCTACACAGCACTCCCGACCTTTGGATTTTAAATGCAGGTGACTGCGAGTACGTAGATGATGGAAAGCTTGATGCGCTTCTGATGAAACGTGTTTTCGACATTAACGTTATCGGGCTTACCAACGCTATTGAGGCTTGTCAGAAGTATTTCTCGCGTGGACAACGACTCGCCATAGTAGGGTCGATTGCGAGCGAGGTGGCTTTGCCTAGAGCGGAAGCTTATGGTGCATCGAAAGCGGCAGTAAGTTATTTAGCACGAACTCTTCAGGTGGATCTCAAGCCGCAAGGTATTGATGTATCGATTATTTACCCTGGGTTCGTCAAAACACCGTTGACCGACAAAAACACCTTTGAAATGCCGATGTTAATTTCCCCTCAGAGGGCTTCTAAGGAGATAAGAGACGGACTTGCGAAAGGAAAAGACCACATCTATTTCCCTAGGAAGTTCACCTCAATTTTACGCTTGATTGGCGCTCTCCCATATCGCTGGCAAAATGCACTGACTGCCAAGCTACTCGCTCAAGGATAGGAACTGGACGATGAAAATAGCCATTATAGGAACAGGAATATCAGGGTTAACTTGTGGTTACTATTTACATAAAGATCACGACATCACCTTGTTTGAAGCGAATGATTACATCGGCGGGCATACTGCAACTGTTGATATCGACGTTGAAGGTAGTTCTTACTCTGTAGATACAGGTTTTATTGTCTATAACGACAGAACCTACCCTAATTTCATTGCTTTGATGGAAGAGATTGGAGTGGAGGGCAGGCCAAGCCAAATGAGTTTTAGCGTAAGAAACGATAGTAATGGGCTTGAATATAATGGCCATACTGTGTCGACACTGTTTGCTCAAAAACGCAATTGGTTAAATCCTAAATTTTACTCGTTTATTTTTGAAATTCTCCGCTTCAACAAAGAAGTCAAAGAGATTGCCAATCAACCCAATATGGTCGATTTAACGCTTGGAGACTTCCTCACTTCGCGTGATTTTAGTGACTACTTCTGCGACAACTATATTTTGCCAATGGGTGCGGCTATCTGGTCTTCGACTTTGGCAGATATGCGAGCGTTTCCATTGCCCTTCTTTGCGAGATTTTTCCTTAATCACGGTCTTCTCGATGTCACCAATCGCCCGCAATGGTATGTCATTAAAGGCGGCTCAAGAGCCTACATTAAGCCTCTTACCCGAGGGTTTGCTGATAAGATTCGCCTTAACACTCCTGTTGATTCTGTAGTCAGAGACCAAGCTGGTGTGACGCTGCATTTTAATGGTCAGGCAGAAAGGTTTGACCAAGTTGTGTTTGCGTGTCATAGCGATCAGGCTCTACAGCTTTTAAACGACTCAAGCGCAACTGAGCAATCTGTTTTATCCAATCTTGCTTATCAAGCCAATGAAGTCATTTTGCATACAGATGAAAGCTTATTGCCAAAACGAAAAGCGGCATGGGCATCTTGGAACTATTGGCTTGAAGGCACTGAAGGCGAAGAAAGCAGAGCGCCTACATTGACCTACAATATGAACATTTTGCAGCACATTGATGCACCGAAAACATTCTGTGTTTCTTTAAACAGCAGTGAACAAATTTCGCAGGAAAAGATATTGAAGCGCTTTGTTTATCACCATCCGGTTTTTAACCAGCAATCCATAGAGGCACAGGCTCGACGCGACGAAATCAACGGTCTATCTCGAACTTGGTTCTGTGGTGCGTATTGGTACAACGGTTTCCATGAAGATGGTGTACGTAGCGCTCTAGACATAGTGAGAGGAATCAATCTACTTGATTCCAATCTCGGTTCTCAGGGAGTGGCTTAAGATGTTCGAAGGAAAGGGTAGCTGTCTTTATGTCGGTGATGTGAGGCACAGGCGTTTTACTCCCGTTCAACACGCTTTGAACTACCGCCTATTTATGCCATGTCTAGACTTAGATGAGCTTGAACTTTTGCAAAGTAGGGTATGGGGGTTCGGAACTCGCTGGTGGCATTGGGCCAGGTTTAAACGTGATGACTACTTGGGTTCAGGGGACTTAAAACAGGCGGTATTTAACAAGGTCTTGGAACTTGGCGGTGAGGTCACAAAAGGAAGCGTTAAAGCTGTGGTCCACCTAAGGTATTTTGGCGTCTATTTTAGTCCGGTCAATTTCTACTACATTTACGATGAGATTGGAAAGTGGTGCTACTTACTGGCAGAGGTTAGTAACACACCTTGGAACGAACGCTACTACTATTTATTAGATGCAAATGATCAAGAAACTTGGAGGCATGCAAAAGCGTTTCATGTCTCGCCTTTTAATCCGATTGAGCAAGAGTACGTCTGGAAAATTAAGCCTATTGATCAGCGTCTCTCGATTCACTTGGAGTGTCATCGTAGCCATAAAGAGTTTGACGCCACAATGAAGATGGCTAGGGAACCACTGTGTTCGCGAGTTCTACTTAAACATTTGATCGTTACTCCAATAATGGCAGTAAAAGTTACTGTGGGCATTTATTGGCACGCATTAAAACTCTGGATCAAAGGAGCGCCGTTTTATTCTCACCCCAAATATAGGCAGGGTGATGAAATTGAACAGACTCAAAGCGCGAAAATAGAAAAATAACAAGGAGCCTAGGAAATGATTAATTCACAAACGCTACCTTTGCCTACGCAATTAACTTCGGTGCAGAAAACAGCCCGAAACATCGCATTTTCATGTTTATACAAGATTCAGTATGGCTCCTTGACCATCATCGAATCTTTTGGTTCTCAAGGTGCTCCTCAAGTCAGAGAGAGCTTTGGTCGTCCACGGAAGGGGCAACCTAGTGCCATTATTGAGGTTAAAAATCCTGCCTTTTATGCACGCTTACTGAAAGGTGGCAGCATTGCTGCTGGTGAAGCGTACATGGACGGATGGTGGGAAAGCCCTGATCTCACGGCTTTAATGGAGTTGATGGCAATGAACCTGTCAACTTTAGACACTATAGAAAGTCGTTCAAGCTTTTTGTCGAAGCTCATTTATCAAGTTGGCCACTGGTTGAATCGCAACACGGTAGAGAACTCGGCAAAAAACATTGAGGCTCACTACGATCTGAGTAATGAACTTTACGAAACATTCCTTGATAGTCGCATGCTTTATTCATCAGGCATTTATGAATCGTCTAATGACACGCTAGAGCAAGCCCAGATTAATAAAATGGATCGCTTATGTCAGCAACTGAAGCTCTCGTCTAGAGATTCCGTGATTGAGATAGGAACTGGGTGGGGAGCAATGGCTATCTATATGGCAGAAAACTATGGTTGCCATGTTACAACCACGACTATTTCAGAACAGCAGTTTCAATACACGCAGCACAAGATAGAAGAGAAGGGCTTGCAAGACAAGATTACCCTGCTCAAAAAAGACTACCGTTTGTTGGAGGGGGCTTTTGATAAGCTCGTATCGATTGAAATGATAGAGGCCGTTGGCAAGCAGTTTCTTACCTCTTACATTCAAAAGTGCCAGTCATTGTTGAAGCCGGGTGGACTGATGGCAATCCAAGCTATCACCATCGCAGACCAACGCTACGATTATTACAGCAATAATGTTGATTTTATTCAGAAATATATCTTCCCAGGTGGTTTTTTACCGTCGATCACTGCATTAACACAGTCCACAACAAAACATAGTGACCTTGTTCTGAGAGATCTTTACGACATTGGTGAGGATTACGCCAAAACTCTTAGAGACTGGTACCTGAAATTCAACCAAGCTCATGAACAGGTTTCTGACTTGGGATTTGATGAGCGATTTGTAAGAATGTGGAATTACTACTTTTGCTACTGTGAAGGTGGCTTTCGTGCAAAATCAATCAGCACTGTTCACATGACCTTTCAGCGCCCTTAGAAGCCAAATTAAAGGAGCACGTGATGAAACGGTTACTAATTGTCTCAACTTGGTTTCAAGTTATCTGGTTCTGTGCGGTTATCGGCAATTACGACCTGCAATACCTGACATTATCCCTTGTTGTACTGACTCTCGTTTACTCAGCTGCGAAAGTGACACTTAATTGGTTTAAGTATGTCATTGTTGTTTGTTTAGGCGTTGTAGTTGATTTTACCAACTTAACGATTGGCTGGTTTCAGTTTCAACACGAGTATTTCCCCGTTTGGCTGTTTGCACTGTGGCTCATCTTTGCTTGGTATGCTTATTTTTTGTATCCGATATTGGGCCAGTATCCATTAACCGTCGTATCAATGGTAGGAGGGATTGGAGGAACACTTAGCTACATCGCGGGGGAAAGTCTTGGAGCCGTTTCATTTGGGGCTTCTACCTTCACCATGGTGAGCATACTGCTCGTTGAGTGGACTCTAATCATTGCATTGATTGTGAAGGTATACGGATATGAAGCGCATAGTAGTAATAACAGTGTTCCTAATGCTGACCGGTAGTGTTTTTGCGTCTGAGTCTTCAAGACATAACGTTGAAAGCTGGAAAAGTTGGTCCAGTGTTGGCCAAGCTCAGTTAACCATGTTTTTCTTTGATATTTATGAATCTCAATTACTAACGCCAAATGGTGGTTATGTTGTTGAACAGGATATTACACCTCATCCACTTGCCCTTTCGATTACTTACCAAAGAGATATCTCTCAAAAACAATTGCTAGACGCAACGGTCGAACAGTGGCAAAAACTCGGTTACAAGCAAAGTGAAATGCTAGAGTGGGCGGCTAGGCTAGAAAACATCTTCCCCGACATAGAAGAAGGCAACAGCCTGACCTATGTGACAGATGGGTACAGAGGTAGCTTTTTCTATTCTAAACCTATGGTAAACGATCGGCTTATTGGCTCTATCGAGGAAGAGGCGTTTAACGATGCATTTCTCGCAATATGGTTATCACCAAATACTGAGTATCCGGGGCTCAGAGAACGTTTAATTGGGAGAAACTGATGTTTAAACGCCTAGGGCAGACGATCTTACTATTGCTATCCACTCTACTGATTTTAGGGTGTACGAGTGATCTAGATGACTACAGAGACAGCAAGCCTGCATTCAACTTGTTTGAGTACTTTGAGGGCAAGTCAATGGCTTGGGGCATGGTGCAAGACTACACCAATAAACAGACGCGCCGTTTTGAGGTGGTGATTGTCGGTAGTGTAAAAGAAAATACTCTGACTCTCGTTGAAGACTTTGTGTTTGATGATGGTGAAAAATCCCAACGAATTTGGACCATTGAACGCTTAGGGGATGGGCGCTACCAAGGGAGTGCTGACGATATCATTGGGGTCGCTACAGGGAGAGAAGTGGGCAATGCACTTCAGTGGCAATATGATTTTGAACTACAGATGGAAGACTCTACCGTGGTCGTAAGCTTCGATGATTGGTTATACCGCCAAGATGAAAATCATGTCTTTAATCTGACTAAGATTAAGAAGTTTGGCATTGAAGTCGGGAAGATTACGCTGTTTTTCCAGAAGCAGTGAGGTAAAGGAACGGACTTCGTCCTATGGAACGCTACGCTTTTGGAAAACGGGAGCGGGCTTCGCCCTGGGAGAGTTATAAAAAGGGTCATTTGTTCTAATAAATGATTTTCTCAATCTTCCCTAAAGAATAATATTTCTGCAAACAAAAGAAAGGGTTGACGCAAAGCGCCAACCCTCCAAAAATCTCATCGATTCTCGATTCTCTTACAACTTATCAGTTAGCTCAATCGCTTGACCGATGTAGTTCGCTGGCGTCATCTCTTTTAAACGCGCTTTCTCGTGCTCTGGTAGCTCAAGGCCGTCGATGAAGTTACGCATTGCTTCGCCATCTACACGCTTACCACGAGTTAGTTCTTTTAGCTTCTCGTATGGCTTCTCGATGCCGTAACGACGCATAACAGTTTGTACTGGCTCTGCAAGAACTTCCCAGTTTTGGTCTAGTTCTGCAAGCAGTGCTTCACGGTTTACTTCTAGTTTGCTGATGCCTTTTAGCGTTGAAGTGTACGCGATGATTGCGTAGCCCACACCAACACCTAGGTTGCGTAGAACTGTCGAGTCAGTTAGGTCACGCTGCCAGCGAGAGATAGGGAGTTTCTGTGCTAGGTGGCCAAATACCGCGTTTGCTAGACCTAGGTTACCTTCTGAGTTTTCAAAGTCGATTGGGTTAACTTTGTGAGGCATTGTTGAAGAACCGATCTCTCCAGCAATCGTCTTTTGTTTGAAGTGACCTAGAGCGATGTAGCCCCAAACATCACGGTCGAAGTCGATTAGGATAGTGTTGAAACGTGCAACCGCATCGAACAGTTCAGCGATGTAATCGTGCGGTTCAATTTGAGTTGTGTATGGGTTCCAAGTTACGCCTAGAGATTCAGTAATGAACTCTTCAGAGAACTGGTGCCAATCTACTTCTGGGTAAGCAGAAAGGTGAGCGTTGTAGTTACCTACAGCGCCGTTAATCTTACCTAGGATTTCAACGTTAGCGATCTGCTTGTATTGACGCTCCATACGGTACGCCACGTTCGCCATCTCTTTACCCATAGTAGAAGGAGAAGCAGGCTGGCCGTGTGTACGAGATAGAAGAGGGATGTCACGATATTCGACAGAAAGTGCTTTGATAGCATCAATGATGTTTTTGATTTCAGGAAGAATCACTTCGTCACGAGCTTCTTTCAGCATTAGCGCGTGAGAGGTGTTGTTGATGTCTTCTGAAGTACAAGCAAAGTGAATGAACTCGTTTACAGCGTGAAGCTCAGGAACACCTGCAACTTTCTCTTTTAGGAAGTACTCAACCGCTTTAACGTCGTGGTTAGTTGTACGCTCGATCTCTTTGATGCGTGCTGCGTCTTCTTCAGAGAAGTTTGCTGCTAACTCATCTAGGAACTTGTTTGCTTCAGCGCTGAATGCTGGTACTTCTGTGATTGCATCTGTAGCTGCAAGCTTTTGTAACCAACGAATTTCAACGATAGAGCGGTACTTTAGTAGTCCAAATTCACTAAAGATGCTGCGAAGTGCGATTGTTTTGCTTCCGTAACGACCGTCTACTGGTGAAACAGCAGTCAATGCTGACAGTTCCATGATGTTCTCCTGAAAATTGAGTTTCTAAATTTTGTGTGCTTTATACCAATTACCAAAGCGTTTGTCACGAACATTGCGCAAACGTTTGCTTTGCTCTTATTTTGGAAGAAAGTGCTTTGGTATAAAAGAAGAAGCTCGCGTCATGCGCGAGCTACTAATTAACGTTAGATTCGAGCTAATAGTATTTGTGCCTGCTCAACCATTTTCTTGCGTCCAAAGATTAGGTGACGACGTTTGCCGCCAACCTGACGCCATAAAACTGCACTGCGAATACCTGATAGAAGAAGAGCGCGAACTTTGTGTTGGTTCGATGTCTGTTGCAGCACTGATGGTGTACCAGTGACTTGAATACGTGGACCAACTGGGCTGATTACATCGAGATAGACGCTGGCAAGGTTGCTGATCATCTGCTCATCAAGTAGCTCAAAATGCTCGAGTTGGCGTTCCAACATTTGAATGCGATCGCCTAACTGAGACATGGCATCATTTCGAGTCTGAAGTTTACGCTCAAGCGCCATGAGGCTAATGATGTAACGTGTGATTTCGCTACCATTAGGAGTACTGTCGATCCCCTTAACCAAACACTCTAGACCAAGCTTGAGGTCGGATTCGCGACCGAAAACACCAACGGTATTATTTGGGCTGGTGTTTAAGATCGCTTTTAGGGATGTTTCAAACGCGTCAGAGTCACAGTGACCGTTTTTTGCGACTTGTTGGACCAAAGCGACAGCTTGGCAAATTCCTGCAAAGGCGATGGTACGGTCATATAGTGTGTTAGCCACGTAGTTCTACTCCTAAAATTAAATGCGTTCTTCGATGATTCCGCCACCTAAGCAAACATCATCTTTATAGAAAACAGCAGATTGCCCTGGTGTTACAGCGATTTGAGGTTCGTCAAAGATCACTTTAATGTTTTCATCATCGATAGGGATGATAGTACATGGGATATCCGTTTGACGGTAGCGAGTTTTTACAGTGCATTGTAACGGTTCTTTAATCGCTTCACGAGCAACCCAGTGCAGTTGAGAGGCAATCAAACCTTGAGATTTGAGCATTGGGTGATCTTTACCTTGAACAGCAATCAACACATTGCGCTTAAGATCTTTGTCACCAACGAACCACGGGTCTTCATTACCGCCACCGCCTTTTTGACCACCGATATGCAGGCCTTTACGTTGACCTAAGGTGTGGTACATCAATCCGTTGTGCTTACCAATCACTTTACCTTCAGGTGTTTCAATGTCGCCTGGTTGCGCTGGTAGATAGCGGCCTAGAAAATCTGTGAACTTACGTTCGCCGATGAAACAGATACCGGTTGAGTCTTTCTTCTTCGCCGTGATCAGATCTTGTTCTTCCGCAATGCGGCGAACTTCTGGTTTCTCTAAATCACCAACAGGGAATAGGCTGCGGGCGACCTGCTCGCTGCTTAGCGTGTATAGGAAATAGCTTTGGTCCTTGTTGCTGTCTAAACCACGAAGCATGCGTGGCTTGTCGCCGTTTTCAATTTCTTCTTGCGTCGGGAATGTACGACGGACATAGTGACCCATAGCGATATAGTCTGCGTCGAGCACTTCATCCGCAAACTCTAAAAATGCTTTAAACTTGATCTCTTTGTTGCACAGAATATCTGGATTGGGTGTACGACCGGCTTTGTACTCAGCAAGGAAATACTCGAATACGTTGTCCCAATATTCGGCAGCAAAGTTAATGGTGTGCAGGTGAATGCCTAGCTTGTCACAGACCGCTTGCGCATCGGCAAGATCTTCAGCTGCCGTACAGTATTCTTCGTTGTCATCTTCTTCCCAGTTCTTCATAAACAGGCCTTCAACTTGATAGCCTTGCTGCTTAAGAAGATACGCAGATACAGATGAATCAACGCCACCGGACATGCCAACGATGACTTTCTTTTGACTGTTGTCAGACATTACTAAACACCACTTAATTTAACTGGACGCAGATTTTATCAGAAAGCATAGCGAGGGGACAGATCCGAGATCGAACTCACACTTCGAATTCGGATATTTATTATGCGTTTGCTTAATGAAAATCGGCGAAACTTAACTATTAAACTTGTATATATGGCATAGTGGCGAAAATTCAAGAGAGTTAGAGTTAACCTAATGAGCGAAGAAAACCAAATCATCGAAGAAGCACAGCTAATCGAAGTCATCGAAAACCAGCTAGAAGATGGAAACCCAGTGAAGGTGAAAGAAACCTTGATGCGTTTGATGATGACGGGCACGCCTCGTGAAGATGCTATCGCTATGATGGCGTGTGCGGTAGCGATTGAAATCTTTGATGTAATGAAAAACGAAGGTGAGTTCAACTTAAAGCGCTACGCTGAGAACCTTGACCGCTTGCCGGATCTTAGCTTTATGGAAGGTGAATAGGCGACCGCTCCTACAGTAAAAGAAAGCCTAACCAAAGCGATAAAAGCACTCATTAAAACTGGGTGCTTCATCAATCGACCATCCCACTTATTTATTACATTCAGAGCCGCTCTGATTTTAATTGGCGATGCAAACGTTTGCTATAATACCTTTTGTTGCCGTCCTAAAACCTGCAAGGTAGAATCCGGCATCCTTTCATCCCTTATTCAGATTCTTTACTGCAGAAGCATTGTTATGAAATTTCCTGGTCAACGTAAATCGAAGCATTACTTTCCTGTCCACGCTCGTGATCCATTAGTGAGTCAATCTCAAGAAAGTAAAAAGATGTCGCGCACGCATATTATCGGCATTGATCAAACTCTTGTTGATATTGAGGCCAAAGTAAGCAGTGAGCTTATCGAAAAATACCAACTGAGTAAGGGACACTCGCTCGTTATTAATGATGAGACTGCTGAAGCGCTATATAACGAACTAAAAGATCGAGATTTGATCACTAATGAATATGCTGGTGGTACGATTGGCAATACGCTTCACAACTATTCAGTACTAGCAGATGATCGCTCTACACTTTTAGGTGTAATGAGCCAAGATATTAAAATTGGTAGTTACGGCTATCGCTATTTATGTAATACATCGAGCCGTATGGATCTAAACCATTTGCAAGGTGTCGACGGGGCAATTGGTCGCTGTTTCGCATTAATTACTGAAGACGGTGAGCGCACTTTCGCTATCAGTGAAGGGCAAATGAATCAGCTCCATCCAGATAGCATTCCTGAAAAGATATTTAAAAATGCTTCTGCTTTGGTATTAACCGCTTATTTGGTCCGTTGTAAGAAAGGCGACCCAATGCCTGAAGCGACGATGAAAGCTATCGAGTATGCAAAAAAACATGACGTACCTGTTGTGCTAACTCTAGGCACCAAATTCGTTATTCAAGATGATCCAACATTTTGGCAAGATTTTTTAAACGATCATGTTTCTGTGGTGGCAATGAATGAAGACGAAGCAGAAGCGCTTACAGGAGAGTCTGATCCACTTGCAGCTTCTGACAAAACGTTAGAGTGGGTTGATTTAGTATTATGTACTGCAGGGCCAGTTGGTCTATTTATGGCGGGTTACACCGAAGAATCTGCAAAACGTGAGACGTCTTTACCATTATTACCGGGTAGTATTGCAGAATTTAACCGTTACGAATTTAGCCGACCTGCTTCAAAAGCGCTTTGCGACAACCCGATCAAAGTTTACTCGCATATTTCACCGTATATGGGTGGCCCAGAGAAAATTAAAAATACTAATGGTGCCGGTGATGCTGCATTATCTGCATTGTTACACGATATGGCGGCGAATAAATACCACAAAGAGAATGTGCCTAACTCAAGTAAGCACGCACATTCATACTTAACTTATTCATCGTTTTCGCAAGTATGTAAATACTCTAATCGCGCTAGTTACGAAGTGCTAGTACAGCATTCACCGCGCCTATCCCGTGGACTTCCTGAACGAGAAGATAGCTTGGAAGAAGCGTACTGGGAACGTTAATTCTACTGCAAACTATCAAAGCCTCAATTTAGTGAGGCTTTTTTAATTTTTAGAGAGGATAATAAAAAAGCGCCATAAAGGCGCTTTTTAAATAAATCACTCAAAACGATTAGATTAGGAAGTCGTCTAGTGACTTGCCTGCATCTAATTGCTCTTGGATTACTGAAGGTGTACGACCTTGTCCTGTCCAAGTTTTTTCTTCACCAGAAGCATCAACATATTTATATTTTGCTGGGCGAGGAGCACGCTTCGCTTTTGGCTTACTTCCTTTAGACTCACCTGCCAACGCAGAAATAAGCGCTTCGACGTCGATGCCGTCTTTAGTAATCTGTTCAGCAATAGCGGCTAATTTAGCTTCTTGCTCTGCAGCTGCTTCACGTTCAGCTTCTTCTGCTTCTTTACGCTCAGCTACAACAGTAGTTAGTTTATCTAATGCTTCTTCTAATTGCTCAAGTGTTAGCTCTCGAGAAAAAGCACGTAGACTACGAATGTTTAATAGTGTTTTTGTTAGTTCCGACATTTATTCATCTCTTCGCAATATAAGTTGTCGATGTATGAATCATAAACCTCTTAATTTAATATTACAATCTCACTGACATAAATTTACGTAAAATAACTATCACAATGTTGTTTGATAGCCATTTCATTATTAATTTAGCTGCTTGCAATAAATAGATTTTTAATCACGATATAACTTTTATATTAACAGAGAACTATCTGAGAGTGCGGTTTCATATTAAATGTTATCGCAAATATAGGCGTAGCCCCAAGGTATATGTCCTTCATTATGTATTAGTGCGGAAAAACAAGTCTGGTGTATCAAAAAAATGTATCTGTCATGTAAAGGTAGTTAGACAAACACGTCATTAATCGGGTGGATTTCTGAGAAATCAGAACGTTCGAGTTCGATGGATGAACCAATATGCTATCCAATGGGATGACTATTCATCAATCATGAAAGCTTAGTCGAAGCTAGCTAACGATATTTTTAACAGTAGAAAAAGGAATATTATGTTGAAAGAGGTGGTGATATGAGTACAATGGGCGCAACCTAATGCGATTTGTTGGTTAAATTATTGTTAAAATGATTTTTCGGTAGTTTAAAGTTTCAACGATCGCGGTAGAGGCGCGGAATAAATAAGTAGTGTTTGCTGGGGTGATGCCAATGAGCAAGCATAAAAGGTTATTTCGCCGAAGTGAACTTTCTCATCAAAGAGGTTTGCTGGGGTTACACCCGAAAGGGGTAACACTGCCATAGTCTATAATTTGTAAAACTATGGAGCGCTACTGTAGGGCTGGGTTTCGCATTCGCTGACCTATCGCTAATTTCAACTTAATTGATTGGAAATGATTTCCTTCAATTAGTCTGCAGTAGATCTCTAACCATTTATTACTGGTTTTTGAAGATCATGAATTTAATTGATTTTGCATCATCTCCTTTATCTCTTTTGCCGCCACTTGTGGCATTGAGTCTTGCTATTATTACCCGCCGTGTACTTGTTTCACTCGGTGTGGGTATTGTTTTGGGCGCTATCTTACTTAATGACTACTCATTTGGTAGTGCGCTTGGATATGTTGGTTCTACCGTTTCAAGCGTCTTTATTGAAGATGGTGGCATCAATACTTGGAATATGAGTATTGTTGGCTTCCTACTCCTGCTAGGAATGATGACAGCGCTATTAACGCTTTCAGGCGGTACACGCGCGTTTGCGGAGTGGGCTCAAACTCGAGTTAAGAGTAAGCGTGGCTCTAAGCTTCTTGCTGCATTTTTAGGTGTTTTCATCTTCGTTGATGATTACTTTAATAGCTTGGCTGTTGGTGCGATCTCTCGCCCTGTCACTGACCGTTTCTACGTATCACGAGCTAAGCTAGCTTATATCCTTGATTCAACAGCTGCTCCAATGTGTGTGATCATGCCTGCTTCTAGCTGGGGTGCCTACATCATGACAATTATTGGTGGCATCTTAGTTTCGCATGGTATCACTGAGTATTCAGCGCTTGGCGCATATGTTCGTCTAATTCCGATGAACTTCTACGCTATCTTTGCACTACTTATGGTGTTTGCTGTTGCTTGGTTCGGACTAGACATCGGTAAGATGCGAGAGCATGAAATTGCGGCGTCACGTGGTCACGGTTTCGCTAAAGAGCAAGCTGAAGACTCGGAAGAAGCTCATGAGCTAAACGAAGAGTTGGATATCGAAGAGAGCGATAAGGGTAAAGTTTCTGACCTGATCTTGCCGATCGTACTACTTATTGTTGCGACTGTTGCTTCAATGCTTTACACCGGCGGACAAGCTCTTGCAGCTGACGGTATCGACTTTAACTTACTTGGTGCATTTGAAAACACTGATGTAGGTACATCTCTTATTTACGGTGGCCTAGTTGGCCTGGCTGTTGCGCTGTTTACCGTTGTTAAACAAGGTATTGCGGTAAGTGAGATCTCGCGTACGCTTTGGATCGGTGCGAAATCAATGTTTGGCGCGATCCTGATCCTAGTGTTTGCTTGGACGATTGGTTCAGTTATCGGTGACATGAACACAGGTAAGTACTTGTCAACCTTAGCTCAAGGCAATATCAACCCACACTGGTTGCCAGTTATTTTGTTCCTATTGTCTGGTCTGATGGCGTTTTCTACAGGTACATCATGGGGCACATTCGGTATTATGTTGCCTATCGCGGGTGATATGGCAGGTGCAACGGATCTAGCGCTAATGCTACCAATGTTAAGTGCTGTATTAGCGGGTTCAGTATTTGGTGACCACTGTTCACCAATCTCAGATACAACCATTCTTTCTTCGACAGGTGCTCGTTGTAATCACATCGATCACGTAGCGACTCAGTTACCATATGCACTGTCAGTTGCACTAGTGTCGTGTATTGGTTTCATTACTCTGGGTATGACCGCTTCTATCGGCATGTCATTCGCAGCAGCGTCGGTAGCATTTATCGCTATTTGTGTCTTGCTATCTGTTCTGTCTAAGTCAAAGATGGCGAGTTGTCAAAACGCGTAACAGATTGAAGTTATTGCTAATAGATAAGGGAGCTCAGGCTCCCTTTTTATTTGTCATATACAAATTGAAAAAAGTTTAAATAAATGGTTGAAAAATGTTTTCGCCTTGGTTAGTGTGGATATCAACAAAGCGAACAGAAGAGCTTATTAAGTATGCGTAAATTAGTCATGAACATTCATCACCATCATCACCCAGTCTAGTCTTTCGGGAGATGCACGCATACCCGGGAGACAGGAAACTCCCGGAGGCTAAAATCGCAAACTACAAGATTTAGAACCCTCGGGAGAACAACTCCTCCGAGGGTTTTTCAGTATTTGAATCTTAAAAAGTTTATAAATTTCAAAATCTTGCACAGGGATACAGCAATGCAAACACAACGCCTAAGAATCGCAATCCAAAAGAAAGGTCGCCTGAGTAAAGAGTGTCAGACTCTGCTTAAAAAGTGCGGCGTTAAATTCAACATCATGGGTGAGCGCCTTGTTGTTCACTCACTAAATATGCCAATTGACCTATTACTAGTACGCGATGATGATATTCCAGGTCTTATCATGGATGGTGTGGTTGACCTTGGCTTTATCGGTGAAAACGAACTTGAAGAAGTACGTTTAGATCGTAAGGCGTTGGGCGAGCCAAGTGAGTTTGTTCAGTTGCGTCGTCTAGATTTTGGTGGTTGTCGCCTATCTATCGCAATTGATAAAGATGAAGAATACAACGGTCCTCAGGACCTAGCAGGCAAACGCATTGCAACGACTTACCCTCAGCTACTCAAAGCGTACATGGACGAACAAGGTGTCCCTTTCTCTACCTGTATGCTCACTGGTTCTGTAGAAGTGGCTCCGCGAGCGGGCCTTGCAGATGCAATTGCCGATCTTGTTTCTACTGGTGCAACTCTCGAAGCGAACGGTCTTAAAGAAGCGGAAATCATCTTCAAATCAAAGGCGACACTAATTCAACGCACTGGTGAGTTTGACGCCGACAAAGTGGCGTTAATCGAAAAGCTCCTGACTCGCATGCAAGGCGTACAGCAAGCAAAAGAATCGAAATACATCATGCTGCATGCACCAACGGATAAGTTAGACCAAATCAAATCTTTACTACCGGGCGCTGAAGATCCAACGGTTCTACCTCTTTCTGCAGATCAGCAAAAAGTCGCGGTTCACTTGGTGAGTACTGAAAACTTGTTCTGGGAAACAATGGAACAGCTAAAAGAGTTGGGCGCGAGCTCAATCCTAGTATTGCCAATTGAAAAAATGATGGAGTAATCACAATGAGAACAGTCGTTTGGCAATCATTAAGTGAATCTCAGCAAGACTCTATTTTGGAGCGTCCGGCAATTACTGAAGGTGCGAATATCACCGCAGCGGTTTCGCAAGTGATCGCCAAGGTTCGCGCAGAGGGGGATGCTGCGCTACTAGAGCTGACAGAAAAGTTTGATCGCGTTAAGCCTGAGACGATTCGTGTCTCTGAGCAAGAAGTAGAAGCGGCATGTGAACGCTTGTCTTCCAACATGAAACAGGCACTTGAACAGGCCTATGCGAATATCTCTAAGTTTCACAAGGCGCAAAAACCTCAGCCGATTAAGGTTGAGACACAACCTGGTGTATTGTGTGAGCAAGTCACTCGCCCAATTCAAAAAGTGGGCTTGTATATTCCGGGTGGCAGTGCACCATTGCCATCGACGGTTTTAATGCTTGGGGTGCCAGCGAAAATTGCAGGTTGTCGCAAAGTGGTTCTTTGTTCTCCTCCGCCCATCGCAGATGAGATCCTTTATGTCGCTAAGTTGTGTGGCATTGATGAAGTCTACAACGTAGGTGGCGGTCAAGCGGTTGCGGCAATGGCGTATGGTACGGAAAGCGTTTCAAAAGTAGATAAGATTTTTGGGCCGGGTAATGCTTACGTGACAGAAGCAAAGCGTCAGGTCAGCAATGACTTCCGTGGTGCGGCAATTGATATGCCAGCAGGGCCTTCTGAAGTGTTAGTACTGGCTGACGAAACGGCTGACCCAGATTTTATTGCTGCCGACTTGCTTAGCCAAGCAGAGCACGGACCAGATTCACAAGTTGTGCTTGTTACACCATCACCGATTGTAGCCGATCAGGTTACCGATGCAGTTCAGCGTCAGCTTAGAGAGCTGTCTCGTGCGGATATCGCTGAAAAGGCCTTGGCTTCAAGTTTAATCATTATCTCTGAGTCGTTGACTCAAGCCGTGTCGATTTCGAACTACTATGGTCCGGAACACCTGATTGTACAGACTAAGAATCCGCGTGAGCTTCTGCCTCTATTAGACAATGCAGGTTCGATCTTCTTAGGTGATTGGTCTCCTGAGTCAGCAGGTGATTATGCGTCAGGGACAAACCACGTTCTTCCAACATACGGTTACACACGTACATACTCAAGTCTTGGGCTGGCTGATTTCTCTAAACGAATGACAGTACAAGAACTTACGGCAGATGGCTTGAAAGAGTTAGCGCCAACCGTTGTAACTATGGCGGAAGCAGAAGGTCTGGATGCGCACAAGCGTGCTGTGACGATTCGCGTAGAAAAACTGGCAGCTAAGTAAGAGGGGAATGAGATGGAAAAGCTAGCGCGTAAACAAGTCCAACAACTGACTCCTTATTTATCGGCTCGCCGAATTGGTGGTACAGGCGACGTATGGCTGAACGCGAATGAATCGCCATTCAATAACGAATACAAAACAGACTTTGCTCGTTTGAACCGCTACAGCGAATGTCAGCCAAAAGAGCTAATTGAAGCGTATGCGGCTTATGCGGGTGTAAGACCAGAGCAAACACTGACCTCTCGAGGAGCTGATGAAGGTATCGAATTATTGATTCGTGCGTTCTGTGAGCCGGGTGAAGACGCGATTCTTTATTGCCCACCGACTTACGGAATGTATGCAATCAGCGCAGAAACCATTGGCGTAGAGCGCAAGACTGTACCGCTAACGTCAGACTGGCAACTTGATCTGGAAGGTATCAAAGCCAACCTAGATAACGTCAAGTTGGTATTTGTCTGTTCTCCAAATAACCCAACGGGCAATCTAGTTAAGCGTGAAGATATTGTCTCTCTGCTTGAGATGACAAAAGATCGCGCCATTGTCGTGATGGACGAAGCGTACATCGATTTCTGCCCAGAAGCATCGACAGTCGATTTATTAGCGCAATATCCGAACCTAGCGATTTTGCGTACTCTGTCTAAAGCTTTCGCGCTTGCGGGCTTGCGCTGCGGTTTCACCCTTGCAAACGAAGAGCTGATTAATGTACTTCTTAAGGTTATCGCACCGTACCCAGTGCCAGTGCCAGTAGCAGAAATCGCGACTCAGGCGTTATCTGAAGCGGGACTAGCTAGAGCGAAGTTTCAAGTTCTTGACCTAAATGCAAACCGTGCTTACCTACAAGTTGGTTTATCAATGATTGAAGGTTTGGAAATATTCGAAGGTTGGGGTAATTACCTATTGGTTAAATTTCCGCAAGGTGACGAACTATTTAAAGCAGCATGGGAGAGTGGCATTATTTTGCGCAATTCACCTATCGAAAACTGTGTACGCATCAGTATTGGTAGTCGAGACGAGTGCGAAAAGACACTCGGATTTATTAGAAACTATTACAGCTAAATATCATTGGCTCTGGCCTTTGCGAGAGCCACTAAATTTGAAATAAGGAAGTTCGAGTGAGCAAGCAACAAAAAATTCTATTTATCGACCGAGATGGCACCTTAATTGTTGAGCCGCCGGTGGACTTTCAAGTAGACCGATTAGACAAACTAAAGCTAGAGCCGTTTGTTATTCCAAGTCTACTCTCGCTTCAAGATGCGGGTTACCGCCTGGTGATGGTGACTAACCAAGATGGTTTGGGCACGGATAGCTACCCACAAGCAGACTTTGATGCGCCACATAATATGATGATGGAGATCTTTGAATCTCAGGGTGTGAAGTTTGATGATGTGCTGATTTGTCCACATTTCGATGAAGATAACTGTTCTTGCCGTAAGCCTAAATTGGGCTTGGTTAAAGAATATCTTCAAGGTGGCAAAGTAGACTTCCAAAACTCGGTTGTGATTGGTGATCGTCAAACGGACCTTCAACTTGCAGAAAATATGGCTATTCGTGGCATTCAATACAACCCAGAAACCATGAACTGGAAACAGATCCTTAAAGATCTGACCGTGAAAGCACGTGTTGCCGAAGTGATTCGAACCACTAAAGAAACGGACATTAAAGTTGCCGTTAATCTTGATGAGCAGGGAAGCAACCAAATCTCTACTGGTCTTGGTTTCTTCGATCACATGCTAGATCAAATCGCGACTCACGGCGGATTCCAGATGGTGTGCAAAGTAGAAGGCGACTTACACATTGATGACCACCACACGGTAGAAGATACCGCTCTTGCATTGGGTCAAGCGCTGAAAGAAGCTCTCGGTGACAAGCGTGGCATCGGTCGCTTTGGCTTTAGCCTGCCAATGGATGAGTGTTTAGCTCAGTGTGCACTTGATCTGTCTGGCCGTCCTTATCTTAAGTTTGACGCTGAGTTCGGTCGCGAGCAGGTAGGTGACCTATCCACAGAGATGGTGGTTCATTTCTTCCGCTCATTGACTGATACCCTAGCGTGTACGTTGCACCTATCTTCAGCTGGCGACAATGATCACCACATTATTGAGAGTCTATTTAAAGCGTTTGGTCGTACTTTACGCCAAGCAATCAAAGTAGAAGGCACTGAGCTACCAAGTAGTAAAGGCGTACTTTAAGGCTAACGTTAGCAAGGAGAAAAACAGTGACAGAACAGAAAGTAGTCATTATTGATACTGGTTGTGCCAACGTTTCTTCGGTGAAGTTTGCCATTGAACGTTTAGGTTATGACGTAACGATTTCTAAAGACCCTCAAGTAGTGCTTGCAGCAGATAAGCTATTTCTACCAGGTGTAGGGACAGCCAGTGAAGCGATGAAGAACCTCGAAGAGCGTGATCTAATCAGCTTGGTAAAACAGGTAGAAAAGCCGCTGCTAGGGATCTGTTTAGGTATGCAGCTGTTGGGCAAAGTGTCTCAAGAAAAAGGGCAGAAAGCGGATGAGCTAGTTGAGTGCCTTGGACTTTGTGATGGTGAAGTGAAGCTGCTTCAAACCGGTGATTTACCACTGCCTCACATGGGGTGGAACACTGTCTCCGCTAAAACAGGCAACCCACTATTCAAAGGGATTGAAGAAGGCGAGTACTTCTATTTCGTACATAGCTTTGCCATGCCTGTTGGCGAGTACACGATTGCAGAGTGTGAATACGAAAATCCATTCACGGCTGCTGTGCAAAGCGGTAACTACTACGGTGTGCAATTCCACCCTGAGCGTTCTTCAAAAGCGGGCGCAAAGCTTATTCAAAACTTCTTAGAATTATAAAAGGGATTTAGTGTGATTATTCCAGCTCTTGATTTAATTGAAGGACAGGTGGTTCGCCTTTATCAAGGTGATTACGGCCAAGTAACCGAGTACAAAGTCGACCCAGCAGAGCAGTTCAACTTGTATCACCAAGCCGGTGCTAATTGGTTGCATTTAGTGGATCTAACGGGCGCGAAAGACACGACAGCGCGCCAACTTGATTTGATTGCCAAGCTACTTGCGAGCACTCCAGCGAATATCCAAATCGGTGGTGGTGTACGTACAGAGCAAGACGTTGTCGATCTACTTGAAGCAGGTGCTCAGCGCGTTGTTGTTGGCTCGACAGCGGTAAAACAACCAGAATTGGTAAAAGGTTGGATGGAAAAATACGGCGCGGAAAAAATTGTTCTCGCGCTAGATATCAACATCGCTCAAGACGGCACTCGTAAGGTAGCGATCTCTGGTTGGCAAGAAGACTCAGGCGTGACTATCGAAGCTCTGATTAATGATTACTTAACCGTTGGCTTACAGCATGTGCTTTGTACTGATATTTCTCGTGACGGTACGTTAGAAGGCTCAAACGTTGAACTGTATGTAGACTTATGTAAACAATACCCACAAGTGAAATTCCAATCATCAGGTGGCATTGGCTCATTAGCGGATATCGAAGCGCTGAAAGGTTCTGGTGTCGCTGGCGTGATTGTTGGTCGCGCACTACTTGATGGCAAATTCACAGCAGAGGAGGCATTTGCATGTTGGCTAAGCGAATAATTCCATGTCTTGATGTACGTGATGGACAAGTAGTTAAGGGCGTTCAGTTCCGCAACCATGAAATCATTGGCGATATCGTTCCTCTGGCTCAGCGTTACGCAGAAGAAGGTGCAGACGAGCTAGTGTTTTACGACATTACCGCTTCAAGCGATGGCCGTGTGGTTGATAAAAGCTGGGTTGCGCGTGTAGCAGAAGTGATCGATATTCCTTTCTGTGTCGCTGGTGGCATTAAATCGGCCGAAGATGCAGCACGTATTCTCGAATTCGGTGCAGACAAGGTGTCTATCAACTCACCAGCATTGGCAAACCCACAGTTAATCACTGACCTTGCGGACAAGTTTGGCGTTCAGTGTATCGTCGTTGGTATCGATTCGTACTATGACAAAGATACAGGTAAGTATCAGGTTTATCAGTTTACGGGTGATGAAGAACGCACCAAAGCAACCCAATGGGAAACCCGCGATTGGGTTCAAGAAGTACAAAAACGTGGCGCAGGTGAAATTGTGTTGAACATGATGAACCAAGACGGCGTACGTAACGGTTACGATATCGAACAACTCAATATGGTGCGGGAAGTGTGTAACGTGCCATTGATTGCATCTGGTGGTGCAGGTGCGATGGAGCACTTTGCAGAAGCTTACCAAAAGGCAAATGTGGATGGTGCGCTTGCCGCGTCGGTCTTCCACAAACAAGTCATCAATATTGGTGAATTAAAGCAGTATTTAAAACAACAAGGTATTGAGGTTCGACTATGAGTGTAAACACCGCCGAAGTAAGCTCTTTAGCTGAGCGCATCAACTGGGACAAGGTGGATGGCCTAGTACCTGCTATTGTACAAGATTTCCAGTCGAGCCAAGTGCTGATGATGGGTTACATGAATCAAGACGCACTGGCGAAAACGGGTGAAACAGGTCAAGTAACCTTTTTCTCTCGTACTAAGCAGCGTTTGTGGACCAAAGGTGAAACCTCAGGCAACGTATTGCAATTGGTGAATATGCAGCTAGATTGCGATAACGACACGCTACTCGTAAAAGTGAATCCCATTGGTCCTACGTGTCACTTGGGCAACACCACTTGCTGGGATGTCGACCCACAAGAGGAGTCGCAAATGGTGTGGCTTCATCAACTTGAGCAGCTATTGGCTGCCCGCAAGAGTGCCGACCCTGATTCCTCTTATACTGCCAACCTTTATTCCCGTGGCACCAAGCGTATTTCGCAGAAAGTGGGCGAAGAAGGCGTTGAAGTCGCGCTTGCGGCGACGTCGGGTGATAAGGCGGAGCTAGTGTGCGAGTCAGCGGATTTGATTTACCACTTACTTGTTCTTCTCCAAGATCAAGGTCTGTCGATGAACGATGTAGTCAACAAGTTGAAAGAGCGTCACAAATAATCTCAGACCTCCAAATAACTAGCGCCCTCAAATGAGGGCGCTTTTTTAACCAACGTTGTTTATATTAAATTTCGAATAAGAAGTAATAACCGTAACCGACAACTAAGGCTGGTAATGCTGAGTAGATGGTTGCGACCAAAGCGGCTTTTGGTGCCAATGCGATGGCAGGAAACAATGCATCTCCATCGTTTGATATTGCGTTGGCTAATTGCGCTGATAAAGGCGCCGCTCCGGAAATGTACAAACTCGTCACGAGAATTTGTGGCCCACAACCTGGTAGTAAACCGACAGTCAAGCCCATCAGTGGCATCCAAACTCCCCACCCAGAGAAGGTCGCGGCGAGGTCAATATGGCCAAAGAAAGTAATCAGCTCAAATGCCATAAATGCCAGTATCACCCATGCTGTAACGAAGTTGGTATCTTGCGCAGCTTTCTGTATCGGATGCGACGAAACTTGCTTTGTATCTTCCGCGACCGTTGACTCGTAATCTTTGATTTCTTTGGTTAAAGACCACAGCAACATACTAATAATGATAAGAATTGCCCCCGTCCATTCAATGGTCATTTCAGGTAGGTGGATCAATTGATTCACATCGACCTGAAAAGAGCCAAGTGCAGCAATGATGGTTGCAGGTACAAGTAGCCATTTCCAAAATGCACCTTGTAGATTGATTGCCTTTTGTTCCAGACTGGTTGTGCTTTCACTCGAGCAACTAAAACGATTCGCGACTGACTTTGCTTCAGGGCGCAGGAAATCATCGCGATGGATTCCATTGACGATCCAACCTGAAATGCAGCCAACCATTACCCCAAGGCCAACGACGGCAAAGCCGATATCAGGCTTACTCGCTAGTAGTAGGAATGCGGCATCACCCATCGTTGAGGTTAATACGGCGACGATTGCGCCAAAGCCAACACGGCCGCTGACAAATTGCGTAGTGACAATGATTGCTCCACCACAACCAGGTAAAGCACCCAGTAGCGCGGCGAAGAACACCTGATGGTTGCGAGAGCTTTGGTAAAGGTTGACGATACGATTTTCTTTATTGAAGAAAACCGACATGTAATGATAAATCGCGAGAGTAAAGGCAACGTAGCTAGATACTGCCCAGAAGGCGTCAGCAAGGGTATTGATAGTGACATCTCTAGTAGTGTCACTGACAATAAGAGCAAGTAAAGCTACAGGAAGTAGAAGTCGCTTATACGCCGGACGAAACTGAGCTAATGAAAGCCAGTTGGGCATAGCTTGAAATAGTCGAATAGAATTCATGAGTCAGTGTCTTTAGAATGCGAATTATTCTCAACTATATGTTAATGAGAATTATTTGCAACAAGTTTTTTGAGATAATCAAATGTGTTTCAACTTGAGTGACAGTCTTACTTATAAGAAACATCAAACTTATAGTGCTAAACTTAAAAGAGGGTTAGGTTGAATAGGGGCTATTAGTCATGGCTTATGACGAAATAATCTCTATCCAACCGATGACAAATCATCAGAATTCGGTAAAATATCGGGTTTGTGAGTAATTGCCCCTCGTTGGGAAGAAATTTAGTCAGATAGGAAAAAAGATGATTCTAGTTGTAGGTCACAAGAACCCTGATAGCGATAGTATCTGTAGTGCACTAGTAGCAACTGAGCTACTAACAGCTCGTGGTGTTGAAGCAATGCCTATTCGCCAAGGTGAAATTAACCGTGAAACTCAACACATTCTAGAAGTGGCTGGCGCAGAAGTTCCTGAGCTACGCACTTCAGTAGCGGGCGAGAAAATCTGGTTAGTAGACTACTCGGATCTAGCTCAAGCTCCAGATGATGTGGCTGACGCAGAAATTCTAGGTATCGTTGATCACCACCGCCTAGGTGACGTGATGACTGTAAACCCTATGGAAGCTTGGATCTGGCCTGTTGGCTGTACTAACACAGTACTGTTTAACATGTTTAAAATCGAAGGCCACGAAATCACGCCTAAGATCGCTAAGCTAATGATGTCAGCAATCCTATCTGACACTGTCGGTTTTGCTTCTCCAACCTGCACTCAAAAAGATAAAGATGCAGTAGAAGAGCTAGCGAAAATCGCTGACGTTTGCGATGTAGATGCATTCATTAAAGATCTACTAATCGCTAAAACAAATATCGAAGGCCTATCAGCGGCTGAGCTTGTTGAAAAAGACCTGAAAGGTTACCCATTCAATGGTCGTGATGTTGTTGTTGGTCAAGTTGAACTTGCAACACTTGAGCAAGTTGACGGCATGATCGAAGCACTAGAAGCTGATCTAGAAAGCCGCTGTGCTGAACAAGGTTTGGCGTTTGCAGCAGTCATGCTAACAGACATCACTACAGCTCAAACTCGTCTACTTTACAAAGGTGAGTGGGCTGAGAAACTTGTTAAGCATGAGAAAGACGGCATGCTAATGATGGAAAATACGCTAAGTCGTAAGAAGCAAGGTTGGCCTTGGCTTCAAGCTGAACTAGCTTAATTCTATCTCTCTAATGTATACCCTAACGCCCATGGTCACGCCATGGGCGTTTTCTTTGCGAGGAAGTGAATATGTCGCTATCAAATGAGCAGCTAGAAACAGTGAATAAAATGCGCCCTGATGAGCGCTTTAACTACTGCATTAAAGAAATCGCCAAAAACCGTAAGGTTTGGATCCTGACTGATGAGCATGGCTGCGTAATGCTCAACACCGAAGAGGAAGATTGTGTGCCAGTTTGGCCCCACCAAGAGTTTGCAGAGCAGTGGGCAACCGGAGATTGGGAACACTGTAAGGCTGAGCCAATCTCGACGGCAAAATGGTTTAGTCGTTGGACTTATGGCCTTGAAGATGACGAGCTATCTGTTGTTGTGTTCCCTAACGATAACGAAGAAGGTGTGGTGCTGTACCCAGACGAATTTGAAGTCGAGTTGAAAAAACGCGGCTAAGGCTGACAGGGATTAATAGCCTATCAGCTGAAATAGCTCTCCTTGTTTTGCGGTAGAGACGGCACGATTTAACGTGCCGTCTTTTTTATATCTCGCTAATAATCGTCTTACAATCGGTTTCACTTGTTGTTCGTTCATACCGGATTTAAGCTCTGGTTCATAGAGCAGCTTCAAGAGGACGACATCAAGAGGGGAGAGCAGATCTTCAGGGGTCTCATCATTAAAAATCGATGGGAAAGCGCTCTCTGAGTCGTTCGGTAAGCCTAAGACTTGAGTGATCTCCTCGACGATGCAGGCAAGCAACTTGCCATGCTCTCTCGCTTGGTCGACAGGAATGATGATTGCAGCATGTGAGAGAGCGCCATTGCGACCGACTTGGTAGCCTGCTTTACAGATCGCTCCATATACGTTTGCAAGCGCAGGCTTACCCAGTTCTCGCTCAATATCTTCACGCCACTTGGATTCTTTAGTAAACACCCAGATGATATTCGCCTGTTCACGTGAATTCACTCTTTGAATTCGATGCCCAGTTATCTGTTCTAAGTGACGAAGATGTGCGTCAGTGAGTTCATCGTGAAGTTCACTGTCCGGTACTTTGTGCTGAACCCAAATTTTTACGGCTTCATTCCATTTTACTAGCGGTTTGTTTCCGGCAGAATATTCATTACGCATAGCGACGTTAATGAAGGCTTTCTCGATAAATTGGGTGTCTAACCATGTCTGTTGATTAACGTAAGCTTGAACCTGAAAGCTGCAGGCCAATACGGTTAGCACGATCCACGCTGTCCTTAGCATTTGAGTTCCTATTTAAAACAAGTGGCTTTATTGAAATGGCTTTCGACTAGTCTTTGGGTAACCGAATGAGTCGGGCAAGTGAGTACTTCATGGGTTTCTCCACTTTCCACAACTTCTCCTTCATGCATCACCATTATTTTGTCGGTAATATGTTTAACAATACCAATATGTTGAGATACATAAACAAAGGAAACCCCCATTTCTTCTTGCAGCTCCAAGAACAGGTTAATGATCTGCGAACGCATCGCCATATCTAGTCCATTGAGCGCTTCATCTGCGACGATAACCGACGGTTGCAGGATAAGTGCACGTGCTAAACAAACACGCTGCTTTTGACCTGTAGCAAGCATCTGAGGGTAAAAGTAGGCATGTTCGGGTAACAAACCCACTCTTAACAGTGTTTCCTTGACGCGTTTAATCCGAGCCTCGGGTGGCATGCTAGTGTTTCGTTTTAGCGGACCTTCTAAAATTCGGCCAATTTGAATACGTGGATTCAAAGAGGTGTTTGGGTCCTGAAAAATCATTCTTATAAGCTTGCAGCGAGTCGAATAATCTTCGTGTTCAAGCAATTCGCCATTAACACGTATTTCTCCTGAGGAGGGTTCCACTACACCTGCTAACATTCGCGCTAGTGTCGATTTTCCAGAGCCGTTCTGACCGATAAAACCAATGGTTTGGCCTGCTTCTAGGCTGAAGCTGACGGGTTTTACTGCCTGTTGAACCTTTTTACGGAAAAGGCTTGAACGTGTGACAAAGGTTTTGGATAACGCGTTGACTTCTAATAGGGCACTCATGCTTTCTTCTTCTCCATATTTAGTGGGAAGTGGCATGCAAACTTGTGATTCTTGATTCGGCGAGTCATAGGTATCTCAACGCATTGACGTTGCGCATATGGGCAGCGTGGACCGAGGCGGCAACCAATGGGCAAATGCTGTAGTGGAGGAATCGATCCTGGCAGAGATTGAAGTTTCTCTTTATGCGGAATCCAGTCGCTAAAATCGGGCATCGCTTTCAACAGTGCGGCTGTATATGGATGCTTTGGTTTTTCTAGGATCTTATTGGTATCAGCAGACTCAACTGACTGACCACAATACATGACCGTAATGCGGGTTGCCCACTGGGTAATGGTTGTCAGGTCATGACCAATTAACATGATCGATGTATTGTGTAGCTGATTCATCCGACTCAACAAACGTAAGATCTGCGACTGAGTAATCGGATCCAAATCGTTGGTTGGCTCATCTGCAATTAATAGCTTAGGTTTGGCAGCGATCGCCATCGCTATCATGATCTTTTGACACTCACCGTCAGTTAGCTCGTATGGGAAGCTATCCATGATTTGTTGGTGGTCTTTAATCCCAACTTTATGCAGTAACGCGACCGCCTGTTTCTTACGCCACTTAAAGCGCTCCCACCATTTACCTTCAAAAGAGCGTGAGGGAATCGCTTCAATAAGCTGTTTTCCTACTTCTTCTGAAGGGTCCAAACAGGTTGATGGCTCTTGGAAGATCATCGCAATATCGCGGGCTATGACACGTCGACGCTCTTTAGGTGTCAGCTGAAGTAAGTCGACATTTCCTAGTCTCATTCGGTCTGCGGTCACTTTCCAGTTGTCTTTGCATACACCAACGATGGCTTTAGCAACCAGACTTTTCCCTGAGCCCGACTCACCCACTAAGCCGCGAATTTCGCCTTCATTCATCGTCAGGCTCATTCGGTCAACGGCTTTCATCATCCCCTGAGGCGTTTCTATCTCGATAGTGAGATGTCGAATATCTAATAACGGCATTATTCGATCCCCGCGTTAAGCGCTTGGCGAATACCTTCACCAACAAGGTTAATGACAATAACAGTAAACATGATCGCGAGCCCGGGAAGAGTTACTGTCCAGGGAGCAAGATAGATCAGCTCAACAGAGTCTCCAAGAATAGCTCCCCACTCAGTGCTTGGAGCTTGAGCTCCTAAACCAAGAAAACCGAGCGCGGTGATATCCAAAATAGCGATAGACCATGCCAAGGTAATTTCGGTGGCAATGACGACAAGAATGTTGGGCAATATGGAGTTCCAAAGTAGATAGAATTGGTTTGCCCCATCAAGACGTGCAGCCATAATGTAGTCTTTTTCCACTTCGGTATGTACTGCGATATAAACTGAGCGAACAAATCTTGGAATCAAGGCTAAGCAGATAGCCAGCAAAATATTGAACTCACCAAAGCCTAGGAAAGCGACAAAAATAATCGCCAATAGCAGCGATGGAATAGACATGACGGTATCAAGTAAGTGGTTTAAGACACTTGATAGCAAGCCTTTGGTCATCCCCGCTAGTACGCCGATGATACATCCAATCACTGTAGCGATAACCGTAATCAGAAAAGCAGCACCAAAGGTAAGGCGCGAGCCTTCAATTAAGCGTGAAAGAATATCTCTGCCGAGATCATCGGTTCCAAGGAAGTACTCAACCGTACCGGTTGGGTTCCATGATGGAGGCACAAGTAATTCACCACTTTGCGCTTGTGGGTCATGAGGAGTAATCCAAGGTGAAACAAGCGTAATTAGGCATAGCAGTAGTAAGCACCATAAGCCAAACATAGCCAAATTGTTTGCACGGAAACTACGCCAGAATCGTTCAAACTGGGTAGGGATACGCTCTTCTTGGTAGACATTATCGGTTAGCATACCACTCCTTCCTTACCAATGGATTGACCATGGCACCAATCAGATCAGACAAGATGTTAGCGGTTAGGACAAACGTCGCAACGACGATGACCCCAGCTTGAATGGCAACGTAATCTTGATTTGAGAGGGCATCAAGTAACCATCGGCCAATGCCCGGCCAGTTAAAGATAGATTCAGTGATAATGGCAAGTGTTAGCATGCTAGAAAGCTGTACACCGATTTTTGGAATGATGGGTGGGATAGCGTTGCGTAACACATGCTGGGTCACGATTTCGTGCGTTGATAAACCTTTGATACGTGCGGCGCGAATATAGTTTTGTCCCATTACTTCAGCAACGGAAGCTCGCATCAAGCCTATGACTTGAGTCGTCGGCGCAAGCGCGAGAACAAGGCAAGGTAGAATGAGGTGTTCCAAAACACTTTGCAACGCATGGGCTCGATATTCTCCGCTAGCAAAGAAGGCATCGATAATCGCAAAACCAGTAACGTGGTCAATTTGATAGAGCAAATCGTAGCGACCTGCGACAGGGAATACCTGAAAGTGCAGAGAAAACACCATGATCATTAAAAGTGCGACCCAAAACAGCGGTGCAGAATAGCCAGACATGGAAGTGAACGAAATCACAGTATCGATCCACTTTCCTTGCTTCATACCCGCTAACGTCCCAACTGGTATTCCAATGAGCAGTGAAATCACAAAGGCGATAAAACACAGCTCTAGCGTCGCGGGAAAGACGATACTCAGCTCGTCAATTATAGGAGTCCCTAACTTGGTCACGCCAAGGTTAAGCTGCATGAGCTCGCCAAGATACAGCATCCAGCCACTCCAAAAATCATGGATAGCCCATGGAGAGCTAGGTTCTAGCCTTAGAATACTGAAACCTACCATAGTGAGTATCAATAAGGTGATGATAAACAGGTTAAAGCGTCGAACAGAATACAACAGCATTACTTGAACCTCTCGACAGTATCAAATGGCTGCGCATTGAATGGGCTAACCTTAAAGCCTCTAAGTGAGGTGTGATGCGCTTGCAACTGCATGCCATGATTTAGTGGGATCACAGGGAATTCTTCATTAAGTATGTTCTGCGCTTGTTTATAGAGGTTTTGCCTATAGCGAGGCTTATCGACCTCAAGTGCAAGGTCGAGCAGAAAATCGAAGTCAGGATTACACCAACTTGAAACATTAAGTCCGGCGCGTTTGGATTCACAAGAGAGAAGCGGCCTTAAAAAGTTGTCCGGGTCCCCGGTATTGGCGATCCAGCCCGTTAAGTGGAGGTCAATGTTTTCATTGCTATTTAGGTTGCTGCGATCGAATCGATCGTCTGTCATTAAATTGAGTTTAATTCCAACATCAGCTAGGTTTGCTTGAATCAACTCTGCCGTTTTTCTTGGGCTCGGGTTGAAAGCACGTGGCTCCAATGGAACTGACATTGTCAGCTCTAACCCTTTGCTATATCCCGCTTCACGTAACAGCGCGATAGCGTAGTTGCGATCATAACGAATTTGTACCGCATCTTTTTGATAAGCCCACGAAGAAGGGGGCAAAACGGAATACGCCTGACTACCTGTGCCGTAGTAGACCGAATCCAAAATGTTCTGACGGTTAATGGCATAGTTAAGTGCTTTACGCACGCGAGCATCGTTAAGTGCAGGGTGGGAAGTGTTCACGGCAACGAAAGAGATATTCATTGCAGGCTTCGCAGTTAACTCGACATCTGCTGTTTGCTCAATAATTGGCAACTGACTCGATAGTGGGGCGTTGAGCACATCACATTCACTGCGGAGTAGCTTAGCCAAAGTGCCTGTGCCGCGTTGAGATATGTCGAATACGACCTGTTCCATCTTTGGTTGATCTTGCCAATAGCGATTGTTGCGCTTAAGGCGGATGAGGTCGTTGACTTGATATTCAGCAAGGTAGAATGGACCAGTACCAACAGGATGACTATCGAGCATACTTTTCTCGTCGCTGAGCTCAAGTTGTCCGGCATACTCTTTAGAATGGATGACCGCATGACTGGTCGCAATATTAGACAGAAAGCTATTGTCAGGTCGGTTAAGAGTAAATTTTACTTTGTGTTTGGATAGTGCTGACACGTCAACAACGAGGTTTTGGAAATCAATCCCACTGAACCAAGGGTAAAGTCCGCTTCCGACATAGTGAAAAGGATTGGTAGTATCAATAATGCGTCTAAAGCTAAAGACCACATCTTCCGCGTTCATTGCTCTGGAAGGAGCAAACCAAGCTGTGGTTTGGAACTCGACACCCTTACGCAACGTAAAGATGTACTCAGTACCTTCTTTATTAACTGACCACTTAGTCGCAAGGCTTGGCACCGGCTGATAGGTTTGGCTATCGAGAGTAAGCAGAGTATTAAACAGCTGAGGGCTGAGTGTTTCGGTTGTAATGCCACTATCGACCAATTGAGGGTTAAACGTCGAAGGACCACCTTGACCACAATAGACAAAACCCTTTTGACGAATTTTGTCATGGTCAATCTCTTCACCACAACCGGCTAATAGGCTGAGGCTGAACAAACCTAATGTAAACTGAATGAATGCTTTCATAGAAAGAACAAGTGTCTGGGACAAAGCACAATGGAACTCACCATTATGCCTTAAGATCCTAATAATTTACCACTAATTACCCGCTGTAACCAAAGCAAAACCACAAAATTGGTGGGTTAACTGAGGTTAGTCAGGTCATACTTACGGACCATGCCTCGCAATTGGTGATAACTTAACCCAAGTAACTCAGCAGCCTTCCTCTGATTAAACTGGCTCTGCTTTAATGCTTCTGTAAGTATGAGTTGGTCCTGTTGTTCTTGCCACTGTTTATAGTCGATCGGGAATTGAAACTCGGGCACTTCAGGGGTTGCGGCTGTTTCTTCCTCTGGGCATATGCTCTGCCAAGAAGATTGGAAAGGATCAAAAATCAGCTGATCAATGGCCCCGTCTTGCATGCCGTGTTGGTAAACTGCTCGTTCAATCACGTTTTTCAACTCGCGCACATTTCCCGGCCAATGATAACTGAGCAAGCTTTGTTCTGCTTGACTCGAGAAGCCGACAAAGTACTCGAAGCCCAACTCACGGCACATCTTAATTGCGTAGTATTCGGCCAGTAATAGGATATCTTCTTGTCGTTCGCGAAGAGGCGGTAAATGGATAACATCAAATGCCAGTCTGTCGAGTAAATCTGCGCGGAAAACACCTTCACTCGCCATTTGAGGTAGATCTGCATTGGTGGCACAGACTAGACGCACATTGGCATTCAAGAGCTGATGACCACCAACACGCTCATATTGACCGTATTCAATCACTCGGAGAAGTTTTTCTTGCACAAGTAATGGTGCCGTGGCCAACTCATCCAAAAATAGGGTGCCATTTTCAGCGCGTTCAAATCGACCCTTATGACGCCCTTTAGAGCCTGTGAATGAGCCTTGCTCATGACCAAAAAGCTCTGAATCAATCAAGCCTTCGCTGAGGGTAGAGCAGTTGAGTGAAATTAACGGCTGATCCCAACGTTTTGATAAGTAGTGAAGTCGCTGAGCAATCAATTCTTTACCAGTTCCTCGCTCGCCAATGATCAATACTGGTCGCTCAATAGCGGCTAACTTAGATACCTTGTCTAATACAGAAAGAAAGGCAGGGGATTCGCCAATAAGGTTTTGTTGCATGAATGCTCCGTGGTGAAATTTACCAACTGTAGGTTAAATTCAACACAGGTTGATAATGATTGCAATGAGTTATTTCGTAACTAACTGATTTATATAGGGTGAAAACTTGGCACGTAACTTGGAGTATTAGGAACTAGTTACTTAGGTATAAACAAACACAGATTCGATGGTGATGCTTAGCATGACCTGATTGCAACAAAATAAGGAGCCTAGCTATGGGTATTTTCTCTCGATTCGCCGACATTGTTAATTCAAACATCAGTGCTCTATTAGATAAAGCAGAAGATCCTGAAAAAATGATCCGTTTAATTATTCAGGAAATGGAAGATACATTAGTAGAAGTGAGAACCAACTCAGCAAAAGCGATTGCTGATAAAAAAGAGTTGGCACGCAAAGTTGAGTCAATGGAAGCTGCCATTGATGAGTGGCAGCAAAAAGCGACCTTAGCGCTAACTAAACAGCGCGAAGATCTAGCAAGAGCTGCGCTAATTGAAAAGCAAAAACTGCAAGACATGCTGAAAGGTCTGCATACAGAGCAAACGTTAGTTGAAGAGACTATCGACAAGTTGACTGGTGAAATCAGTAAATTAGAAACAAAAATTACTGAGACTCGTGCTAAGCAACAGGCTTTAGCTATTCGTAGTCAAACCGCTTCTAATCGCCGTGATGTTCAAAAGCATCTGCATACTGCGCGTACTAGTGAAGCCATGGCTAAGTTTGAACAATACTCGCGCAAAGTCGATGAGATGGAAGCAGAAGCAGATTTATATGCGAAAACGGGCAACGCTAAATCTTTAGATCAAGAGTTCGCAGAGCTGCAAGCTCAAGATGAAATTGAAAAAGAGTTAGAAAAGCTAAAAAAGCAAATGGAAGATAAAAAGTAATTCCAGTTATATTTTGTTAAGTTATTTAGGTAGATAATATTTGCTCGACTGCAACTTTATCTACCTTTCATTAAGGAGTTATTTATGTCGTCATTTTTCATTGCTGGTCCACTGATCGTATTTCTGATTTTCGTTGCTCCTCTATGGTTGTTCTTGCACTACCGTAGTAAGAAAACCGCTAGCACAGGCTTATCTCAGGAAGACTTGCAACGACTGGAGACACTATCAGAGAAAGCTGCCACTATGCAGAGCCGAGTTGATACGTTAGAGCGTATTTTGGATGCTGAATCTCCAAGCTGGAGGCGTCGTTATGAATAAACGTGAGTTATATCGTGATACCGTCAATGGCAAGATCACTGGCGTATGTGCAGGTTTGGCTAACTACTTTGCTCTGGAAGTATGGTTAGTTCGTATCTTAGTGATTTCAGCAGCTCTGCTTGGTGGTAGTTTCTTGGTCATTCTTGCCTATATCGCGATGACGCTGATGATCGAAAAACAGCCACCTAACTACGTTGAAGCGATCAAAGCAGAGCAAGAACACAAGCTGAAAAATAAACCTTGGCAGCAAGGTCAAACGCCTGAAATGTTACTCAACACGATTGAGAAAGATTTTCACAATTTAGAAAGCCAAATTCGCGACATTGAAGCTTACGTCACTTCTGACGCGTTTAAAGTCGATAAAGAGTTTAAAACGCTATAGTGACCCAGTTGAATTAGCCAAATTGAGCCTTCAGGTGTATCCGACATAGTGAAGGCTCAAAAGTGCGACGTTTCGCTCATATACTGGGCAAATTATTAATTTTCATAATAATTTTTGTCATGTCTATGGAAGAGGCGGTATCATTCATCTATCTTTGTAACTAATCGCTGCAAACGGATGATTGATTATGCGCAAATCTATTTTGTTTCTTGCGACAGCCGCTTTACTGAGTGGGTGTGGCAAGGAACTTCCTCCTGTCCCCGAGCCTGATTCAAGGCCAGCAAAGCTATTTACTGTTTCTATCGGCAATGCTCAGTTTGAACGTACCTTTCCAGCCACTTCAGAAGCAGGTGACAAAGCGGTACTTGCGTTCCGAGTTCCCGGCCAACTCCAGTCTATTGATGTTGTCGCAGGGCAATCTGTAGATAAGGGTGATGTGTTGGCATCACTTAATCCAGATGAGTACACACTTTTAGCGAAGCAAGCAGAGGCTCAATACCGACTCGCTGATGTTCAATACCAGCGCTATAAAAAGCTACGTAAAGACAAAGTAGTGTCTGAGCAAGATTTTGATGAAGCGAAAGCCAAACGAAATTCTGCTAGAGCCACTTTGGAACAAGCGCAAGCTAACTTACGCTACACGCGTTTAGTTGCACCTTATAAAGGGACTATTTCAATTGTTCCAGCCGAGGCTCATGAGTATATAGCGGCTAAAGAAGGCGTAATGAACATTCAGACTACGCAGCTAATGAAGGTGATTTTTCAACTACCCGATCATCTTCTAAATCGCTTCGCGAGTGGCCTTAATCTTACTGCAAACATGACTTTTGACGCCTTCCCTGAAAGTCAGTATGAACTAATGTTCCAAGAAGTGGATACTGAGGCAGATCCAAAAACAGGTTCTTACAAAGTTACCATGGTAATGGAAAGGCCAGAAGATGTTGGTATCTTGCCCGGTATGGCTGGTTCCATTCATGTTGCCGTTGAATCTACCAGTGCAACGCGTATCCCTCAATCTGCACTGATGAAAGAAAACGGTCAAACGTATGTTTGGCGTGTCGATTCACAAGGTATCGTTGCTAAAGCTCTAGTTGAATTAAATGACAAACAGCAAGTGCAAAGTGGATTGAACGAAGGCGATCAGATCGTTATATCGGGTGTAAACGGTATTGAATCTGGGATTAAGGTTCGAGAGTGGATCAAAGAGCGAGGTCTATAAGATGAAGCAGTGGTTAAATCTATGTGCGCTCTCTTCGGCTGCACTGTTAGCTGGGTGTGGTGGTGAACCACAGTATGTTGATTTTGGTACACCCAAGGTAAAAGTTCTTGAACTCGCAAACCAAGTGATTAACGAAGATCGTCTTTATTTTCCTGCAGTTGCAAATGCGGCAGAGCGCTCTCATTTGAGTTTCCGTGTGGCTGGGGAAATCAGCAAAATTTACGTTAAAGAAGGTGATCATCTTGAAGAAGGTGAACTGATCGCCGAACTGGATCCTACAGACTACAAACTTGAGGTAGATAACGCGGCTGCACGTTATAGCGTAGTTGATAGTCAGTACAAGCGTTCAAAACCGCTTGTTGATAAGGGTTTACTAGCGAAGTCTCAGTTTGACGAGATAGCAGCGAATCGTCAGATCGCTTATGCGGAGCTTCAATTGGCCAAACTTCGTCTCTCTTTTACTAAATTGAAAGCGCCTGTTGATGGGATTATCTCACGGGTTAACGTTGACCAGTTTGAGAATATTCAGGTTGGTCAGCAAATCGTTAATATCCATAGTGTAGAGAGCGTTGAGGTTCTTATACAACTTCCCGATCAGCTCCATGCAAACCAACCTACTCAAGAATCGTTAGAAAATATTGAAGCTGTCGTGCGAGTGCCGAGTGGTAATGAATATAACGCCAGTATTAAAGAGTTTACTACTGAACCTGATCCGGCTACCGGCACATTTACTGTGACTTTAACGCTACCTATGCCTGAAGAAGAGTACATTCTTGACGGTATGGCGGTAGAAGTCACGTCTAAGGGGAAAGACGTTGGTTTAGAGCTTAAAGGTGGGGTGCAGGTGCCTATTGAAGCCATTTTTAATGGTGATGGTGACTCACTGGATAGACAAAGCAAATATGTGTGGGTACTCAATGCAGATAACTCTGTATCCAAGCAGAAAGTGGTGACTGGAAAGGCGAGTAAAGATGCCGTTCAAGTCCTTGACGGTTTGAGCAGTGACCAATCGGTTGTGATAGCAGGTATTTCTAGATTAAGGGAAGGAATGCAGGTGCAAGTAGTTAAGCAGGAGGCGGGTAATGAGTGAACACAATAACAACTCGCCGCAAAGCGATGATGATGTAACGGGAATCGCGGCTTACTTTATCCGCAACCGTGTGATCAGTTGGATGATCTCATTAATCTTCTTGATTGGTGGTGCTGCGGCTTTCTTTGGTTTAGGGCGATTGGAAGACCCTGCGTTTACTATCAAAGATGCGATGGTCGTGACTTCTTACCCGGGCGCAACACCCCAGCAAGTAGAAGAAGAAGTAACTTATCCGATAGAGAAAGCGATTCAACAGCTTACCTATGTTGATGAGGTAAATTCCATCTCAAGTCGTGGTTTGTCGCAAATAACGGTTTCGATGAAAAACAACTATGGCCCTGATGATTTACCCCAGATTTGGGATGAATTACGTCGAAAAGTAAACGATCTAAAAGGTCAGCTACCACCTGGGGTGAATGACCCGTCGGTGATTGATGATTTTGGTGACGTTTACGGTATTTTGCTAGCGGTAACAGGTGATGGCTACAGCTACAAAGAGCTACTCGATTATGTGGATTATCTACGTCGAGAGCTAGAGCTGATTGACGGAGTCAGTAAGGTCTCGGTCTCAGGTGAGCAGCAAGAGCAGGTCTTTATAGAGATCTCGATGAAGCGTTTGAGCACTCTTGGTATAGCTCCGAACACAGTATTTAACTTGTTATCCACTCAGAATGTCGTTTCTGATGCAGGCGCAATTCGGATCGGCGACGAATACATTCGAATTCATCCTACAGGTGAGTTTAAGAATGTGGATCAGCTCGGTGATTTAATCATTACCGAGAGCGGCGCGCAGGGACTGATTTACCTGAAAGACGTCGCTGAAATTACCCGTGGTTATGTTGAAGTTCCGAGCAATATCGTCACTTTCAATGGTGAACTGGCACTTAACTTAGGGGTTTCCTTTGCTCAAGGGGTAAACGTTGTTGAAGTTGGTCAACGTTTTGATCGACGTTTAGCAGAGCTTAAGTACCAGCAGCCAGTGGGTGTTGAGATCTCTGAGATCTATAGCCAACCTAAAGAAGTTGATAAGTCTGTAAGCGGATTTGTCGTCAGCCTAGGTCAAGCGGTCGCGATCGTTATCATCGTACTGCTGTTCTTTATGGGACTAAGATCAGGCCTGTTGATTGGTCTTATTTTGCTACTCACCGTTCTGGGTACTTTCATATTCATGAAGTACTTTGCTATCGATTTACAACGTATCTCCCTAGGTGCTCTGGTTATCGCTTTAGGTATGCTGGTGGATAATGCCATTGTGGTGGTCGAAGGGATATTGATTGGCACGCAGAAAGGGCGGACGCGGATGCAAGCCGCGACAGATATCGTGACTCAAACCAAATGGCCGTTGCTAGGTGCGACAGTGATTGCGGTGACAGCATTTGCGCCAATCGGTTTGTCTGAGGACGCGACAGGTGAGTATTGTGGCACCTTGTTTAGCGTGCTTCTTATCTCGCTGATGTTGAGTTGGTTTACCGCCATTTCTCTTACTCCATTTTTTGCTGATATCTTCTTTAAAGGTCAGAAGTTTAAGCAAGATGGAGCGGAAAGCGATCCATACAATGGGATGATCTTTGTGGTGTACAAAGGCTTCCTTGAGTTTTGTATGAAGCGTGCTTGGTTAACCGTTGTTGTGCTTATTCTGGGTTTAGCAGCGAGTATTGTTGGCTTTACCCAAGTTAAGCAATCATTCTTCCCGTCCTCGACGACACCTATCTTCCAAGCAGACATCTGGTTGCCTGAAGGAACCGATATTCGTGCAACGAACACTAAGCTCAAAGCTTTAGAGTCTTGGTTATCTGATCAAGAAGGAGTCGAGCACATTACCACCACGGCTGGTAAAGGTCTGCAACGCTTTATGCTGACCTATGCGCCAGAGAAGAGCTATGCGGCTTATGGTGAAATTACGACTAGGGTGACTGATTACGAGCAACTTGCGAATTTGATGACGAACTTCAGGTTGCATTTAGAGGACAAGTTCCCTGAAATCAACTACAAGCTGAAGCAGATTGAACTTGGTCCAGGCGGTGGTGCGAAAATTGAAGCTCGTATTATAGGCTCAGATCCAACAGTGCTGCGTGGTATCGCTAAGCAAGTTGAAGACATCATGCATGCCGATCCAGGCGCAACTAACATTCGTCATGATTGGCGTGAACGCACTAAAGTGCTTGAGCCGCAATTTAACGAAAGCCAAGCTCGTCGTTACGGTATCAGTAAGTCTGATGTAGATGAGTTTCTTGCGATGTCTTTCTCCGGTAAGTCTATCGGTGTATACCGAGATGGTACGACCTTAATGCCAATCGTGGCTCGCTTACCAGAAGACGAACGTGTGGACATTCGAAATATCGAAGGTATGAAGATATGGAGTCCTGCGCTTAGCGAGTACATCCCGCTGCAACAAGTCACTATGGGCTACGATATTCGTTGGGAAGACCCAATCATAGTACGTAAGAACCGTAAGCGTATGCTAACGGTCTTTGCTGATCCTGATTTGCTAGGTGAAGAGACTGCCGCGACACTTCAAACTCGTCTGATGCCTCAAATTGAAGCGATTGAGTTACCACCGGGCTATTCATTAGAGTGGGGCGGGGAGTATGAGTCTTCGGGTGATGCCCAAGAGTCACTCTTTACTACTATGCCGATGGGCTACTTGTTTATGTTCTTAGTCACCGTATTCTTGTTTAACTCAGTGAAAGAGCCGTTGATCGTCTGGTTAACGGTACCACTGGCAATCATTGGTGTGACGACAGGTCTACTGGCTCTGAATACCCCATTTGGCTTTATGGCCTTGCTCGGTTTCTTGAGCTTGTCCGGTATGTTGCTTAAGAATGGTATTGTCTTGTTGGATCAGATCGAGATTGAAATGCACTCTGGCAAAGACCCATATGTGGCAGTGGTTGACGCAGCATTAAGTCGCGTTCGCCCTGTTTGTATGGCGGCGATTACGACCATCTTGGGTATGATTCCTCTGCTTCCTGACATCTTCTTCAAGCCGATGGCGGTAACCATCATGTTTGGTTTAGGTTTTGCGACAGTACTGACACTTATTGTCGTACCAGTGTTGTATCGTCTATTCCACAAAGTAAAAGTGCCAAACTAACTAAACTAGAAGTAAACGCCCCTGACTTTGTCGGGGGCGTTTGTTTTTTAAGGAGACAATCAATGAGCAAGGACACAACTTGTGCTTGGGCGATGAATCATGAACTTGAGCGCGAATATCACGATGCGGAGTGGGGCGTGCCTGTTTATGATGACAAAGTACTGTTTGAGTTCATAACCTTAGAAGGGGCTCAGGCAGGACTGAGTTGGATTACGATTCTAAAGAAACGCGAGGGTTACCGAGCCGCGTTTGAAGGTTACGACCTATCACGCCTGTCGCAGTATGATGAAAGTCACGTCGAGCGAATTATCGAAAACTATGATGTCGTCAAACATCGAGGCAAGATCACCTCTGTATTTGGAAATGCACGTGCGGCTTTGGCACTGATTGAAGAATATGGCAGCTTATCGAAAGCTTTGTGGCAGTTTGTTGATGGTAAACCGATAGTAAATAATTGGACGCAAATGAGTGATGTGCCTGCTTCGACAGAGCAATCGAAAGCAATGAGCAAGTTTCTCAAAAAGAAAGGCTTTAAGTTTGTTGGCGAAACGATCTGCTACGCTTTTATGCAAGCGGTCGGAATGGTTGATGATCATCTAGTTGACTGCCCAAAGAAAGGGGCTAAATAGCATTGGGCAGCACACTTTGTGCTGCCAACATGTTTGGCTAACGACTTTGGTCATGAATCCTCTCAAGGGCTTCGACACGTCGCAACTGTGTTGAATCGAAGCTCTTTTCTCTTAGCTGTGCGATCTGAAGCTGTTTATCTTGATCGGAAAGAGAGTTAGACGTGAGTAGCTCATCCCTGCTTACTAAATAGGAATCTAGCGTTGTTTGAAATACAGCGCGTTGCATGTCGAGCTTTGCCAATCGTTTAGCCCCATCTTCACCAACTAACTCACTTCTAGCGATGTATTTATCTTGGTCATCAAGCTTTGATACAGAGTCCAATTCTACAACCAGCCGATTGTTTTTTTCTGCTGCCTGAATGTAGTTAGGCATGTCATTGAGTTGGTCTTCTAGTAAGCTCTTTTTTTGCTGGGCATCTAGATCATTTTCAGTGATTTTCGCTTTTTTAATCGCCAATTGTCGCAACAGATTCTCTTCTTCAAATAGCAGCTTTATTTCTTGCTCAGAGAAATAGCGAGACTGTAACGCTAAGATCTGCGCGTGAAGTTGTTCGAGGTCTAGAGCAGTAAGTTGGGTTGCTTGCAAGGGTTCAAGCTCTGCTAACGCTTCTTTGTACTCCAAATAAGTGGCAAACAATACTTCCTCGTTACTCAATTCGCTTTCTGTTGAAGCACGGTCATTCACCTTCTTTTTTATCTCATCAAGACTTTGTTCACCTAAACTGCTTAGTGAAAAATCAAAAAAGTGCTTGGGGGTAGTTGTGTCAACGTCTATATCAGCTTGAGAAAGGATTGGGTCTGCAGTTTCCTGTTGCCTATCGGACAAATATAAGACCGCTCCAAATCCAATTGAAGTGATGACAGAAATGGTGATTAGAACGGTCTTTTTCATTGATTTACCCTTACAGTCCTTGTTGTTTCAGGCGGTTTGCGTGTTGGCGATAGAGTGTGACGGGATCGGTTTCAAATAGGTGGTGAATACCCAAGAGCCCGTTAATTTCATCCAGGTGATTCATTTTGTAATCATCACGAATTACTTTACCTAAGTGAGTACTGCATGCTCCAACAAGTCCGTCATTGGGTTCGTCAAATGCCCAGCCGAGTATCACCATCGCCCCATCAGTTGGATCCAAAAGGTTGGTAAAAGTGGAAGACCCTGTCCATGAGTAGTAATAGACGCCATTACTGGCGAGAAGATCCCCGTTTCCACATGCAGTGGTAGGAATGCCATATGGATGATGCTGATTGAAAGCCAGAGAGCCTTCAGTCGTCAACGCTTCCAAAGAGGCCAAAGGGTCTTGTTCAAGATCTGTGCCTCCTGACAGGAGATTGATAAGGGTGGTTAAGCCCCCTGCCAGTTTTACGGCCAATCCTTCCAAGCCTGAGCCTTCAGGGACATTTCCTCTTACTAGATCGGCGACTTTTGAGCCCTTGTTTACGCCACCAATACTAGTGACTGAGGCCACGAGGTCGGGGCTAACTGAAGCAACGTAACGAGCCGTTGGTCCACCGTGACTATGGCCTATTAGGTTGACTTTGGTCGCCCCGGTAGCAGCGAGCAGTGTTTCTACTTGTTTGAGAAGCTGCTCTCCTCTGACCTCGGTACTGTTAGAGGCAGATACCTGAGCAACGTAAACAGTCGCGCCGTCTCGGGTTAGTGAGTGCGGTATTCCATAGAAATAGTCGACACCTGCGAGAGTATCAAAGCCGAAGAGTCCGTGGACAAGTACAATGGGATATTGAGTTTGAGTATAGCCAGCTGCGTGGGCAAGATTGGTGAGTGTCGGTTGTCCAATTGCGAGTGCGCAAGTCAAGACAAGTGAGTAGATCAGTTTCAATGTTAGCTCCTTCTGGTATGACCTCTGATGAGATATTTAACCGTAGAAGAAAAACTGAGCTATACGAAATATGAATAGTTAAAGAAAGATTAAAACGTGATGTTGAATTAAAAACCAACAGCTTTAATTAACGAAAGATCTTAGAAAATTGTTTTGATTAAATTATTAATAAAATCAATGCATTAAAAAGCCTCGCAAGCGAGGCTAAATAGTGAAGTTTGGGAAAGTACTATGCGGTAGCTTCTTTTTCGAGAATCAGGGCGTTGTATCGCTCTAGCCCTGCTTCCAGATCAGCGATAAGATCATCGACGTCTTCAAGTCCAATATGAACGCGAATCAGGGTTCCCTCAAAATTAGGGTTAGCGACTGTGCGCAGACTATTGAAGCTCTTCGGTTCATTGGCAAGAATCAGACTTTCAAAACCGCCCCAAGAATACCCCATACTAAAATGCTTCATTCCATCTAATAGGGCTGTCGTTGCTCGTGGGTAACTGGTTTTCAACACAAATGAAAATAGGCCATTTCCACCGGTAAAATCGCGTGTGAAAAACTCGTGACCAGGACAAGTTTCAAGGGCGGGGTGGCGAACATGATCGACTTCAGGTCTGCTTTGAAGCCACTGCGCCACTTTCAAGCTGTTTTCCGCGTGTTGACGCAAGCGTACATCCAAAGTGCGAATTCCGCGTAAGCCTAAGTAGGCATCATCAGGAGACACACATTGACCCATTAGGTAGCTTTGCTCGCGTAATTGATCCCAGTATTGCTCGCTGGCTACCGCAGTGCCAAGCATCACATCTGAGTGTCCGACAATGTATTTAGTTGCGGCTTGAATTGAAATATCAACACCATGCTCAAATGGAGAGAAATTCACCCCAGCCGCCCAAGTATTATCGAGCATAACGATGACATCGTGTTGGTGTGCAATGCTCGACAGAGTAGGTACGTCTTGCACTTCCATGGTGATCGAGCCCGGAGACTCAAGGAATAGAACTTTTGTGTTTGGTTTAATGAGCTCTTTGATGCCTTCACCAATCGTTGGTTCGTAGTATGTGGTTTCTACGCCCATCTTCTTGAGGATTTTATCGCAGAAATCTCGTGTTGGTTCGTAACAGGTATCGACCATCAGAATGTGATCGCCCGTTTCAACAAACGATAAAATAGCGTTAGAGATCGCGGCAGTACCACATGGGTAAAGGGCGCATCCAGCACCACCCTCGATCTCTGTCATTGCATCTTGGAACGCAAAATGAGTCGTGGTGCCGCGGCGCCCATAAAATAGTGTTTTGTTTGCTCTGTTCACCGTTGCATGGTGTTTTTCTGCCACAGTGTTAAAGACGACGGTTGAGGCTCTTTGAACGGAAGGGTTAACCACACCGTTGGTCCACTTTTCATCGCGACCAGCGGTAACGAACTTGGTCTGCTTACTTTCTGACATCGGAAGTCCTTATCGAATACTTTACCTTATTTAAACCACGGCAAAGCATGAATAGCAAGGGATTAAAGCAGAGGATTAAACAGATAAAATACACGCTCTAAAAAGCGAGAGAATAGTGTTCGCTTTTCCCACTCTTCGATATCGACGATATGTGATTTTTCCATATAACTTTGCTGAAGCCAGAACATCTCTTTGGTGAAAGCAAGATCATCGATGGCTAAGGTGAGTTCGAAATTAAGCCATAGGCTGCGCATATCCATATTCACTGTCCCAACGAGACAAAACTCCTCGTCGATCACAACGGACTTGGTATGGAGCAATCCACCATAAAATTCGTAGATCTTGACACCAGCGCTTAGTAGCTCGCTATAAAATGCTCGTGACGCCCATTGAACCATCAACGAGTCATTTTTGTGTGGAATGATAAGTTCTACATTAATGCCACGTTGCGCCGTCATCTTAAGAGTTTCAAGTAAGTCAGAGCTTGGGACAAAATAAGGGGTAGTGATTCGAACCGAGTGGTTAGCCTGATTAATCGCAAGCGTTAATACTTGAGAAATCAAATGTTCCGGCATACCAGGCCCTGAAGGAACCACTTGCACGGGGTGCTGCGGCTCGTCAGGGTTAATACGGCACTCCGGAATAGCAGGGAATGCACGTGAACCCGTTTCAACTTCCCAGTCCCAACAATGAATCGCGGAAAGGACATTAACAGTAGGGCCAGTAACGCGAATCATAATGTCGATCCACTGTCCTACACCGGAATCTTGCTTAAAATAGGCAGGATCGACGAGGTTCATTGAACCTGTGTATGCGACTTTTTCGTCAATAACGATAATTTTTCTATGTTGACGCAGATCTAAGCGTCGCAGGAAGATACGCCATGGGCTGACTTCTAGTGCCTGAACGACCTCTACCCCCGCACTGCGCATCATTTTCAACCATTCGCTGCGAAAGAAGCGTGGGCTGCCTGCGGAATCCAGTAGCAATTTAACATTTACGCCACGTTTTGCGGCACGAATCAGAGCGGAAGCCACCGAATCGGCCAACCCACCTGGATGCCAAATGTAGAAAACCATGCGAATACTGGTTTGCGCATTTTCTATATCTTCGATGATTGAGCGCAGAATATCGTCGGGCGAGCTTTGTAAAGAGAGGGAGTTACCTGACAGAGCGGGTAGGCCTAGGCGGTTGTTACAAAGCTCATCAATTCGATAAATATGACGACCAAAGCTCTCTGGGGAGTGAGCATGACAGTCGTTAAGGTTCGAGAACCAGTCAGCGAAAGGAGAGAGCATCTCCTTCGCACGTTCTGCTCTTTTTCGACCAAGGTTGAGTTCCCCAAATAGGAAATAGCAGGCAACGCCGAGAATAGGGATGATATAAATGATCATCAGCCAAGCCAGCGAAACACTCACTGCACGACGCTTTAGCACCACTCGAATTGTCACACCGGCAACCAGAATCCAGTAAAAGACAATCCCAGCAAGTGTAAGAAAGTGATAAAACTTTTCCATTCAGTAACCTAGGTAATCTAATGCTATCCAATATTAGAACTCTGGACGAAGGACGACAAGCGACAAATTTTCAAAGAATGTAACGAACAGGAAGTAGAAAGAAAAAGAATGATTCTGTTATGAGAATGTAAAATCTGGTGTATAGTAGATGTTAAAGGCTAAAAAAGCAGCATTTAAACATATTAATTACATTTGTGGTGGAAAAATACACTAATTGGACTTCCAATTTTAATCTTAAACTGCTTTACTTGCCATAACGTTAGCGTCACTGATAATTTTATTAAGTGTAAAAATAATTATACACCACTTTTTAAGACGCCTAACAGAAGCAAACACAACTTAAAAAACGATTTAATGGAGTAACCGTGGCTACTAGTTCAAGTGTTCAGGCCCGTGATACATGGGGGTCTAAATTAGGCTTCGTAATGGCCGCAGCAGGTTCTGCTGTTGGTTTGGGCAATATATGGAAATTTCCTTACACGGCAGGTGAGAGCGGCGGCGGCGCGTTCGTTGCTATTTACCTTCTTTTCGTGATTTTTATCGGCTTTAGCGTAATGTTAACGGAATTCGCTATTGGTCGTAAGACAGGTCTATCAGCTGTAGGTGCGTTCAAAACGACTGACCGTCGTTGGACGTTCACAGGTGTTATGGGTGTGCTAAGTGGTCTACTGATTATGGGTTTCTACCCAGTCGTTGGTGGTTGGGCACTGGCATATATCTTTAAAGTAGGTGGCGGTCTGCTAAGTGCGCCTGAAGCAATCGGTGATAGCTTCGGTGGCTTTATTTCGGATCCTGTTCAACCTCTGATGTGGATGGGTATCTACCTGATGCTTAACATCGCTATCGTTATGAAAGGTGTTTCTGGCGGTATCGAGAAAGCGGGTAAGATCCTAATGCCTCTGCTATTCCTAATCCTGATCGTGGTATCAGTGAAAGGTCTAATGTTACCTGGTGCGATGGCAGGTCTTGAGTTCCTGTTCATGCCAGATTTCTCTAAAGTAGACAGCAGCGTAGTACTTGCAGCTCTAGGTCAAGCGTTCTTCTCGCTAAGTCTAGGTATGGGTTGTATGTTGACTTACGGTTCTTACTTGAAGAAGAAAGAGAACCTAGTTCAAACAACTGGTATGGTTACTGCGATGGACACAGGTGTTGCAATCCTAGCGGGTGTCGCAATGTTCCCTGCAATGTTTGCATTCGGTATGGAACCAGCAGCAGGTCCAGGTCTAGTATTCGTCGTTGTACCTCAGCTATTTGCTGAAATGGGCGGCGTAATTGGTCTTCTGTTTGCACTCATGTTCTTCATTGGTCTAACGGTAGCGGCGCTGACTTCTTCTGTATCTCTACTTGAAGTAGTGGTTTCTTACCTAATCGATGAGAAAGGTATGAAGCGTTCTACAGCGGTAATTAGCGCAAGTGCGGTAATGGCGACATTATGTGTGTTCGCATCGCTTTCTCTAGGTGGTGTAGGACCAACGCTATTTGGCACTGGTGCGTTCGATATCTTTGACCTGTTGACTGATAAGATCTTCCTAGCGGTTGGCGGCATGTTAGTGTGTATTTTTGCTGGTTGGCGTCTATCGCGCTCAGAGCTAGAGAAAGAAATCACTAACGATGGTGAAGTATCTTTCCCACTGTTTGGTCTATGGTACAACCTAGTTAAGTACATCATCCCAGTGGCTATCGCAATCGTTGCATTCATGGGCATTAAGTCTGGCTTCGATAGTGGTAAAGGTGAAATCATGCTGTTAGGTATTGGTATCATCGCTCTAGCAGGAGTCTTCTCTAAGAAGCTCTAAACCTGACTGATTAGTTACGTCAAATAAAACCTCCCAAACTGGGAGGTTTTTTCGTTTCTATCAACTACTTTTATTAAAGAGAATCATCATTAAGCCGATAATGTTCGGTAACAAGAATGGAATTCAAATGTACGCTGTTTAAGGAAGGTGCTTTGTGAAGTGGTCTGTACGGAAAAAACTCTATGCCGGTTTTGGTTGTGTCCTTGCCATCATGACAATAATGGCAGGGGCTATTTGGTCAGAAGTGACCAAGTCACATGCAGTCGCCACTGAAATTCGTAATGATGATGTCCCTGAAGTAGTGGGATATCTCATCTTAATTGATGAAGCAGGTGATGTTTATCGAGACGCAACGGGCGCTATAACCGGTGTGTCAGGTGCGTTGGGAGATTATCAAAGAAACAAACAAGAATTTGCAGATGCGATCGCTGCTGTTAAAAAACTGGAGACCCCTGGAGGGGCCGATCATCGACGTGTTGAGCAAATCGAACGCTTAATGGCTGGGTTTACCCAAGGCTTTGAACGAGACATAGTACCACTTCTTGGTGATAAAAGTGCACTTGAGCAAGAGATTAGCCAGCTACGTAATCTCTATGAAGAATATCTAACGCCTATCGAAGGATTGCTTGATGAGGCTTCATCGGCAGAAATAACTGAGACTGACGCTTCTCTTCTCTATCTAACCGATTCTTTCGATACGATTGAAAATACGATTGTGGTGCTGTTTGTTATTGCGCTCGTTCTAACGTGTGTCATTGCTTATTGGTTATCAAACTCCATTACAACGCGTTTATCCAACCTTGATTCTGTGGCGCAAAAAGTGGCGGAAGGGGACTTAACGGCGGATGATATCGTCGACAATTCAGGAGATGAGCTGGCGAATCTAGCGGGTTCAATTAATAAAATGCAGTCATCTTTGACTACACTGATTGGCTCTATCTCATCTGTTTCCAATCAGGTTCAGCATGTAACGGCTGATCTCTCGAATGTCAGCCAAGATATTGTTGCCGGGGCATCGTCGCAGGCGGATAAAGCCAACTTGATTGCGACAGCGGCAGAAGAACTCAGCTTAACTATCTCAGAAGTGGCACAACAGGGTTCAGCGACATTTGAAGAAGCACAGAAATCTGAGCAAAGTGCAGAATCTGGCCGTAATGTTATTACTGAAATGGTGGATTCCATTCAACAGGTGAGTTTGCAGATGACGGAGATGTCGACACAAATGAATGAGCTTGGCGCACATGGTGAACAGATTGGCTCAGTCATTCGCGTTATTGAAGGCATTGCTGAGCAAACAAACTTGCTCGCACTGAACGCGGCGATTGAAGCAGCCAGGGCCGGGGAGTTTGGTCGTGGATTTGCTGTTGTTGCTGATGAGGTTCGAGCTTTAGCGGAACGGACTACGACGGCTACCAAGGAAGTGGCTGGGATAATCCAACAGATCCAAACCGGAACGCAAGAAGCCGTGACCTATACACAAGAGAACTGCAAACTAGTAGAGATTGGTGTTGAGCGTAGTTCTGGTGCGGTTACTGCCTTAGAAGAAATCGTAACCGGGGCAGCTAATGTCCAATCTATGGTCAACTCAATTGCCACAGCAGCAGAAGAGCAAACCGCTGTAACCAAAGAGATTGCTGCTGATATTACCTCTATTAGCGACATTTCAGAGCGTTCACTGCAGTTAGCCAATAGCAGTTCAGATAATGTTAACGGCTTGAACTCAAAAGTCGATGAGTTAGAGAGCTTAGTCAGTAAATTCAAACTGAGCTAAGTCAAGCGAGACTGGCTTTCACAAGGAGAATGGGTATACTCATGCCTCCGAAGTGGAGCCAGTCAAATGTTTGATATTTTATTTACCCATCCTGACTTTATCGTCATTAACAAACACCCTAATGTTTCCGTGCATAAAGATGATGGCGATACCATGCTACTGCAAGAGGTGGCTAAGCAAACTGAGGATCTGCAGCTTTTTCTTATTCACCGTTTAGACAAAATGACGTCGGGTATCTTATTGCTCGGAAGAAACTCATCCGCTGCCAGAGAACTATCGAATCAGTTTGCTCAGCGCAACGTGGAGAAGTTCTACCTCGCCATTGGTAGCAAGAAGCCAAAGAAAAAGCAGGGCCTAGTGATTGGTGATATGGAGCGTTCTCGGCGTGCTTCTTGGAAATTGATTAACACTCAAAACAACCCCGCTGTAACCCAGTTTTTTTCTACAGCCTCTTTGCCGGGAGAGCGACTGTTTCTATGTAAGCCACACACAGGTAAGACGCATCAAATTCGCGTCGCATTGAAGTCGGTCGGTTCGGGTATTGTTGGCGATCCTATATATAACGGCGGTAGTCACTCTGACCGCGGTTATTTGCACGCGTTTGCGCTTCGCTTCGAACTGAATCACCAAGCTTACGAGTTTGTATGTGACCCACGCAACAACAACGTGCTTGGCAAGAAGTGGAATGATGAAATTACTAGTCAAGGCATTGAGGCTTGGCTGAAACCTTGGGAGCTATCATGGCCGAAGATCAACAAGTAATGCCTGTACCTATGCAGGCAGAGCAACTTCCTATCTTTTTTGAACAATTGAAACTTCAACTCGAAATCGCACCGAATGAGGTTCGTCGCCTGTTTCATGGTCGCGGGCGTAAATTCGCAGGTTTAGAGCAACTAACCTGTGATTGGATTCAAGGTCAGCTCATTGTCAGCCTTTTTAAGCAGGTTAGCGACGATTTTATTGAAGAGTTAAAGCAAGGGCTGACGACCTTATCTGAAAGTCAGTTATGGCAACAGAAGCAAGGGAAAGTCATTGTTGTTCAGTATCGTTATGCTGAAGGCGCGCCATCAGAAGTACTGTTAGGCGAGTTGGACAATCGACCTGTTGTCGAAGAGTCGGGCTTAAAATATCAGCTTGATATTGGCCGTAACCAGAACTTTGGTTTATTTCTGGATATGCGTCTTGGCCGTGACTGGGTAAAAGCTCACGCCAAACATAAAAATGTCCTTAACCTTTTTGCTTATACCTGTGGTTTTTCTGTTGCTGCAATTGAAGGTGCGGCAGACCAAGTAGTGAATGTGGATATGTCTCGCTCTTCATTATCGAAAGGGCGTGAGAACCATAAATTAAATGGTCACAACGTTAATCAAGTTAAGTTCTTAGGTTATGATATTTTCCGCTCATGGGGAAAAATCAGAAAAATGGGTCGCTATGATCTGATCGTGATTGATCCCCCTTCATTTCAAAAAGGCAGCTTTGCTTTAACTAAAGATTACAAACGTATTCTTAGAAAATTGCCAGAGCTATTAGCGGAAGGCGGTGAAGTGATTGCATGTGTTAACTCTCCTCAAGTCACAAGTCAGTTTTTAATCGACAGCATGCAGCAAGAAGCGCCGCAATTAAGCTTTGTTGAACGTTTGGATAACCCAGCGGAATTTGAAGACATCGATCCTGAGGCTTCGTTAAAAGTACTCAGGTTTAAGTAAGACCAACGAACTAGAGTTGTTAAAGCGCCTACTTAGGCGCTTTTTTTGTATCTCAATAACAAGAACCTCTCGCACCTTTAAGTTAATGCAACTAACTATTGTGAGAAAATTCGCACAATAAACTGATAAATCTTGATTAGAGTGGAGAACTAACTGGATGTAACAGTTTTCATTTTGTCTCAAAAGTAAGACTTTGGCCTCTCGGTGATATTTAATAGATCTATACAAGATCTATTGTTATATAAATTAATAATTAAAAATATAATTATAAGAAATGCCTTACATATAATTGGTAAATTTTTGATCTATTTTTGATTGAATTTATAAATTTATCCATTTTCCCTCTGGTTATATTATTTATTCGATTTAATTAAGATTTATTTTTTGATTGATTGCCTATTTTTAAATTACTAATATGCGCTCCCTAAATTATCCGAATTCATTTTTATCGGATTAAATTAATTAAATATTGAATTTAAAACCACAATTCAGAAAGGAAAGAGCATGTTAACTAAACTATACGTACACGCTAAATTAGCCCTAGAAAACTACAAAAATGACGAGCGCGGTGTTACTGCAATTGAATACGGCCTAATTGCGGCTGGTATTTCAATTGTTATTGCTGCATTAGTAGGTGATATTGGTACACACCTAACGACAATCTTTACGTCAATTAAAACAGAACTGGGTAAAGTGGCTAAGTAATTATCGACATTTTCTATCCACCTACGCCAACCGGATGGCTAATATCATTAGCCATCCTATCTTTGATAGCCATAATTTCTGATATCAAATACCGAATAATAAACAATTATCTTTGCATGATGGTTCTTATTTGCAGCACTGGTATTGCTGTAGAACTTGGAAGCGGCGTTAACTTTGTAAACGTAGTGTTGTTATTGCTGGTAGGGGTAGCCTTAAGCCATATCGGTTTTTTAGGTGGTGGTGATAGTAAGCTACTGGCAGCTTACGCCATTGCGATCATTCCGGAAAACATACCATTAACACTATTTGCGATCGCAATCGTAGGTGGTCTTGTTAGTGTTTTTTATTTTATAAAAAACAAGTTCACGAATAAACCTTCCGAAGGGGTTCCTTATGGAATATCAATTGTTGTCGGTGGGTTGTTTGGTGTATTAGCGTCAATCTAAGGACGTAATGTGAAAAAAGTAATCTTGCTTACCGTCGCTGGGCTAGCAATCTTATTTGGTTTGTATGGTCTCGCGGGCAGTCTATCTAATGCGCCGTCTAAAGAGAACCAGCCTATTGAAGCAAAAGAAACCTATCTGACTATATGGCGATTGAGCAAATCGGTGGCGAAAGGTCAGCTTGTTGAACGCTCCGATTTTGAGGTGGTTACCTTACTGGAAAGCGAAGCCAACACTTTCGGCGTCGCAAAGGATATGTCACTTAACTTCGTTTCCGGTTCTGTTTTTGCTCAAGACATGGTTGTGGGAGAGCTAGCGTTCCCAGAAAGTATGGTTTCACCAGATCAAGAAGGTTATGTCGACCTCGTTATTGGCAAAAACCGTGTTCCTTATGCAATTAAAGTACAACCAGAGTCCATCGTTGGTGGGGTGATTACTCACGGTACCATGATTGATGTGCTCTCCCTCTTATTGCCAACCGATTTCTCAATAGAAACGGCAGAGACGCAATCGACGCGTAGGCGCAATATGTTCGTTACTCCGGTACTAACAGGTGTCAGAGTATTGCAAGTAAACAAGACGTTGATTGGTGAAACGCGGAGTGCTCCAGCGTCGACTGAAGTAAACCTGATTTTAGAGCTCACTCGCAAGCAGGTCGCGACCATCACGGTAGCGAAAAGAATCTCTGAGCTCGAAGTTCATAAATCTATCGGTGAATACCAGAAATCAGATCTCCATGCTGATGCGGGTGATGTGCTATCTAACTTCAAATCTGTGATCGAATATCGCTCGAGCGATGTAACCATTAACTGAGGCTTCAATGAAAAAGTTACTTATCTCTCTTTGTGCCTTACTGTTTTTAGTACCTTCTATTTCAAATGCGCAAAGAAGTACCTACCTCTCTCAAGGTGAGATGGAAATTATCTCTGTTGGTGAAGATATCGATTCTGTCTTTATTTCCAATCCAGATGTCGCTGACTATCAAGTGATTGATAAACGCAAAGTTGCTTTGTTTGGCAAAGCCTTAGGTGAGACTGGATTCGCCGTATTTGGCGCTAGCGGAAAGACACTCACTAAACGCAAGGTAACTGTTAATACATCGTTTACGGAATTAGAAAGCCAAGTTCAACTGTTGTATCCCAATGCCAACGTAAAGCTGACGCATATTGGTGACAACGTGGTCTTAACTGGTACCGTTGCGAACGAGAAAACCAAAGATGCCATCAACCAGGTGGTGGGTGAGCTGCTAGAGAAAGAGAAAAAAGAATTCGCAATTGAGTGGAACTTCGATGATGACGATTATGAAATGGAGTTTATGAAGCGCTTTCATTTCACTGGCGTTGTCAATCAGATCGAAGTCGTTACCCAAAAACAAGTTAACGTAAAGCTGTCGATTGCGGAAGTGTCTCATTCATTCCTTGAAGAGTTTGGTGTTCAGTATGGTAGCCAAGGCCAGAGTGCGGGTGTTTTTGTCAATCCGCTAACCTCATTTAGTGCTTCAGATATTATTTCTGTTATTACCGCTATGGGTAATGATACGGTCGGGCAAATTCTCGCCCAGCCGAATCTTTCCGTCATGTCTGGTGAAACGGCGAATTTCCTAGTTGGTGGTGAATTACCAGTAGTCACAGTAGTAGATGGAACGACTAACGTTGAGTACAAAGAGTTCGGTATCCGTCTTGACCTGATGGCCAAGGTGCTTGAAGACGACAAGATTAAATTGTCGTTGATGCCAGAAGTGAGCTCGCTAGATACCCAGTACAGTAATGCTTCTTACAATTTGCCAGCATTAAAAACTCGCCGTGCCAGAACCACGGTTCAACTTGCTGATGGTAAAAGCTTTGTTTTGGGTGGCTTGCTGAGTACCGAAGACAAAGAGTCGTTGAGCCAAATTCCATTTATTGGCGAAATTCCAGTGTTAGGTGCACTGTTCCGTTCTTCAGGCACTGAAAGAACACGTACCGAACTCGTGATTGTTGCCACTGTCAACCTTGTTCAACCTATTGAGTCTAGCGCAGTTCAATTACCAACAATGCAGAGAACCACGAGCCTTGAGCGATTTTTTAATGTTGAACCAACCCCATCGAATAAAGAACAAAATAAATGGGCAAATGAAATCTACGCGACCGGAGGCTTCAAGCTATGAGGAAGGTAACTCGTAAATTTCTTTGGCAAGCGGTGAGTTTGTGCACGCTATTTGTTTTGGCTGGCTGCGCAGAAACGGTTTCAACCCGACAAGGTCAAGCTATTCACACCGTGCCAATGGTTTATACCTGGTCTGCTTCATTTGAGCAGGTGGGTCTAGAAAATGCTAAGCAAGATGTGCGCACACTGATCAATAAGAACTGGGACTTAGTCGTGAGCAAAGGGTTAGATCTCCAATGGTCGACAAATCGAGGTAAGCAGCTGGCAACTTCGCTTCGTAAGGAGCTAATCGAGCGTGGTGTTGATGCAAAGCATATCTCATTTACCGAAGAGAGCTTAAGTAACAATAAGGATATCGCTGTTCGGTTTCATTACACCAAGGTGGTCACAGAGCTGTGCACGCCAAGTAAAATCGGCCAGTTCGGCGCTTACTCTGAAGGTTGCTTTGCTGAAAATGCGCGTTGGCAAGCTATGGTAAATCCAGAAAAAATGCTGTCATCACAGCCTGTTGCTAAGTAGGGGACAGATTTATGTTTGATTTAGTCGATAAGCTGCAAAGCAAGCCTCTAGAGGATACGGTTAAGAAAGAGACCATTACCTCGGTTTTGTTTCATCAAACCCAAGAGTGTGTCGATTTGGTTGATGAAGCCTTTCGTTTCGAGAACATCAATGTTCCCACTATGGTGCCAAATGGCGATGAAAAGATTAAACAGCATGTGCGTGAGTCTCTGGTAGAGATCGTCATTGTTGAGTTGAACCTTAGTGAAAATGTCACTAAGGATATGGAACGCATCAGTCATTTGCTGCCCAACAGTGCTTCGGTGATTGTTATTGGTAGTGAAGATGCTATTTCTACTATTCGTAACTTAAAAGAGATGGGCTTTTACTATGTGTTTTGGCCAATCACTAAACAAGAGCTGATAGATTTTGTTCGTAACGTAAACAATAACCGCCAACGAAACTCCGGTTTAGGTAAGGATCGAACAGCAAAAAAAGTTGGTATCTGGGGTACGAAAGGTGGTGTCGGTGCCACCATGTTGACCGCTGAAATTGCTTTTGAGCTATCTAACCTAAAAAAATCGAGTAGTTTGGTGGTCGATCACGATTTTCGTGGTGGTAATTTGGATATCTTCTTGGGTCTCAAGCGATTTGAGAAGAAACCCGTTTCGAGAGCCTCGATTGCATCAAGCGTCGATACAACCTATGCCACAAGCATGGTGAAAAAGGTCGACAACATGTTGGCGGTCATGTCGCTTGAATCGGATGACCTTAATGAACTAGAGCTGAAAGAGTACGTTCGCACGCTAACGGCAGAGCTCGCCGGAAACTACAATTTTATTATCGAAGATTTGTCCCGAGCGAGTAACTCTAAGCAAGATCTCGACTATATCTCATCGTCTTGCGATGTGATTGTTTTACTCATTGAGCCAACGGTCTCAAGTGTTCGTGAAGCTAAGCGTACGATGCGTAGCTTGGAAATGGCGGATTCTAACGCTCGTTGCTTGTTTGTTCTGAACTACACCATAGCAGAAAAAGCCGCAACGATTAGCCCAGCTGACATTAAAGAGTTTTTAGGTCGTGAACCTGATGTGGTTCTGCCGAATGAGCCAAGAATGAGTAAGTTAGTCTTAGAACAAAAACACATCTACCAGCATGACTATCCAGTTAGCCAAAACCTGCATAAGCTCACCGCGATGCTGCTTGGTCAATCCGATGAAGGCGACAAAAACAGTTGGCTACGTCGCATGCTGAAGCGAGGCAAATAATGGACATCAATAAGTCAGCTTATGTTCAGATCCGCAAACAGATCTTCGAAGCGCTAGATGCTGAAGTTGTTCAAAGTCTGTCTAAAGATGCGCTAACGGTTCAGCTATCCAACGCCGTCGATATGCTGATCGACAAGCTTGGGTTCTCAGTGGCAAGTGTTATTCGTCGTGAGTATGTCAAAGGACTTGTCGACGAGTTGCACGGACTGGGTCCTTTGCAATCTTTAATGGAAGATGAGTCGATCAGTGACATTATGATCAATGGCTGTGACAAGGTGTTTGTCGAGCGCTACGGCTTGGTAGAGAAAGCCAATGTCTCCTTTATTGATGAAGACCAATTACAGCAAATCGCTAAACGTATCGCTAGCCGAGTCGGCAGACGCGTTGACGAATCTTCGCCAACCTGTGATGCCCGATTGCCTGATGGAAGCCGCGTTAATATCGTTATTCCACCTATTGCGATTGATGGTACGTCAATCTCAATCCGAAAATTTAAAAAGCAATCCATTGAGCTATCTGAACTGGTTGAATTTGGCGCGATGAGCCCTGAGATGGCACGCATCTTAATGATTGCTGCTCGCTGCCGACTCAATATCTTGATCTCTGGTGGTACGGGTTCAGGTAAGACAACCATGCTTAACGCCTTGTCACAATACGTGTCAGAGAAAGAGCGCATTGTGACCATTGAAGACGCGGCAGAACTGAAACTGTTGCAGCCTCACGTTGTGCGTTTGGAAACGCGCACCGCAGGTATCGAAGGTTCAGGTGCGATTAATCAGCGCGACTTAGTGATCAACTCACTGCGTATGCGTCCTGACCGAATTATTGTTGGCGAATGTCGTGGCGCAGAAGCGTTTGAAATGCTTCAGGCTATGAATACTGGGCACGATGGTTCTATGTCTACTCTTCACGCCAATACACCCCGAGATGCACTGGCAAGGGTAGAGTCAATGGTGATGATGGCGACAAGCAGTTTGCCACTAGAGGCGATTCGCCGGACGATTGTTAGTGCAGTCGATCTCGTGGTGCAAATCAGTCGCTTGCACGATGGAAGCCGGAAAGTGATGAGTATTACCGAAGTTGTTGGTATTGAAGGCTCAAACGTGGTGTTGGAAGAAATGTTCCGTTTTCAGCCCGCTTCAATGGGCAATGAAGATGGCAAAATTCGCGGGCGATTTGTCACTGCGGGCCTTATGCAGCGTTCGGTTCTGGTTGAGAAAGCTAAATACTTTGGTCTAGAGCAACAGCTAACCGAAGCCTTTAATGTTGGTGAACCTGCATGATCTACTGGTTGACCTTGATTCTTGGCGGACTGACCTTGCTGGTGGCATTTTGGCCAAGAAAAAGCGAGCAAAAAAATTACTATTTGGAAGAAGCAAGTACATCGTTGATGGTTAGTTCCATTGATGAGGCTCAACAAGCCGTTGACCTTAAAGCCCTTTCTGATAAAACCTTCATCGATGTATTGAAAGCAAGAAGCAAAAACGTAAAGCGTCAGTTGGGCAAAATGGCTGAGGTGAAATTGATGATCTTTAGCCTCGCCTTAGTGATTGGCGGAGTGGTACTCAACAATAAGTACTTGCAGACAAACTTGTTGGTGGTCGTTTCAAGTGTGTTAGTGCTTGGCTGGGTATTTGGCTATTTATGGTTGCAAAAGCGTCAGCGTCAGGCTTTCGAAAGTGCCTTCCCTGATGCGTTAAATATGCTTTCTAGTGCGGTAAGTTCGGGTGAGAGTATTATGCATGCGATCATTTATGTCGGACGCACTCTACAGGGTGAAGTCGGCAATGAATTTAAGCGTATGGGGGAGAGGCTTCAGCTTGGAGAAACACCAGACAATGTGTTTCGTAAATCTTGTGACCGCTTTCCTTATCCTTCTTTCTATTTTTTCGTTATAACTTTGCGCGCAAACATGCAGCGTGGTGGTCAGTTGAAAGATGTTATTGCGCGCTTAAATCGACTGATGTTTGATGCGAGAGCAATAGAGAAGAAGAAATATGCTTTGACTGCGGAAGCGCGGATGTCGGCGAAAATCGTCGCGGTGATCCCTTTTTCAGTCTTGTTTTTACTGCAGTTTGTCAGCCCTGACAATTTTGAGTTCTTGCTATTTGATCCGGCAGGAAAACCCATCCTTTACTACTTGATTGGCAGTGAATTTATCGGTCTGTTGATTGTTTGGATGTTGATGAGAGGGGCGCAAAGATAATGTCAGCGCATTTGATCATTTTTATCACCCTTTTGCTTATCACCCTAGGTATCGCGATTGTTGGTTACCAGATCTGGAGCACGGCCAAGCGTCGTAAGATGCTAAAAACCTACGCGTTACTGGACGATAAAAGCCAAGAAAAGAAGCACGATACTGATAGCCATCTAGAACAGGCATTAGAAAAACTGACTTCTTCATTCTCTTCACAGGAAGATGACATTAAGGAGAAGTTAGAGGAGGCAGGTCTACACAATCAGAACTTAGCTAAGTACTACATGCACTTTAAGTATGGTGTATCAATACTCGGTGTTTTTCTTATCTACCTTGTAGCAAATATGTACTCGTTGCCTTCTTCAAAAATGATAGCGGGTATGGCTGTTTGGTTTATTGCGTGCATCATTACTCCTGACTCGTTACTCGCGGCAAGAAAGAAGGCGCGCCAGCAACGTATCTCCGGACAGCTACCTTATTTGCTTGATCTGATGGCTATTTGTGTTCAAACCGGCATGACGCTAGAAGCAACGATTAAGTATCTCTCTTTAGAGCTAAGGGCGTTTGATAAAGAACTTGCTTTGCTACTGGCTAAAGTGGATGACCGAGCAAAAATTGTCAGCCTAGAGAGGGCACTGGACGAATTGTATGAAAAACTGCCGACACCTGAGATCCGCAGTTTTGTCATGACCTTAAAACAGAGCCTGCAGTATGGCTCATCCATTTATCAAGTGCTCACCACGCTTGCGTCAGACATTCGTGACGTCAACATGCTCGCGGCTGAAGAGCGCATTGGCAAACTGGCTGCAAAAATGTCTATGCCATTGATTGTATTTATCATGATGCCGATTGTGGTGATTATCTTGGCACCTGCTGTAATGAGGTTTATGGACCATGTATAAATTAATGCTGTTAGCAACTTTGCTACTGAGTGGTTGTGCAACCACACAGACTTCTGATCCTAGTTCAGTGATTAACGCGAACAAGGAGCAGATGTATGTTGAAGCAAACAACCAGGAAAAGCTTATTGAGTTTTACAAGCAAGAGTTGCGCGAGCAGGATACTGCTGACACTCGTATTAAGCTAGCGCGTACCTACTTAGCGATAGAGGACCCAGAGTCAGCGGTTTTTGCGATCAGCCAACTTGATGAAAAATCAAAAGGTTTTGATGCTTATCTGATATTAGCCAAAGCTCATTTTCAGTTAGGTGAGATTGAACCTTCAGTTGTGAATGTATCCGCGGCGCTGTCGTTAAACCCTAAGAGTGGTGAAGCGTATAATCTTGCAGGCGTGTTAGCTGCAGTGGAAGGGAAGCTTGGGTTAGCGGAGCAGTATTTCATCGAGGCAAGAAAACTGTTTTATGCCGATGACGCAGTGAAAAACAACCTAGCGACCCTGTATCTGATTCAGGGCCACTACAAACGTAGTTACGACTTATTGCTTTCTGTTTATCAGGCTAATCCAAAAGATGCCAAAACCGAAGCCAACTTGGTTATCGCTTTGGTGAAGTTAGGCGATCTCGACCAAGCTCAGCAAATGCTTGAAGACAAATATGATCATAAACAGACACAGCAAATCATAAACTCAATCCGCGTTGGTGATTTCAGCAATGCGAACTTTGAGTCTTAAGCCATGTTAATTCTACACAAACAACGCGGTGTAGCGTCTATAGAGTTTGGCCTTGGTTTTATGGCGTTTTTTTTGATGATTATGCTCTGGGCTGAAATGGGTTATTTGGCTTACGTTTCCTCCGCTAATGACCTTGCAATTGCTGAAGCTTCACGCAGTGCTAAAACCACCAATATGGCTGCTAGTCGCAGCTCTCAGCAATCGCAGTTTATGGCTGATTTCAAACGAGCTGTTCGTGAACAAGCTGGGGCGTTAGGCAATATCATTGACCCAGATAAATACAAACTCACCGTACACTACTTTGCTTCGATTGAAGAGTTAGGTCGTCACAATGGTGCGATTGATGACACCTGCTCGCAGAACGAAAGTCAAAGCGAAGCGGAGTGTGGAAATCCTACAGACAGTGCGCTTGCGATATATAGAGTCGAATATGACTACACGCCAATGCTTGCCTTCTTTATGCAAGGGAGCAGCAGCCTGACAAGAGAAGTCGTTGTAATTCAGGAGTTCGAGCGTGATCAATTTAAAATCTAACCAACGTGGTGTGTTCTCTATCGAGTTTGCTTTGCTTGGGGTCGTATTCTCTACCATGTTGATCTTTACTGCTGACATTGTCGTTAAACTCTCGGTGCAAGGAAAGCTAGATAGATTGTCCTATTCCTTGGTCAATGTGATCAAAGAGCGTACCCAGTTCTATGGTAAAGACAATTACGATATCGATAACAAGATGGTTACCGATGTTTATAAGATAGCCACAGCTTCAATGCAGAGAACCATGGGTAGTTATCAGGCAAGTAATGTGGGTGGCGAGTTTGAACTGCTGACTTTTGATCTTAATGGTAAGCCATCTACGACCCAAATCTCCAAAGGAACCGGGTGCTCATTGGGACAAACAATCTCACAGCAGGAAGACCTTTCCATGGTGACTTCATGGGGCCGCCGCGCAACCTTGTATCGCGTGACGTTGTGTTACGAAACCGATAACTGGGCAGGGCCTTTATTTGATGAAGAGTTCACCACCATACAATCATCCTCTCTGATGATGGGGCGTTAATCATGCACAGTTCTAAAAGAAAGCAAGGTGGGCATGCCGCTCTGCTATTTGCTCTGATCATTCCCGGAATGTGGGGATTTTTCACGCTCGCCATTGATGGCTCGCGTGCACTGCAAACCAAAGCACGGCTAGGGGACGCCTCCGAAGTCGCCGCCTTGGCCTTAGCGGCGAGGAATAGCTCAAATCTTAGCGAAAACAAAAAATTAGCTGAAGATTACATTAGTACATATGTGCCTGATTCGGATATCTCGATTACTAAGGTTGAAAGAAGTGAGTGTCACGTATCCGACAATCTCGATTGTGATGGCGCCAACCGATATTCACAATATTCGCTAGAAGTGTCCATCAACCAAGATGCTTGGCTACCAACACAGGAATTTGTCGGTTTTGGCGACAACTATGATGTCGCGCATGCAGCAACGGCCCGCAAGTATCAAGGTGATAGTATCGATGTGTCGTTTGTTATGGATTACTCCGGTTCAATGAATGAAAGGTGGCAAGGTAAACCGAAATACAAACATGTTCGTGACATCATCAATTCTGTACTGAAAGAGTTAGAAAGTTATCAGGGCATACAAGAGATCAAAAACAAGGTTTCCTTAGTCCCTTATTCAGAGTTTACAGCGCGACCAAAAGACAACTTTTCTTGTGGCTGGGGGAAACCTAAGCCTATGAAGTTTGTTGACGAGCTCTACTACAAAAAAAAGAACGGTAAATACAAACTTGATGCGCAGAGGACGGTTGATAAATGGCAGCAAAGCCGAGCGAATGACAAAAGTATGGTATGCGCCCATAACTTATATGATAGCTCTACTACTCGATATAAGAACGTTTCATTTACCGATAACTTCGACCTACTGAGATCTGAGATGAACCAATTTAGCCCTGGAGGAGCTACGGCTTCTTACCAAGGGATCATCAAATCGGCACAGTACTTTGGACAGTTATCCGATCCTAACCCGCGCCAGCTTATGGTTATTTTATCTGATGGTGATGATACTAACGGTGGAAATGGCCCTATGAGTAGCCGTGAACCTGTGCCAACCAAAGCCCTTATTAATCAGGGTCTGTGCGATGATATTCGTGCAGAGCTAAATAGCCGTAAAACATCGGACAATAGACCTGTGACATTCCAAATCGCTTTGATCGGATTTGACTATAAAGTAGGGAGAAACCCATTAACTCAATGTGTTGGCGAAGACAATGTCTATGACGCCGCTAACCCTGATGAACTCTTAGACATCATCCTTAACCTAATTTCAGAAGAAATCGGACACTTAAAATGATCTTTAACTTCAACAAGCTCTTTATTGTTTCGGCGCTCGTTTCTAGCTCAACAGTCATCGCCAATGACGCTAACATTGCCTTTGAGCAAGTATGCGGAACTCAGTCAGGAGCGACTTATATTCAGGTTGAGTCTGGTACACCGGTTTCTGTCATTCCGAATGCAGGAAATATGTATCAGGTACAAACTGAAGCAAAAGAGCTGGACACTCGCCACTTTGTCGATCGATTTGCTAGCCAGTTTGATCTTGAGCGAGAGTGTGCCGAGTATTTAGTCAGCAATGGTCAGATTGTTTCTGGTCAGTCTGGTGATCTGTTAGCGAGTGTTTATTTTGACTTTGACCGCACGAATCTAACGCCAGTGTCGAAGCAAATCCTTGACCGCATCATTGAAATGGCGGATTCACCAAGTAATGAGTTTGTATTGACTGGGCATACCGATAGTACAGGACCACAGGATTATAACTTTCAGTTGGGTTTAAAGCGTGCAGGCAGCGTACAGGCGTATTTGACAGAGCAAGGGCTAGATAACACTCAGATTGATTCAAAAGGTGAAACAGAGCCTAAGGCGAGCAATGCCACTTCACGAGGGCGCGAACAAAATCGCCGTGTTGAAGTTACTTTATAGATAGTAAATGAGGCGCTAAGGCGCCTCATTTAATGTTTGAAAGCCAGAATAAATGCGGGTAAAGGTTGTAAACCAACATGCGGCACCAAAGAGGAAAGCGATAACAGCGAAATGCTGCGGCAATACGCAAAACAGTATAAAGCAGCCGATTGTCTCGGTTCCTTCGGTGAGCCCACTCATGTAATAAAGTGACTTATTCTTGTAGACAGGGTTGTCGATACCACGTTTTCCTGCCATTACTGCGAAAGCTAAAAAACTTGTCCCCGTGCCGATAAAAGAAAAAATCAGAAACGCGCCGGCAACGGCGTTTTGCTCTGGATTAGCAAGCACAAAGCCAAATGGGATCAGCGAGTAAAATAGGAAATCTAAGCTAATATCGAGAAAGCCACCCGCATCCGAAATCCCTTGAATACGTGCCAATGCTCCATCAAGCCCATCACATATCCGATTAAGGGCGATAAAGATCAAAGCCAAGGTGTACTGTTCTGCTATCAAAGCAGGAAAGGCCAAACAACCTAAAGCAAAGCCAAACAGTGTTGTCTGGTTTGCAGTAACCCCGAGGCTATCCAATAGCTTGGCAGATTGAGCCAAAGGCCAACGAATAACCTTAATGCTAAAGCGATCAAGCATGATTTGTCTCCCATGGCCAAGTTATGCAGCGACTATCAGCAGGAACATCTTCGTCATCGTGAGTGACCATCAGCGCAGGTATATTAGCCTCCTTTAATTGGTCAACAACCCAAGTGCGGAATTGCTCACGCAGTTCTTTATCTAATTTGCTGTAGGGCTCGTCTAACAAAGCAACTTTAGGTTGTGCCAACAGCATACGAGTCAAAGCAATACGAGCACGTTGACCGCCGGAGATCTGATCAGGAAACGACTCAGCAAGTTTAGATAATGAAATGTTCTTGAGTGCTTGCAGCGCTTGTTCTTTTCTCTGAGCCCCTTTAATCGAATCAGGTAGCGCAAACGCTAAGTTTTCCCACACGGTTAAATGGGGAAACAGCAAGTCATCTTGAAATAGAATTCCAACCTGACGTTTGTGTGCTGGCAAGCTATCAAGGCGCTGATCGCTCAATGTTATAGAACCTGAGTAATCAAATTCTGATGACAAGTGACCAGCAATCGCATCAAGCAAGGTGGATTTACCGCAGCCACTTGGGCCCATTAATGTAACTATCTCTCCCGGCTCGACCGTTAGGTTGAAATCAGAGAAAAGGGCATCGCCATTGGTTTTATGGATGGCGAGGTTTTCGAGACAAAGACTCATTCGGTAGTAAACCTTTAATAGTCAAACGGCGATACTTAACATGCAGTCGGCTAAGTAGAATCGCAAAAGAGAAAAACAGCAGTGGCAAGATAGCTTGCCAAATAGCATAAATAGCAGTGACGCGGCGGTCGAAGCCACTGGATAGAGCGACAGCTTCAGTCGTGATTGTGCTGATGCGCCCCGCTCCCAATACCAGAGTAGGGAGATATTGAGCGAGGCTTACACTAATGCCTACTGCCCAAGCAAAGGCGATGGCAGGCAGTAGTAATGGCAGTTTAACTTTCAACCAAGCCTGCAACGGAGATTTGCCTAAGCTCAAGGCAACGCGCGTAAGCCCGTCGTCAAAGCTGCGCCATGGCCCATCGAGTGATAAATAAACGAATGGGAAAGCGAAAAATACATGAGCCCAACAGACCCAGAATAAATACGCCTCGCTGTTTAAATACAAAGTGACGATCTGCATACCAAACAACACTGACAATTGCGGTATCAGCATAGGGATAGCGATGACATACCCCGGTACCTGCCAACGATAACGTAGACGATACTCATGAGCGATCAGCGCTAAAACTAAACTCACTGTCGCACAGACAAGCGCGATGACTAGGCTCTGCTCAAGCGTGCCTAAAATACCTTGCCACTCATATTGCCAAAATCGCAGACTAAATTTGGACGGCAGGAGGTCTGGAAAACGCCAGCGCTGGGCGAAACTCCAAATAATCAATAGCGGAATTATCGCTAAGGTCAAAGCTGCTACTGCAGAGAAAAGGCTTTTTCCCGGTAATTTGACGCCTTTTCTGCCTGAATATTGCCAAGCCTTAAAGCCTTTGGTTACCGTCCATTCGATCAAGCGAGCAAAACCAATCAATAGGGTTGCGATGGCGAATAAAACGACAGCACCCGCCGCTGCGCGAGGAAGCAGTGATAAATCTGGGTCATTGAACCATTGCCAAACCAAGACGGCAAATGTTGGCGGATTGGTAGGGCCTACAATTAGGGCGACATCAACCACAGATAAGCTGTAAGCAATCACTGCAAGCATCGGAAAGCGCAGCTTGGCAAACCATTGAGGGAAAAGACATTTCCACCAAGTTTGAGCGGAGCTATAGCCCATGGCATGACTGACTTTTTCAGTCTGCTCGACATTTAACTGCTGAAGAATGGGGATACTCATTAGAAGTAAGAAAGGGACTTCTTTGAGCGCCAACATAACAATTAAGCCAAGCGCATAAGGGTCTTTGACTAATAGTGCCAAGTCGTCGACCGTTTGCCCGTTAGGGTCGTAACCAAACAATTCATGTAAGACGCGCGCGCCCATTCCCGTTGGTGCAAATAAGAAAGCGAAACCAATGGCGAAGGCAACGTGAGGCATGGCGAGTAGTGGAGATAAGCTGAATTCAATTTTGCGCCAAAATGGACTCTTCCATGCAGATTGCAAAATGGCAAAGGTGATCAAACAGGCAAGGTAGCTACTCACAATGGCACTATAAACGGTTAACCTGATTGACTGCCAAACACCAGCCCACCCAAAAACAGCAGAGAAGCCGTCAATGGAAAACTGATCTAAGCCAATCGGGGGGATATACCCAAGCGCAGAGACCAACACACCAAGCAAACCTGGTAGGGTAGGCACTATACCAACGACGATAATGACTAAATAAAGCGCTCTTAACATGTGCAAACTCTAGGTCAACAGCCCCTAATTCCCGTAACGTTTTAGCCACTCTTTTTCTAAAGCGGCTTGCCAGCTAGGATGAGGCTCAGCAATCGATTTAAATTGCTGAGTATTCTTTGCTGAACCAGTCAAGAATTGGCTACTTAGTACAGAAGGATCACCCCATACGTTTAAATCACCTTTACGTGACTGCGCTTCAGGGCTGAGTAGGAAATTAATCGCGACTTGAGCTCCAGCGCTTGCATTGGCATTCCAAGGAATAGCTAAGAAGTGAATGTTAGAAAGAGCACCAGCCTCCATTGCATACGCCTTTGTTGAGTCTGCTAGGTTGCCACTTGCTTGTGCGGAAAATACAGCATTTGGATTGAATGTAATGGCAAGATCGATTTGGCCATCATCAAGCAACTGAACCGTCTCTGCCGTGCCCGCTGGGAACTGCTTGCCGCCACGCCATGCGACTTTATGAAACTCATCTAGGTACGACCAAAGAGGCTCAGTCACAATAGCAAAGTTCTGCTCAGAAACAGGTTGTTGCAGAGAAGCATCATTGTTTGTCAGTTCGATAAGTAGTGCCTTTACAAAACTTGTACCGTGAAACTCTGGTGGGCGAGGGTAAGTAATACGGTTTGGGTAAGCTTTGGCATAGCTTTGCAGCTCGGCAAATGATTGTGGTGGATTATTCAAAGCTTTTTCATCATGAATAAAGACCAGCTGACCAACCCCCCACGGCGCTTCTAAGCCCTCTGTTGGTTCGGAGAAGTCGACCTCGACCGGAAGCGATTTATCGACGTACTGCCAGCTAGGCAAGTTTTTGACGAACGGCCCAAACAGCAGCTGGTTGTCTTTCATCGATTTGAAGTTTTCGCCATTGATCCAAACCATGTCGACACTACCACCGGCGTTTTTTCCTGCCGCCTTCTCTGCAATTAAGCGTGATGTTGTCTCTGCAATATCGGTGACTTTGACATGTTTTAACGTGACACCGTATTGAGACTGAAGCTCATTGCCAGCCCATTGAATATAGCGGTTAATTTCTTGGCTACCACCCCAAGCATGGAAGTAGACGGTTTGCCCTTTCGCTTTTTCGACAATCTCTTGCCAAGTATCTGCTGCAACAGCAGAAAGTGAAAAAACAAGTGAAGAAAGAAGAGTGATCAGCCTTGTCATAATGTTCCCTGTTAGTTGAATAATTGTATCGGCCAATGGTAAAGACCGGAGTAATGCAATTATTCATTCATTATGACTGAAAAAAGGCTGTTTTATTAACTATTTGACGCAAATGTTGACGAGATGTTTGAAAAGTATCTGATAGAAACTAAAAAGCAGCCCAATGAGCTGCTTTTTTAATCGATGTTCGGACGAAAAGAATTAGTTTTTCCAATCGTTCAGTTTAAATGTCAGCGTGTGGACATCATTTTTCAGAACCATAGTATCTTGGGTTAGCGTCATGTCACTCCAATCAGACAGAGTTTGACCAAATGCCTGCTCTACATCCATAACGTCGCCAACACACATCTTCATCGTCATGCCCATTTTTTCGATGCGGAATTGATTGTCTTTTAGCTCAGCCTGACCAAAGAAGTTGTTACAGCCAGCATTGCCGTTAGCTGTCATTTTCTCACCAATTTCTAGGCGTGGTGGGTTTTGGCGGCTATCTGCAACAATCGCTTCACCATCAATGCTAACCAGTTCCCAGTTATGGTGTTGTAGATCTTGAGCTGTAATTTGTTTCACATCGTCTCCATTGCTTGCGCATGCTGTTACTACAAAAGGTAGTGTAATTGCTGCAAGTAGCGTTTTTGGACTAAGCTTCATAATAGATCAACTCCGATAAATAAGTAGTTAAGTCAGCGTAGTGACTTCGATGAGTGCAGTATAGTTAATTGCTAGGAGGATTTGTCAATATAAGGTCATAGTTTGGTGCGAATCACACATTGGAACTTATTGATAAACATACAATTACAATTCGCGTAGAGTAAAAATTGAGCATCAGATAATGTAGAGAGAGCATTTGGAGCAACTAGAGTTTTTTACCGTCCCGAGCCCTTGCGTTGGCATTTGTACAGTAGATGAAAAAGGCTACTGTAAGGGCTGTATGCGTAAACGAGAAGAACGTTTTAACTGGTTGAATATGACCCCCGCTCAGCAGTTACATGTGATTAAACTTTGTCGTCAACGCTACCTACGCAAGATACGAAAAGGGCAAGCATCTCCACCTGAAGAAATTCCGACTAATACACCGCAACAAAATCTTTTTTAAAATCAAATCTTTACATTAACTGCCTATTGGGCTATATCTTAATTATCGTGTACTGTATTTTGAGGTGTAGTATGGATATACGAAATTATAGTGCGAACCCATGCGTGGGGTTGTGCGAATCAAACATCAATGGTGTTTGTATAGGCTGTGGCCGAACGCGAGAAGAACGCTATCTTTGGTATCAAATGTCTGAAATCGAACAAAGAGAGATTTTAGACCGATTGTCCAACGAACCTCTCTGTTTAAATCTGAAATCTAGCTAGATTACTTCAATCCCCAACGATCATTTACCCAACCACCGGCATGCTCATCGAAATGGTTCCCTGAGAATCGGTGGTTTACTTCGGTACTCTTTTCATTTTGAGGTTTCTCATCAAGTAAGTGCTGGATATAGCTTGCCATAGGATCACCACCTTTTAGCCGCTCTTGCCGAGTCGCTACCTCTTTAATCAATTGAAGACGGTATGAGTTGCTAGCACGTTTCATAGGGTGATCCTCCATGGTTATGACACTAATATGAAAAGTTAGAAGCCGATGTGACAACCGTCAATATGAATTGGTTATTATTTAACCTGTATTTTCAGGAGTGAGCCATTTTTAGAAAAGGTATTATCAGCATTATTCCGCTATGGTGTTGATTAGCAAGGTGAGTGATGGTGTTAGAGTAATGACCGCACTGAAATAAAAAATTCATCAAATATTAAAATGAAAAAGCTCCAAAACTGGAGCTTTTGCTAATGAGCTATTGGCTCAAAATCAGTTGCCAAAATTGAAAATTGGGAAGCAAGGCAAAAAGCCATTCTCTGCACAATTAATGAGGCCGATTTGGACACCTTCAATCTTGGCTGTCTTGTTGAATATACCGACTTGGACGGTCGATTCGCTCGACATATTGACTGCGCCAACATCAACCATAGTGTCTCCTTCGGAGTAGTTCACAAAAGAAACGTTCGCTCCTCTTACATCATTGGTTACGTTAACGGCTCCTAGGTTGACACCTGTGGTTAAACCCTCATTCCAGTTAAATAGGCCAAGAGAAGCGCCGGTCATCTCTTGGTTAACTTTGGAAGCTCCCAAAAACAAGCCGAAGTTAACGCCTGTCGTGGTATTGGTTTCTGACATACCAACAATGGAAAAGTCGACCCCTTTCAACGAATCTACTTTGCCGTGAAGGGCGGCTAATCGAACGCCGGATACTTGTGAGTTATCCGGTGCATTAAAGTCGTTAACCGATGAGAACATTACCGGAGAAGACGCGAATGTCACAGGTGACAAAAGCGCACTTGAGATAGCCACTGCTGTAAGTAATTTTTTCATATTAACTCCAAATAGAAGGTTATTTGTATGAGCATACATTGGGGCCACCAGACCCTAAAAACTCATGTTAACTATAGTTGTTATCTGTCAGAAGAGTGTTAGTTGTTGATTACAAAGCGCGATGCGCTCTTTTCGAATGGGTTTTAGTTAAATAGCTTAGAATTATATCGTATGCAACCTTGTGCAATAAAAAGGTCTCTGTCTATATTTAAGATCTAACGTCAGAGGCAATCTAATAATGAAAAACTCACAAATTGTCATAGTAGATGACTCACCAGCCATCTTGTTGGTGATGAAAGGTATGATGTCAGAGCTAGGGTATGAGAATGTGATCACTTGTTCTAACCCGGCTTCAGCGCTCGCAAATATCAGACGTGCTCCCGATAAGTACAGTGCCGTGTTTACAGATTTAAACATGCCAGAAATAGATGGCATGACGCTTATCAAAGCGTTGGGAGAGATGGATTATCGGGGTGGGGTATGCATCATCTCTGAAATGGAAAACCGAGTAATAGAGCTGGCTGCCCATATTGCTCGTAAGCACAAGGTTAATTTGGTCGGTAACATAGCTAAGCCTGTTCATCTCAACGAGCTTCAACGAATGCTCAACAAGCTGCAGCAGCTTTCATTGCGTGAAACAAGGCATAATGAACCATTGCCTGCCGAGATGTTGAGTGACTACATCAAACGAGATCTAATAGAACCTTACTACCAGCCGAAGGTAAGTTTAGACAGTAAGAATGTCGAAGGTATTGAGGTTTTGGCTCGCATAGTAAAGCCAGGGCAAACCAATGCGATAGCACCAGGGCAGTTCATTCCTACTGCAATAGAGCATGGAATGTTAAATGAGCTAACACAACAGCTATTGGCTAAAGTTCTCGCTGATTTTCCCAAGTTGGTGAAAGAGTTTGGTGAAGGGGTGAAAATTAGCCTTAATCTTTCACCTTCACAGTTAACCACTGACGGTTACACGAGTGATTTCATTGAAGCGATTGATGCTCAGCAAGTCGACAAGCAAAATATTACGTTAGAGATTACCGAAGAGTTTGCATTGGAAGATACTGAACAGTTAGAGACGATTAATCGCTTACGAATGAGGGGATTTGGTTTATCTCTTGATGACTTTGGTACTGGGTTTACAAATTTAAACCAATTGCGAACACTACCCTTCACCGAGGTTAAAATCGATCGAACCTTGATTAACGATATTCATCAAGATCAATTCAATCAAGTAGTGGTCGATACCTTGGTTAATATTGCCGGCAAGATAGATGCTTCTCTGATAGCTGAAGGGTTGGAGGTGTATGAAGATCTAGAGTATTTAAGTAAATCCTACAAAGACATGAATGTTCAGGGATATTTGATTTGTAAACCCAAGCCATTGGACAGCCTATTGTATTGGCATCATAGCTGGCTTTATAACGTGCAATAAAAAAGCCTCGACAGTCGAGGCTTTGGTAAATAACGAAGTTGTGATAGGTCTATTTGTTTAAACTCATACAACGTTGATCAGTAATTAGCTCGTCAGCCATTAACTGACCGCGGCTATTTCGCATTTTAATTCGGTAGCTAATACCCACCTCAAGATTATTTATTGTATCAGGTGTGGTGCAATAGGTTTGAATGCTTTGTCTCAAGACCTGTGCTGTCGGTTTAGCTCCTTTCGCGTCATCATTGTAAACCATCATAATCTCAATCGTGCTTGCTTTCGCATTAGCACGCATAATGGATAGTGGCCCTGATTCAAGCGGAAGTTCTGCAGAAAGTAGGTTTGCTCTATTTTGTGCTAGCAATTCGAGCTGCTTCTGTTTCTCCGACGAAGTAGATGAACAGCCAGCAACGATGATAACTAGCCCGATGATAGAAAAAGACTTGAGTGAATTAAGCATCGTTAAAACACTTTTTTAAATGGTTTAACGATCACCTTTTCGTAAACACCCGCTTCAATATACGGATCAGCGTCTGCCCAATCTTGAGCTTGCTGTAGCGAATCAAACTCTGCAATGACAGTTGAACCAGTAAAGCCAGCTTCACCAGGGTTATCAGAGTCAATGGCAGGCATAGGTCCTGCTGTGAGTAAACGGCCTTCATCTTGCAGCGCTTGTAAACGCTCTAGGTGAGCTGGTCGGACGCTAAGGCGCTTTTCCAAAGAGTTCTCTACATCTTGTGAGAAGATGACATACCACATGATCTGATATCCTTATATGAATAGAGTAAATTCAGACGTTTACTCTACCCTAAATGGCGCAATTTAAAAGAGTTACCGCGATATAATTTAACGCCAATTAAGACTGCTTAACTGGGCGTGGTTTCCCTTCAGCATCAATGGCGACGTAATTGAATGTCGCGTCGCAGACCATGAAGCGATCTTCTAAGCCGTGCTCTTTAACGGGTTTAACCCATACCTCTAGATCAATGCTCATTGAAGTGCGGCCGATTTTGGTACATTCACCGTAACAGCAAACAACATCACCGACACGTACGGGTTTTTTAAATGTAATACTTGAGACCGAGACAGTAACGATTCTACCCGATGAGATTTCTTTGGCGAGGATTCCGCCTGCAAGGTCAAGTTGTGACATGATCCAACCACCAAAAATATCGCCATTGGCGTTAGTATCTGCTGGCATAGCGAGGGTTCTAAGAAGTAGTTGCCCTTTGGGTGCAGTGTTTTCTGTGCTCATTGTGACATCCAATACAAACGAAACAGCGACCAATGTGGTCGCTGCAAAAATAGGATTGTAACAAATCTATCAACTTATCCGCCAGAGTTTGCGTTCTGTTCCTCTTTTGGCATGTGCTTATAGATGTAGATGCCAGTAAGTAGAGTGAAACCAAATGTGGCCGCCAATAAGCCGAATACCTTGAAATTTACCCATACGTCTAGCGGCAGCTCAAAAGCAACATAGACGTTGAGTCCCGCGCAGATTGAAAAGAAAGTAACCCATGCCCAAGTGACTTTTGCCCACACAGGATCTGGTAGCGTAATCTCTTTTCCGAGCATTGCTTTGATCGCTGACTTGCCAATCGCATGGCTTACTGCCAATCCAATAGCAAAAATCAGGTAAACAATGGTGACTTTCCATTTAATAAAGTTGTCATCGTGAAGAAAAATGGTCATACCGCCAAAAATAGCTACCATCAAAAAGGTGATGACTTGCATTTTTTCGACTTTCTTATAGATCAAGTAAGTCACGATAATTTGAATGGCCGTTGCGACAATCAGAGCGCCTGTCGCAACGTAGATATCCTGCAATTTATATAAAGCGAAGAAAATAATTAATGGAATAAAATCGAGCAGTTGTTTCATTGAAATATTCTGAATCAGTCTAGTTGGCTTCAGTCTAACTAAAACAACGCCAATCACAAAGTTCTTCATCACTAAGGCGTAAAACACTTAGTCATTAGAGTGACGCTCTAACGCTGGAGTTGTCGCTTATAGTCTTCTAAATAACCTTCACTGCGCAAACTATCAACAGCGAACTGCAACTCTTCATCACTCATAGAGAAGCAACTTGATTTGCCAGTCATACCATTCAAGTATTCGTGATATTCCATCTCAGTGAAGTGACCAATACGATCTACGAGCAGACTCTTAATGCCTTGATGAATAAGTCGATAATATGTGTGACGTTGAACTTCCATAACGTTCCCCTTACATCGAGCAAAGCGGGACGGTGCCGCTTTTTTGTTACCATGCGGAAATCAAGCATATTCGATGCCAGTGAAATTGGCGTTGTAGATGTGCCTTTCTAGGTTGTTAAAAATACTTAATAATTTTTGATTTGAGAGTAGATTTGAGCTGCTCTGGCTGTTATCAATTAGCAAACTGCGAGTCAATTTAGGAAAAGGGTTGCCAATCTATTGACTGGCAATGGCTCTGTTGGTGTGGCTAATCAAATCAGTTCAGAGCGACGTCCAAAGGGCTCATTAGTTGGTTTTCTTGCTTCGGGTTTCGCACAAGTAAAGTATCGAGTGAACGGTTGGTGGGTGGAAAAGCCAGCTTGAACTCCGTGTAGCTACCTACTTTTGACTGGCAACTGATTGAACCACCGAAAGAAGCCATAACGCGTTGACAATAGCCTAAGCCCAAGCCACTGCCTCCGCTCTTATTATGACTGAAAAAGTCATCAAATATTTGTCCAATTAGGTTCTCCGGTATTCCCGGACCTGTATCTCGAAAGAGAACACAATTCTCACCGTGGCCTTTTTTCAGTTGAATTGAAATCCTGCTTTTAGGGTAGGAATCGAAATAGTAAGTAGCATTGCGCACTAGATTAAACAGAACAAAGCTAAACAAAGTATCATTAATCTCTACAACGAAATCATGCTCGAAATCTAAATGGATCCTGTCGCGCATAGCTTCATCATCAAAACCGTACTGGTCAATTGAAGACCAAATTACAGCTGAGATGAGAGAGGGAACAACGGGTTCTTGATCAAGTGAAGCTTCGTCTAGTTCTCGCACTATGATATCAATTAATTGATGACTCCGAGTGATGGCCTTGGTTCCTTTGTCTACATGAGACTTCAGCAGCTCCGTTGTGTAGGTTTGTTTGATCGCTTGATCAATAAGCTCAAATTCTAGTTGAAGTTGTGCGAAAGGGTTACGCATTTCGTGCGCAATTGAACTTGCTAAAGCTTGTGATTGGCGTACCTCACGTTCGTAATTTATATGTACTTGAACTTTATTTAATACCCGCTCAAGTGCAGATAGTTCTTCATACGAAAAGTGAAGCCCTTCAGATTTGGAGCTTGAAACCAAAACGTGCGATAGCTTATTTGTACTTGCGTAGAGAGGGATGACTAAAGCAGATTGGGATTGACTCATATTGCTATGAATGAGGCTAAGCGCATTGTCATTGGAGTTGAGTAATTCTTCTTCCACTTCTTCAATTACCAATGAGGTACCATGGCTTTCAAAGTAGCTTCGATACAAGTTTACATCTCGATAGTCGTCTAACAAGCGAAGTTTATCTTGTGGTACCCCCAAATAGTTTGCCAAGCTCTCCATAGCGCGCGTTGGGGAGGATTGAAACTCATCTTCTAGCCTAGATATTTTTTCGACTGGGTGAATTGGATCTCCATACATCATCATACTGAAAACGCGTTGGACAAGCCTATAAAGTTTGTTCCAAGTCATTCCAATGATCAGGGTTAGGAGTAAAACATCGGCTAGTCCAATCAGTGTAGCAGGAACGAAAGCTGAGACAGCAACTACATATATAAAGGCGGTAGAAGCCACGCTGACGAATATAAAACATAAGTATCTTGGACTGAAAAAGCGAGATGTAAGCAGGGCATATCCCATCAACAGCATTTCACTTAGAGACAATGTTGGGGGAAGCCAAGTTAGTGAGAAATTGTCAAAAAAGAAAGTCATACCAACCTGAATAACAGCGGTAGAACTCATGAATATGGCAATACCCATGATCATGTAGTTGGTCCGTGTTTTTCGTATTCGATTACTACTCTTTTTTAGTGAGAGAAGATTGAAGAAAGTTAATAACACTAAGGTGGTGAAACCGAGAAAGAAGTATTTGGTATAAGGGCCAAATTTCAATTGGAAATCACTTGGCCCCATGATCTCGATGCCCTGAATGGTTCCCCCGGGCATTAGGTTGCTGATAAAACCAAATAAGGTAATGTTAGCGACTAGGATATCTTGCCATAAAGCGACGCTTTTATTGGTATAGTGCTTATGCAGTTTAGAGATAAAACAATAGGCCGAGACAAAAGCGAGCAGTGTCGCTAGGTTCGCTAAAATCGCCATGTTAATAGCAACACTATCCCCAAATCTTACCAGTAGATCTGTATGGAAATAGCTGTTACTTAGAGTCCAAAAGAAAACGCCTATCGTATAACAAATATAATAAGCGTATTGCTTTAAACTGAGCGTCCCATAACGTTTCGCCAGAGCTGTACAAAAATAGCCCGCCCAAACAAGGACAAATAAAGAGGTCGAGAGTAATACGACCGCTTTGGGATACATCATTTGATGTAATAGATAACTGAACATGTTGTTCTGCTTTACCGGTATTTGACGTTGTTAAAACTGATCCGATATTTTTTGTTTGTATGATGGGGCCTAGTGAGAGTACTACTGGGAAGTCTAAGATTTATCGTTTTATGGAGGACTCGCAGCAACTCACGGCCAAAGTTGGATCAGAGTTTGTGGAGATCCTGTTTACCTTAAGTAGAATTTTGTGCAATTTATTTCTTATGATCCCCTGAGGGATATCCCACTTTTTCGGAATGAATTGTCTGTTCTATGATGGAAGGCAAAATATTGGCCGTACTTATTGATATATTTGGTGGGGAGCAAAAAAGTATTTTATTTCATATGGTTATAAGGCTAGGGCGGTGAGTGATACCGCCCTAACTTAATGAGATGCGATTTAATGGATACTCATGGGTAAGGCCGATTTCAACATTTGATCAAGCGCTTCCTTAGTTGTTGGTTTTGACAGTCGCCCATCCATCAGTTCACTGATCATAGTGAGTTCACGTTCTCCGGATTCTCCTGAAAGAGCAATAATTGGGATTGTCGGGAAGGAGCGCTTAATGATACTCGCCGCTTCAAAACCATTCATGACAGGCATCTGAATATCCATAAATACGAGGTCTATTGGGTTGCTTTGAATAATCTCAATCGCCACCTTTCCGTTGTTGGCCAATACGACTCCGTAACCTAGCTGCTCTAGGTAGAGTTTAACTAATGTGCGTTGAATCTCTTTATCATCGACAACCAAGATCATGTGCGAAGGATTGACCGCAAAGGTAAGTTCACCATTTGACACAGTAATAGGGGAACTGGAAGTTTCAACCTCTTTTTTAGGCATCGGTTTAGGTTTGTTGATATGAGTAACTGCCGCATTGGTGGCGGGGAACGTGAGTTTAAACTCAGTAAACCTTCCAACCTCTGAATGACAGCTGATAGAACCTCCAAATGAAGCCATAACACGTTGACAGTAACCTAGACCTAAGCCACTCCCACCGCTTTTGTTGTGGCTAAAGAAGTCATCAAAAATACGAGTCAAAAGCTCAGCAGGAATACCTGGACCAGTATCTCGGAACAATACGTAGTTTTCGTATTGGCCACGTTCGGTTCGAATTTCAATCTGACTACTTGGGTAAGAATCAAAGTAATAAATGGAGTTGCGCAACAGGTTGAACAGTACGAAGTTGAATAATGTATCGTTAATCTTTGCTATAAAATCTTCATCTAAGTTTAAAACAATACGGTTGAGCTCGTTGTCATTGTCAAAACCATATTGGTTTATGGCGCTGTTAATTGCTCCGTGAATAAAAGTAGCTTCAGAAGGTTCTTGATCAAGTGATGAACTATTTACTTCACGAAGAATGATATCGATGAGCTGTCTACCTCGTTTGATTGCCTGTTTTCCTTTATCTACATGCTGCAGAAGTGCAGTTGAATCTATCGGTGATAAAAGCTTTTGATTGAGAGACTCAAATTCAAATTGCACTTGCGCAAGCGGATTTCTCATCTCGTGAGCAATCGAATTGGCAAGCGCTTGAGATTGACGTACTTTTTGCTCGTAATTGATATGCACTTGAACTTTTTGCAATACGCGTTCCAAGGCTTTTAGCTCTTCAAAAGAAAAATCCACATCACCCTGCTTATGGCTAGAAACCAACACATGAGAGAGCTTATTTTTACCCTCGTAAATGGGTAAAACCAACGCGGATTCCATTTGGTTCATGCTGCTATGAATCGTTGAGAGCTCTTTATCGCGGTTTTTCTCAATCGCATCTTCGATCTCATCAATCACCAAAGGCGTTGTGTGGTTCTCAAAGTAAGAACGATACATATTGGCACCTTGATAGTCGTCAAGGAGTTTCAGTTTGTCGCTTGGGACTCCAAGGTAGGTAGCTAAGGATTCAATGGCTTTGCTTGGAGACTTTTGAAACTCATCTTCCAACTGGGCAATTTTCTCGGTCGGCGAAACAGGTGTTCCATACAGGGCGTAAGTTAGACAAGTTCTAACCAAACGTGATGTATAAGGCCAAGTCAGACCAATTGCCATTATCGCGATAATACCGGTCGCAGTACTTGCGTAACTCAATGGTTTAAACAAGGCAACAATAAATGTGTATGTTCCGGCGGTTAGGAGTAATGAACACCCAACCAAGCATAGATAGCGGAAGCTATAAAAGCGAGAAGCCAGAATTGCATATCCCATAAATAACATTTCGCTAATCGAAAGTGCTGGCGGCAGCCATGTCAGGGAGAAGTTGTTGAAGAAGTAGGTAAAACCTAACTGGATGACAGCTGTGGAGGCCATAAATATGGTCATTCCAAGTATCATATAGTTGATTCTTGTACGCCGTATACGACTACTGCTGCGCTTGATGGAAAGGAGGTTTATAAAAGTAAGAGCAAATATTAGCGTTAAGCCAATAAAGAAAGGCCTCGTATATTCTCCAAACTCAAGCATGAATTGACTTGGGCCTTCAATAACCACACTTTTGATAGTTAGATCGGGTACGACGTTAACAATAGCACAGAAAGCCATGGTTAAGCCTGCTAGTAAAAGTTGCCAATAGCTTGGGCGACTACTTGTATAGTGTTTTTTCAACTTGGCGGAGAAATAGTAAGCAGAGCTAAATGCCAGAAGCGCAGATAGGTTAGCAATGACTGCCATCATGGTACCAGCGGAAGGCCCCCATTCGACTAGCCACCCGCTATGGAAATAGGCGTTGCTCAATATCCATATGAATAGTCCAAGCGTGTAGGTTACATAATAGATATATTGTTTTAAGCTACCAACACCGTGCTTTTTGGCAAGAGTAGAACAGAAGTATCCAGCCCACACAAAAACAAGCAAAGCAGTTAGAATCAGGGCGACTGCTTTTGGGTAAAGTAGCTGCTGTGTAATGTAACTAAGCATATTGTAGCTCTTGTCCTTGGTGTCTATGCTGCTTCAATTGTGTAATGGTGCTAACTTTATATTTTCGGTAACTGCACTCAGATAGCGCCTGGCTTAGTGGCTTAATAAACCAAAGGCCTTTATAGGTTGCGAAGCCTGAATCAGATACATGACAATAACTCATTTTGAGATAGGCACCGTTAGTTAGGCTTTGGTAGTATTGGATCATTAGTGGTTGTTCTATGACCACGAACGCGACTTCAAATCGGTGTCTTTCCAATTGAGCCATAAGCCTTTTTTGTGATAAGTAAAGGAAGAAAATCTTCTGATTCTGACTTCCACTGACCGTTAGCCTAACAACTTCGCAACACTTCTCTTGAGCACTTATATTTTGCCAAAGTGCGTTCTCAAAATTTGCAGATGAAGTATCACTGATCTCAATATCTGAACACAAGAGATCTAGATTCACTAACCGCTCTTGCATCTCAACTTGGTTTAGCAACTTCCAGCAAGATGTTTGGAAGAATGGTGAAAAATAGAGCCAGTTTTCAATATTGCGATGATGGTTTATTTTCGCACTAGAAACAATGATAGGAAAGGACAAATTTGGAGCAAGTTGCGCAAGTATGAAGTGGGTTCCTTGGGATGAAACGTCAATCTCATAGAGCATCTCGAACCATTGCTGTTCCCAAACAAAAGTAGCTAGGTTGATGAGCATTATTGCGTCGGGTAATTCCATTGCGTAATGACTGTGAAGTGTATAATAGAGTTCAGTGTGTTTCTCTATATCCTCTATAACGCTATCAGCAAAATCTTCTTCAGTTTGGGAGAATTTAGGAAGTGATTGTAACTGTAGACTACTGGCTTGATTACGGTATTTCTTTGTAATCTTCCATACGTTGAAAGCGCACCAAGCTTGAGCCCAATCATTAAACAAGGTTAGAGCTTTCCGCTCTAAATCATGCCACTGCGGTGGTTCATTTTTTAAAGGGTAGTTGACATTAGTAAAGTAGTTGGGGGACTGCAGTTTAGTCGCAATGTTTTTATAGTCGAGTGAGCGATCTTGCTCGCAGATTTGCGCTAGTCGCTCATTAAGTATGTGTTTAAAAAAGTGGTTACTGTCAACTCCAAAAAGAGTTTCTATCTGTTCGAATAGCGCACATGCGTGCTGATCCCCCCCTAATTCCAATAGGGAAGATTGATTATAAATAGCCATAGACGTTGATGTTGTAATATTGTTATTTTGAACAATTAGTATTCATACGGATGCTTAGCTGTGCAATCGAATTAGTATGTTTATGCTAATCGAACCAGTATTAATATTAATATTAGTGATGTAGAGCACGGAATGAGTATGCTCGCTCTCCCAACCTAGGAAACTTCAATACTGTTAACAGAGAGATGAAGTCTCTATTAAAAGGGCATTCTATTTTCTTACTAAGAATGTTTTAGTACCTTTATCAATGCCTTACCTCCATACTTACACCTATTTGAGATAATTATCTGATAATCTTATTAGTAGTAGTCTAATCTTCTGGCTTCGCTTCTCAATAAATGCCAATAATTAGTAGAAATCCTGCCTTTTTAGAGGGCTATCTTGTTGTTTTGACGGTTAAATTGTACTCATTGAAGAAAAAAGTTGGCGAAAATCATGAGCTTGGCATACACTTTCCAAGGTAAAGCCGATATGTTGTTGATTGGCTTGGTGAAATGTTTAGGTGCTGCCTTGAGGCGGCAATGTTTAACACAGCTTTGAGGAAAGTTTTATGGCGCTCACAAAGGCCGATTTGGCTGAGAACCTGTTTGAAAAGCTCGGATACAGTAAACGGGATGCCAAGGAAACGGTTGAGGCGTTTTTCGAAGAGATTCGTAAGGCACTGGAAAGTGGCGAACAGGTAAAACTGTCTGGATTTGGTAATTTTGATCTTCGTGATAAGAATGAACGTCCAGGTCGAAACCCGAAGACAGGTGAAGACATTCCAATCAGTGCACGTCGCGTAGTGACCTTCCGCCCAGGGCAAAAATTAAAAGCCCGCGTTGAAAACATTAAGGTTGACTAGTTCTTAGCTCGCTAAGAGGCACATCCTGTATAGGGACTAGAAGCAATTCTAGTATCCCCATAGAAAAATACCCCAGCTAAGGCTAGGGTATTTTTGTATTTGGGGTCTGGAAACAGTTACTAGTCTCGTTTCCACAAAGCGTGGCAGAACTTATGTTCAGGATCGCGACTGATTAACAGGCGAGCGAACACATCGTCCAATACATCGTCTTCTTCGTTGACTAAACCAACGCGAACTTCCGCATAAACTTCTTTGTCTACGTCAAAGCCTACGTGCTCTACCCAGTCATCGCCAGTTTCAACTAACTCAGCCGCGCCGCGCTCGTCGAATTGTGCTGTGAACAAAATGACGTCAGCAGGCTCTAGGTTATCAGGTGCCATCTCTAAAAAGATGTCGTAGGCCGTATCAATGGCGTCATCGTATGAGATCAGATCAGCCATAATTAGGCGCGGCTCATGTATTTGCGTTCCGCCGTGTTGATCACGATGCGGTCGCCAGTTGCAATGTATTCAGGTACTTGAACTGTAAGGCCCGTAGCAAAACGTGCAGGTTTTGTACGAGCAGAAGCAGAAGCGCCTTTGATTGAAGGGTCTGTTTCTTCAATAACGAGCTCAACAGCAGCAGGAAGCTCTAGGCCAACAGCATTGCCGTTGACTAGGATGACATGCAAACCTTGAATTTCTTCGGTCACGAACAGTAGTTCGTCTTCAATCTCGTCTTTCTTGAATGTGTATTGAGTGTAATCTTCATTGTCCATGAAGATGTACTCATCACCGTCAACGTATGAGAAAGCCGAGGCACGTTTGAACATGTCTACCGTTTCAACAACGTCATCAGATTTGTAGCGTTCATCAACGCGAGCACCTGTGTTTAGGTCTGTACAACGCAGTTTGTATATTTTAGCGCCGCCACGACCACCAGGAGTGGTTACTTCGATGTCTTTGATTAATAGCGTTTTACCGTTAGATTCGATAGCAAAACCTTTTTTAAGCTCACTTGCCTTTGGCATGAACAATTTCCTTCGTGTGTTAGGTATTAACGCGATTATATACCGACTCACTGGCTGAAGGAATATCTTGATTCATCCTGCACAGTGAGCGAACATTAACGCATTCAGTTCGATTATTTCGTGTTATCAATCAAATGCATCTTTCAACGATCAATCCTAAACAACCCTTTCAGCCGAACTATCAACCTGCGATTGATGATCTGGTTAGCTTTCTTAGAAATGGGCTAGGACAGAATCTGCATAGTGTTTATCTATATGGCAGTGTGGCACGTAAGACTGCAATACCCGGTTCGTCAAATTTAGATGTGATTGTGGTCACTCAATCTTCGTTTAGTGATCTGCGAACAACGCTATTTAACTCGATCAAATGGCGTTTTCAAAAATCTTACCCGCATATCACGGAAATCTCGTTTAAAACCGCTTTGGCTTCTGAAGTCGCAAGTCTGGATAGTATTTTCTCGTGGGGCTTTCAGCTTCGCCATTGCTCGGTGTGTATTTTTGGCGAAGACTTGTCAGAGTGTTTTGGTGATTATGAACCAAGTTGGGAAATCGCAAAGCATTGGAACATGGATGTCGAAGATTGGGTAGCGGTTTATCGCAATCGCATTGCTCGCTGTGACAAGCCAGAAGATCAAGTAAAAGCACAAAAAATTATCGCGAAAAAGCTACTGCGAGCAAGCTACTCACTGATCATGCACAAAGATAAGCAATGGTTTGATGATCCAGTAGAGTGCGGCCAAGCATTTCTTCGTTACCACCCTGACAAGCAGGTAGAGATAGAGCGGCTAGGTATTCTGCTATCTGGGAGAGCTATCCCCAAGCGTTCTGTGGTCGGTATCCTTGATGGGTTTGGTGATTGGATTGCCAAACAGTACAAAAAAACCGAGTTCAAAATAGGTTAAAACAATCCTAGCTGCGGCTCACTGAGAGTCGTAAAGTCTAGTCCAATAAATGGCAAGATCGCTTCTGCAACAGGCTTTAGCTGTTTATCAATGTAGTGTTGATAGTCGATAGCGCTTTTTTGGTACTCTTCAGGCTCAGGACCCGCGATAGTGATGACGTATTCAATCCTACCTTTATTCTGATACTGCAATGGGCGGCCAAGTTGGCCGTTGATTTCATCTGCCATTCTGGCTGCGCGTACCTGAGGTGGAATGTTTTTCTGATATTCATGCAGCTTTCTTCTTAAGCGCTTTTGATAAACAAGTTTGTCATCGAAATCTCCGGCTTTTGTCTGCTCGACAAACCCACGAATATAATTGCTTGGATTCTCGCCATGAAATACCATTGAATAAAGCGTTTGTTGGAATTCTTGGGCTAATGGTGTCCAGTCTGTTCGAGCGCTCTCTAACCCTTTAAAAATCAGTCGCTCATTATCTCCCTCACCAATAAGCCCGGCATAACGTTTTTTCGACCCTGTTTCCTGTCCACGAATCGTTGGCATTAAGAATTTTTTGTAGTGTGTTTCATACTCTAACTCTAATATTGAGTTGAGGTTGTATTCTTCACGCAGGTGGTTCGTCCACCATTCATTGATGTAGTCGACGAGCTGGTGGCCAATGTCATCGGCTTGTGACTGAGAGAACCGTCCATTAAGTGAGACAAACGTTGAGTCAGTATCACCGTAGATAACTTGATAGCCTTTCTCTTCGATCAGTACCTTAGTTTGCTTCATGATCTCGTGACCTCGCATAGTGATACTGGAGGCTAATCGAGTATCGAAGAAGCGACACCCTGACGAACCAAGTACACCATAGAAAGAGTTCATGATGATTTTTATCGCTTGAGAAAAGGCTTTTTCATTGTTCTTTTTAGCGACGTCTCGCGCAGCCCATAGGTTTTCGATCATTTCTGGTAAGAAATGACGAGTGCGGTGAAACTGTCCGCCTCTGAAACCTGGAACCGCTTGTTCTTCTTCAAGACCAACTTCTTGCTGTAATCCCTCTATTAACCCCATCGGGTCGATAAGAAAACTACGGATAATGGAAGGGTAAAGGCTCTTAAAATCGAGGACTAAAACTGAATCATAAAGATTTGGAATCGAGTCCATCACATAACCGCCGGGACTTGCCAGCCAGTTCTCAGGATGTAGGTTAGGTGCAACATAGCCAGCACGATGAATCTGAGGTAAGTAGAGATTGGTAAATGCGGCGACAGAGCCTCCAACACGGTCCAGCTCTACCCCAGTCAGTTTTGAGCGCTCGATAGCGAACTCTAGGAGGTGGGTATGGGCAAAAATCTTGTTAACCAACACACAATCTTGCAGGTTGTATTTAGCAAGTGAGGGTTTGTCATGGCGATACATCTGATTAATTTCGTCCATGCGATCATGCACGTTGTGTATTTGCTTACCTTCACCCAGCAACTCTTGTGATACGGCTTCTAAAGACCAACTGCGGAAGTGGTAGGTCGCAGTCTTAAGGGTATCAATTCCATCCATCACTACTCGGCCGGGAATCGATATAAAGGCCTGTTGAGTAGTGTTTGATGTGCGAAAAAAACTCGATTGCTTACCTCGACCTAGCATTAGCTTGACCTGATTCCTCTCGGCACGTTTGTGCAGTAGCCTGAAATCAAAGTCGATGACGTTCCAACCAACGATAACATCAGGATCGAACTGGCTAAACCAGTCAACCAGCGCTAGCAGCAACTCTTTCTCATTACTTACCCACTGTATGTCAGTATCGGCCGGTTCTGGGCGTCCAATCATAATCACTCGGCTGTCCATTGGACTATCTAGCCCAATGGAGTAGAGCACGCCTTTTTCGGAACACTCAATATCTAATGACACCACTTTGAGTTCGGGGGTGTAATCGCCTTGACGACACTTCACCTGCTTAAATCGTAAGTGCGATGCATTGCTCTGCACTGCTCCGGTAAACTCCAGGCTGCCTTTTATAAAGCGCTCCATTAGGTAGCGGTCAGCAAGGCGGATGTCGTCTTCTAACACAACAATATCATGTTGCTTGAGATGCTCGCTGAGTACTTGAGCTTGCTTGATAGAGTGACAGTAACATGCGGCTACGGGTCGTAAGGCAAAGTCCTTCAGTGGTAAGGTTTTCCATTCGATTTGCAAGTTTTGGCTCTGCGCTTTGGCACTTTCCAACTGGTCTTGAAACACAAAGAAGACTGGCTTCTCACCTTCAATCAACAGTTGGGTAGGGCCTTGTGGTGTGGATAACCAAAGATCTATCTGAGTAGTGCCTTTAATATCACGGGCTTGCCGCGTAAGTACGAATCCGTTTTGAATAGCCATGTAGAATTTTTCAAAGAGATGACGCGGTAAACTTCCGCATACGTAGGGTATCACAAGCCCGTAAAGTTAAATAGCAAGGGTCTTAAATACCACTTTTGGAGAGGTTGATGTGGTAGAAAAATAACCACAAATAGAAGCTAAGCGATTGATTATTAGATTAATAACAATTTAACTAGCAGTTATGAAAATAAGTACTTGCTAAACTTTGCGTTTCAGCACATATTCAGAGTAAGCGAAATTAGTATTATGAGTTAAACTAGGCAGCTGTACTGTATTCCACAATGCGTGGAAGCAGAGCCAAGTTAAATAGTGTGGAGATACAAGTTTGATAAATGTTTTCCTTGTAGATGATCACGAGCTGGTTCGCACAGGGATACGACGTATTATTGAAGACGTCCGTGGAATGAACGTAGCAGGGGAAGCTGAAAGCGGTGAAGAAGCAGTAAAATGGTGTCGTAGCAACCATGCTGACGTCATTTTAATGGATATGAATATGCCGGGTATTGGTGGCCTAGAGGCAACCAAGAAGATCTTGCGTTTTAATCCTGATGTCAAAATCATCGTTTTAACTGTTCATACGGAAAATCCGTTTCCAACTAAAGTGATGCAGGCAGGTGCCGCAGGTTACCTGACTAAAGGCGCGGGACCAGATGAAATGGTCAACGCGATTCGTATGGTGAATAGTGGTCAACGCTACATCTCACCAGAAATTGCTCAACAGATGGCGCTTAGCCAGTTTTCTCCGGCTTCGGAAAATCCATTTGCCGATCTGTCTGAGCGTGAGCTGCAAATCATGATGATGATTACCAAAGGGGAGAAGGTGACTGACATTTCAGAGCAGTTAAACCTAAGCCCTAAAACGGTAAACAGCTACCGCTATCGTTTGTTTAATAAACTCGATATTAGCGGTGATGTTGAATTGACTCACCTAGCGATTCGACATGGAATGATCGACACCGAGACATTATAAGGCGCCATTACCATCAATGTTTTTCAGATCCAATACATGGTAATGGTATGACCCAATTTGACTCGGCCTCTTTCCTTAAAACAGTAACCAATCAGCCCGGCGTTTATCGCATGTATAACGCCGAGGCTGTGGTTATCTATGTTGGTAAAGCCAAAGACCTCAAAAAACGCCTTTCAAGCTATTTCAGAATCAAAGTAGATAGCGAGAAAACACGTGCTCTTGTTAGTAATATTGCCAAAATTGATGTCACGGTAACTCACACCGAGACGGAAGCTCTGATCCTTGAGCACAATTACATCAAACAGTACCTGCCTAAATACAATGTATTGTTGCGCGATGATAAGTCTTATCCGTACATCTTTGTCAGCGGACATAAGCACCCAAGGCTTTCGATGCATCGCGGTGCAAAAAAGCGTAAAGGGGAGTATTTTGGCCCGTACCCCGACTCAGGTGCGGTTCGAGAAACGCTTCATCTAATCCAAAAGATATTTCCGGTTCGCCAATGTGAGGACACGGTGTACAGCAACCGAACTCGTCCTTGTTTGATGTATCAAATTGGTCGTTGCGCAGCGCCTTGCGTCAGTAGTGTCATTTCCGATGATGACTATAGCGAGTTGGTTGATTTGGTACGCTTGTTTCTACAAGGCAAAGACCAACAAGTTCTGAGTTCTTTGGTTGAAAAAATGGAGCAGGCGAGCCAATCTTTACGTTTTGAAGAGGCAGCCAAGTTCCGAGATCAAATCCAAGCAATACGCCGCGTGCAAGAGCAGCAATTTGTTTCCGAAGACTCTATGGACGATATGGATGTGCTCGGCTTTGCTCAAGAAAATGGCATTGCCTGTATTCATATCTTGATGATTCGCCAAGGCAAGGTTTTGGGTAGCCGCAGCCATTTTCCTAAAATTCCCAATAGTACGACTCAGCAAGAAGTGTTTTACAGCTTCTTGAGCCAATACTACTTAAGCCATAATGAGGCGAGAACCATTCCAACCCGAATCATACTCAACACGGGCTTAATGGATGATTCTGACTCGCTGGCCGAAGCGCTCTCAGGGATTGCGGGTCGTAAGGTACATTTTCATGTCAACCCGACAGGCACACGTGGTAGATACCTAAAGCTCTCTAACACTAACGCGTTAACGGCCATTACGACCAAGATCAATCACAAAATGACGATTTCTCAGCGTTTCAAAGAGCTGCGAGAGCTACTTGGAATGGAAAGTATAACGCGCATGGAGTGTTTCGATATTTCTCATACCATGGGTGAGAGCACGATTGCTTCCTGTGTTGTGTTTAACCATGAAGGCCCCGTCAAACAAGAATACCGTCGTTATAATATCTCTGGAATTACTGGTGGTGATGACTATGCGGCGATGGGGCAGGCACTCGAACGTCGCTACTCGAAACAACTCGAAGTAGAAAAGATTCCAGACATCGTATTTATCGATGGTGGTAAAGGGCAACTCAACCGCGCCCATGAGATTATTTCTCAATATTGGGGAGACTGGCCAAAGCGACCACATTTGATCGGCATCGCAAAAGGCGTGACTCGCAAACCAGGACTGGAAACATTGATTACGGTGGAAGGAGATGAGTTTAACCTACCTAGCGACGCCCCAGCGCTCCATCTTATGCAGCATATTCGGGATGAAAGCCACAATCATGCGATTGCTGGTCACCGAGCTAAGCGTGGAAAAACACGTAGAACCAGTGCCTTAGAAGGTATTGAAGGGGTCGGGCCTAAGCGTCGTCAAGCCTTACTTAAATACATGGGCGGTCTACAAGAACTAAAACGAGCCAGTGTTGAAGAAATCGCCAAAGTGCCAGGTATTAGTGTTTCTTTGGCAGAAAACATTTATCAAGCATTGAAACAATAATAAAAATCCCGCACCATAAGGCGCTGTTTGAAGCACCAAATAGAGCCATACGCAAACAAAAAGAGCCTTAAATAAATATGCGTTTAAATATCCCGAACATATTGTCTTTGTTGCGACTTTTCTTGATACCAGTATTTGTCGTTGTGTTTTACCTCCCTTATAGCTGGTCTCCTTTTGCCGCCGCAATGGTGTTTTGGGTTGCTGGGTTTACAGATTGGCTAGATGGCATGCTGGCTCGAAAACTGGGCCAAACCTCTCGTTTTGGCGCATTTATCGATCCGGTAGCGGATAAAGTACTGGTTGCGACAGCGCTAATTTTAATTACAGAACATTACCACAGCATTTGGATCACGATTCCGGCAGTGACAATGATCGCTCGTGAAATCATCATTTCAGCATTACGCGAGTGGATGGCGGAAATTGGTAAACGCGCGAGTGTGGCGGTTTCTTGGGTGGGCAAGGTTAAAACGCTCAGTCAGATGTTTGCTTTATGGGTTCTTATTTGGCGGTACGATGATTGGATGATTTGGGTTGGTTATGCGGCATTGTACATTGCGACCTTCCTGACTTACTGGTCGATGGCACAGTATCTCATGGCAGCAAAAGATGATTTGCTGAGTGAAGAACACCACTGATTTTTAAAGCGGGCAAGAGCCCGCTTTTTTGTATCTTGCATTTTCGTAAACGCAATTAACTCAGTGGATTTACTCATTTATTTGCTAACAAACTCGTTAATTTGAGTCGTTTTGCACGTTTAATAGACAAACGATTCGAAAATTCAAAATTAGTGTTGACTCATTAGTTCGAATGCGTAGAATGCATCCCGTACCCAAGAGGAATCGAGTGAATAACTCTTCATCTTGGAATTACAGAGGCGCGTTGGCAGAGTGGCTATGCAGCGGATTGCAAATCCGTGGACCTCGGTTCGACTCCGGGACGCGCCTCCATTTGCGACACTAGCTCAGTTGGTAGAGCGCAACCTTGCCAAGGTTGAGGTCACGAGTTCGAACCTCGTGTGTCGCTCCAAATTATTTTGATAACGATTCCCTCAAGGGTCGATATCACGGATGGTGTCTCCATCACAAATTTAGATTTGTGTGCCCTGGTGGTGGAATTGGTAGACACAAGGGATTTAAAATCCCTCGGCGTTCGCGCTGTGCCGGTTCAAGTCCGGCCCGGGGCACCATCTAATCTAACGCATTATGCGACACTAGCTCAGTTGGTAGAGCGCAACCTTGCCAAGGTTGAGGTCACGAGTTCGAACCTCGTGTGTCGCTCCAAGTTTAAAACCCTAGCAGAAATGCTAGGGTTTTTTGCTATATACACGTTACCCATCTTATCTCTGCAACAACTCTCAAGTCCTGATTGATTTTTGAACATTCATTGTGTGAATTTATTTATAAATCGAATAAAATAAACGTTCGATTAGATGAAGTTGCTCCAAGAGTTGTAGGATGAGTTCGAATGGGTAGACCAAACTGGTTAGTTGACAGTACTTTCTGTTTAGGAGAGTCGTGTAGTTCTACTTCGCATTATTCATATGCTTTGTCTGCTAAAGATATCTGCTACCTGCTTTTTTCTAATGGGTCGTTGATTAGTGCAAATAGCGAGCACTAGCCTTGACTAAGATGATCCCCAAGCTTGTCGCGAGATTTTCTATTAATCAGATGTTGGTTATCTCGCATCTGTTGTTGGTCGTTATTTTGGTTGCTGGCTTTAGCTATGCACGTTACCAAAGCGAGTGGCACCGTCACATCGATTATTCTGCGTCGATCGCCAAGCTCACCTTAGCGCCACATATTCCTTTGATATCAAGCTCCGTAGCCGGAATCAACTACGCCAACCTCACTATGCCAAGCACTAAACAGATGCTGGCATCGCTTGATGATCTGGAGTTTTTGGAGATTGCAGGACAGTCTGATTACTCCAATCAAGAGGTTCAAGTACGGTACTTTAAACGTTTTGATTATTTATGGCGTGCAGATGTAAAGCAGGAAGAAGTAGCGGAGCATGAGAAAAAGCTCAATGCATTGACAGCTCAGATTGAAGCTAATGGGACTAAAAACTTAACCAAGTACAGAAAGTTAGTGTTCATTGAGAACAGAGTTAAACGCGAACATGCAGCGTTACTCGAAAGCCTCTACGTTTCTAATAATGTATTCATACCTTGGAGCAAGCCGGAAGTCACAACGGATGCCTACTACCTTGATGAGGAGCTATGCACCCTTAATGTGGTCTTACCTTTGACCAATAAAAACGGTGGTGAGATTTGGGCAGTATTTGACGCGAGTGAACTGACTCAGCTACAGCGTTCGTTACTTGAAGAGATTATCGCGGAAGCTATCGTTGCACTCGCCATTTCATTGATTCTGATCGGTTGGGTCTCTCATTGGATTGTCTCACCCCTTAAATCTCTCGCTGAACATATGCGATCAGGAGAGTCAAACAGTGACCTTACTGATTTCGCTGAACTGAATCGAAGTGACGAAATTGGCCAGCTCGCTAGAGCCTATCAAGGGTTACTGATAAAACTCGATAATCAACTTAACATCTTGCGCACCAAATCGGATACCGACCCACTTACAGGGCTCGGTTCACGTCATAAATATTCTCGTACCGCCGTGCCTTTCCTTAAGCGCCATTTAGCCAAAGGGCATTATGTGGGGTTGATAGTTTGCGATGTCGATAACTTTAAAGCATTTAACGATATATACGGCCATACAGAAGGTGACAACGCATTGTCTAGAGTCGGAAGTAAGATCAAGCAATTGGCCCGTGATAGCGATCTAGCATTCCGTTATGGTGGTGAGGAGTTTGTTATTTTTTGCGCTCGACCTGACTTGAGTCAACTTGCGAACTTCACAGAGCGTTTGAGGCACGAGATCGCAGGATTGGATTTGATTCATGAAGGTAACCAACCTTTTGGTATTGTTACTGCGTCTGTAGGTGGTGCCGTTGCCCAGCAGCAAGATTTGTATGATAGATTCAACACCCATCAAGAGCTACAGGAAGCGATGTTTAATCTAGCAGACAAAGCCTTGTATGAGTGTAAGCAGAGTGGTCGCAATAAAGTCATTTGGTCGAGTAGCTTTGAGTGCAAAGCAGTGAGCACCTGAATGTGCTCACTATGCTAGTCTTCTTTTACTAAACGATAAATTTTCCCACTATCAGTACTAAATAGAATTTCTCCATTTGGCAATGCTTCGAGGTCGCGAATACGTTCGCCTAGGTCTTCTAGGATTCTTTGCTCATCAACCACTTGGCTATCTTTTAAAGTCAAAACGTTGATATGAGTGAGTTTGAGTGCACCCGCAAGGAGTTTTCCAGATAGATCTGGGTGCTTATCGCCACGATACAGTATTAAAGAACTCGGTGCGATAGAGGGAATGTACACTTTTTTTGGAGAGGTGATCCCCTCTTTTTCTGTTGATTCTCCGACCGCGATGGGTCCCCAGTATTCTTTGCCGTGAGACGTCACAGGCCAACCGTAATTGGCTTTCTTGGTGATTAGGTTAACTTCATCACCACCTCTAGGGCCGTGCTCAATGGACCAAAGACTCTTACTTTCACCATCAAAGAAAAGTCCTTGAGGGTTTCTATGACCGTAGCTCCAAATCTCATCTAATTTTCCTTCGTCCGCGACAAACGGGTTGTCTTGAACGGCTTGACCATTCGTTTGCACCCGAAGAATACTTCCTGCGTGGGTAGTGAGATCTTGTCCGTTGTCGCGTTCACCTCGGTCTCCAACGCTAAAGTACAAATACTGCGAGTCAAAGGCGATTCGGCTGCCAAAATGACGCCCGCCATCGGAGCCTGAGCGAGTCACTAACATATCTTGCCACTTTGATAGGCGACCATTTTGATAAGCAGCTTTGGCTAGTGTCGTTTCTATCGCTTTACCAACGGATCTTGAATAGGTGATATAGATTTGAGTAGGGTCAAAAGGGGAGACAGCTATGTCAAGGAGCCCTCCCTGACCAGTTACATGTACGTCCGGAACTTTACCAATGTCTTGGTAGGTGTTGTTTTCAAGGTTTAGCACACCAACGGTGCCGTTTTTTTCACTTACGAGCACTTTACTGTCGCCGAGATAGCTAAGTCCCCAAGGCACATTGAGGCCTGCCACGAGGGGTTCCGCGTACCAATTGTTGGCGAAAACACTAGATGTCGAGAATATTCCTAAGCCAAGTAACGTTAAAAAATTTTTCATACAAGATCCATTTGAAATTAGCTTACCAAGCAATAGTAGCACTTGGGTTAATTCATTACTGTCATAAATGTTTTACCTAACTTTTTCTTGATATGATCAATAAATGCGCTATTATGACGATGTGTCAAAAATGACGAATCGTCATTAATGGTATTTATAACGTAATTGGTATTCGTGTTACAATAGTAAGGTTAGGGAGTAAACGACTGAGACGGATTAGATAATCATGTTTGGTTTTGGCTGTAGTAAGAGTGATAAAAAAGAAGGTTCCAGCTGCTCATTTGGTTTGACTAAAAAGCAGCAGGCGATTGCAGATAGAGAGGTAGAACTCACTCTATTAGCGAAATCGCTTGTTCAAGAGCAAGGGTGGAGTAACTTGACGATGGACAAGTTAACTTCAGCGAGTGCGTATTCTAAAGGCACGATTTACAATCATTTTTGCAGTAAAGAAGACGTGATTATGGCGCTGTGCATACATTCACTGAAAAGTGAGGCTGTTTTGTTTGCGCGCGCTGGTGAATTTGAAGGCAACACCCGTGAAAAGGTGATTGCGCTGCACGTTGGTTATCGTATTTACGCTCGTATGGAGCCAGTACTGTCAACGTGTGCGATAATGGCAAAGAGCCCTTGGGTCCTTGAGAAAGCCTCCCCAGAAAGGGTAAAAGAGCTAAATACTCTCGAAGAACAAGTGATTGAACATGCTGATCAACTTGTACTTAATGGAGTAGAGCAGGGAGACTTGAAGTTCTCTCCTGGTATTGGCTCTGATGCTATCGTATTTGCCAACTGGTCAATTGCTTTTGGTTCAAATGCATTGACACAGAATGCTTCAAATAGCCATTGTATCAATCGTTTGCAAGATCCCTATACCGTACTCAATAACGCCAACATGTTATTGGATGGCTTGGCTTGGAAGCCTTTATCGACAGAGTGGGATTATCGAAAAACTTGGCGCAGAGTAGAGCAAGAGTTGTTCGCCCAAGAGATAGATTATCTAGAGTCTGTAGGTCGATAGGCTAAAAGTATTTCATCATCAAAGCCCGTAAGGGCTTTAAAAATCACCATTTTTGACGAATCGTCACATAAAGTACTAATACTCAGAATCTAATTAACAGTTTCAGAGGTTGTTACTTAAGTACCAGCATTTGCTGGTTTTTAATTAACCGCTTTTGACGAAACGTCACAAATGGAGAGTGTGATGACTGCTCAACTAAATAATTCAAAACAGCCTTCTACTTGGCTGACCATGCCGACCCGCTTTAGCTGGTGGGTGTTACTTATAACGCTGGCGATAGTCACTGTTTCAACAATTGGAGGAAAAAATCTCTATTTTAGAGGTGATTACAATATCTTCTTCGATGGGCAAAACGCTCAATTAAGAGCGTTTGATGAGATTCAAACGACATTTGCAAAGTCAGATAATCTTGCCATCGTAATTGCACCTGCTGGCGGCAATGTGTTTGAACCTGACATTCTGACCTTGGTTCAACAGCTTACTCAAGATGCATGGCAAGTCCCTTATTCTAGCCGTGTCGACTCTATCGCAAACTATCAGCACACCGAAGCTTACGAAGATGATCTGATCGTCGAAGATCTGCTGCTGGAAGATTACCCTTTAACGCCAGAGCGGATTGAAAAGGTCAAGCGTATTGCACTCTCAGAGCCGGTGATTAAAGACTCCCTGATTTCACAAAAAGGCGATGTCACAGTAGTTAACGTAACTGTTCAAATGCCTGAAATTGACGAAACGGCGGAAGTGGTTGAAATCGTTGCTCACATTGATCAGTTGCTAGCCAAATATCAATCTCAATACCCACAGGTTGAGTTTCATAAAGCCGGTATCATCGCTATGAACCACGCGTTTATGACCTCAGCCCAAGAAGACAGTTCAACGCTAGTGCCCACTATGCTACTGGTCATTCTCGTATTTCTAACTCTGATGCTGCGTTCGTTCCTAAGTGTGGTGGCGACGTTAGTCATCATCATAGGTTCTGTTGCTGCGACTATGGGGATCTCTGGCTGGGCTGGAATGTTCCTAAGTACCGCGACTGTAAATATACCTACCTTAGTGATGACGCTAGCGGTTGCTGACTGCGTGCATGTAATCGCAACCATGAGGCAAAATCTTAAGAAAGGCTACAGTAAGTCTTACGCGATAGACCAAAGCGTTGCCATCAACTTTATGCCAATCGTGATTACCTCGGTCACTACGGCAATTGGCTTCTTGATGATGAACATGTCTGACTCACCGGTACTGCGAGATTTCGGCAACTTGGCTGCGCTTGGAGTCATGATTGCCTGTTTCCTATCTGTTTCTATGCTACCGGCAATGCTGAAACTGCTACCTATTAAAGTCAAAGCTGTCGATGAGAAGGCAGCAGCGTCGCAAGACTTTATGGATATGCTCGGTGACAAGGTCGTTCGTTACCGTAAGGCATTGCTGCCAATTTCGGCGTTAGTCATTGCTGTTTCTGCAAGTTTACTACCGCTGAACAAAGTGAACGATGAGTCCGTTAAATACTTCGATTCACGCAGTGATTTCCGCCAAGCGGCTGACTTTATGGAAGAGCGCATTAGCGGGATGACAAGCATCAGTATTGCGGTCAAAACAGGTGAATCACAAGGTATTGCAGATCCTACATTCCTAAAAACAATGGGTGACTTTACCCATTGGCTGCGTTTGCAACCAGAGACTGACCATGTTGCTACCTTGTCAGACGTTTATAAGCGCCTTAACAAGAACATGCATGCTGATGACGACAGCTACTATAAGCTGCCACTGGATAGAGAGTTAGCCGCGCAGTACCTGCTACTTTATGAGATGTCCTTGCCTTACGGCTTAGACCTCAACAACCAGATCAACGTTGACAAGTCGTCTATCAAGCTGGTTGTAACGGTTGATAACTTAGGCAGTGTTGAGCTAGTGGCGTTGGAAGAACGCATCTATAACTGGTTTGCCACCAATGGTCCTCAGTATCAAGTTGTTGCGTCTAGTCCGTCGCTTATGTTCGCCCATATTGGTGAAACGAATATGGCTAGTATGTTGTCGACACTACCCATCACCTTGATCCTGATCTCCGCGTTGATGGTGTTTGCTCTACGTTCAACTCGCTTGGGATTGATCAGTATTGTGCCAAACATGGCACCAGCCATTATCGGTTTTGGGTTATGGGCGCTTCTTTCAGGTGAAATTAACCTTGGATTATCGGTTGTCGTTACGCTGACTCTAGGTATCGTCGTCGATGATTCGGTTCACTTCTTATCTAAATATCAACGTGCACGTAAACAAGGGCAATCTGCCGAACAAGCGGTGCGATATGCCTTCCACACGGTCGGCCGAGCCTTATGGATCACCACTGTTGTGTTAGTCGCAGGTTTCTCAGTTCTAGCAATGTCGAGCTTTAGACTTAACTCTGATATGGGGCAGCTTAGCGCCATGGTGATCTTTATTGCTCTTGTGGTCGACTTTGTTTTTTTACCTGCTCTATTGATGCGTTTTGATACCGCTAGCTACGTTGAAGGAACAGAAAATAAGCCCAAACAAACCCGTTCCACCCCAATTACACAAACTCAAAGCTAAAAGGATTTCACTATGAATACTCAAACAAAATTAATGATCAAGGCGGTTACCCTTTCAGCCATGGTTGTGTTTTCTAACCAAGTCGTGGCTTCACCAGAGCGAGGGTTAGAAATTGCTACTGAACGTAAAGCTCGTGATGAAGGTTGGGGTGATTCGGTTGCGACAATGACGATGATTCTAAAGAACGCCCAGGGTGAAAGCAGTACTCGTGAAATGCGCTTAAAGTCGTTCGAAATCGACGGGGATGGCGATAAAGGTCTTACCATCTTCGACCAACCGCGAGATGTGAAGGGGACTGCTTTTCTTAACCATTCACACAGTATCGAAGCTGATGACCAATGGCTGTATTTACCTGCGTTGAAGCGTGTTAAACGTATCTCTTCGCGCAATAAGTCAGGGCCTTTTATGGGCAGCGAGTTTGCCTACGAGGACTTAAGCTCGTTTGAACTGGAGAAGTACACCTTCAACTATTTGGGCGATAAAGAGGTCAATGGCACACCAACTTATCTGCTTGAGCAGATCCCAACAGATAAGAACTCTGGTTATACCAAGCAACTTGTCTGGCTAGATAAGGAGCATTATCGCCCGCTGAAAGTTGAGTTCTATGATCGCAAAGGCGCACTGCTAAAAACCTTGCAGTTTGACGAATACAAACAGTACCTAAGCCAGTACTGGCGTGCCCATACCATGGCAATGGTGAACCACCAAACAGGCAAGAGCACCACGCTGACCACGAGCGATCTCGATTTCCAAACTGGATTGAGAGAAAAGGATTTCGAAAAGAATGTTCTTAAGCGCGTGAAGTAAGAGGCGATATGAAGGATCTATTTAGTACAGCTGGCAGACTTTCTACCAGCGCCATATTGACCTTGATTGCGTTACAATGTCACGCTTTTGAGTTCGCAGGACAAGCTAATGTAGAGCATAGGCAGTTTTTCTCAGACGGTGAGCAGGGGCAGGGAAAAGGTCAGAGTTCTCTGGTTCTACAGCCTGAATTTTACTGGCAGTTGGGAGAGAGCGCCGATTTTACCTTTACGCCTTTTTACCGTTTTGACAGCTTAGATGATGAAAGAACCCATGGCGATATCCGTGAAGCTCTCTATCTAAACTATTGGGATGACTATGAAATCAGAGTAGGTATTGGCAAGGTGTTTTGGGGAGTGACCGAATCTGCCCATTTAGTCGATGTTGTTAATCAAACTGACGCTATTGAAGCGGTTGATGGCGAAGATAAGCTCGGCCAACCTATGATTCACTTTACCTCGATCAAAGAGTGGGGAGCCATAGACGCCATGGTTTTGCCTTACTTCAGAGAGCGTACGTTTTCGGGCAAGGATGGCCGCTTACGTCCTACGTTGCCGGTATCTAAAGATGCCATCTATGAATCCTCACGGGAAGAAAAGCATGTCGATTTTGCGTTGAGATATTCGCAGATGTACGGTGATTGGGATGTTGGAGTGAGCTATTTCCAAGGCACCAATCGTGATCCCTATTTTCGTTTGGCTGGCGGTGAAGTGAAGCCATACTATGCACAGGCGAAACAGGTTGGCCTCGATGTACAAGGTATTGTAGGCGATTGGCTGTGGAAACTTGAAACTATCTACCGAGACAGTTTCGATCACCATAGAGGGCTCGTGTCTGGCTTTGAATACACCATTGTTGGCGTGTTTGATACGGTTTGGGATCTTGGTTTGATTGCTGAATATCTCTACGATAGCCGCGGCAATAATGCTCAAACCATAGGTCAGAACGACATCTTTGCAGGAACGCGTCTTGCGCTCAATGACGAAGATAGTACGGAGATTTTGTTGGGCATTACCCAAGATCTCGATAACAGCGATGTTTATAGCGCTAAGCTAGAAGCGTCTAGCCGTTTAACCAATCACTTGTCTTGGACAATAGATGCCTGGTTGTTTGAGAATCAAACGCCAGATGACTTGCTCTATTTTGCGCGTAAAGATGACTTTATCCAGATGTCTTTAGAATATTATTTCTGACATGAATGTAATCAAAGATGTTTCTGGATAATTTAAACTAGGGAGCAAATATGCTCCCTTTTTAGCGATACTCATTGTTCATAAAACCGACATACCGTTAGTGGCTTATTCTGACTTAGTATAAGTCTTTGATAACCAAGAAATAAAATAAAACATGCAGTTTTGGAGGCGTAAGTCTGCATGTTTTAATGGTGGTTATTAATGATACATTTGTTACCTGAATGTATTGAATTTTGGAAATAAATCTCATTATCGAGTGATGGGTCACATTTTTCGAAATTCTGGTAGTTGCTGAATGAGGTATCGCTCTTGGTTGGACAATTTAAATTAATCACAGAAACCTATGTCGTTATTGGCTTAGATGGTCGTATCAAAATTGTAGATTCGATGGATGAAATACTGTCGGGTGAAGTGATTATTGACACTCTGGAAAATGAAATCCAACCAGAACAAATCTATGTTTTAAATGAACTTGGGCATCCTCAGCCTGAACCGGATGCAGCAAAGCAAGTTGCTCAACTGCTTGAAGCACTTGAGAATGGTGTGGATCCTAGCGAGTTGGGAGATGAGTTTGCAACGGCTGCTGGTGGCGCAGGTGGTTCAAGCCTTACTGAGTCAGGAACTATTGAAAGAATAGGGGCTGAAGTTCTTGCTAGCACTTACTTTGAAACAGCTGGCTTTAGTTCAGAGCAAAGTACCACGTTGTTCAATCTTTTCCGCAATTCGCAAACCGATATTGCGCAGATTCGAGCGATAATTGCTGGGGATGACTCTGGGTCAGTCCAAGAGGATACTGTTCTTGAAACTAGTGGTCAGTTGTCCATCAGTGATTCCAACACAGGTGAAGCTTTTTTTCAGCCACAGACAAATGTACAAGACGGCAATTGGGGCAGCTTTTCGGTTGATGTGAATGGCAATTGGAGTTATCAACTCAACAATGATCATCCAGATGTTCAGGCCTTAAATACAGACAGCGAGCCAGTTACCCGTATTTTAACCGTCACATCAGTTGATGGAACAACTCACCAAGTTGAAATCACCATCACCGGCACCAATGACGCCGCGCAAATCAGCGGCGATGATAAAGGCGCAGTGACGGAAGGTGATGGCAATGTGGTCCTTGAAGATAAGGGCACACTGACGTCTGTCGATGTGGACGGCAACAACGCGAACGACACCTTTAAAACTGAGGTGACGCCAAACAACCACTCAAGTGAAGGGGCGCCATTGGGCGGCCTGACCATCACTGAAGGCGGTGAGTGGACGTACAATGTCGACAACAGCAAAGTGGAATACTTAGGGGAAGGTCAGACTCGCGTCGAAACCTTTACTGTGTACTCGCAAGATGGCACACCACACCAAGTTGAAATCACCATCACGGGCACCAATGACGCCGCGCAAATCAGTGGTGATGATAAAGGCGCAGTAACGGAAAGTGACGGCAATGTGATCCTTGAAGATAAGGGCACACTGACGTCTGTCGATGTGGATGGCAACAACGCCAACGACACCTTCAAAACTGAGGTGATACCCAACAACCACTCAAGTGAAGGGGCGCCACTGGGCAGCCTGACCATCACTGAAGGCGGCGAGTGGACGTACAACGTCGACAACAGCAAAGTGGAATACTTAGATGAAGGTCAGACTCGCATTGAAACCTTCACCGTGTACTCGCAAGATGGCACTCCACACCAAGTTGAAATCACCATCACAGGCACCAATGACGCCGCGCAAATCAGCGGTGACGATAAAGGCGCAGTGACGGAAGGTGACGGCAATGTGATCCTTGAAGATAAAGGCACACTGACGTCTGTCGATGTGGACGGCAACAACGCGAACGACACATTTAAAACTGAGGTGACGCCAAACAACCACTCAAGTGAAGGGGCGCCACTGGGCAGCCTGACCATCACTGAAGGCGGTGAGTGGACGTACAACGTCGACAACAGCAAAGTGGAATACTTAGGTGAAGGCCAGACTCGCATTGAAACCTTTACCGTGTACTCGCAAGACGGCACACCGCATCAAGTTGAAATCACCATCACAGGCACCAATGACGCCGCGCAAATCAGCGGCGATGATAAAGGGGCAGTGACGGAAGGCGATGGCAATGTGGTCCTTGAAGATAAGGGCACACTGACGTCTGTCGATGTGGACGGCAACAACGCCAACGACACTTTTAAAGCCGAGGTGACGCCAAATAACCACTCAAGTGAAGGGGCGCCACTGGGCAGCCTGACCATCACTGAAGGCGGTGAGTGGACGTACAATGTCGACAACAGCAAAGTGGAATACTTAGGGGAAGGTCAGACACGCATTGAAACCTTCACTGTGTACTCGCAAGATGGCACACCACATCAAGTCGAAATCACCATTACGGGCACCAATGATGCGGCGCAAATCAGCGGTGATGATAAAGGTACAGTAACGGAAGGTGACGGCAATGTGATCCTTGAAGATAAGGGCACACTGACGTCTGTCGATGTGGACGGCAACAACGAGAACGACACCTTTAAAACTGAGGTGACGCCAAACAACCACTCAAGTGAAGGGGCGCCACTGGGCAGCCTGACCATCACCGAAGGCGGTGAGTGGACGTACAACGTCGACAACAGCAAAGTGGAATACTTAGGTGAAGGTCAGACTCGCATTGAAACCTTCACCGTGTACTCACAAGACGGCACACCGCATCAAGTTGAAATCACCATCACGGGCACCAATGACGCTGCGCAAATCAGCGGTGATGATAAAGGCGCAGTGACGGAAGGTGACGGTAATGTGATCCTCGAAGATAAAGGCACACTGACGTCTGTCGATGTAGACGGCAACAACGCGAACGACACCTTTAAAACTGAGGTGACGCCAAACAACCACCCAAGTGAAGGGGCGCCACTGGGCGGCCTGACCATCACTGAAGGCGGAGAGTGGACGTACAACGTTGACAACAGCAAAGTGGAATACCTAGGGGAAGGTCAGACTCGCGTTGAAACCTTTACCGTGTACTCGCAAGACGGCACACCGCATCAAGTCGAAATCACCATCACAGGCACC
>WJXF01000011.1_pt1 | contig 158347 bp, 208 predicted proteins | sample 9263211 | NCBI WGS metagenome assembly WJXF01 (sample SAMN12697362, study PRJNA563984) | aquatic metagenome | isolation source: water sample from a prawn hatchery tank treated with erythromycin, plated on... | place: Australia | collected 2018-10-17
TGCTCATCATCATCACCAGACTCAGATTCACTTTGCTCATCATCATCACCAGACTCAGATTCACTTTGCTCATCATCATCACCAGACTCAGATTCACTTTGCTCATCATCACCAGACTCAGAATCGCTTTGCTCGTCTTGTTCGTCGTCCATTAAGATAGCCAGTAGCTCGTCTGTAATTGCAATGCTGTCTTTTGTTGACTCTGCATGCAAAGTTTTATCCAAGCTGCTCACTAATGGAACAATGAGGTTAGGCTTGTTGGCCATCATCCAAGAGTATGATTGCGCATATATATCACTCGCTGCTGAGTACTTGCAGATTTGGCTGTTTACGTAATACCAAAGAAACGTGTTTTCAGTTATTGGTGCGCCCGCTGGGCGTTTAGATACCAATAAGTCTGTAAGTTCCTCAAAGTAAACACGCGTACCTGGCCATGACTCAACAAAAGCAATCTCTATCCGCGCATCTTCAACTATATTGAGCAAGTCGTGCGCAATTCCTTGCACGCGAGCATTCTTGCTTTCAATATACGAGTCCCACGACTTGAAATCTGTCATGTCTAAGTGTGCGCTTTCATGCGCAACGTAACCCCAGGTTGGTCCCTCGTTTTCAGAGTCCGGGTAAGGGATTTGAATTTTCTTACCGTCCGTAGAAGCTGTGGGAAATCGCCCCACCTCTACCTCTACTCCAAAGTTTTGAGAGTATATTCCAGCCATAACAGGAATGGAGTTAATCAATTTCATTTCTAAATGTCCTTTCGGTTAGTTGTTCGCTTAAACCTAACGGCCCTCAGCATGCGAACTTAGCTGAAGTAAAGTGCTAGCACTTATAGGTAATGATTCTCTAGAAAACCACTACCTATAAGCGTAAGTAGTGGAGGGTTACCCCCCCACTCTGTTAATGCTAGAAAAAAGTATAAACCTCTTTTCTTGCTTCGGTTTCATCTTGATTCATAGCTTGGTGTTCTGTCGTGTCTGGTGCTAATAAATCAGCACTTTCATTATCAACAGTGTCATCTTCCAATACCGTAGCTTCAATGGTTAGAAGTTCCGGTTTGGACAGTAAGCCTAACAAAGCAACTAGGTCTTGAGCGTTCTCAGCACTAGTTCCTGTAGATGGTAAAGAGTTTAGCCATCGGTCGATCAATTTGATAGCTGGTATGATACGTTTATCAAGACGTCTCATTGCATTTAGACGCGCTCTCATATCCTTCATCTTATCAACTGAACGGTTAATGATGCGAACTTTTCCATCGTTATGCTTTGCTGTGTCCAACAATTGATTGGCATAATCATCAGCTTCGCTTGCGATCTGAGAAATAAAGCCATTACCTAGCTCTTCACTTAGGTTTACTTGAGGTTCAATCACATATTTCACTTGCTCCATGATGTAGCCAATGGAGAAAGCTTGTTCTCGAATAATATCCCCAAAACCATCTGGCAAATGAGCGTTAGAATCACAAGCTTGAGCATGTTCTTCTTTTAAAGCGTCGTAATTGATCAGAATCGCGGTTAGTGCCGTATTCATTCTGAATTGTTCAGCTTCGAGTAGCTTTATTAGCTCATCCTTATTTTCGTCAGAAACGAGATAAAGATTACCGCCATAAGGTAAGGTGTATCGACCTAAGTGGGTCTTTGTGGCTTGGTAAGGGTTTCTTAGTGATCTTTCAATCCTTGCCGGTAGCATCGACTTTTCCGGTTTGGAAACTATCGACGTGTCCCATTGCTTGGCTTGAAGTTCCGTAAACTGGACTTTCTTCTTAAACGTGCATCGAGATACGATGACTTTAATGAGTGAAAATCCTTTAGGGATCGCATTGGCTTGCTGGTAGTCAGCAGCTGTTGGTGTAGTCATTGTTTAAATCCTTTCGGTTAATATGTTCGCTTTGTATCAAAGGCCTACAGCGAGCGAACTTAGCTGTAGTAAAGTGCAAGCACTTATAGGTAAATACCGCACTAGCTCTATTTACCTATAAGGACTGTGTCAATTACCCCCGAAGGGGTAATTGTAAGTTACTAAGAGAAGTCTAATTTGAAACTAGACTTAGTAACTTTGTCTGTGAAGGTTTGAGCAAACAATTTCTTGAAATCTGGATGCTGACCTTTGATAAAGGCAGTGTGCAGTCCGTCATGCATAGCATTGTAGATGCCTTCACTTGTTTCTTCTTCCCAAAGTAAGTAAGAGTATGACTTTCTTAACCACTCTTTGTTTGTTCGGGTAGAGATTGGGGCTGGTAGGCCTTGCTTTGCTGTTGATTTGAGTCCAATGTGCGCCTTGTAAGATTCTCGAACGTTCTCAGCATAGGTTAGCATTTTATCTATCATCAGCTTGCTTAGTTCCACATCGGCTTCAATGTCATCTTCATCTTGGAACTGTCCCTTAGCTAATTCTCTCGCTAACGCGATAAGCACAGCCCTCTCTTCCTCTTCTTTAAGGTAATCTACTTCAACGAAAAAGAAGCGATCACCAACAGAGGAGCAGGAAGCTTCGACATTAAGATAACTGCCTGAAGAGTCCCCTTGACCGTTGGTATTAGCTGTAACAAACAAACGAAAGTTCTTATCAGCAGTGTGTGTAATCCCCGTCTGTGGAACAGTGTATCGACGTTCCTCTATGATTGAGTTAAGCATCTTTTGCTCAGCAGGATCTAGTAGGTCAAATTCATTAATGACCAACCATGCTCCCTCACACATAGCTTTGATAACAACTCCTGGTAGCGGTTCCATTCCACCTTCTTTGTTTGGCATCATCATGACCGTCATATCAAACACCTCTGTGCGAGGGCCAACATAATAGTCATAAAGAGGTGCTCCAAACCTTGCCGCTAGTTGGGCTATTAAAGAAGTTTTTCCTGTGCCGTGAGGGCCAAACACCCATGGCACCTGACCTCTTCCTGACGTTATGTAAGGAAGAAGGGCTTTTAGGATTTCTGGACGAAACACGTAGTTTTCGTCAGTTTCAGGAATGAGTGGATGTTTAAATCCAGCTAAGCTAGGGTCATTCACCGCTAACTTACGTTTGAGCATTCGTTTTGGAAGATGTTTCGACGGATCTTTAAAAAACAGGCCGAAATCTGCCTCGACGATATTTCGTGCAACTTTATTCATTTCTATATTTCCTTTCGGTTAATAATGATCGCTTACCATAACGGCCTACAACATGCGATCTGAAACGTTGTAGTATTGCGCAAGCGCAAATAACAAAATCGCCTCAATTAATTATTAGACGGACTTTAGTATTAGCGCTGGTGGCTTAGGTGTGCGTAGTGGATACGCTTTGGATAGGATGCTTTGACAAGCTAACAAATAGGTGAACTATTTATTAAATTCAACTTTAAAAGGTATAAGGCTCTAAGTCAATTGAAATAGAGCTCGGATGGCATTGTCGAGTGACGAACCGTGAGCTTTTAGATAACTCCTGAACTGAGCGTAACAATGTTTCTTTAGTACGGTTCCGCGAGTCATGCCGGTTTTTTGATTAATTGCAGAAGATACGTGCCGCTCGCCTTGGCTAAATATGGTGTCGACAACGAGCTCCATTAGCTCCCTTTCGTTACTAGGGATCACTTCGTCTACCAGTGCTTGCTTGAGGATTGAGCACGCTTTATCGTTAATTGATTTCATTTCAAAGTCATAAACCAATGACTCTTGCTCATTAAGTCCAGAATGAGTGTTATCGATGATTTCTACAGGCTCTATCGAGTCACCCTCAAAACAGTTTTCAAACACTTCACAGCGTTTCTTTTCGATGTCTTTCTTCATTCCATTTAATAGCTTGTATCTAACTCGCCAGTACATGTAGCTGAAGAAGTCGCCTCTGGTAGCATCAAAGTCATCAATAGATGCGTTCAAGGTTATTACACATTCTTGGAGCTGATCATAATACTCGGCGTCATTAGGTGAGTAGTTGTATCGTTTCAACAAAGACACAGCAACATGCGCCTTCGTGCGAATGATTTTTTCTCTCGATACAACACAACCGTTTTGCGCTTGAATGGCAAGCTGGTCCAACCCATCATTGGAATACTCACTGTTTGCTAAGTAGTCTCTAAGTTCTTCAGCCATGAAAAATGTTAACCTTGTTCATAATTGGGGTCAGTATAAATTTGAATCAGAAAGCCAAAACAACCATTTGATAATTCGGGATTGATGGTCACAAAAAAAATTGTTCGAGCAAGAAAAAACCGCGAAATGAATTCGCGGCTTTGTTTTAAAAGAAGAGGTGAGATGCTCTCTGTCGTAGTTTCTGAACTTTCTTAGAAACTAATGACGTTCGATAATCCTCCACTGTCTCCTCTTTGGGTAATGTTACCCTATGGTGGATACTGCCCTCTTTCGAGTATTTCTCAAGGTCACTATCACTGATGGTGATACCTTTGTCCTTTAGGAAGGCTTGGTAGTTAAATGATCCCTTACGAAGAACTTTTGTGACCAATAACTGTGAGATTTTGAGTGACTTAAATGGCTGAACTTTCTTAAACAAGCTAGAAGAGATTTTCTCTTTCTCTTGCTTTATTTTGTCTAGTTCTGCTTTAAGTTCCTTCTCTTGACGTTGAAGATCAAAAAGTCGCACACTGTACTCTTTCCACTCTTCCGTCTCCAACTCTGTCGGGATGTAAACATCGCGTTCAGGGTCGAGCTCTGGTTCAATGCCGCCTTTGATGTGTTTTTCAAAAAACTCATCTACCGCTTGAAAGATTTCTTCGCGGCGTTCCTGGCAAGCTTCGACTTTGAAGTACATCATTTGCTTGGTGTTGACTTCGTAGAAAACCAAATATCCATACTCAGCCCCTGTCATCGCTATTTGATAGCTCAGCTGGGGTTCATACAGTTTAAAGGCCTCAGAGTCACGCTTAGATGACTCGAGTTCTTTGTACTGACTCGGGCATGGGCATTTAATTTCTACTGGTATGCCAGATGTTGTACGAACACCGTCAAAAGAGACTTTTCTCCAAGGATAAAGTCTCGATTCCGCGCAGAACACTTCTAGGTCAAAACCCATATGAGCAGAAAAGGCTCGACGAACGATTGGTTCGTAGTAGTTGCCACGTCTAACATGTGGGTTTCTACTTAAGTCGTCAGGAGCTTTTAAGCCTTTTTTCTCAAGCCAAAGTTGATGTCGAGTTTTGTATGGAGATAGCCCCATAATAACCGCGACTTCTGATGCACCAATACCTTGCATTCTCCAGTCTAGCCATTCAGACGTTCCCTGAACTAACCAGTTAATAACCAGATCTTGATTAGGTACCATCAAAGCAGGATTTAGCATGTTGCCCATAGCTTACCTCCTGCAACCAACTCTTGAACGTGATCTATTGCTTGATGCCAGTTAGTAACTTCATTGTCTGTACAAACATACCCAATATGGGTTTGCTGAATAGGCTTCTGAAGAAACTTACTGATTTCAAAATACAACATTGAACGTTCACTTCGGTTTTTCCAAAGCTTATCTAACCGGCTGTGTAAGTTAGATCGCTCGCTCCCCATCTTTGCTAATACTGGAATACCTAACGGTACTCCACCAGCGTCAGACTGAGCCCTTGCTGAACATAAACTACATATGTAGTGGCTACCACTAGCGCTGCGAGAGCATTGGCAACCGCAATTCCCACAAGTGATCGTCAAACCCTTAATAGGAGCTGACTCTCGACCGTTGATGTGATCCATAAGCAGGTTTGCTGTATAGCGAAGTAGAAACTTTTCATGCTCTTGCATCGCAAACTCACGAATCGCTGACTCAGCGGTTAACACAAGGTTGCAATCAAGAGTTTCAAGTTTTTTTGAGCTCGATAGGTTAAACAGAACTTCTGCGTAATCTCGAAGCCTATTATCAGACTCAAGCGGGAGTTCGGAGTGTTCTAGCTGTCGTTTGATCGCACGACGCCAAAGCGTTTTATTGCTTGCTTTCATTTCTTTAATCCTTTCGGTTAATGTGTTCACTAAAATGCCATAAGGCCTAACGCTTGCGAACTTAGCGTTAAAATTGCGACAAGCGCAATTATTATTCTGAAGTAGTCAGTTCACCACTATAATATGGCAATCGCCATCTAAAGCAATAACGAATTAATTAGTTAGAGGTTGGCTCTAATAAATGTGTTATTAACTTGTCCACAATACATAACGGCAGTGCCTTTACTTGGGATATGCCGTTACTTGGTAATAAAAAGAATAGCCTCTAGCGTGTAACCATGCAGCGCATATATATGCCCCGCCGTTACTATAAATTTGCTGAGCAACCCCTCTGGTATGTGAAGCTTCATGGTTAGTTTGGTCTTCATACGTTCCTACAACGTAGATATTGTGGGTGGAGACGCTCGTGCCTGCCGGGGGTCTTACGGTAGTACATTTACCGCCAGAGTGTCCATTTGCCACAACAATCGACGAACCGCCGGATTGAGGTGGTGTTGCGGAGTTCACATTAAACTGGTTAAACGCTGACGTAGTATGGTCGTTGTTGTTTGATTTTGCTGAAGCCATAGCTTCTGAGCCACTTACTGCCAAGCATTGCGAGCTTAAAAGTAGTGACGTCAAAAAGATTGATAGTCTTTTCATTATAGACACCATGATTTTAGGTAAAATGATTCGTTGAATGCAAAAAGATTGCTTTAGAAGGGTGCGGTAAGCGTTGAGTGATGATAGCAATTGAGCAACCACTTAAATAGTACAAATTTTCTACAATGGCTATCAATCAACTAAAGGTGGCGTATGGTTAGCGTAACATTGGGGCTTAATATCGCGGTTTATCAGAAACAGTTCGTTCGCACGCCACTATTAAAAACATTCGGTAACATGCATGCGAACGTAATCCTAGAGTTACAACAAATACAACTGTTGTTCTAGTATGGCCAACAAACTGCCGTTGCCGATTTAGGGCCTGCATTACCGTACTGGCTTACATTCAAGTACCAGTGGCTGCCGCTTTTAAAGACATAACTATTAATATGGTGATGTGTGTGGCTCTGAGTACTGGACAGTGCACAATTATGAGTTGATATTGGCGCTAGCGATCTTGTTTTATTTTCAGCGTCATTCGCTGTTAAGGTGTACTCGGTAGCGGCTCCCGACCCTCCTGATTGAGGCGGGGTAGCAGAATTTACATCAAACTGATTGAATGTTGATGTTGTGTTCTCTTGAGATACTGACTTTGCTAAAGCGAAAGCGTCATCACCACTTACCGCTAAGCACTGGACGCTTAAAAGTAGTGACGTCAAAAAGATTAATAGCCGTTTCATTGTAGACACCATTTAAGATAAATAAAGCGATTTAATAGAAGTATAATTCTAGCTTTAGGACAACAAGCATCTTTGGATGATAACAATTCATCAACAGCATAAATAGTGCAAATATTCTACAAAAACCATTAAAAAAGCAGCCTCTAATTGATTGATTAGAGGCTGCTTGATTGATGGCTATTTCTTACGTCGTCTAATTAGTGCAAGACTCGATAAGGCCAGCATCGTGAGTAAACCCGTCGAACCGCCGCCACCGCCGTCACCACCCGATGGGGTCGGAGTTGGTGTTGGTGTTGGTGTTGGAGCCGGAGCTGGTTTATTTATGTTAACAACTTCGTTAGCAGATAGGTGTAGCGTACCTTGGCTGCCACTTGAGTTAACTACATACGTGCATTCTTGAAATTCACTAATTGCCCCGTTGTCACAAGTACTTAGGGCAAAATCGATAGATACATCACCAGTAACGTAAGCAGAATCAACTACGCCACCACGATGTAAACTTTGAACTTCAATTGTACGTTGACCATTGACCGTTAGGTTTGTCGGGTACGACCACCCGTTAACCGTATCTAGGATAAAGTCTTCAGCATAACTAATGTGAGTACCTTCCATACCTAGAGGGTCTTGCGAGGAGTCTCGGCCATGAATTGCACGGATACGTCCGCTAGTATCTTCATATGCCATACCACTATCCCCTCCTACAGATTCACCTTGGCCAATGTATGCAAGCCAAATGAACCATGCGTATGGGAATGCTGGGTTGTCCGTTGTAACTGTTTGCGTTGCCAAATTCAAATTCAGGCCAGTCCCACCGAAACCATGGGCATTAACCGTATCACCAAGTGAAAGGTCTGTCAGATTAATGTAGCCAGTTTTGTCGGTATCAACTGGAGTATTAAGTTTCCAGAGGCCGATATCAACCAAATCAGCACCATAGCGGCTATGCTCGTATTGCGCTGCTGCTATCTGACTAGAGCCGTCGTGAAAGTAAATTCGTTGTGTTGGCCCATTGTTCGCCGAACAGTGAGCCGCCGTCAGAATCCAAGTGCCACCGAGTAAAGTTCCCGTACAGTTCATCTGTACACGGTGTTGCTGTTGGCTCCAAGATACTGAAGAGCCGCCTTGAATTGCATTTGCGCTGAACGCTAACATGCACAAGCTTGTTGCTAGAAGAGTTTTTTTCATGAGTCCATCCATTTTTAGAGTCTTTTCAGTTAAAGTGGGAGTATTCCCGATTTTTGAGCTATTGCTCAGTTTTAACCTATTAAACACAATTCGATAATATAAACATTTGAGCAAAGTCAATTGTTTATCATTGAAAAAATAATCTGGTTATTTTTAAGAGATCTTGCACAAAAACGTTACTTTAAGATATCCGTCGTGCATGGTTACCCATTGGTCGTCTGATTTTCTTTTTGCGTAATAATCCAAATATACATACCAGGTATTATTTATTAGGGAATACCTTGGTAAGAACGCGCTGACTTCTGCGTATTTATTGCTGTAGTTAGTAGCCTGAATGCTTTTTACCATCACGTCCAAATCTGGAGTGTGTCCTTCAGGGCAAGAGTGAAGGGGAAAGGTATCCCCATGTTGGGCGACCGCAATCTGGCTCAACCCAGAAGCAACAGAATACTGGCTACCGTCTTGGTTTTTCAAGAACAAGCCTCGAACATTTGTAAGCCAGGTCACACCTCCAGTATCCCAAGAGTCTCCAGTCAAGGTTGTAGAGCCGTCCCTCTTAACCAAATTCTCTAAATGAACTGCGTTTGCAGGTCTTGTAATGGTGTAGGTGACTTTTTCATTCGCATCCATCGTAAAAGATGGAATGGTTTGAAGCTCGGAAAACAGAGCATTGAACTTGTCGTTATTGGTAACACCCGCCAAAGAGAAGCTTAATTCGATTTCGGGGTAGTTTTGCGCCCCAGTTATACGGTTAAGTTCTATCGGCTCGCCAGTGCTGTTATTCGCAACCGTGCCGATAGGTAGATATTTGTAGTCGAAGCAGCGGTTTGCTGACACATCTGCTGGTGCGCATGACTCGATGTAATCACCGCTAGATTCTAGTTCAATCATTGAGGAAGGATACGTTGCAAGGTCGGTTGGCAGTACACCTGCAACGATCTGATCCATGTAGTACCTCTGTAGCTGGTCTATTACATAGACTACTCGTGAACGAACTACCTCAGCTTCGGCTTTTATTCTAAGTTTCTTAGTAATCGATGCTGTTATTAAGAACAATACGGTTAACACCGTCATGACCAGAAGGAGCTCGTAGCTAGTAAAGCCTTTCTTTTTCTTCATCATTCGCACCAACTGCTATCAAGATAGAGCCAATTAGACTCATCTATGTCTAAATTAATTCTTTGTTTGTACACAGCCCTATCTACCCCTTCGAACCCAAAAAAATGGTGCTGATTGGAATAGACTGTGGCTTCAATTTCAGGATTTAGTAGTATGCTTACGACCGCCCGATTCACTCTGCCGCTACTAGCTCTCTCGTAAGAATACAATGTCTGTTGGGGTACAAACCATGCGTCAGTGGAATCGATTAGATCATGACTATTTACCATTTCAGCGAAGGTTAGCTGAGGTGGTGCAGCGTTGTAGCAGCTTGTTTGATTCGCAAACTCGTGAAAGTAGTCATCGCTCCTGACAAATGACTCTTCAATAAAACTCGATAATTCTGCGCGCTTAACGTAGTTTGTTGCTACTTCATGGAAATAACTCCAACCAATAGCTGATAGGCTTGCTATTGCCGCTAAGGTGATGGATAGCTCTATAGAGAGCCATCCTCTTTGCTGCTTTGTCTTCACAATTAGATCGTTAGTGTCACGGAATCTGATGTGGTAGTAACTGAACTACAACCATTAGCTTTTAGACAGTTTTCTCCAGAAGAACTTGCCAGCATATCCGCTAATTCATCCAACCTGTCAGTCGGTAGGTTATTGATCTGGAGATCCAGTTTGCTCTTGTTGGTATTTACACTGAGTATGAAATCACCACCAAATGGGTTTGCATTTTTACCATCGTTGCTAGCTCCACACACGGCCTCATCTAAAACGTTTCTTGTGCTCGTGCACTGTGAAGCAATCGTTACACCCTCAAACGTAGGTGACAACCCCTTAGTCTGAACAGAGGTCTCGATGATGTGTGTGACTTGTTTGTTCAATTGGTACTTTTTCAGTGCGTACATTACTTTAGGACCTACAGACATCGCGACCAATGCGAAAGCTGCAACAACAAGCAATACGATACCCAGCTCTATTGATGTAAAGCCACGCTGCTTCTTATTTGTTAACATGTTTCTAGTTTTCATTTTTATGAATCCTTTGTTGTTAATGCTGTTTATAGCCCTGAAATGGCCACAAGCATAATTGAAATTAAAAACAAACCCGACAGAGCTAGCATCAGAACCATTGAGGCCATTACACCTACATTTTGGGTTCGGTTCAGAAATTTTTGAATCTTAACCGAATGGCCAGTGGCCGACTTTTCCATCAATGGGACAGGATCGTGTTTTGATTCTGCCATCATTCTCATTCGGTTAAATAGTGATGACTCAAGGAGATGAACGTCAAGCAGGTAAGCAAAGTTATCGTCTTTTGACTGAATTAATTGGTTTCGAATCAGCGTGATTTTCCACTTCAGGTACTTATTGGATTTCTTCTCTGCAAAATCTAGCGACTCGTCAATACTTCTCCCTGCTTTGAGGGAACTACTCATCATAAAAAGCAACTGTGCGCTCAGAGCCCATCGGTATTGACGAAAGCCAAAGACGTTATCTATCTTTTGGCGCAGGCCACCTGTCCAGTTATTCAATATAGGCTTAGCTGCAATTGCTATTACCAAAAGAGTGGCAAGACCATGTATGAAATGAGCATCAAGCAAATTCCAGAACTCATACATGAAGCTAGTAACCAGAGGCCATTTGTATTGAGGGACTAAACCTAGTACTAAAGGCCAAGCATAAGAACCCATTAGTAGGATTACTCCCAAAGAGCAGATCATTCCCATTGCTGGTAGCGTTACTGACAGCAACACATCAACCAACCCAGCTGACGTGATTTTCAATATTTCAATGGCTTGTTCTATGCCATTAGTAAGCCGAGAGTTCACCTCTCCGTTCGTGATGGCTTGCGCAGCAAGGTCTCCGTAGTAGTGATGCATAACATCCCCAATTGGCTGACCTTTTGATAGCTGAATAGCGATTGCTTGCCCTACTCGCTTTTCATTCTTGTTGCCAAACTTTACTAAGTGCTCCGAAATGTCATGAAGGGTACTGCCTTCATCTAGCATCTCTTTGATGTCACTTAGCGTTTGAATTTGCTTACTACCGCTATAAAAAGTAGGTTGCTCAATTTGTGGCTCTGCCACTGGCTTAGGTTGTGGAGCTCGCTTTTTTTGAGATCTACCAAATACTTGTTTTAGCATTCGTCAACCTCTTTTAAATCTACCTTGCTGTCTAACAACGAGGTGTATATATCTTCTGAAGTTAAATCGAACAGTGTGTCAACTTGCCCTGCAACAGCATCGACATCCATTAATCCACGTTCAATTTTAATGCGACCGTGTTCAGCGATAGACTTCCACCCTATCTCACCTAAGTGAGTAAGCCATCCTTCAAGATCGTTACTTTGAATAAAATGCCTAGCTTTACTGTCAATAACGACGATCTCAAAGAGTGCAGAACGTCCCTTTTCTCCTTTACCTCTACAGTGTTCACACGAATTGTTTCCCTTAACCGGGAATCGAACTTTCGAGGTATCGATACCCAAGCGAGCGATTTTATCTAGCTTGTTGGACCAGTCTTCTGTTCCTTCCTCCGTTTGAGTTACCGCTTCAGCATGGCTGATAGTACACCCTTCGTTAGGACAAAGGGTTTTTGCAAGTCGGGTATGACATAGCGCTTTTAACGCCCCAGGTGCGCTAGCTTGATACTTCGATATACCAAGCTGTTCAGTCAGCGTTGAAACTGATGATATTGAGCCGTTGGTGTGAAGAGTGCCTACACATAACTGCCCCGTTTCGCATAAACGGAAGTAGTTTTTGGCTGTTTCTTCTTCTCGAACTTCCCCATAAAATACGACATCCGTATCTTGTCGGAGCATCTGAACACCTCGGGCACGAAACGAGCGAGGTTTATTTCCTTTCTCGTCTTGAAACAGTTCATCAATCGCTGTTTGAGACTCGTTTACACGCTGCATTGGCCATTCAGGCGGATCTTCTAACGTGTGGATGACTCTCGTGGTTGGAACGAGTTGCAAAATAGCGTTAATCAGTGTTGTTTTACCTGAACCCGTAGGCCCAGTAACAAAAACCCCGCCTTGCCCAACGACGATACGTTCAATCAAGTTGATGTGGCCTTGCTCAAGCCCTAACTCCGGAAGAGATTGCACTACCCCGTTGGCTGCTGATAATTTACGAATGACGATCTTGCTAGTGTAAGTAGTTGGTACTTGTGAGAAACGCCAAGCGGTTTCTTGCACCTTTTTGATCGTGACCTTGTTGCCCTTTTCATCTAGCTCAGTCACATCCTGTGGCAGCGGAAGCTTGTATTGCGCATCGGCTTTGTCTGCGTTCACCGAATACTGCGTTAATTTACCTAGGTTTCGAGCGGCATATGTAGCCAGTTCTACACCATAGTTGTATGACTGTTCACGAACGAACGTTAGGTCACCATCTATACGAAAGAGAATGACTGTTTTATTTTCTCGAATAGAAATGTGGATATCTGACGCACCTACCTCTAATGCTTCTAAGTGTAGGTTTCGGACGTAAGATGCCGCATTAGATTGCACGGTCTCTGCCTTTGTCTCATCAAATGACATTAGAAGACCTTGCAAATGAGTGTTAATTTTCTCTTGGCTCGTTGGGACGATTTTAGGCGTAACGCCTATAAAGCGACCATCGAAAGCCTCTGCAGACTTTTTCAAACGTTCAAGTATTGGTGTTAGTGAAGCGTCAAAAACATTAATAGACGTGTGAATTCGTCCGATATTATCAATCGCTACGGCACCATGCTCTCTGACCATTGATACCAATAGGTTGTCTTGAGCATAAAGTGGCTGTTCACTAATTTCATACGCCATAGCTTAAGAGCCCTCTGTGGATTCTTGTGGTACCGGTTGAGGAACGATCAATTGTTGTGTCAGGTTTCTCGATATTCCTGTTGGCCTATGACTCAATAAGATAGAGTCCTCACCAATTCTTAATACCTTAAATGGACCGAAACGGCTTTCTTCATGAATCGGATACTGAACCCCTAAATATGACACTGTCACATCTTTAGACTGGGTAGTGGCAATAAATGATGTAATTTTGATGTTTGCAAAATCCGCATTGGCGCTATCGTCGTTAACCGTATCTTTGTATTGGGGCTGTTGAATGACTACAGGAACTTGGGGCTGCCCTGGAGGCACGATGTTATCAATGTTGTTCTTAACGGTAGGCGTTGGGCTGGTTACAACATTTTTAGGAATGACATTATTGTTGCTAAAAGGCATTGTTCGATTAGCATGCTCTAGCTTGGCCATGTACGCTTTAAGTTGGCTGTCATACATTTCTTTCTCTATTTTGGCCTTAGCGGTTGCCTCAAACTTACCCAGATATTCCTGAACTTCCGGGGCAATTGGCGGTGTAGCTAAAAATTTAGGTTGGCTTAGTTGCAGCGTGTGCGTGGTCGTTTCTACTAATTTGCCATTGGCTATAGATGACTCCACCTTTGTGTCGACAATTGTGGTTCCGCTTGGCTGCTTAACCTGCTGTGCGGTTGGTTGGGCCGCGCTTGGTGCCTTTGGTTGAGGTGCGGGTGTACGCTTTTGATTACCCTCAAAAAACTCGGTGTAAATGTAGTAGGACAACGCAAGCAAAAATACAAATGAGGCGATGCCTAGTTTTTTCTTATCAGTCATTTCCATTTCCAGTTGTTCCTACAATTTTGTATTTAATGGTTAATCCAACATAAGGTAGCTCCTCTTTTTGAGTTACCTTAAGAGATGTAATAAAGATAGGTTTGTCTTTTGTTAAGTTGCCGAGCAATGAAAGGAATGAAATGTTGCTATGCGAAAAAGTAAACAGTAACTCGGCGCTAGAAAACTGACCGGAGTCCTTAATATCAAAGGTGGTGACTGTGCTACCTAGCGTTGTTCCTGTATCCAGCATTAAGTCGTATGAATATCTAAATGCTTGCCAGTTTTCTTTCCAGTAAGTACTAAGATCATTGTTAGGCTTAAGTGCCACTGTAAAAACAGGTGCGTAGTGGTTGCGTGAATAATATTGTTCTAAACCTGCGTTCACAGCAAACGCATCAACATCGCTAACCTTTCCTCCTTCAAACTTAATTAGCGAAGTCAGTACGCCCTTTTCTAGGGTTATGTCCTTCAGTTGCCACCCGCTTGGTAGCATTTGCAACTTAAACCATAGGCTTATTACTGTATTTACCAATTCTTGCGTCTCGATATGACCGCTAACCTGAGAACGATACTCGGCATAAGGATCGACTGATACGTATTTGGTCTCCTGAACTTTTTCATGCCTTATTTCTTGCGTGGTATTCCAAAGCCATACCGAAACACCAATCGCAATTACGAACAACGCCGCTAACTTCCAAATTAGGTTCTTATGAGCAAGCAGTTTCGTTAGGTTCGATTGCAGGAGGTACTTTTCCAGTAACTCTTCGTCCGTATCGTCAAAATCGATTAAGGTAAAAGCTACGTTGTTTTCAATTAGCAACGTTTCATCAGATGAACCTTTGAGTACAAATGTTGGTATGTCTTTCAGCGACTCTATAATTTCACTGCCAACTTCACCGTGACGGTTTGGTATACCGTCGATGAAATAAACATAGTGAGACTTAGTGTGACCATCAGTTTGAGCTACATCGAAAACCACAATAAAAGGGTTACTCTGTAGTGTGTCGTCTTGCTGGATAACTATGTCGTAGCAGCACTCTACAATGGCGAACTCTTGAGTGTCCGCACTGTAATTAATGACATGACCATTTCGCTCGACGTTCAATTCGAAGCTGTGTTTTTTCTGACCAAGGACTCCTTTAGAGTCCTCTTTCAGAGCTGTGCGAAACTCGATTTCTTTAAACGCCATAGCTTTTATCTCGTTTCCAGAATTCGACGTGGTGTAAGCAATACGATCGTATCTATGATGTTGCTGCGTCCAGAGTTACCTGTTTGAACGTCTGCAAACCCTGTAGAGTCAGACTCCGAAGTGCTTTGACGCAAGTGTGTGATAATTACCGGGCGATTGTATTCATATCGACCGGACAAGTTGATCAGTGCCTGTCTTACTTCCGGTGATTTGATTGTTACCCCATTAAACTCTTGTACATCAAATCGAATAAACTTCGTTAAAATACCATTGAGTTTTAGATGGACAGCGTTGCTTCCAATAGTTGGTAGAGCTGACATTTTCACACCATCGCGCACGGTCGCTTTGGTGGTATCTACTACGGGAGTTGCGGAATCACCTTCGTAACTGACTTTTGTTTCAGATACGTATTCAATGGTTTTGGAAACGTCAATTTCTTGAGCTCTGAAGTTGCTTGCTTTAATGGTGTTCGATGTGGAAACAGAGACTGTTCCGGTTTCTTTTAGAGCCTTAACGAATGCATTTGAACCAGAAAACTTCCCTTTATCAATTTCAAACCCAAGGCCTATATCTCCAGCCGTATCTTGAATGGTTGGAGAGGTCAGCCCTAAAGTTGCTTTCTTCATCGCATTCTCAAAGGTAATATTGGCGTCTACACCAAACTCAGACTGAAGATCTTCTTGGTACTGAATAACCTTAATTTCCAACTCAACCTCTTTTTCAAGCTGTGTTGTCATGTTTTTAACAAAGCTGTCGATCTCTTCAATTAGGTGTGGGCTAGTGCGAACTACAATGGACGAGGTGCCTTTAATATCTTTCACGTAACCTAGCGTTTCATCAGTACCCCGTTTCAAAATTTCGGTAATACCATCTTTGATTTGAGTTGTTAAGTTGTAGTCTTTGCCTTTAATGTTTGCGTGCTGACCATCACCTCCACCTGTAGACGAGACTTCACCTTCCAGGCTTTCTTCATTCGTAGCGCTAGAGCCACTATCACCACTACCAATAGAAAAGGCGACATCACCAATTACCGCAGGTAGGTTGTATGTTTTAGAAATAAATTGCTGAACTTTTACTTCGTTCTCACTAGCGCTAATGCCAAAGTTTGTTTGAACACCAATGAGGTTCAAAATGTCCGCTCTCGAACCTTTAAACTTTAGGTATACTTCTGTGTGAGGCTTGACACCAATACCAAATTTAATTGGCGCATTTCCGGCTACTATTTTTTCAATCTCGCTAGCTAGATAGTTACCATTTGAGAAATAGCTTATCTGTTCATCTAGCCATGTTTCCTTTTGAGGTTCCTGGAACTTCTGTATTTGAATTGGAGGGCGATCCATCGAAAACACTTTCTTGTATTTGTGCTTCTCTAGAGTGTTGTCGACCTCTTCTAGTACTGCTTTTGTGTTTGCGCGTTGCTCTGCATAAAAAGAGGCAGTTGAACACCCTAATGTAAGTAGAATTAAGCTGCTTGCGGCTATTAGGTTGAAACATTTCATCAGGTTCTATTCCTTCTCTTGCAGAATGTAAACCTCACGGGTTGTCGGAACGGTTACCGCGCGCAGGTTATAATATGGGGTAAGTAATGCTTCGAGTGCCGGTTGAATGTTTCCGGCTTCAGTAGTGATAGGAAATCCAAAGGTAACTTGGTAGTCAGTAGCTAAATAGAACTCTTCTTTCGCCTTCCAATCGTAAAACTTAGCTAGTCTTAGGTAGTTTTTCTTTAGTGAGCCTTTCTCGGCTTTAAAGACAACGACAGGCATCTTGGATGACGTTATAACTGCTTGGCTTTTAGCTTTATCTAGGTCTAAACGCAGTTCGATTGGCTTGCTTTCCGCCTCTTTCTCTTTGCGTGCAGACTCGGAATCGACAAAATCTGAAACTTCAATGCCAGAATCTAAGACAGTGTCAGGAGCGTCTAGTTGAGCTTTTTTGATCTTCTCATCAAGAGTGATGGCCGTATCGAAGGCCTGCTCTATCGCGTTTTCCAAACTTGAATAAACCACTTCGTTCTTTGATACGAATCGATTTAAAGCTCTGTCTGAACGGTCATTTACTAAAAATGTTACCGTTTCGAAATTTGCTTTGTTTAACCAGCGCGAGATAACTGATTTGTAATTTTCGCCTTCATACAGGTAAAAGGCTGATTTAGGGCTGTTCGCTGAACTTAACTGCGATGACTTTGATACTGGTTTTATAGCTATTTTCTTCTTAGGTGCTACTTGGCTGACCAGTGTTAAAGGATCTTCTTTAAGGTCAGAAGCACTAAAAGCACTTGGCTCTTTCTTGCTTATTGCTAACCCAGGAACGGTTTGGATGTCCGCCTTATTTTTTGCCTGAATAGCTATCGAAGCCTGTGTTTCTTTAGGTAAAGAAGCACTATTCGACTTGGCTGTACGACTATGCACCTCGTTCTGCGCTGAATTGACATCGTCAATCAATGAGATCTCATTGCGAGGTTGGTTCATTGGAGTTAACTCTGTTTGCGCCGCGTCTGTATTAACCGAGTTGGCCTGACAACCAATTAAGGAGGCACCTGTAATAGCTAAAGTAACTTGCCAAGCTAAAGGCTTCATAAGTTTTATCCTGTTTTTGTAAATTCTTAATCCGCGAATCCATCAATGGACTTCGAAGTTTCTAGGAACAATAAATACCCCAAACAAATAGTCGTATTTTCGAGCGCAGCAGCTCAGTGGTCGGTATGCTTTCCAACCACCACTCCGTTCTGCGTTGTCTTCTACGAACTGTTTGTTTTTGGCGTCTTTGTCAGAAATGGTATAGCCCTGATAGTTCGAACACTGCTTCGACGCGTTGGGGTAAAACTCTGACAATTTGATTGAAAGGTGATCTTTCACTGTTCGGTATTTGTCACCACCCTGATTAGTGTATGAACCGGATGCATACTGACTTGCAGGGACGAAAAGATGTAGGCCAGCCAATCCGTGATATTGGGGTCTCGCGTCGTTCACAATGCTTAGTGAGCGATATGCAGCTGTCAGCGCTGCGTCATGGTCTTCACGAGTGACGACGTACCCCATTCTTGGCATTACGGAACCAAAATCTGAATCTTTACCTACATCATTCCAATCGAGGTATTGCGTGGAGTACCCCCCAAGAAGAATAGTTTCTGTTGTGCTAATCCATCGCCATGAAAGTAAGTCCATCGAAGAAGTGAAATACGTCGCGTATGGCATTTCCATGCTGTTGCAGAATCCAGGCAGTGATGAATAAGGATTAGGTGTGAGTGACATGGTTGGATTGCCAATCACCATGGCTTCACGAAACATGTAAGAGTGATTATTTGTTGCTACGGTGGAGTTCACTACTGATGCCAAATCTTCTGCCATTCCTAGTGAGCCAGAGGTGATGTTGATTGCACGGCCCATTATCGCGTTTATCTTTTGAGGTATATCCCCTAAAAGAGTATCTGAAGGTGCGTTGGCAGCAGGTTCACCAAAATCTGACGTTTCATCTTCACTAGGTATATGAGAAGTGATTTCAACGTGTAGATCTCCCACTCTATTCTCAGCGATTGAGCTCGTACCCATCGCAGGAGGCCATGTTCGATATGAGATACACTCCCCTAACCACTGGTACTCAACACAATCCCAACTCAGGTTTCTCATGGCTGAGTCAGCAATGTCATCGTAGAAATCGTAGGGTGCTTTTTGTTCTTCGCTAACTCCACCAGCTGATTTAGCGCTCTTTAGCAACTCCGTCATTCCACCAATGTCACCTCGCGCTCCTGCCGCATATGCAACGAGCGGGGCTATCATACCTCCGCTAGCGTTTGTAACTTGCTCTGTAATATTGTCTAAGTTGAGGCTGTCACCAATCGCGCTTGGGTCAAAGTCTTTTAGCTCTGAAGGTATTTCAACATCGATGCCTGCGCTTCCGGCTACTGATTGGAGATCATCGAACATTCCAGCATTGGTCGTTTGAGAGCTCAATGCTAAGAAAACCAACGCTGTGAATGTTCTTTGATTCATCGTGACCGTTCATCTTGTTTAAGTTGCCACCTCAAAATAGAGTCATTGAGAGGAATGCCATAAAAGACGTAGTAATTGTCTATCATGACGGCTGGCAATTTTTCTATTTCGTGCATTCGCATTAGCGATACACCCGCTTTTGATTGCATGATGGGAATGATGTTCTCTACAACTTCAGGAACAGCGTATTTCTTAGCCCATTCAGTGCGCTCTTTGTCTGTCATCTTGCGAAACTTCTCAATTGGGAACTTCCCATTGATGCGGTTTAAGATGTTGTCATTGTCATCGACAATGAACGCATGCACCTTTGAGGGAGCGAGTGTTTCGATTCTTCTGTCAATGACTTCGCTTGCTTGCTCTTCCGTTACGAAAATCTTGATGTCATTTGGCCAATAGTCGTAAGGTGCTGCATATAACAAAGATGTGAAGCCGTAAAACAAAACAAATATCGAGCTTGGGAACAGTTTGTACATAAGCGTTTTTTATAAAGCTATTGAGCGGATTACTAGCTCCACTCTTCGGTTACACTCTTTACCTTTTGAAGTGCTGTTACTGCACTTAGGCATCTCGAATGACTCTGCAACGCGCTTAATTCTGCTGTAATGGATTCCATTACTGGCCAATTGGCGGCTTACAGAAAGGGCTCGCTCATCTGACAGCGAAAGATTCCGGTCAAAGCTACCTACGGTGTCCGTATGTCCATATACCCATATTGAGGACTCTTTGTACTGCTCAAGAATGGCGGCCATCTCGTCGAGTTGATTTCTGACTTCTCGCGTTAAGTTACTGCTACCGGTTATGAACCCTTTTTTGTTTGGGATAGTGATTTTTATTTCACGCACATTAGGGCGTGTAACTTCAAACCCTTCGAATATTTCAGAAAAGATTACGAACTGATCATCGAAATATTGATTGATCGATGATTCTGCAGAGGCGTTTACTGTTTTATATACGTATATCGGCTCTACGGGTTTTTCCGGTTGTACCGCGGTACAACCAGTAAGAGTTGCAAATACAATTGCTGAGATGGTAGTTAGCTTACGCAGCGATCCCGAATTCATGCTCAAAACCTCGTTTCATATCTAGTTGACGCGCGACTTCTAAGGCTGCTTGAACCTCAGTACAGCCAGTGCGATCCATTATTTCTTTTCGTTCTGCTTTTTCTTCTGGTTCCGTCATAGCAAGAGCTAAGATTAGCGATGGTGGTACGCTACGGAATAGAGTCTTGTACTTAGCAGAAATGATGACGCCTTCTGTGTAACATTGGCGCTGTGCTGTCGTTGACTCTAGTAGCTCTCGCTCTTCGTCAGACAGACCTTTAACTATCTGTATCGATTCGGCCTCATCAGGTGGGGAGTTTAGACAGAAGAACCATTCAACCATGTTGAGCAACTTAGCGTTGCCCCCACCAAGATCACCAATGTTTTGTGTTGCGAACTGCGGCCAACAACCAAGCTTACGGAAACACTTAACCATTTTGACTAGGAATGGGCCGAGAAGTGGGTTACTTGTGATTAAGTGACACTCATCGGTAAACATAACGGTCTGGCGAGGGTCATGCTGAGTTGCCTCTGCAATGTTGTTTACGCGCTGCATAAGCGATATGTAAGCAATGGCAAGTTTGTCCTGCATTCCCTCAGCACTAAGGGCAGCAAGGTCAACGATCGTTACATCGGCATCAGGCCATGCCTTACCTTTTCGATTAAACAACTTGCCATCAAACCCAATCGTATAGCGCTTGAGGTTATCCGACATATCTCGCAGCTTGCTCTTTTGAGATTCGGTGTAGTTCGTATCTTCAAACTTACCGTCGAACATTTCTTCGATTGTATCGATGATGTCTTGAGTGATTGTTTCCTCGGGATTACCTCTTGCAGTAACCTTCAAAGCTGTACGAATAATCGCTTCTTTCAACAAGAATTTGTCTGCACGAGAATAACGGTCGTACTCTTTTTCCTCGCCACCAGTGATCATGAGCAAGGCAATTAGTTCTAACTCGGCAAGTACATTTCGGTTTTCGTTAATAGAGTCATCAAGGTCTTTTGCTTTTTCATTCTCACTGACCGAATTCCACAAGATAGCGATATCTTCCGGATTATCCGGTTGATACTCTTTGCTCTCTTTGACTTTGAAATCAGGGTTCTCTGGTAAGAACGTTTCATCGTTAGCTATTGCTTTGTTATCTATTAGTTTATCAACCGCAATTTTCATTGCTTCTGGAGTAGTGTCATCAAGCACTAAACCAATATCGGCAAACGGAGCTAACGATGGTGCATTCTGCGGGTCGAGCTTAATCTTATTAACTGACAATCCCTGCTCTGAAAGGAAGTCACCTAGCAAGCCAAATGAGTTACCGTACTCAACAATGAACATGCGAGGTCTGTACATCGCCATCATTGCAAGTGTCATTGTATTGATTTTGACCGACTTACCCGAACCTGGAGGCCCGAGTATGATAGAAAATGCATTGTTCGCACGTTCAAAGCGATCCAGTGGGTCATGCAGTACAGGTGCGCCACCCCGGTTAAAGTAGAATAAGTTAGGGTTACCAGAGCCTTCTGTTCGACCAAACATGAAGCTAAGATTTGCTGCATGTTGACAAAGCATATAGCGCAGAAACCTTCCTTTGTCTTTCACTGGATCAAAGGTCATAGGTAAGTGCTCTAAGAACGCATCAAGGCTATACCCATCATCCGTATCGCTAAGCAAGTTGATGTTGTTGTCTTGGAACGTAGACATTACCTTTCTTTGCTTGCTGTCTAAGTCCTTAACCGAGTCGCCCATGATGTAAATACCAAATGAACAACGCACTTTAGGTTGTTTAATCGGTATTTCCTTATCTATGCGATCAAGAAGTTTTTCAGCGCGTCTGCCTTGCGGGGACTGGTTTTTTTCGCACTTGCGTCTGAGCTTGTCGGTAGCTGCTTCAAATTCTTCGTTATGCGTAAACACAACCGTTTTACTGACCATGCACCCATCAGGAATTGAGTCCATTGCGCAAGATACGCTAGCGTTCGCGCCATCCCCTGTGATGACCTCACCAGTAATCTGACCTATTCGAGGGGCGTCTCCTAAGCCATCGAAGCGAAGGAAGCGCATTGGCTTATCATCTAACCACCAGCAATTTCTCTTAGTGTCACTACGAGGTTTGTTAGAGAGCATCAACTCACGAAGGTCGCAACCTAGAAGTTGTTCATCTTCTACATTGGCCATTCGTTGATAATGATCTTCTTTGTCACCATCAACATCAGGGTTAGGATTTAAGAATTTATACAACCAATACAGTGCGTCTTCTTTCGTATCACGCTCTGTCTCGACTTTGATAGGCTGCAGTTTTACCTGAATGTTTTCTATCAACTCATCGAGTTCTTGATTAGGACAATAGCGATCCTTTTTCATGTCGCTAATGTCTTTTTTGCTAACTCGACGGTAAATGACCATTTTTGTACGAGGCGCCCTAAAGCCCCAATTTTCATTGGTCACTTCTCTATCTTTGAAAATACCGCCATCTTGCGATAAGCCTTTAAGGTGATGCTCTTGCAGACGAAGGTAGAAATTAGATAGCTGCGTACCTTGAGCATGCGGAGCCATGTGACGGCGCATATTCTCGATAATAGGGTTAATGCGGTTGTCGTTGTAGTTAAACTCTTGGACTACCCATTGGCCTTGTGCGAGAGTCTTTTTTTCAAAGACTTTGTACGCTTTTTCAATGGCTTCTCGTAACTGTACCAGGCGTCTCGGTGTCGCACCCTCTGTCGACATAGGTTTGAATGTCAGGACCGCCGCACGACTCACCCCATCTTCTAAGATGAAATTCTTATTCTCATGGTCGTAGTTCTTAAAGCACAAGTTCTCAATAAAGCTAGGGTTGGTGCTCTGGTACATCTCGCTTTCATGCTTTTGAGTGTAGCCCTCTGCAAAAAGGTCATTTAATGTTTGCTTCATTACACCCATTACTCTGCCTCCTTAAATACAAAAACCAACTCTGAAGCATGGTGCGAGTATATTGGCCTTAGGAAATAGCCTTCGTCTTGGTGTGGTTTATAGTTAGCTGGTAACAGTCCAATTAAAGGGTATATTCCCGCATGGCCATCAATCATTTTGATAAGGGTCATATGCTTATCGCTAAATGCTGTTGCAAGCTTCGTGTACAAGCGTTGCACGACATCTTCATTGTCAGACTGAATCCAAAACCCACTTCGAAACTGTTGTTCGCCCTCAATGCTAAGTTCTTTTTCAAAGCTAGAGGTTTTCACGTACCAAGCGCATGTGTCTTGAGGAAGCGTGACATCTACATGATTAATATCCGAAAAACGAGGGACTGTACGTAAGCCACCTAACTCGAAATAAAAGGAATGCCTCTCGGTAATAGGGTTAAAAAGCGAGCCACTTGTTGTATCAAGGAGGGTGTGTCCCGCTAAAAGAGCTTGCAGGTTGTAGTTCACAATCTCCTCTAGCTGCGTTTCGAACTCGATATGAGGAGCGAACTCCGATTGCGTGAGATTAGCTACAAACAGGTAGACCTCATTCATGCTCAGCTTGATCAAACTAGCATTTACGCGCTCCACTAGTCCGTAAAACAGTGTATTGACCTCGTGTGCAGGATCTTTTTTAGTCAGTTCGGAAGCGTTCTTTTTGGAATAGCGCTTATAAATCACAATAGTTAAGCTATTCGTATTAACATCCCAAAACTCCTGTAGAACCCAGCCTTCCCCTTTGGGCATGTGTGTGTACAGTTCTAGTAACACATCATTATCTGGACGTTGAGAATTCACTTTAAGCACAATCGCTCGGTTAACCCTGTCCTCGAGAATAAAGGTCTCTGTAGCTTCGTCATATCCGATAAATGGAATGCGTTCGGTCAGTTTTAACTTCTCTGCTTTAAAGCTGACGTAGCTCTTTACTTGCTGAACCAGTTCGTTAATTGCGCCCATTAGTAGCGCACCGTGTTAACTTCGCCCGGTAACGCGTATTCATCTTTTTCGTACATTTTAAATTCACTCATCCATCCTGGCTTAGGGATGCGATCGCCTTTTGAAAGTGAAGGCGGGAAATAAATGTACATTGTTGGATTTGGCAAAGTTTCAAAGTTAGTTTTGACCGTATTGTTCAGCGTGTAAGGATTAACCGACAACTCTTCCCAAGTAGGTTTTCGAACTGGTACTAAAGATTCTGTAGCATCATAAGTGGGCTGCTGAGATAGAGAACTGCCACTCCCGAGCTCTGCATACATCTCAGACATAGTTTTGTCAGATTCTGGAATTGGAGAATCGGCATAACGCTCTTCTTTAGTCGGTTTTCCATCTGATGCACAGCCTGCCAATAAGAGCACAAGAATCGCTGCTAAAGACTTTGAATTCATCATTGTAGGTACTCCTCTATGTTCTCTTGGTAAATCAGCTTGCGGCCTTTGGTGTCATAGTCGATGTGAATCTCTTGCTCTATGTGAACCGCTACCTTTTCGCCCAGCTCTAGCCATACTGCATCAAAAGCATCTTCCATTCGTTTTTCAAAAATCTCGGACGTTGTATCTGCCATAGTGCTAATTGATTTACCCACGCCGTAAGAAAATGAGTCTCCAGTGATAATTTCAGATACAGCGCGTTTACCATCAATATCTGTCGACTCTACGTTTGTAACTTGACTAGACGCAATGCCATTACCTAAAGCGACCATTCCCGCTATACCACCGTGAGTAGCTATGTATTTCGGGAAGTCGGAAATGTAGTATCCAGGGATACATGGATTACCATATTCGTCGCTAATCCAGCCAAGCGTATCGCCTGCTTTACCATCACTGGTTGCTGTTCTTATCGTCCCGTCTTGGAATACATACGTAATGGAATCAATATCTCCTCTCGCACATTTCATAGACATATCGCCTTCTGCTAAGCCTGACATCACCATCGTGCTTAACCCGGGAACGTAGTATCCATTAGCTGCGAGGTTTTCATGCCCAACAGATATTTTGTACCTAAATGAGTTTTTGACTTTTCCATCGGTGGGCACGCGACCAATGATCGCAGTGGTAGCGGTCGCATCGATAAGCGTTGAGTTCGCAGGAATCGTAAGAATCGGTTTAACCGTGCTTTCTGGCTCTACGCTTGGAGGTGTTGGTATGACTGCCTCACCAGTGTCTGGATCTTTAGACAGAGACGCTGTTTGATAAGACTTTCCATCAATAAAGGTTACTGGGTAACTGCTTTCAATGACGTTTCCTGCTGAGTCTGTTTTAAAGACAATATCATCAGCCTCGTACCAAACGATCGCATTGCTACTAATTGATTGTTCATCTGATGTTTTCTTGGGTTTGTCCCCAATCGTATTTAGGCTTTCTGGGTTAGTAGTTTTTGGCTGCCCGTTTGAGTTTGGTTTAGACAATATCGGTATCTCGACTTCAGAAGCGAGATCTTTTAGAAACAAACCGTTGGAAGGTAGAGTATTGTCGAGACCTAGATCATCCATAGCGTTGTCATCACTAGAGGACTCAGTAATTATTTGTGCTGGTGGTAGTTCAATATTCTCCAGAGCTACGCCTAATTGCCTACTAACAGCGTCGTTGACTAGATTAGGAATTTCATTTTCTAAATCTTCGATTGACTTCGTTACTTTGTCTTTAAATATGTTTTGTTCCTGAGACATATTGGATACTTTTCTCTGGACAGCACCTTGACCTTCTACCGCATCGTCTACCTTTGCAATCAGCTCAGATAACTTTTCTCCGATACCGTCTGTCACTTGAGTTTTAGGGGCTTCTTTTGCTCCAAACTCATTCGATTCAGCCGTTTCCTCCCCACCCTGCACTTCCGGGATGACATTGCCCGTATAGTTGGTAACGAAATACGCCAATCCACCAATCACGCAGGCTGTGGCGGCTAGTTTTTTTATACTAACTGGCATCATTCACCTCCGCGTCATTAGCGTCTGGTTTTGCAAGGGTTGCACTAAACTGTTTGTACTCTGCTAAAGGTTTTGGGGTTAGCAGATATAGGTGAGATATTTGAGACAGGCTTCCTTTAGGGCCGACAGTTAAGTGCTGCGAAACTACCCCTGAATGAAATGCTGGAATATCGGTAACTCGTATTTCCTGTGTTTGGTTAGTACGGTTGACCAACCTAATGTAGGTAAGCGTAAATCTTTGGGTTCGGTATTGCTTTTCTGCAACTAAGTCGAACATAGCCGCGCTAGAACCGCCAAAAAGAAACTCAAGGTTAAGCGGTCTTTTGATTTCACTTTTAGTAATTGGCAGGTTGGGTAAAAGTCGTTTTACTCCATAATTATCAATTATTGCATATCTGGTAAGTTGTACTTCTGTGATACCCATTTTAGGCTCTTTGACGAGCCCGAATGCAGCAACCTCTTCATCCACTTGGTCAGGGAAAACTATTTTTACATCCTCAGGCAGGTCTGTGCCGTGAGGGCGGCCTGCGTGAAGATCTAAGTAAAGGATTTGTCCATCTTCTAATCTCGCTTGAATACGAGTTTTGGGGAACGACTGTACTGGCGTGATATAAATTTTACCCGCTGCGTTTCCTAAGCGAATGCGCTTACGCAAAGCTGGATTCATGCCGAGTTTCACGTTCATAGGGAACTCAATCACGCGTTCTTTCCCAACTTCCAGTTTTAACTCAATAGGTCTCGATTTCCATACGAAAATCTCTGTTGCCGAAACGGAAGGTGCCATGAGTATCAGCACAAGAGTGAGTTGTTGTAGTAATTTCATCATCGAGACTTCATTAGTTTAACTGGTGATTTTTCAAAACCAACAATACGCAGGCCTAGTGGGTTCTCATCGAATGTCGTGTTATAGCGTTCAACCAAGAATGAATACCGGTAGTCATCTTCTCGAATGACCTTACCCAGAAATGTTTCCTTTAAAGTCATATCTATATAAACAACCCATGATGATTCCGATTTTTGAACAACACGCTTATCAATTTCATGCAACTGCCCAGGTACTTCAATCAAACTTCGAGTTCGCTTGAGCTCTCCGGTCTGCATCATGTTGGCATAATCCATTTCAAGCTGATCAACAAAGCTTTCAGAGAAGTAAAACTCGTAATCGAACAAACGACTTGTCGCATCTTTTTCGCCAGAAACCTTCCATTGGTTTAGTTCTCGCCAAAGGTAAGATGCCTCTGTAAAAATGGAGTGTTTCGCAATATGGCCTATCTTTTCAGTACTGTTCGGGTTAGATAGGTCTGGGACTCTTCTGATTGGAATCTGCTTAGGCAGCACTGCTAAAGCGAACGCTAGGATACCGATAATGACCATCTGGCCGATAATGACGTATCTAAGCGTGTTGATGTGGTCTTTTTCTTCCTGAGATGCATTGACCATTGACCTAGGAATTTTCCCAACAGTTTCTGCGGTCGTTGCTGGACTCTCTTCCGTCTCAGGTTCTGCTATTGCATCATGTTCATGCACGGTCAAAACTTCGTCATCGATTTGTTCCGTTTTGTTCCGAGACTGAAATCTGCTTAAGGCCTTTAGTAGTTGTTCTTTCATTTTTTAACTCGGTTTGATTTATTGTCCCACTCGGTATTTTTAACCAAGCCAAAGTTGAGAATACCCATGTTCTGAACCTTTCTTTTCCATTCAGCCCACAACAGATACGAAGGTCGGCCACGCTTTAACATCGATGCTTTCTTCGAAAACCAAACGCTGAAGATTGCAGCAAAAGCAAAAGACAAAATTAGGCCGTACCACACTTTGCCAAAACAAAAAGAAGAGAGAGGTAATGTGACAAATAACGATAGAATCAAAGTTAGCGATGCCGTAGCGCCAAACTCCGACCAGTTCAATCCAAATATCGCATTCGGCGTGAACTCAACTTCGTCAACAATGACTTGGATTGTCTCTTCTTCTACCTCTCTACTCATGATTAACCAAATACTGCTTGAGACTCACCAAGGAAGAAGTAAGCGAGTACGAGTACGCCAATACCAATACCTGCGTATGTAAACAAATCCTTGTTGTCTTTTTTGTCGTCCCACCAAACCCACAATAAGGTAGCTACATAGCCTGCGGCTGCAATTGCACCAATGCCATCGGTTAAAAAGTTCAGAAGGTTTCTGAACCACTCAATTGCCCACCCAACGTAGTCACCACTTGATGCACTACCTTTTTGTTGTGTAGGAAGCCCTTTAGCGCAAACCGAGCCAATGGAAACGCAAAATAGAAATAAAATTGCTGATAAGCGGTTGAGGTGTTTTTTAATGTTTAACATTTTGATCTCTTATAGTGTGAACATCGTGACGGTGATAGTGACTAACGCTAAGGCGCGAAAGAAATAGAATATGGCTTCATTACCTTTAAGTTTTTTGTTGCCGTAAGCATTGGCCATGCCAAGAGCAACCCATGCGATGAACGCAAAAAAAAGTGATACAGCAACGCCCCTTGTGAAAAAAGACGTCCTTTCGTAGTGACCTGCTCCCATAACTGAGTCCCATAACTGTTGGTTAGACTTCGATGGGTCAGGCTCCATTAACTCTGCTAAGGCTGTGTTGGAGAATATGGTTGTGGCAATGGTGAATGCTATTAACCAACACTTAATGCATAAGTTTCTAAAAGCGTTAGTCATGCTTACTCTCTATATATTCTTGAAAGTCGACGGTAGGCGCATAAAAGTAGTGTTCGATGGTTAATGCCTGCATTTCGCTTCTCTTTAACGCTGCTTCATAGTCAAATTTGATTCGACGTTCAGGGTCTGTTTGGAGTTGCGCTTCTTCAAGTAGCTTTTCTGCAGATTTAATGTACTCAGCATATCTCGCCAATAATTCTCGCTCTTCGAATACTCCCGCATTTGCCATTGGCATAAGAGTGAGTAAGGCTACACAAATCAATATCCGCTGTTTCATCACAACCATGTCTTTAGTTCATCCGTCGATACTCAATAAATAATCAGCTTAGAAAGAGATGACTGCTCATCTTTTCAAATTGCTCCCTACTACCTTGACGTTGCCGTGTAAGTTGATGGGTGGATTGTTAATGACTAGCGAGTTGCGATAAGCGTGGATACTTTTTTGATATTTCGTATTTTTTACTATAGCGAAAGCAATGCGTTATTAGATATTCTCTATCTATCGGATGGACATTAGTTGAGGAGGTAGAAGATGTTCAATCATACGTTCGTTATTGAAATGCTATTTGTTGCTTTTCCTTACCTGGCTCCTTCGTTGGTCGTTGGCTTGCTGGTTTTGTTTGAAGGCAAAGTGTTAGGTCGAGCTCGTGAAGATATGTTGGCTACAAAGTTACTGAATGTGATTTTGTACCCTATCGTAACGCCCTTGGCTTACGGTTTCTTTTTCTTGATTTACAAGCCATACAAAATACTCACAGGTGGAGCGCTTTGATGGTTAAAGCAATGATATGCCACTTTACTGAACAGGTATTGAGGTGGGGAGGGTTTGTACTCTTTGTGCTTACCTCCCCTCTTTTCTCTGTATTGTTTCGTGTTAGATTACTAATGATGTCAAAGGATCAGCGATTGGCCTATATCGACGAACTAGCAACTAAACATAGGAGGGAGTCGTGATATATCGTTTTTTTAGAGCAGGTCTGTTGAACTCAGTGGTGTTCATGCTCGGTAGTTACCACTTGCTTACTATGTTCTTGAGTTCTGGCGTTTTAAGTCAGAAAACTTACACCCAATTGCTGCTTGTTTTAGGGGCAGTTTCGCTCAGGATGGCGATTGTTTTCCTTGTAGACTATCTGCCAAACAAAGCTTACCGAGGTGTAAAACGTTCATATTACGCAAATAAAAGTAAAAACAATGAATAAAAACGGGGCATTTGAATGGCCCCGTTTTTTGTTTTCAATATTTAAGGTTATTTCGCTAGCTTCGTATCAACCCTTACCCAAGTATCAATGAATTGCGCGTAATGTGGATACTTGTCCATTAACTTCCTGTCTGAAATGATCCCCTTCATCGTCGCATCGAAGTTTCCAGTGCAAAGTGTATGGTTCATTACTGACAAACGCACATCAGTCTCTAAGCTCTCTTTCTCATATCCTTGCTGTATCATTGAATCCGCTACATCGAGAGCAAGAATCACGTTTCTAAATCCGTCTGTGCTAATTTTCTCCAATGGCAACGTTTGGCCGCACGACTTTTCGACGTAACCTTTATACGTAATTGTGTGGTTGGCCTGATTTGGCACCATCGTATTGAGTGCCAAAATGTAGCCTTCAAATGCCGCATCGTTTTCGTCTGTTGCAGCAATTGCGGTACATGACAGTGCTACTGTAAGCGCGCCAATTAATAACCTATGCATGAATCAACCTTCCTTATTTGTGCTTAATGCGCGAAATATACTTAGCAACCAAAGGTATCAGGTCGCTACAAACATGTTGTACTCCAAAAAAATACAAATTAAACGTTTATTGAGTCGCTTTTCTAAAAGCAGCAATACCGGCATCGCACAGAGGCTTTGTTACGGGCTTGGAGGCGGCAGCTGTTTTTTCTAGCCCAGTGTCGGTATATCTAGCGCACCAAACGCTATTTGTCCCACCCGTAGATTTATTGCGGTAGATAACATTCAGGTAGCTGTAATCATCAACTTCCACTTTCACGATGTCTGATGCATCATAACGATTTGGCAATGACACGAGCACCTGGTTGTCTTTGTGATCGGCTTTGTGATTGCTGAACGCTGATGTTTTAGCTTGTACAGTGTTGGTTGAGATCGTTGCTAAAAAGGCCATGGCAATAATCCTTAAATTCATAACTTAAGCTCCAGTTTCCAATATCAGTTAAGAGGTCATTAAACCTCAATCAACAGACTAGCTACGTCTGCACCAGTGATGCTCGCAACGATCTCCGCTGTTCGCTGATTCACTTCGTCAAAGCTTGTAAAAAACGTTGGGTACGACTCAAATTCGCATGGATTAAACACTTCGTCATGACCCTCTGCATCGCCACCCCAATTATCCGCGATAAAGTAGCGTGAACCATTTTCACACTCCACGATCATCAAATCGCAGTCCTTGGAGTCTGTGTCACCGTAATAGGAGATATGCCAATGGTTTGTTGTCTGAAAAGCTACGTGGCTATCCCACCTAGCTTCGCCAGTTTTCCAGTATTCGATAGGTATTTGCTTCATTCGATATCTCCTATTTCACAAATTGATAGAAGTCGTTCTTCATTTCTATGAAAACCTCAACATGCTCAAGGCCGCTAATAGTAGATCGTTTCGGTATCGATACTGACCAACCAGAACTCTCTTGTTTCCAAGTTACTTCTTCGACTTCATCAAAATACACCTTCAATTTTTGAGCAAAAGACATACGATAAAGATAAAGTGGATACTTAAATAAAGAACTTGGCCTTGCAAAAGAAAGGGTAAGCAAGTAACTCGGCTTGTCTCCTTCCGAAAGAGGTTCTAGCTTTTTCAGATGTTTGCAATATGAGTTCATTAGATTTCCAAATAACACTCTTAGTCCTAACTTCGACTATCTCAGTCACTTGTGATTCAAACAAACAATCATGTTCTGGTAAAAGTTTGTTAAACGCTACTAAAGCGACTACTGTTATGCTCATAACGCATGACAGACCGATTAAACCATTTTTCATACTCATAGTATCTTCCCAGTAAAGCGGCAAAAAAACTATTATTCTATTTCAACGGCGTAACTCCGCCTCTAATCCCGCTTTAGTCAGCTCGCTAAGTAACAAATCTGCTTGTACCGTATTGTCAGCTCTAAGTTGATAGGTTTTGCCATTGACTGTCAGGTTTACAACTTTTGTTTCATTGAAAATATACATTCCACCAGCTGCGCTTGATATTAAGACAGCCATTACGGTTAAAGGCACAATAAGTAATTGATAAGGCATTATGTTTCCCCTGCGCTAGTAGCATCTGTTAATTCTTCCGTGGCATTGTGAGCTCTAACCCACTTAACCTCTCCCATACACGTGTCAGTGTCATTGTAGAAGCGACCACTCATTTTCTCGACTGGAGAGCATACATCCTTCCTAGACCAGTCTAAAACGACGTATCCTCGCTTAAAATCATTGACGTAGTTAGGAGATGTATAGTGATAAACCACTATACCTTTTAGTTTACCGAAGCCAAACGTATGGGCCTTAGTGACTTGAAAATACTCTTCGGATGTACCTTCAAGACAAGTATCCATTTTTAGGTCACCATTATCATAATAGATACGAACATGACGTTTTTTATTTAAGTTCTGACCCCAATCGCTGTCATCTTTGGAGGTTTGGAAGTTGGGTTTTGCGGGATGATTGGTATATTCCCAGTAACCTTCGAAGTCTCCTTGCTCCATGTTTTTTTTAAATGATGGAGTAAAGAACGCGACCAAAGCAGTTGATGCAAAACCAGAAAATACTAGCTCTACAATCGGCAGCTCTTCGCGCAACAAGGAATATCTTGAGAAAACCACTATTAGTGCTGATCCTAGAAATAATACAGACCTGATGACAGCTCCAACGCGATTGTCTTCATACATTCCGATTACAGCTCGTTTATAGAAACCGTTAGGTCTAAAGTAAAGTAGAGTTACAGCTCCAATTGTTATAAATATAAGGAAATAGGGCTCCAACCCTGATAAAAATTCCATCAAATTAGACGTAAACAGTTCCATTTGGTTTCCCGTTATGATTTTGCACTAAAATCATCAAGTGTTTGAGTTACTATTCGACCCGAATCGCTTCCAGTTCCACCGCTAAGGCTATGCTCAGTTGGCTTTTCAAAAGTAGCCAGAGAACCCTCTGAATCAAACTCAATTGATATCAACGACAGACGAACCTCTTTAATCTTTACTTGATGCATCTAGAGCCAATGAAATCTTCCAGTCATCAGTACTCTTCGGCAGACCAGATTCTCCACCCACTTCGATGCTGCTACTCAGGTTGCCAACACCGAAAGAAAATCTTGCTTTAGCTTTTAGATACCCTTTAACTTGAGTAGTCATTGTCTCGTCCTATTGTTGATTGCTTCTGTTAAAAGCACTGAAATCAGGTACTTCAATGCCTTTAGTTCAAGTTTGACGTTTCCTACTAGGTGCAATAACCTTTACTTATGCCGTTGCAAATTTTAAGAACAGAATCATCACACCACTACCAGCGGCCATACATACGACACCAGTTAAAATCGCTACGTTGTTTCGTATAGATTCGATGGCTTCAACTTTTCTCTGTTCCAAGCTTTTGGTTTCATTTGGATCGACAGCTACATTGCTGTTCTCACTCGTTTCGGTCATTTGGTGTTTCCCATATTGTCCTAGTTGTTTGCAAAGCGTTCTAACGCTTCTTTAAGCTGCTCGTCAGCCCTGACCTTGTTCACAATCGCTTTTGCGAGTTCAGGGGCTTCAGCCTTTAGCTTAACTTGTATCTCATCCCAATTGGCTACATGGCTAAGATCCCCATATTCGCCAAGAGAGTAGATCAAACCTTCACGCTCAGAATCGGTTAGTGTTTTCATAGATGTTTCCTATATCGGTTAAGAGGCCGTTAAACTTCAATTAATGGACAAGGTACTTTACCTGTTCCCATGAATCGCCCCCCTTGCAAGCCAAATCATCATAATGTTTATCAATAATATCGCTAATGGCATTATCAAATAGTATGAATCATCAAAGTACCAGGGAAAAAGCACTGATGTGATCACAAGTAATGTCGCTGATACATACAGAAGAAGTAGAAAGCCCGTAATCGTACCGATAAATGTAAAAAGAACACCAATTCCAAACATAAACTTAAGAGTATCAATAATCATATTCTCTCTTTACTTTCGTTGCGCTGATAATGCTTCAGTGTTGAGTTACTTAATGTTTGGGCTGGTTTTGGGCGTGATAAGCACCCCAAGCCACCCCTCGAACCAAGCGGCTCTTGACTCACAATCTAAGTGAGGGTTATCCGCTTTTTTAAAACCACGATTGAAGTCACTCTCACCCTGCTTCATTACATCGTGATCTATTGGCATAGTCCAAGTATCCCATTAGACTTTTCTGACTGATTTAACATTGTCAGGGTGGACAACGTAATCACCAATTGGTTTACCTGTGCTGCCATCAAAAGATAGTTTGTCACCGTATATAGCCAGAGACTTAGCGTGAGTTGAATTGACGGCAGTAACTGATTTCTCGGTTCCATCGTGAAGTGTTACAAGGTAATCGGAAAATGCGTTTGGGTTGATTTGCTTTCCGCAAGCGCCACAGAAAATTGCTGCCCCACCTTCATCCCAATGCTTTCCAGCGGGGCAGTTAAATACCTTCCAAAACCACACTTTAATGTAAGTGAAATTCATTCGATGTTTCCTATCTCATTAAAATTGCTTTTAGTTCTTTCAGCTCTAACTGCTCCAAGCCTCTACGCTTCCAGTCCCACTTTTCATTGTGCTGATTTCCAGAAAATATAGCTAGGCCACGGTCTTGCATGTTTAGCGCGTCACGGACTGATAGGAAACCCTTGCCGACTATTGCATTAATTGTCAGTTCTTTGTCATCAGAATTCTGTTGTTCAATGGTTCGATGAATGGCTTTAACGTTGGTTGGGGTGTCACTTGCTTCAAGCACAGGTAGGAGGCTTACAACTTTCAAATCCAATAGCGATTCATTATCTGGCAGAAAAAAGCTCACCTCTGGACATTCGTTTGATAAATTATCTACTTTGAACACGACTTTTACTTCACCCTCATCGTTTGGATGGTAGTAGAATGCTCCTCCAGCGGGTAACGATATAGTCAGGTCCATTTGTGACCGTGTTGTGATTGCCATTGGCCAGTCTATTGACTCAGGTCTTCGAACTAAAGTTAAGTCACCAAAAACAAAATTACGTACACCGTTTATAGCCAAGCTTTCAATTACTTCTCTACTTATCATGTTTCGTCTTCCATTGTATTGATGAACGCAAAAGCGACCTAACTTCCTATGCTGAATATTTAGTTATTAACTATCCACGTTGTACGTATAGGTGCGGATTTCTTAAAGTTAACTAACTGAATTTCCACACCCACTAAATAAGCTTTTCTGATCACGTTGAAGTGCGATTCAGTGGCTTTCATTGGGCAGTGAATAACTAAAAGATTGGGGCTTTTTCTTAACGCAATTACTAGGGCCGCGTCTAAGTCGTCAACATCTGACTCACTAACGCCAATTATGGTTTTAGACATATAACCTCCGATTTTTTCTAATTAATGGTTTTGCATAAAAACCTAACAACCTAGTCTCGTTGAGCATGTTCAGAGGCGCATAAAACATCGCCTTTGTTGCAATCCATCGTTGTCAGTCTGTGATACGTTCCGTAGGCTACTAAGAGCACTAAAACTAACCCAAGAATATGTCGCATGATGTTTCCCACTAGATTTAGGTGTTAACTGACTGGCGAATACCGCGCTTCAGTTCCATACGATAGGCGGTTCGAGTACCGACTCTATCACCAGAGGATTTGGGTACTCGCTTGGGGCGACTTTTCTTACTGAAAAGACTTGCGTTTGAAGCCGGATCTATCACTTGTTTTATGAATGGTTTCATCGTTATTCCCTACACTTCGTTGTATTCAGATTTGATCCGCTTTGCTATAGCCCTAAGCTCAAATTCAACTTCAAATATATAGTTGTTATCACGGCGATTGATTACTGCTGAGCGTTCGACATTCCTATTTAAAATCTTAGCTGCACGTAAAAGTAACCACGCTTCATAGTGCTTTTTCAACCAGTTCATTATCCAGTTTCCTATTAAGTTGAGACGGTCAGAATCTGGCTAACCATACTGCCCATTGCATAAAATCCGCCGTAAATACCTAAAAGATAAGCAACAGTTTTTAGTAGTGGACGCGAATTGGCAGTGCTTATTACCGCAATGTACGAAAGACAGTAAAATATAACAGCAGGCAATAAAGGGAGGTTTGCAAGAATCAACTGCCCTTTTTGAAATATTTCACTTTCGTCACTCGTAAACTTCAATGAATCGAAGCTGTCTGGGAGAAGCGAAATCATTGCGTGATTGAAACTGACAGCCAATGCAGTGTTGAATATCGGCGTCAAAAACGTTCCTACTATCGCTCCACCAGCCAGAATAATTGATAAACTAATCATCACTTGCTGTTCGATAGAAACCTCTTGTTTGAACTCTTTCATGATGTTTCCCATATTGAGTGTGTTTAGTTTCCAGTCTCTATTCTTCTTCGTTTAGCTTAACTAGTACCGCAATTGTAAGTAGAAAAATAGCTAGCGTTAAATTTGGAGAGCTTATGCGAGCAACATTGAAAACCCAGCCTAAAGCTGTACATAAAAAACCAAACAAAACTGCCGATTTGTAGGTTTTTCTGTCCATTAGTACCATTAAAACTGACATAACTAATACTGTTGCTTGGAAAGCTATTGCAACTAAAGAGAGGGCATAATGGAATATAGCTTCAAACGCCGCTATAGGGTGATTAGGGTGCACTTCGAGTATTGTATTTGATGCGTGGTAAGAATCTCGAAGTAAGACAAAGCTTGCTAATATCAAAATTAAGCATGTTAGATTGTTTAAACGACTCGAACAGGCAACAAAAAGTGATGAACTCGCTTTAAAGTAGCGTTCTAATCTAGTATTGCTTAAGTAGCTCATAATTTTTCCAACTATGGTTTAAGGTGATTTAATGACGTTTGGGGGGCTGTATCAACTATGACCATGTCATAGTCTCCGTCTCCGCGTAGATGTTCAAGTAGACCTAAATCATTCTCGCGTCCTAATTCTTTTAGCTTGGCCATAGCCTCGCCGTAACTAGTGTAATCGCCCTTCGGTTGAATGATTGCTATCTTGTGACCAAGTTTCTCTAACTCAATCCGCTCCGCTTCAGCTTCTTTAGCGACAAGAGCCATTGCAGTGCCATTCAGTTGAATGCCAAGTATCGGTTGAACGTAGTAGCCAGCTAGTTCGCCTTCTTCTACTTTCTGCCAATGTTTAAGGTTGTTGATATCAATTCCCATTATTTTTTCCTATCTGCGTCTTGGGGTGATTTCGGTTACTTTTTCATGCGGCACAACTATATCGTGATATACATGCTTTTCATTTATTGGAGACAAAAGCAGCATCCCATCTCCAAACGCATAGATTTGATGTTTAACCCCATCGAATAGGCACTGAGCACCTACCTCAACATTCTTTGGAAATTGTATTGTAGGGTCGGGTTTGACATTTTCCTTTTCCAAATGCCAACCAAGCAATCGAAAACTACCTACCCAAGTATCATTAGGATATTTGGCAGAATACTTAGACTGAATGCCTTGCTTGTAATATTCACGGCCTTGTAAAAGATACCCCAACTCCGAATCACTTTTGTTTGGATGTTTAGAGTTGGTTGTATCAATTAATTTTCTTTCTTTCCAATTCATGGGCAATTTTTCCTAATCTGTAAAAACCCATCGCCTAACTTGCTCTAGGCGCTTAATCTTCAGTTCCTTGCCACGCTCTCTTTTAGTAAAAAATGAGCTTAAAGGCGCGTACTGGTCGAGATCCATAACTGCTATGTTTTTTACATTGGCCGCACTCATGCCAGAGAGAAGGGCTATATCATCCAACGACCATTTTGCTTTCAGCGCCTCGGTAACGAACGTCCTTAATAGTGACCTTCGTGTTATCCCTTCCATATCCAAGCTAGCGTTGCTAATTAAACCGTCTAGATGCCGATTCAGCTCATCGGGTACTATTCTTGGCTTACTAGTCAGTTGCCCTCTGCTTTGCGTCTTGTATGGCTTGAACAACGAATTCACAATTAGTTTCGCATTAGGGTCAAATCCCATATAAGCCTTATGAGGCATACGATTAACGTGGTACTCAATCAGCACTTTTAGATATTCTTCAATATCACTTCTTAATTCTGGATTAAGAAGTACAGGACGTTCTTTGCCGTTATGCGCTATTTCTTCAGGCATAATAAACAGCTCGTTTAGTTCACCCGTTGGGGTTATCAAGCAGTCAATCGGCAGTAGCGTGATCTCTAGTTCTCTCAGCCCAGCCATTAGAGCTAATTTTAACGGGAGCAAACTGACAACATTTAGCTGCTTAGAGTCCCTTGGGCTGTTTTTTTGTAAGAGTTTTTTCCACTCTTTACTTTGTAGTGGTCTTCCTTTCATTGTGCCGCACATTTTTTATTTGTGCGTTTATTATTGCACGATTGTACAAATATGCAACAGGTAATTTGCTAACTGTATGATGATCAATAAGAAGTGCGTCACATAGGAAACTCGCATTAACAGAATTAATGCGAGGGTGGCAAGGTAGGTATTATCGAATTTCTCCGATGTAGGTCTGTTCAGAGTACGAGTCGTCGTCATTGTCACTATGACTTATAACCGGCAGATGAAATTGCTCGAAGGGGGTTAGCTGTAATTCAACATCGAGTTTATTGTTAGTGTGCGAACAGTGGATGATGGCTTTCACTTTAGAAAACTGATCAAGTTTAAGGCCAATACTGACTAAGTGTTGTAACGCTTCCCCGATAGTAGAAGCATGAACCGTTGCTACTCCAAGTGATGATGTTGATTCTTCAGTTTCTTCAACATCTTCAAGTAATGAGGCTAAATGCATTGAGTGACGTAACTCACCGCTAAACACAACGTCTGCTTTATGGGTTAAAAGTAAAGCAGCGTATTCTTCTGGCGTGCTAGTTTGACAAGATTGAACTCGCTTAGCGCTCGAACTGTAGGCATTGATGACCTCTCTTGCCACGGTTGTTTTAGCGCTGCCTACTGTACCCGAAAAGATAACAATCTCTTTCATTTCAGAAAAAATACTGCGAAGTTGTCGGTCTTGCTCATTTGAAAAGATGTCAGGCAGCAAATTAACTTGAGTTTCTTTTAATAGCTTAACTGCTTTGTCCCAGGTGAGGTTGATGCCGTTTTTAATTGTAATAATATTTAGAGCTTGGGTTTGAGTGCAGTTGTGTTGTCGCTTATATTTTTTCGCGTCTTTCTTGGCTTGAGAGACGGTTGTACCCGATGGAAAAAGAAGATGATCGATAGAAGTCATAATTGTACTCCATTACGCAAATCATTAGCCGACTCACTGATGTTGCATGAAATACAAGTGAGTTATTTAAACAGGTGACACATATCCGTTCTTCGCCAAGGTCGGCTAACAAGCATCCTGCAATACTTGTCTTCTACATTAAAGGCTTTACCTATTAAGTCAAGAAAATGATTCCACTTGGCCGTCCGTACATATAGCATTGAAGTCCTAGAGCACGCCGAACCAAACGAATGTTGGGGTTATACTCTAACCCTCGTGATCGGCATTTTCATTTTAATCAGTGAGTACGCATTGGGTTTAGCTTCTAATGGCTCACAATGCGCGGTTTTAAGTGCGCGGTTTTATAAGACCATAACGTTTTTTCGCTTCATACCCTCGACGCATCTTTTCAGCTTGTTCGTGTTTTTTCTCGTTGTTTGATGCAATCTCGTCTTTAGCTTCTTGTATTATTTCATTTGCTACTTTCGTTGAGTTGCGAATGTTCCGTTCGTTGTGGCCGTCTTCGTCGAGGTCGATTTCGGTATTTTTCTCTAGCGCACGGATCGCCTTCTCAACAGCTTTGTACATACCTGCCACTTGACCTACCATAGCTCCTACCACTCCGGCGTCGTAGTTTCGCAGCATTTTTCCTCCCGCCATTTGAAACAAGATATTCATCAACCCTGCCATAGCGATTGGAATCATTTTAATGTGCTGAATTAAGTTCAGTTGGTTGGCAATAAAGTCATTTGGAGAATATAGAATGTGCTTGGCTGACAATGCCACTGATGCTGTATAAAGCAAATCAGATATTAGCAACCCAATTTGGAACACCATGGGAGTTAGCGCCGTCGATATGTAGAGTAAAATGAGCCTAAACAGTAGGCCGCTATCGTATCCAGACAGCACTACCAGTAGAGGGCCAAGCATTAATATCGCCCCTTGGGTCAATATGATAAGGGTCGGCATAAAGTGAGTTAGTTGCACTTGTTCCAAGTATGAGTTTGCTACCCCTATACCTGAAACTGTCATATGCAAAGTAGAAAATGCATTGTCTACCACGTTCTCCGCGGACTGTGCGATGGTTCGTTTGTCATCATTAAAAACTGTGCGTTGCAGTACGAGTGGCATTGCGATGCGAGTTATTGAGTCAAGTAGCCCCTCCTCTGCAGAAGCCGGATTATATTTTATGGCTGTACCATTGGCATATAACGCCAGTTTGATTTCATTGTGCGCGTTATAGTCATTAGCTTGTGGCTTTCCATCAAATTGAGAATACAGTCCAAGGTAGCCTTTGTACTTGTTAGCTAAATCCTTTAGACCTTGGGATTTATCAACTTCCTTGGTTAACTCGTTATCGATGATGTTCATAGCGACAGAGCAGCCTAGTGTTTTATTTGCATCGTTAGATGGCCAACGATGACTCGTTTCCATAAATAGCTCATCCTGGCTTTCCTCTGAGAGTACTCCTAGGTAAGCAGCTTTCATAAATTGTGAATTGTAAGCGTATTTTTGGTTTGGACTTGTTGGGTAGTCAGTATTATTAATTCTAAGCGCTTCTCCGGCCTTCTCTTGGTCCATTATACGATTTAGTACAGGTACGTAACATTGTGTATGGAACTCACCCATCATACGTTCTAGTGGCTCAGAATCGACCCGGACTTGTGACAAGCTTGCTGAAAGCTCAAACAAAGAAAAGTGTGCTAAACAAACTTGCTTTTGTGAATCTATCGAACAAGGGATCTTGCCAATTGCAGTATTGCTAAAACCTGTCACCCATTCATGAACTACACCCCAGCCTAATGAAGGTGAAGCTTGGCCGAACTCAGAGCTAAACTTCGAATTTGGTTTCAAGTCATCAACGTTGCTCGCGCCTGTAATGAAGCTAGGCATATCACTGATTGAATACTGCGCATATCGATATGTAGGGCTGTTTCCCCATGGCATAACAAAGACAAACAAAACCAAGACTTTAGCGATAACATCTTTTTCCACGCCTTTAAATGCAACTATTGCTGGAGCACCCTCATCCTCACCTTGGGCTCTTGCATCCATTACAATCATGACTAAAGCAATTACAAAAGGAACGAAAATTACACCTGTTTCATTGAGAATATCAAAAAGCCCACTTCCTATTGACACTGAAAATGGAATAATGAAGAGGCCTGTAGGCTCTGACACTACCATTAAGTGCGCCTCCGGGATTTTGATAGCTCTTTTGTTAGTTCTGCCTTAACCGCAACTTTTAGATCTTTCATTTCCTGATCTCGTTGGGCTTTAAGTTTTTCAAACCTTGCAGGTAAATTGGCCACTTTCTTGAAGACGTTAGTCATGCTTTGCATGGATTTTTGCATTAACTTAGATGTTTCTTCAGCACCAGCGCCACTTGCACCTTCTGCAGAGTCTAATTGGTTAGATACATAGACACCCACAAGTTGCAGCAATACCGTCCACCCTACAGGTAATCCGAGTATTAGTGTGGTGCCGACTAGGTTCGCTGCATTTTGGGACGATGCATGCAGGAAGTTAACGTGAGCACCAAACCACTGCATGACGTAGGTGATATATGTATCGAAAACAACACCTAAGTTGATAAATAGCGGGGCTGTTGTCGCGGCTATGTAAAAGAGTACGATGTGCATCAATATCTTGGTGGATAGGCCTGAAAGAACGAGGATCAAACCTCCAAAACCAAGAATGCACCCCTGAACTAACGACGCTACGACGGGTGCAGTTCTGACATAGGTTCTGGCCTCTATAGTTTTAGTAACGTTTGCCCAAATCGTACCGAAATAACCAAAACCTGCCATCAGCATTTCTGTATTAGAGTTGGGAGCTTGTTGTCTCCCCTGCCTATCGACAATAGTTCCGTTTGGTTGCATCAAATCGCCATTGGTCTGCATCATGTAGCCACTCGTCGTGACATAGACCAAATCAGAGGTTGTCTGAGCCACATCATTTAAAAACTGTCGGTCAGTCGGATCGTCAATTGCCGTCATGTGTCCAATAATGAAAGGATTTTCCCAACCGCTAGCAGAGTTGTTGTAAGCACGTTGGTAAATTTCTCTTTCGGCATCTGCTCTCGTGACACCTTCATTTGGATTACTGTTCAATAACCCAAGCATGTCGTCGACGTAATCATCAAAATCATCTTGAAACATCGCAGCCCACATCGAGACATCATTTAAGTCAGTTTGTATTGATCTCTGAATGTCGTAGACCGCATCCACGCAGCTTAGCAATGCGTTTTTATTGTTTTGGTTTGGCCACTTATCGTCCGTTTGCATAGTCAATGGCAATGAAGTGCCACTTTCAGCGGATATCGTACCTGCGTAAGCTCTTGTTAGTGGCTCAGAGCTGAATCCAAATGCTTCAGGGGAATTAAATGGCGGCTTGGAAAAGTCCACAGTCATTGTCGAGCCACTTCCTAAAAGCTGGTCGATTCTCGATACCGCAGGTTTGTAACACGTTTTGTGGAAAGACCTTATCGCATTTTGAGTTGCCGGTTTAGTTTCTAAGGATGAAAAGGTTGAAATAACTTCCGAACGGTTTTGTCCTGGTGCGCAATTTAAAGTACCGATAGCAGTATTAGAAAAAGCTGTGCTCAACTCATGGACCAAACCGAACAACAAGCTCGGATTGTGATTGCCATATAGCGCTCCAAATGATGTGTTTGGTTTCAGATCGTCAATGTGGCTTACACCCGATATGATTGAGGGGACACCCGAACAGGCATATTGCTTAAACCTAAACTCTGGAGTGTCGTCACCATAAGGAAGGACGCAAGTAATTAGCAATAAGAACATTATATAAAAGTTAGCTTCTACGATCTTGAAAGCCATTATCGCCGGAGCACCTTCATCGTCACCCATAGCTCGCGCTTTGCCCCATGAGATAATAAGTACAAGAATGAATGGCACAAAGATTGTCCCGGTCTCATTTAGTATCGAGACGAGGTTATTGCCGATTGTCAGAAAAAAGGGCGTTGTGAATAGCGCGGTAGGCTCAGATATTACGATCACTATTTAACCCCTTTTGAGATGTTGTTTACTTTCTGGACCATAAACCGCATCGAGCTCATCAATGCGCCACCAGCCATGTTAGCTACTTTCTTAGGCAACATAACACCACCTTGACCAACTGCTCCGGCCAACGTACCAATCATTGCTGAAAGTGCAGGAATGACTTGGATACCAAGCAATGAGCCTAAGATGCTCCAGATACCCACCAATGTTGGCATTGTTAAAGACTGTATATAGCTGAAAAGGATGCTTACTTCTGCCATGGAGTTGTCAGAACTGAACTCTGATAGCACGAGTGCCAAGAGTATGTTTTCGATATACCAAGCAATGTCGATAACGAAATACATAAAATGAAGAAAGAATATGGTATAGAATGCGCCCGCAATGTACTTCCCAGAGTAACCAGATAAGACGATGAGAGGTGGCGTTGCCATATAAATAAGAGCGATCAAGCATGAGACTAATACTGGCCCCATATAGCTATAAGCATGATTGGTAATTCGTTTCTCTAGTTCGCTAAATACCGTTGTTATCCGTAGCCCTACAGATTCAAGAGTGCTGCTATCTAACCCTTGAGTACGGTTGAAGTTTTGGTCAAAGGCGTTATTAAACATTGAATTAGTCGACAATAGGGAGTCGAGCATCATCTGTTGGTTATACTTATCTTCAACGGTATTTTTTGTTTCCCATTCCCCTTTAACGTTACGATAAGCCTGCTCAGACGTTACCGCTATATCCATCGCGTCTTTATACTCTGTTATCAGCTCATTTTGATTAAGTCTCTTGACCTCACTTTGGGCTGTCGCGCAGGGAATGCTAAGCATTGACGGTGTACTTTTAGTCTCATACGCACTACTTATTAAGCCTGCCCATTCAGACTTTGGAATATTGAGTGTCATAATGCCTGAGCCCGTCCCAAGCATTCCTGAGTACGCTCCGATGAACTCTTGACTAAAATACTGCTTTTGAATTGGTGTCAATCTGACCCCGCCATTGTAGTTCTTATCTTCAATGGCATTGGCAATTAACTTGAGGGCAGGATTGTAGCACTGCTCTCCAAAACGTTTATTTGTCTTGTTTAGCTTGGGATTCTTAGCCTCCAAAGAGACCGTCCCCATAAGAGCTTGTACTTGGTTGATACCTGCATCACAAGGCGTTTTTCCGATCGCAGTTTGAGTAAAACCTGTCGTCCATTCTTGAACGACACCCCACCCTAGCGGCAAGTGGGGCTCTTGGATGTTCAACATAAACGGCAAGTTCGGTTGAACATTAGTACTAGTGGCTTGCGGCCCTAATATTGAGGCATATTCTCCCCGACAAGAATATTGCTTGTAGTCGACCTGTACATTGCCCGCATCGTAAGGTATGACAAAAAGCAGGATGACGAAAAACATTGAATAGAACGCTTTCTCGACCAATTTAAAGGCCATTACCGACGCGCTACCCTCATCCTCTCCCATTTGCTTCGCTTTGAAAAAGCTACTTCCAATGACAAGTACAAAAGGGATAACCCATAAACCTGTTTCATTGATGATTGACCAAAAGCGAACCCCAATAGAAATTGAAAATGGTATTGTGAACGTACCGGTTATTTCACTAATTACCATTGAACATGTCCAACTTCTGAATGAACCCAGAGTTACCACTCTCTAGGTATCTCAAAATACCGAATGCATACTGTCTAGGTTTGTAACCGGTTGAGCGAAGTTCCTCAATCAGTCGGGTCGTTTGCTTAGCCATCTCATCGGATTGCGCCATGATGTAGTCGTCTAACTTGGCGTCTTTCGTTGCTTTACTACCAGCAGTAGCTAACATTTGTTGTTGTATGATTTGGCTTAGGGCTATCGTCCTTGCGTAGGCAACGTCCATAGCAAGCCCTTTGATAAATCCATTTTGTAGGTATGGGTCTTGCCTCATCAGGTTAAGGCTTCGAATATGTTCAAGTGATACATTAATTGAGCCTGGGGCGCTTAGGTTACGCAGATCGTCTTCTTTGATTTGCTTTAGATCTTTCCCTAACTGTTGCTGAATTAGGTGAGTTAAGCGGTCACGCTCCTCTGCATACCACCCTCGAATGCCAATACCTGCAACCGAGTTGGTGTCACACTCTTTACAGGTTGCCGTATACACCGAACCTAGTATTTTACGAGCTGTCTCTGACACTTGAGTTTGAGGCTCCTTATTTTCCTCTCGCTCAAAAAGCACTTTCATCATTGGATCTGACGCCACTGGATCTGTTGTTGTAGCAGAGCCTTGGCCAACAACCGATTTCTTCGGATAACACCTTTCTTCAGGCACTCCACGTAATATGCAGTACCCTATTCTCGCTGCTACTCCGGTAACCTCTGCATAACTGATAGAACCATCAGACTTTAAGCCGCCTACTCTGACTACGCCCTCTTCGTTGTGGGAGTACCATTTGAAGCCCTTCTCTACTTCGTCGAATAAGTTTTCTTCGCCACCAATTCCATCAGCATCTTCAGAGGAAAGGAAACTTACTATGTCGATTTGAGACATGTCGTTTTCTTTTAGGTACTCTTCTAACGCAGTGTACTCGCCAAATTCATATGCCTCATCAGGGACAAAACTTGCTCCTGCACGAAGAATGCCTTCACAACTCGATAGCGCGCTAAGATAGTCATCAAAGCCCAGTGATATACCATCCGTAATGAGTTTATACAGTCCAGGATTCGACTTTTGGATGTAGAGGCTGCCTAGATATATAGCCCCGCCTGTAGAAATCATTCCGTCGACAATTTTATCGAAGTTTTCCCAGATTTTTACCAACGTCCCATCACTGAATGACTTGCTGATAGATAGGCCAAGATCCCCATCACAAGAGTCCAATCCACTGACAGACGCTCCGATTAGTTCAAACTTACCAACTGGAGGTATAAAGTTTGATGGCGCGGCATTTGTCGGGCTAAACATGATATCGGCCCAAGCTTTTGTTGATGGGTCAAGATTGGTATCGAGTTCATCTTCAGCGTTTGTGGTGCTTGAAAGCAATCCAATTGTTAATGCCAGTAAGCTAAGCTTTAACTTGGTTGCTTTATTTTTTCTGGTGTATCTCGGCGTGATAAGTTTCATGGTCATTCTTGGGCTAATGCATCTTTATAAAAGATGCTTAGCGAGTGACTAACTTATACAGCGGAGTAGGGAGTAATTTGCGAGGATGGTAATTTGCAAATTGAATAGCGGCCCACCAGCTAATGGTGATTAAGAAGCTATGACTAGGGGTTGGTAGCCATGAACCTTAATGTTGAATGTGGCCATCTCAACTTCTAGCCCGCTTGTTTTACATAGCGTGAGGCTTTCTTTCAGGATCGACTCAATAGTGGCTTTCAAGGTTGTTTCAAGATCAAAAACTAAGTTCTGATTAGTGTTTGATTTTCTAAATAGCGTAAGACGTGATGACTGCTCTCTTCGCGTGTAGGGATAGCACCTTTCCAGACCACGCATCAATTCATTACAAATAATGTCTATTGGCAGTTCGGCATTTTGATTGGCAGCAAGAAAATTTCGAACTACAGAGTCATTGACTTTAAACCAATCTAAAATCTTATCTCGATGCTCCTGAGTATCGATGAAACGGTTCAACTGATTAATTAACCATGATTTATCGAGCAAGAAAGCCGCAAGCACTGTCATTGGCAACCAGTTAAATGTACCGACACTCAAGCTATTACCATTAACCCAGATGGAGTGGTGTTTTAAAGTGCTCCCTCCATGACTAAACATATCTAAATCTGATAGGTGAGTTTGCCCACTCGTTTCCAGTTCCGTCAGCTCAAAAGGCTTGGATAACACTGGTCGCTTACTGCGTTCTAACTTTTCGTCAGTTATGTTATCAATACTCTCTAATAGCTCATCGAACTGTCTAAGTAACTGAGCAACATCTCTGTTAACTAGAAGAGTGTCGTCGTTTTTAGCAATTCTTTTAACCTGGAATCGAAGGTCGTTAATTGCTCTAATTCCAGATGGCGACTCCACCAAATCGTTTAACTCTTCCGGCTCAATTAACTTAAACCACTGAGCAATCATTGTTCTAAATGGCCGCCATATGCTATTTGTCTTATTATTTTGCATAGTATTACCAGTATTTGTGGAAATTCGCAGCGAGCATTCGAATAGTAAACGCTGTAGCAAAAACGGAAAGCAAAATGATTTTTTCTAACCCGTACTGAGATGGTATAGCAAAGTATGTAGAGATAATTAACACTGTTGCTATACGAAACTTTCGAAACCAGAACTCCGTTTGACCTTCAGTATCGCGCTTGCCTTTAAAGGTATCAATTTTCCTTTTTACGTATCCATCAATTATACCAACGCTACAGACCGCTATGTAAGCTGGAATGTAGGTGAGTAATAGCGCAAACTTTAAGCCAAGTATGTTTAATGTAATTAACGCAAAGTTCGCAGCTGTCGCTACATAGAAAAATGCTTGCTGAATAAACGGCGTTTGAAACCGAGAGGCCTTTTCCTTGGCACGCTCTAAGTGGTGAGAAACTTTTTGGTAGTACTTGTTTTCAGCGTATTCCGCGTGTTTATTCGTTACCCATACTTTCCCGGAATCGATGATCGAGTTTACATCAACCCAAGTTTCAGCTGACAATTGCCTTTCAACAGTAGTAAGGTCGTTTTGGATAGAATCGACTCCACTTTGATTATCGAAGATAAACACACCAAGATGAAAAAGAAATGGCGTCATACCAGCAATGAAGAATATGTATCCATAGTCTTTAATAAACCGGATTGTGGGTGATATTACGGGAATATTTAACCGTATTTTCTTCTTTTCACCCGAACTTTTGTCCTTGCCTTCACTACTCATTGAGAGTCACTACGAATCTGATCAATCATCTTAAGTAGTACTTCGGGTGCTTGATACTTTAAGTAGTAGCCATCAAAGTACATGCTCGGTGTTTTGTTGACTTTTAACGAAAAACCTAGCATTTGGTGACGAAGCATCTGCTTGCTTGGTTCTTTTTCTGCAAAGACATATTCACCCGACATAGCTTCTTCTAAAGCCCCTTTATCGCTAGCTCTGTTCTCAAACGAAGACATTTGGAAAAAAGCTGGCGCGTCAATACCATTTCTAGAGTAGAGAATGAACTCTAATGTAATGCCTGCCTGGTTATACTGTTCAATGTTTTGGTGTAGTTTCTGACATTGAGGACAACTTATATCGGTGAATACTTGCACTTTGGCTATTTCATTTGGGGCTTTATACACGATTTTTTGGGGAACCTTTTCAAGTTCGCTTTTATTCGTGGAAACGGTAACATCACTTAACTGGCCAGTGCCCATTTTAAAGAGTTTACCGTCTGCAATCACCACCTGATTGGCTTCATCAACATGAATGACTCCGCTAGTAGTGTAATGCGTTTTAAAGCTTAAGTTAGATAAACCATCGACCCTGTATTCTGAAATAGGAATGACATTTAAAGCCTGAAACAGTTCACTAGTAGTAATCGCAGCTGCATTGCTCGAAACAAGCCCTAAGCCAACAGAAATAAACGATTGTAATAGTTTTGATGCTTTCATTAATAAATACCCTGTTACTAGCTTTCTTTAGCAGTAATTACTATGCGTTTAGCCGCTTCTTCATACGTAACGTTAAGTGGATAGTTAGCCAGTAAGGCCTTTATTGAGCGTTCTGCATTCGAAGTGATCACTGTTTTGTATTCTGTTTGCACACGGTACTTGCTAGCATTGTATTCAACTTCCAAGTTGTACTTCTTAGCCGCGGCCTCAACTAGCTTATGCGTATCGCCCTCTTCCACAACGAACACTCGCATTGGTTCGTTGGCACTCATTCCATGCACAATCAGACTCTTCGAGCTAGAGTCCATTCGTAAATGAAGTGGGTGAGAAGGATGGTCTTGATTAACCGCTCGGATCAATGCATCAATAGCGAGTGTTGGATTGCGTTCTGTTATTTGAATATTCTGCTCCATAACAGAGTTCGCAATGGCTTGGCGTTCTGGATCGAGAATGTACCAAATAACAGCAGCATGTCCGCTTTGCTGACTCCACGAGTTAACCGTTTCTCGTAGCGTCTGCCCTTTGTAGACGTTGAAGCGCGTCAGTTTTTTGGTGGAAACGAGGGTTTCTTGCTTTTTATCTACCAGTGTTGACGCCTGAAGAGATGCAGTGCTGAATGCAGGCTCAAACTTCACAGTCCGTTTGGTGTTAGTTGCAAACGGCTCTACCATGACTCGATTTTCTACCGTGTCGTAATAAGGCAGCAGGCCAGTGTCTTTGAATAACTCAATGTAGATCCCTTGGACATCTTCATTGGTGAGGTTGATTTCCCGGGTTCTTAAAGTTTTATAGTCCCAAGGCTTTAAGCGATGATTCCACTCCACCCCTGCTACGCCTAATCTGGCAGCTAGATCGCTCGCAACAAACTGCACTTGGCTATCGGCTTTAACTGTATAGATCGTTTCCGATAACTCAATCTTGGTTGGTCTTTGAGTGGTTTGACAGCCTGTGGAAAATAAAGCAGATACTATAGAAAGGTATAGAGCGGCTCGTTTGATCATTTAAGGGGTCCAAGGGTTGTTTGGGAATTACTTCAATAATCTCCCGTTTAACTCAATGGTAATTACCCATAAACGCAAAATGTTCCCTATTTAAATAACGTATGCGAGGAGTGTATGAATGAAAAAACCTTAGCTTTACGTTAATTGTTCGTCAAAGCCTTACGGCAATGTTCACACGTAACTGGCTTGTCAGTTTTGGTATGAATACTTGGTGAATAAACACGACCACAAGCGATGCGACCATTTGTAAGTTGAATATGAACACTATCTTCGTGATCACTTTGATGGCCGCTTGCTGGCATTAAAATTCGCACGTACTATTCCCTCCTTAACTTTTAGTAGTCGGCTTGCCGACCTTATCAAAGTATTTCTCTAACTTATTCAACATTGCCAAGCGTTCGCCATGGTCGCCATGATCCAAAATCATGTAAGCGTCCCACAGCAGTTCCTTTTCGTTAGGTATGGGTAGGAGGTCTTCATCAAACTGTTGGACTTCGCTAGCGTGGTTAACACGTAGATTTGCTTTATCTCTTGGACTTAGCTCTTGATTGCTCAAGTGTTCTAAATGCTTTTCGAGAATAAACATGGTGTAGCGTTTATCTGTAGCAAGTTGAATAAAGTATCTAAAGCCGTTTCTCTGCTCTCTGACGTTAATAATCGTTACCACACTTCCTAAAAAGCATTGCTTCTTGTAGATGCTATGATTACGGTTCAGAGATGAAACAAACGCTCTCTGACCTACTGAAAATTTACAGTCAGCCACAGCCTGATTACTCCACTAACTCATTCGTTGGAAATATCTCAAAGTGATGCTCTTTTTCGAACACCTCCCAAGATTCAGCTTCCACGCATTGCGTCATCGTAGAGTGCGAACCTATGTCATAGCCAATGACCAACCATAGAAATGCACCCGCTTCACGTTCTCCCAAGCTTGGATAACAGCGAACAATTTCAGCGTCTTGAGATACCCAAGGAAAACGCTTAATGACTCGGTCTAGAAGCTTTTTCTTGATTGCGGCCATGATTGACTTTTCCCCTTATGACTGGCTCTCGGTCATTTTCTTGAACTCTGACTCAGAAAGAGGCTTGATAACAAGCTCCTCTCTCAAAACAAAAAACGTCTGTTCTAATGGTTTCTTAATCATGCGGTCCTGTCGCTTAACTATATGATTGCTTTTCACTGCGCATAGATAAGAAGAGTTAATATCTATCCATCTACCTTGGACATCGACTAATTGAACCTTAGTCATGTGATCTCTTTCTACGTCGCTGACATAAGAGAGATAACAAACATTTTCGATTTGCTTTTGGCTTGGTTTAGGACTTTTCAACTCAACCGAAATAGGTTCAATCGTAATACTCTTCATGCTCTTGCCAGCCCAGAAGCTCAGAGCATTAGTTGCGACCAAAGCTACAATAGAAAGCCCTATAATTCGTCGTTTACTCATACGATCTTTTCCCTTAGTGCATTGTTATTGAATGTGCTGCGCTTGGAACTGTATCAGCAATCCAAGAGTTGCATTTTCGACAACGCAGACGATTTGAACGTTCGGCCATTTCGGAATCTGGATAGAAAGGGCGTTTACTATCTGCTCTAGATGAATACGGAGAGTCAATTTCAATGCTGATAGGCTCTCCACATTGGCACTTATCTTCGATAACCATGATCTCTTTTCTCCTCGTTAGCACTTAGGTGCTGAATCTGCAATCTTTGAATCTAGTTCTTTAGCATTGAAAGAAGCTTTTTCATCAAGGCACTCGAATTTAAATTGTTCAAACTCATACATCATGTCTACCGCATCTGAAGTAAAAGGAAGAACAGTGGTAATCATTCCCAAAAGACCATCAACCATCCAGCCTTTTACGGTTTTTCCATGCTCTCCGTACTCTGCATAAGCAAAGATAAGGCAACTTAGAGTAAGAACAATTGGCAACCACAAATTCATAGGTCCGTCTGGCTGATTTGAAGGATCTTTATACTCCTTGATAAACTCCGGCACTGATTTGGTAATTAAGCCCAAGCCCAAAGCTGTCAGCCAAATGCCTCCCAACTTAGCCCAACCGCTCTCGGTATCTCCAAAAGTTAGTAACAAGCCAAAGCATGTGATAGGTGCCGTAATAATAAGCGTGGCAAACGCCATTCCATATAGCGCACATACACGCTTTGAGTTATTAAATTGTCTTATCGTGCTCAACATGTACGAATTCCCCTTTAAGCTTTAAAACTGGATTTGAGGCCCATTTTATTTTGAGTTTCAATATGGTTAAGTTGCGCCTCTTTAGCTTGTAGATCCGCTTGCTCACGTTCAACAACCGCATTTCTTAACTCTGCGAGGTCATCAAGTATTCCTGGTTCACTCTGACCACCTAGCCAGGATTTTAACTCTGCGATGGCCTCATCCATCTCTTTCACAGTGGTTGTTGCAGTTACACCGCGCACAATGTCACGAAACTTTGCTGATACCTCTTCTGACGTTCTGATAACACTCACCATGACTATTCCCTACTTCTTAGCCCACTCGGGAGTTTCAATTGTTTCCATTTCTCGAATATGCTTGATTTGCTCAGCCTTAAACATGTGTCTTGCACCACCCAAGCCAGAAACAGATACCGCAATGTAATCGTCAACTGGATCTTTGATTAACTGCGGTTTAGCAATCTCGCGGTTGCCAACAAAATACATAGTTCCATTGGTTTCCTCTTGAATCTCAATTGTAGTCATCGTCTATTCCCTTAAGCTAATTAAATGCGTTGAACCCTAAAGCGATAAGGATGCCAATTGAAATATATTTGGCTATATCTAGTATTGCTAATCCTGCTGCTTTACCTAGAATTTTTGCGTTTTCTGCTCGTTCTGGACTGGCTGCAATAAATGGTGGGATAAGTAAAACTGTGTAAACAAGCAACAATTTCCCATATAAGTCCAACTTTGAAGACACCGTACCACTAGACACCAATAAATCTAACGCAAAGTATTCAACTGCAAAGCCAAAGCTTCCGATAACCGCCGCCCCAATAACTGCGCTTGCAAACATGTACTATTCTCCTTTAGGTTCATCAAATTCAATGTCGCCATGTGGTTCTATAATTGAGACTGGCGCAGTACTTGATTTTCTGTGCTCATTATTGGATTCACCATCTCAAAATTCCATTTGAACTAAGCATATAGCACTAATTATTTTGTCAATCCTATGCTCAGAGGAATACAATCTGCAAGCTATTCAATCATCAATTTTGACGTTAACTAACAAGGTAATCATTATGAACAAGGCGCAACTAACTAAGGCTGTAGCTCAATCAGCTGAACTTTCAGAAAAGCAGGCAAAAGCTGCTATTGATGCGATAACAGATGGTATTGCTCAATCTCTAGTGAATAAAGAAGAGGTTGCTCTTATTGGTTTTGGTACATTCAAACTAAGTGAGCGAAGCGCTCGCACTGGCCGTAATCCAAAAACAGGGGAACCGATCCAAATTGCTGCGACAACATTGCCAACTTTCAAAGCTGGTTCTACTTTGAAAGCACGGGTGAACCCATAGTAAATGTATACGATTCCGACTAGGCTTTTTCAAGCCTAGTCAAAAATTATATTGTCACAGCCATCTTTATAGCCTTTGCAACCAATAAACATCCCCCTCTTACCTTTCCGAGGTGCCATGTCGCTACCGCATTTATCGCATTTCATTGGTTTGAATGGCTTGCCTTTAAAATCAGGCGTGGTCTTCTTACACTCACTACATTGCCAGTAAGCTCCATACCGTCCAGGTTTCTTTTGCATCGATTCTCTATGACAGTACACACATTCGCCTTGGCCTAGAGTTTGTTGCTGAGCACTCGCTGTCATAGCTTGCGGAATGTTAATACCTTTCTTAATTTGTGCGACTTCTTCAGCGCATACCTTATCGATGTAATCCACAAACTCCGGTATAGAAAGTTCGCCATTTTCTATCTGAGACTGTTTGTGTGACCATATTGCGGTCATTTCTGGTGAAACGGCAGAAGGTGGCAAAGCGTCATGTAGCATATACCCTTTAGCTGTCGGTCTAAGCTTTTTGCCAGAAACTTCAAACACGCCGTTAGCTACCATTTTCTTGAAGATCTCCGAGCGCGTTGCTGACGTACCTATACCGCCTTTCTCTTTGGCTTTTCCTTTATCTTTATCCAAGAGCATCTGCTTGATAGTTTCATTAACGACGTATTTCGCTACCTGTGTCGTGTCGCGAAGAAAAGAAGCGATCGTATAGCTAGGCGGCGGCTTTGTTGATTGAGCTGTTGAATGGCTTGTTAATGTGACATTGTCACCTTCTTGAAAATGATTAAGCAGATCTAATGCGGCTTTATCTTCTTCGCTATCTTCAGGCTCACCTTTAAATAACACTTCCCAACCATGATCGATAATTGCCAATTTCTTTCCTACTAATAACTCTCCCTGGCACTCGACGGTATAAGTGAATTGGCGCTTTCTTCTCTTTGGATAAAATTGAGCTATATAGTTTCTGACTATTAAGGTGTAAACGTCGAACTCTTGGTCAGTCATTTCCTCAATGCCCGATAGGTTCATTGTGGGAATTATCGCGTGGTGGGCGTCATTTTTAGAATTATCAAACGCACGAGATTTAATTGTCTCATCACTGAAATGTACGATGTACTCAAACTCCTCCAGTGTCGAGAGTTCGTTTAGCAACTCTGGAGCTTCTGGGTGCATTTCTTCGGGTAGGTATGGATTATCGCTTCGGTTGTAAGTAATAGCTTTGTGCTTATCTCTCAATGACTGTGTAAGCTTCATTACTTTATCTGGCGCAAAACCGAATAAATCATTACAGTCAGATTGGAGAGAGCCCAACTCATAAGGTAATGGAGGATGCTCTTCAAGCTCTTTAGTTTCAACTTTAATGATATTGCCAATAGAGTTGTTGAGTATCCCTGACTTGATGTTGGCATCGTGTTCTTCGACAATTCTACCTTTTTCATCAGTAATACTTGAGTCTTCTATTTGGAGTCTAAACGCTGTTAATGAACAACCATCTTTCTCTATATCCGCGGTAACCAGATAATAGTGCTCAGGTTTAAAATACTGAATTGTACGCTCACGTCTAACGGCTAGTCCAAGGAAGCTCGCTTGGACTCTCCCTGTGTGCAATCTTCCTTGGTATCCCTGCTTCTCCGCTTGCAGAGACAAAACGCGTGATAAATTTACTCCGTATCGAAGATCAGCAATCGCACGCCCACGTTCGTTAAGCCCTAAGCCGTGATAGTCTGCGTTGTCTCTTTTGTCCTTGAACGCCTTCGCGATCCGGTTGTTGTCAGTAATAAGAACTCTGTGCTGCGGTTTGTTGCAGCCAACATACTGCATAATGCTATCGAAAATTTGCTGTCCAGCGGCGTCAACATCACACCCGTTGGTAACTTCATTGCATTGTTTAATGAGTCTTTTTAAGGTGTTTAGCTGAGCTTTTGTTGACTCATTTGGTAATAGGAAGGGAGGCCATGCCAAAGGTAAATCATCTAAAGACCATTGCTTGTATCGCTCATCATAGTCATGCGGCTCTTGTTCACGCATCAAGTGACCAACCGCCCAGCTTACAACTGAATCGCAATCAGGCAATTCGATGTAACCTTTCTTGTTTATAGCGTTCTTACTTAATGTAGCTGCAATTGCTCGCCCTACTTCTGGTTTTTCAGCAATGATTAAATTCATAAAATCGACCTCACAGAGTCCTCTTCACAAGACTCACTTATCAATAAGTCTTGGGGAAAATACTCGAAAAACCCTAGTCTCATAGACTAGGGTTTGATGGTTAGTATCCAAAATGAAGTTTGAGTGCACCTGTCAACAATTGACGACGCTTAACTAAACTCTTCTTGTTACTTTTAGGGGTTTGGAATAACGCCTCTTCAAGCGCGTCTCCTAAAAACTCAACCGAGTCTTTATCGGAGAATCCTTTTTCCCTCATGATGGCAAAGTACGTGAAATCATCTTCATTTCCTTTACCATGAAAAGCAGAGTCAAAACACCACTCAAGAACCTCCAACAACAATAAATTAGACATTGAATACTCTGAGAGCACCTTTCTAAAGTCTTTCTCTATTGCATCCTGTAGCTGTTCGACCTCACGATCGTATTGCCACAGAATGAAGTTCCTTGTTGTATCTTCCGTTTTTATGGATGACACTACCTCCTCTAGAGTTTCCTCTGGGTAAAGGTAAGGAATGAGCGTATCGAGCACGCTAAGCTCTTGCTCTTGGGGTTTTGGTCTTTTCTTGCTTTTCGGCCTTTTGGCTTTGGGTTGAATCGGTAACTGTTCGACAATGGGCAACAATCTAGTGGTTAACATGATTGCCATCCTTGGGGAGGTTTAACTCACCCTGCCGTTGCCAATACAATGCTTTAAACTGACTCAACTCAGATAAACTGGCATTTCGCCAAAATCTGTAGATGAACAAGTATTGTTTCGTTTTGGATTTGGCCAGTTCAGATCCAATATCTGTTCCCGGTCTAATTTCCAAAATGAGAGTGCAAACCCACCACCCAAAATTGGCGTGGAGATTGGTTGCTTGCATTGATTCGGTGGCTGAAGCTGCGAACGCGCGAGCTTCACCGATGCGATCACATGATGTGTTAATGGTCATTTCTAAAGTCCTCTCGGATAAATTAAAGTGCAGAGGGAAAACCCTCTGCAATTAGTTGCTACTTAGCAGCATCTTCGAAAATTTTCTTCAATGCTTCGTAGTGTTCTTCTGTCATATCTTCAATAGTGCTTTGTAACACTTTTAGGAAGTTAACAGCATTTGCCAAATCACCGACTCCGGCCTGTAAGTTCTCTTTCATCATTGTGAAAACAGAACTTTGGCTTTCATCGAGACAAGACAACGGATCAAAATCTTCTGGTTCAGGCTTCGGCTCTGGTTCAGGCTTCGGCTCTGGTTCAGGCTTTGGCTCTGGTTCAGACTTCTGCTCTGGCTCAGGCTTCTGCTCTGGTTCAGGCTTTGGCTCTGGTTCAGGCTTTGGCTCAGGCTTCGGCTCTGGTTCAGACTTCGGCTCTGGTTCAGACTTCGGCTCTGGTTCAGACTTCGGCTCTGGTTCAGACTTCTGCTCTGGCTCAGGCTTCGGATCTGGTTTCAACTCTGCAGTAGGCTTTACTTCCGTAATAGACACCGCAACTTCATCATCAAACATCGCAAACGCCTCTGAGATGTCTGCTGCTGCTTCATAGTCCCAAGTACGCTGTTTAGGCCCGAAAGCAAAGCGCGTACAAGCCCCAAATGCAACATTGCGCAGTTGAGCTTTAGGTCGCGCCCATACAACGGAGTCTTCGATATAGTTTTCATCAAAAAACTCTTTGATGACCACTTTACTATCGTCCTTCAAGTGAATAATACAAGTAACCCATTCATAGTAACTTGGTTTGTCACCCTCACCAGAAGTAACCTGTTCAGGGAACTCGAATTCAACTTTCTTGAAGTTTTCTTGGCGCTGACAAACAGCTTGCCAACCGGTGATGGTGACAAATGGTTTTGTCATCATCGAGTCGTTGACAATTGGTACGATTTCACCGATGAACGGGTCAAGATCCCAACGGAGAGAAGCTGCGATAAGCGCGGCTAATCCTTCATCGGTATACTCTTCACGTTTAAAAAGTGTTGTCGTAGACTTGATTGCGGCCTCAGTTGAAGAGAAGCCAAATTTTTCTTGAAACGTTTTTAACATGCTCATTTTCTTAATCCTTTCGGTTAAATGTGATCGCGGAACCAATAGCGGCCTACAACATGCGATCGTGGAGTGTTGTAGTATTGCGACGAGCGCAAATACGATAGAAGACTTCATTGAAGAAATCTGCTGTAGTTATTTACACTTCGGCTTGGTATGAGAATGCGATGTTTCGCTTTGGAGAGATGCTATGGAAGCTAATGAGTTCAAATCATCACTGTAACTCTCCTACTTTACTGGTCATTTGTCAAGGTTCGAAAGCAATAACTACGCTTCAATAAACGTTATCTGATTCTTCTCTCGATGACGCCATAACAACCACAGTCGTACTGCTGATATTACTTGCTCCAATTGCGCAGCATTGCATACCCAACCCTTTAGATCGTAGTTGTCGTAACGAGCGAATGGCATAAGCGAATTGAGTTCTGAGCAATACTCACCATGATCAAGTTGCACATAAATAAGTGATTCGGGGTGATTGATGTCGATCTCTATCATTTAACTTTCCTGAAATACTGTCGCCTAACTTATTATAAATGCTGAAAAAAAATGGCAATAGACCAAGACGTAAACTATAAATCACTGTTTAAATAGTTATGCATGTGCTTCCCTACGGAATGAATTTCACACAATTGACAGGATACTGTCAGAAATCAATGCAATCTTGTGGCGAGTTGTGGTCAATTCATTTTAGTTGTCTTATACTCATTGGTAATAGAACCGAGGTCAATTTGTTAACTATGGCCTAGGGCAGCAGCTGAAATGCACCATACTAAAGATTTTAAAAATCACTTATAGCATTCGCCTTTGGCGCTTGAGGAATACAATGTTAATTAAAGCCCTTCCTTTGGAAGTATTAATTGATATAGCATCGAATCTTGAGATTCACTTCTCGTTGAAGTCTCAAGAATACCACTTGGACTTAGATCAAGATTGCATATCTATTCTTGCCAATCTACCATCCAACATGATTATTCCACTTGAGCTTGTCTATGAGTCTACTAGCTATATCGCTATCTTTGACACAGATACAACATCTTTTGACGCTGGTATTCGATTTAATGATGAGCCTACTTTTGCAGACTTTTTGGACCACGTTCGCCAATCAGTCTCAGTAAACGCTGCTTAATGTAACTCTTAGAATGACAAAAGCCCGCATTAAATGCGGGCTTTGTAGTTTAAGAGCTCAGTTATTCTTTACAACGGATTTCTAGTCTTTCTCTCTCAACAGGGGACATATAGCGGCCAAACACCGTTAATAAAAACGAAGTGTATTCGGGTGATTTGTAGCGAGCTTCATTTGCCGCCTTTACCATGAGGTAATGCTGATCTTGTTGAATGCCTTGTAATCTGGCAATTAGGGTATGTAGATTTCTTTCTTCTTGGTAGTAACCGTGAAGTTCTGGAACGTCGGATAGGCGAAGAACGATATCATCTAGTCTAGTTGAGAATAGATCTTCGGGAGTTAAGATCCCGCATTTCATTAAAGCCTTAACTATCTTCGGTCTCCCGGCCAACCCTTCTAAAGTGCTCAATGAAGTGTTTTTGCGCCCAGGTGAGTTTCTGTTGAAGTTTAGTAACTGGCCAACTAAAGCGGCCTTGTCGTGAATCTCGTCTACTTTGCAAACTAAACCGTGCTCTTTCCTCATTTGAGATTCGAGCTTGGTTGGGCAGTATTTAAGGATCGGAGTTATATCGTGCAATTGAGTGTCTAGATCCGTGCCTGTTTTTTTAGCCGTTAGGTATTTATTACCTAGAACTCTAAAATACTCAATTGCTTTGCCATGACCATTATCTTCTAGAACGCAATGGCAATTCGTTGAAAAGAGGGTTCGAGACCGTAAACATGTAGCTTGTAAATTACATGCGGTCTCTATCCATGAAACTGTATGAGAGATGTTATTAGCCATAGTCCACTGATATTATTAGCAAATGCTTAATTACTGCAAGATGCAGTGTAACAAGTTGTGTATCGCTAATTATGACTACTAGAAAACATATTATCTATAGCGTTTCGTCTTTTAAGTTACGTTTTTATGAGTTAAAACCGATGTATTTTTGTGACCACCATCCCAAGACAACATATTTCTAACATTTACACAACAAACAAGAAATAAATGGCGTAATTCAGCAAATGCGGGTTTCAAAAATGAATTATTGATCACGACTATCTAAACCTTACTTTGTTCATATGTCCCACAAATGAGACAACAGCAATGTATTTGCCAAAACTATTGCGTCCGATTAACTCTCAAATGTTACTGGCTTCCTAAGAAATGATTGTGCTAGCAAGTGAATTGACAATGTCTTTTTCTAAAAAGCGTTCTTGTATGTGTCGTGAGTGATATTTATCAAGCATGACTACGCTGCTATGCCCTGTATCGCGAATTAACGAGCGAGGGTCTTTCCCTGCATCCAATTGCAAAGTTATCCCTAAATGCCTAAAGCTATGGCAAGAGTGCCGTAAAATTTCCTTGGCATCTTCGATGTAATTGTCTTCCATTAGTAATTCCGACGCTACGTTCAACACCTGGTTTACTAACTCTGCAATTTGGTCTTTGCCTAGATTGGCATCGACCACCCCTTTCTCTCTGCCGTGTGAAGCTGCTTGGTGCCTTGTAAATAGTGGTAACGACTCCGTTGATGTAGGCATCCCTTTAAGGCCAAGGTGCGTCCTATAGCGCTTTAATGCTGCAAGGAAAAGGCTTGAGCATGTCACATTTCTTGAACGACCGTTTTTAGAAGTGGGAATATGAAAAGCGTAACCATACCCAGTGTCTAACTCGTATCTTTTGAAGTCTGACATCATCGGTGAGTGTGAGGGGCGCGCAGAGACTTCTGAGATTCGAGGAAAAAGAAAAGTCAGCATGTAGATTAAAAATCGCGTTCTTTCATGCTTATCTGGGTCTGAAGCTGCCATTTTCTCTACTGCTTTGAAAATGTATTTTGACTGTGTTTTGTTTGGCGCTTTCTCAATGTCATTATCTGTCGAGACAACATTAACCATATTGTTGGGGTTAAGCCGCTTCAAAGCTCTAGCAGCAGGGTTGATTTCTGAAAAGTCCACATCATCAAGATACGAGTAAAAAGCACTCAATATACTAATTTGCGCCTTGATAGAGGTGACATTTCTTGCATATTTCCGTCCAGTATTCTTGTTGCAGAAAGGCTTCCATGCTTCATTGATAACCAGTTCAAACTGGCTTCTCTTTTTGTCGATAATCGAAAGTGGGCTTCGAGAAATCAACATTTCTGGAGGCTCATTGCAAAACTGAATGAACTCTTGAAAGTCGGCCCTATTAATGTCGGATACGTCTTTATGTTTCACTTGCCAACACCAATTAAGATACAAGCTAACATCTGATCGAATTGCATTATAATTGTTTACGTTTGCCCGGTACTCATTAAGGTAATCAACGGCGTGCTCGTGGGTAGCGATACAAAGTTCGATACCTGATGCTAGCGTTTTGTTTAAGAATGTCCTTACCTCAGGTATTGGTTGGTTAATGTATGAATGAGGAGCGAATAGAGGTAAAAAGCGCATATCGATTACCTTTTCCTAAAAATGTTATACTGTTATTATATACAGCATTGTTAGCTATATTTAAAGAGGTTCTGTTATCGTATGAATTACATTGAAAAAGTCATTCGCTTGCTTACATACAAACAGATTGCATCGATCTATGAATCTCGAAATGATCAGATTAAGCAGCTAATATCGCTGGTGGACAATAACCATAAGACGCACTCCTTGTATTCGATCGAACGATTTCCTCGTGATGTAGTGTCAATAAAAACAATTCAGGTATATCAAACGGAATTGTCACTGAGTGAACTTTTAACTATCGGTTTCCTACCACAACTAATTGAGCCTTCATTTACCAATCCAAAACGCATTATTGGGACTGTGTTGCTACCCTCTCGTATCAAGCGTCCAGTATGTCGACTGGTTCAGCGCATTAACTGGCGTGGCACTATTGTACAGAAGGGTATGTTAAAACTTTTTCCAGATAAGCATGTTCGTCGCAAGAAGTACCAGGAGCTTGAACAAGGCGTTATTACCTCTACCCTGTACAAGAAGATTATTATTGCTCCACCGTCTTCTTACTTAGTAACGCATAGTTGGTGCAACTCTCAAAAGGCACCAATAGAAATCTCGCGGGAACAAGCAGAGAACATACTGATGAGCAACGAGAAAGGCGAGGACCACTTCTGTGTAGACGAGCGTATTGCTAAAGATATGGCTCGACTTAATGGTTTTAAAGGCAAGTTCTATCGCTATCTTGATGTGAGAGCTCACCCTATTCAGTATTGCAATCACTTAGATGGTAGTCAGCGAAAACGAAAATCGATCAAGGCCGCTAGCCCTACCCTTGTCTTTGACGATAGTCCTAAAGTTCTTAAAGTAAAGCCACCTGTATCTTTTACCGTCATTGACCCAAAGTACTACATTCCAGCAGACTATGTGGAAATTTCAAGTCATCATCGGATTGTGGCCAAGCGCAGTTAAAACGGTCCGTATATCCAACGTTGTTTTAGCTGTATTGCATTGTTTTGAAAGATAAAAACATATACAAATCCACTGGATTTCCGTACAAGCAGTAACTGTTCATGGCTACCGCTTGTACGTTACTAGATCTTATCTATTCTCCGTAATGCTTGTTCCAGACCTTAAGTGCCGCCTCTTCCATTTCCTTGGCTACTGATGCAGTTACACGACCAAAGTTGAGTTGAAATTTTTCGTTATTGTTGGAAGTTTGAACAAACGATTTCTTATCTTTAGATACGGCTAGCTTCTCTTTTTTGGGTCCAGGCTTATCAGTTGATGATTTACCACTTGTTTTTACACAAAGGCTCTCGGCAAAATCTGTAATGAACTTTAATGCCTTAGCTTGGGCTTTTGTTATATCTAGCTGCATATCCTCTACAACACCTTTGTAGTCAGTGTGTTCTTTTACTTGCTGAACAAACGCCTCAATCTCTATCTTGGCTTTAGGTAAAGTTTTCTCATGCAAATTGGCTAAACTCACCCACTGCTCCTTGCTAAGCTTATTGGCATCTTGAATAAACCAAAGTAACTTTTCTGGAATGGCAGCTGAACGCAAGCATCTATTCAAATGCGCGGCACTGATGGACTCAATGTTGATGATCTGCTCTTTAACAAGGCCTTGGTCGAGTAAGTTAGCGTAACGAAGGCCAACTTCACGTTGATTATGGCTCTTATGAGAGGTTTGAATTTGATTTGCTAAATATTTTGCATCTTCCTTGCTTATCGGCTCTAGGGCCACCAGCGCCTTTAGAGTAATTTTATCCTTAATGGCAACAAATCGACGTCGACTGCCATCTAGCCAATCTGTTTTTCCCTCATATTCGATGCTAGGGCAGGCAAAGCAAGGATAAAACTGTCCTTTCTTAAGAGTTTCAGCCACATCCCTTGTAGAGTTATCTGTAAGTAAGCTCTGTTCTCGGCCGTTAAGCTCTAGAGAAACAACAACGTCGTTTTCTAGCTGTTCAGGAGTGAAGTATTCAGTAACGAACTTTACTTTCTTACCTGATTTCAGTTCAAACTCTTCAAGGCCTAAAGCGTTGCCATTTCCACCATTTAAAAGACTAGCTACTACATCGAGCTCATCATTAGTGACTTTACCCCAATTAATACCCTGCTCTGCGTTGAAGATGCTTGTCCAATCAGTACCTTCAGGAGCATTAGCCATTAGTTTGCCAAGCAGTTGGGGAAACTGCTTGATGTAATTCATGTGACTTTTGACAAAACGATGCTGTTCATCAAACTTTTCATTATTGACCTGCTGGCCTTTTCCTATTGTCATTAGATGCCCTCTGGAAACAATGTAGGTTCAACGGTTGTACAAACTGCTTGGTATAATGCGTCACACTCTTTAATTGCTTCTTTGTAAGGTGTGTCCTGCGCTGACTCGTACAAAGCTAAAGGTAAATGCTTGTCTGACGCTTCCTCATACTTTCGCGACTCGTGAATAAATGTTTGGTATACATTCGCAACATTCTTGATCTTGTTTACGTTCTCAACGATTTTCTTTGAGAGCTTGTCATTCTCTTTGTTGATATGGCGAGTAATGACGGTTTTGATGCTATCAAACCCATCAAAGTCAGATGGAAACACAGTATTAATCGTATTCTTAAGATAGCTGTGGTGAGCAATGTAGCTACGATAATCCTGCGTTCTACCTGTCGTAACGAAGTTGACATGGTTAGATGCGTAATAAGTTGCCGCGGTAAAATTGTTAGATGACGGTGCGGTATCAATAAAGATGGCGTCAAAATCATTCAATAATGGATTAATGATAGCGTCACGGAAAACGGAGACTGCACCATCGATTTTTTCTGGGTGATAAGCAATAGCTCTACTGATTTCTGGGTCGATAGCTGAGACATCGTAGTTTGAAGGAAGGATCACTAAGTTTTCCAAATGGGTTTGCGCCATCATATCCAAAAGCTTGGCTCTGTACTCACTTTGCTTCTCTTGTGACAAGCGCTCTTGTCGTGTAAGAGTAAGTGCATCTTTTATAACTTCCACGTAAGTCTCGTACACATATTCCATATCATTCGCACATACGTGCTTAACCAATGAGCCTTGAGGGTCAGTATCAATAAGTAGTACGCGTTGCGATCTGCGAATATCTAAAGCTGCACTAACCGCTAAGTTCAGGGTTGTCGTTGACTTAGCCACACCACCTTTACTGACATTGACAATAAAGACTGGCACGCGGTAATTGTGCTCTTCGCGCAATTCTGGGATGGTCTTGAGTCCTGCTTTATTAAACAGCGCTCGGATCTGGAGGTTGTCAAATAGGTAATGTCCTTGAGCGTTTCTGCCAAAGAACTCGCCCTCTGCTTCCATTTCTGCGATCCATTTTTTGAATGTTTTCTCAGTGCATCCAATGATCTCTCGCAGCTCCCTGCCTTTGACCTGAATCTCACGAATGGAAGAGAAGGCTCCTGCATACTTTGTTGCATCTTTTTCCATTTGAATGAAGGCAGTTTCGCACTCAAGTAAATAGTCAACAACTGCTTGACGATTCATTTTTTTAGTCATTATTAGCATCTCCATAATTAATTGCGACCATCATAACACCCCTTAATCGACAATAACACCCTACTTAGGGTATATACCTTAGTTAGGGTGTATAACCTTACTTTGGTCACACTTTAGACTTAGGTTAGCAACGAAAGCAAAGGTAAAATGATTGACTTTGCTTTTTCCAGTGTACAATTTGACGTAAAGTAATGTTTTGCCGTGATTTTAGTTATCATAATCCGGCGGATTTCCAGGTTGGTGAGAACGATGATTTACTTTAAACATTTTTTACTAAGTGGAGTGTTGTTTGTTATTTTCTACTCTTTACTTCATTTGACTGTGACATGGCCACCGCATTTAGTGTTCATATCAGCTTGGTCAATCGTTGCATTTGCAATGTACGCCCTAGATAAACAATTGGCAGGTTTGGGAAAAATGCGCGTCCCCGAAATTGTTTTGCTTTTTGTAGCTTTTTGCGGATTCTCTGTAGGTGCTTTTTTAGCGAGAGTGATGTTCAACCACAAAATGACGAAAACATCTTTTAACATTAAGTTTTTTGCATCATTTATTGCTCAGCTTGCGCTCTACTTCCATTTGTTCGGACTCGATTTTAACTACTTCCCAATAGGTTAATATGAAATTTATAGATTCTAAGGCTATCGCCATCCGTAAATTTGTCGAAGGTGATACATTCGAGGTTAAGCCAGAGTCAGTCGACTTGGTTACTGTAACCTCCCCTTCTCCTATATCTCTTCCTGCGTCTGCGGTTCATTACTTTAATCAGGCTCTAAGTAAAGTTAAGAGTGTAGAAGGCTTTGCTCAATTGCTGCCCATAACGGTTGTGTTGAGTGTTGGAGATCAAGTTAGTGAATATAAGATAAGATCGCGGTCGTTAAGCCTTTTGTTAAAAGAGGGCGAAACTCTAGAAAGCTTAGGGTTGCGTGAAGTTAAACGCCGATTATTAAAATCAGCATCCAAAAACAACTACAACCGCATTATCAAAGTGGTACCGGGTAACTTTATTCGAGTAGAACTATCCAAGAAGGATTTATTGACTCAAGCAGTAGAACATTTGAAAGCCGCCTACCTAAGCGACCTAACCCATTTTAAAATTGGACTATCGTTAGATGGAAAAGTGATTACTACAAGTGATGACGACCTATTAATCGAGTTCTACAACTCCAATGAAGCTTGGATCGGTGATGCCGTGGACTTAGACCCAAAACTACAAACGACTTGGCGAGGTCAGAGCTATCGAGACATTAAGGTGATCTTTCAAGGTAGTGTTGAGGCCTTGATGAAGTACGATAGCATTCAGCTGACTAGATAGCTGATGTTAGCGTGTTAATGAAAAAGCCAGCAAATTGCTGGCTTTATTCATTAAGCAAAACCTTGTGAGTTGTCAAACACATTAAAGGTATTGTCTTGCATACGTTTCATTTTTCTAGCTTCGCGGCGAGCGCGTTTAGAACTTTGATGCGTAAGCTTAGTTTCATCGGCTTCAGAGTGCTGATGGCCTTCTGGAGCTTCTTCTTGAACTTCAACGTCCAGTATTACCCCTTTGCGAAGGTAAGTTGGCACATGCAGTTCGTTGTCGTCGACTTCAATACTTAAAATAGGTGCTGGAGTACGAAGACTGTCTTTAACCTTTTCCTTAACCTTATTGGTTGTTGGCTTCGGTTCTTCTTGCGTAACTTTTGGTGTTACCGGCTTAACAGCTTTTGATTTTGCCTGATTGGCTAAATCCATAATGGTTTGCTTAAACATATGGAAAGCGTGAGCTCCGATAAAAGCGGTGCCAAAGAACGCGATCACTAGGATAGCAGCAGCCAAAGCCATAGCGCCTAACAGTACGCTAAATTCGTATAGTGGGTTAGTCATTTCTATAATCCTTTCGGTTAAATTGTTTGCTAAACATTAAAGGCCTACAGCGAGCAAACTTAGCTGTAGTAAAGTGCATAGCACTTATAGAAAGAGAGCCTCTATAAAAACTGTCTTGCTATAAGCTATTTCGTCATTTTTGTGTTTACTAGAGTTAGTTAAATGCGCCCAAAATTGAGCGCACCATGTGATGCTACAAACTAACCTTGTTGTATTCATAGTCATCTGTGATCCACCCTAGAAACCGGGTACGGCCATTAAAGCCCAACTTGCGAGCTTCTGACTGTACTTTGTTTCTAGCAATGCCATCCCCCCAGTATTCCCTGTTTAACTCGGTACTAGGTATAAGCACTGTAAGTTCTTGCCAAACATCTGAAAATCTGACCCTTGTTAAAACATGGGCCGCTATCACTTGTTGAGTAGTCATAACAATTTCCTTTTCTTTGCTTAATTTCTATCTAACACGGGCATTAAAAAACTGCCGGTATGTCCTTGTAACCAAGCGCGATGTAGGAGTGTTCTAGCTAATAATTTTCGGATAATCTTTGGAACTGGTTTTTTCCCCAAGCTAGAACATGTATAAGCATAAATTCGTACTGATTCAAAAGAGCTTCGATCAAGCATAAATTCACCTCAAGTTACGGGCTTGTTACTATCAACTGTGTTTAGACTAAACGTTCTGATAGTTCCAAGCGCTGATTTATTTACTTTCGAGCGTTGTTGTTTCAAATTCATTCTTGTTTTCAATCCCCCTCTTTTGAGGGGGATTGAACGTTAGCCAAACGAATATGAAATAAGACCTTCGTCTACGCAACGCATAGCAAAATCTCGTTTCTGGCTTGTGGTTTTTTGTTGAAAGCTAACCAGGTTCTTGGGGCTGAGGCTCTTCTCGAGTTTTTCAACCACCTGGTCGAGCATTTCATTGACTTTAGGTTGGATGACGTTGTCAACACAGTCATCGCAAGTGCCAAATCCAGAATCATGTTGCGGATCTTGCTTGCCAAAAAAATGGTTTCCACAAGTACTGCAAATGAGTTGGTTGCGATTGGTCATGGTAGGAGTCCTTTCGGTTAAAGTGTTCGCTTAAACCTGACGGCCCACAGCGTGCGAACTTAGCTGTAGTATTGCGTCAAGCGCAAATACCAAAATAGACAAGATCAAACAGACTGATCTACTTGGGTTATCTACGCTTATGTTATGAGGTGCTTGGGATGCTTTAGAGAGGGCCATAAATGGCAACTGATGTCAGTTACCAACAATATACTCTCAATTAAGCTATATCGCAACTTCATCATAAAACTCTGTATCGACGCTCGACAAAATATCTTTGTGAACATCAATCCAGAATCTTTGCTATACCAAGAACATAGCATGAAGCCTAACTAAAATCATGGATTCATGGTTACTTTATAGGTATTTATTAAAATGAGTCCTGAGCAAATTGCTAAATTTGAATCAATTATCGACAGTAAAATACAGTCAGTCAGTGAGCGAATTAGTACTTCTGAAAAACTATCTCTAGTCGCAGAGCAGTTTCCTGATGTCATAGATAAAGCAGCTCACATGAGTAGTGATGAAGTAAACAAGGCAACAATGAACTCGCTTAAAGAGCAGCTTATTGGCCTGCGTAAAGCTAAAGTTAGAATTCGTGAACACGAATTTGGATATTGTGAAGTTTGCGGAGATGATATTGCATTAGAACGACTCGAAACGGTTCCCTATGCAGAACAGTGCCACGAGTGTGCAGGTTTAGCATTTTTACGTAAAAAGCAAACTAGCGGATTGGCCTATGCGTAAACTCAAGTTCACCATAGTGGCTTTGTTTCCCTTTTGTTTGTGCGCGGAGCCTATGCACGTATTAGAGTCGAATATAGAGTCTGTTCCCTTACTGCTTCAAGATGAAAGCGGTTTTTCCCGAACAGAATACTTTCAACGAGGCGTCGAACTTAAATTTGACAAGGCCACTGGACGCTGTGTTGAAACGACAACTCATTTAGAAATATCCGAACATGCCAACGGCTACTCTCAGCTGCCCCACTCTCACAAAACATCTACAGAAGTCACTTGCCCTAAAGGGACTTTGTCTATTGTCTACCCTGACAGATAAATCCACACCACAAAGGCGCGTAAATCACTGATTTAACGCGCCTTTATTAAAATAAATCCACCGGATTTCCAGTTAACTATAGATTTCTTGCAGAGTACGCTTTTTGACTTGTCGTTTAGAGCACACTACTTCGCAACGGTTACGCACGATTGCTTTTTCGTGCTCTTGTGCGGCTTCTATAAACTTTGGGTCACTGAGTGCTGATTGACGAAGCTTATTTACCTCATTGAGTCTCGACAGTAAATCCATACCATGTATCCCCTGCAATTTAAGTCTTAATACCTAATTTACAGGGGATGGAGTAAAGTCAAGGCTAGGCCGCTAATTGAATGTCTAGGTCTCTAATAATCGCCTTTAATTCTTTTAAGCGTTCGCCATGTTTAAAAGGTCGCTCTAGCTCTGCTTCTGTTATGGCAATTTTTCTTGCATGACTTTCTAGAGTACTTAAAGCGTTAGAGTATGAATCTCTGATATTTAGCAGTTCGACAGATGCCGCGTTGATCAGTGCTCTAGCTTGAGCCGAAGACTTAAGGTTTAGTGCATGTTCTGACGTCCCTTTCACGACATAAACAGTTTCATAGCTTACTGTGTTTTTAGTGGCGACTAATTTAAAGTCTCCATTGACCGCTAATAGTTTTTCTCGGCCTGTTGGGTTGTACATGCTGCCATAGCTAGCCATTGCGCTTGTTAATGACGAAATATCAATTTCTGCACCATTTGGTAAAGTCCAACCTTCGACATTTGCGACTTGCGCCAGTTTAGATTCTGTATCGATGTTGCTAAGTCTATTGGTAATTCGTAAAGAGCTGTTTTTGTAATACTCTAAATTGCTTTCTAAGTAGTAACGTCGTTGATTGTGCGCTCTATACAGGCTAGATAGCTTCATTTCTTCGTGTTGCGCTTTAACTCTATCCAACATGCGCTGATCACCAGAGACAAGCGCGCTAAGTTCAGAGAAACTAATCATTTCAGATTCCGGTTCGTACTCTCTCACTTCATTGTTGATACTTAGTGAGTTGAACTGGCGGATAAACTCTACCTTTCGATTCAATAGAGAGGCAAACCAAGCGTCTAGGGTGCGTTTCGTTGAGTATGTGAGAATTTCAACCGAATCAATTTTACCTGACTCATACAGATAGTTGTTTTGGCGCAGGATTCGTCCAAATCGCTGAATTAGATCGCCGCTCACTAGGGGCAAGTCAAGATTGTGTAGCGCGACCAATCGGCGGTTTAGGTTCCAACCACTAGCCATTTTAGGTGTGCTTCCTATCAAAACATCGAACTCACCTTTATTAAAGCTAGCTCTCAGCTTTCGTTTAAGTATTGGTGATTTCGTCCAGTCATGAATCACCGCCACACGTAAGCCTTTTGCAGTCAGTATTGATTCCAATTCATCATAAACGCTGTATGCTGATGACAGTTGCGTAATAGCCTCGGCCTTTGTCATGCCTTGGACTTTGGCTGCTGACACTTCACAACCATTTTCAGCTAGTTTATAGATTTCATTAACTTCTTTGATACTGGCAGTTTTATGTCTCGCTGGAATACCTGTATCTAAAAACACAAGTTGAGTGCCTTTTACATCACTAAACTTTGAGTGGATACGAATAATATTTTCTACGGCTTTATCTACAACATTCCCACTTGAGCGCGGCAAGGTTTCATCTAGCAATCGTGGATCGAGGCTGATTTTTCTTGCGCGATTCATAATAGCTAACATGTTATTTTCTTTAGTCAGATGCTGCGCGTCGGCGACGATTTCTTCAAAGCACTCTTCTTGAATGTCAGATATAGGTAGGATGACTTTTGTTACTTTGCCATTCTTAAGTGGTGGTAGTCTCGGGCGTCCATCGGCTAACGGTGGTAATACTGTGCCTAGGTCTTCATCATTGATTACCTCAGCTGTTTGACGATAGATCTGCTGAATCTCAGTAAGGTTAGTGTACTTTTTAAGAGTGTTGTAGCACTTGAACCCTCGGCCTGTAGCTTTAAGGTCAAAGTCTACTTGAGGCTCGCTAAACTGTTTAACAAAGGTGTCTACGTCTAACAAGCCTGTATGCTTAAGCTCAGGCGCTAAGTATCTCAACCAGTTTACAGACTCGATAATTGTATTTGACAGTGTTGAACCTGTACCAAAAATCACCTTGCCCCCATGTCTTTGTACATGACGAACTTTCGCATACATTGATTGTGCTCTTTTAGAGCCTGTAGGGTTGCCAATACCTCGCACTCCTTGCATTTGAGTGTTAAACGAAAGATTTTTGTAAGTTTGAGCCTCGTCCACCAATAGAGCCGTTAGCTCTAAATCTTCAAAGCTTACCCCCGTAACACCTACTTGTTCTTTTAAGTAGTTAAGCTCAGCTTTACGTTTATCTAGTCTTGCTTGCATCTTCCTAGTTGAAAAGCTTTTGTCCTCTAGAGTTATAAGTTGAGCCTCTAGTTCCGCTATATCATCTTCGATGATTTGATGTATTTCTGATTGAGGCGCGCTTAATCGGTCGAACGTAGAACCTGCAAAAATGATTAAGTCGAAATCTGTTACGCATGCATTCATCAAAAGCTGCTCGCGCTCTGTTGCTGATAAACTTTCGTCTAGAAGCACAACATTGGCATGTGGGAAAGTAACGCACATGGACTCAAAGAACTGACTACATAGGTGATTAGGCATTGTGATCCCAATGCGTTGTTTGCTATTTATCGCTCTCAAGGTCATTGCAACACCTTGAAAGCATAGTGACTTGCCACTGCCTACGCACATGTCATACATCGTGTTATCACGCAGTAGAGAGCGTACAATAGCCGACTTTTGATGCATGTAAGGCGATAGGTTTGAGCCAGTCAATACAAAGTTCTCAGCCAGTAGGCCATAGTTAGGAACTGCAAACACATTGAAAAGCTCATTGTATAAGTTCACCAACAATTCACGGCGTTTAGGGCAGTTGAACACCCACTCAACAAACAGGTCTTTGATCTCATCTAGTTTGGCATTAGCTAACGTGGTTTCCATTTCATTAACGACGCTCACTTCATCTACTTTGTCACGCACAATTACAGCTGAACTGTTAAGCAGTGCAGGGTAAAGACTAGTGAAAGGGCGGCGCTCAGTGCCGTAAGTGGTCGTATTTAGCGAATAGTAGCCATGACCTAAAAAGTCAAACTCAAATCGATCTGTTAAAGCTACTGTTGGTTTAGACTTAGCGCCAAAAAGATCTCGCGCAAAGTCTTCGTAAATTTCAACTGGTACCCAACGCGAACCTGCGCTAATAGTGATCTGGTGTGCTTCAAGTGGCTTTGGCATAACTTCTTGAAGCGCTCTTTTGTTTGCTTCAAACTCGACTAGATCGCCACAATCAATAATCTTTTGTTTGATGTTCCCAGATAGGTACGTAGTGCCATCCTCTAACGCGCCATTAATTGGATTAACAAAGGCTAGCTTCTGTTGGATTAACTCTTCTTGAGCTGTAGAGGTTGTAACATCCAATAGTCCTGCAACTCTATCAATGTCTACAAGGCCTAATTCGTTAATGGAAATGGTTAATGCCTCTAAGTAGCTGTTAGCACTCTTAGGTGGCTCGTAAGGAGTGAAAACACGCTTGCTAAAGATTGGGGCTAACTGGTATGTCTCGCTCAAACCGTCTTTAAATGATGGTGGCTCGTAATTAAGCTCTAATGCTCTAGTCTTGTTGTAGAGCGCGCACAACTTAAGTACTGTCTTACTACTACGGTTGCTTAGTGCGCCATAGTTAACTTGGTACGAAGCATAGGCCATGCTCAATTGACCACGAACAGTATCGATATTGTAAGCATTGTCTTTCTCGGCTTGAATTAGAGCCTTTAGCGCCGACTTAACCGTAATGTACGCTTTCATACGCTTGGCTTTTGCTGCCGAGAGGTTATCTAACAACTTAAACTCCGGTTGTTCCTCTCCGATATCATTCAACGTTGACTTTAAACGTTGGTAAAACTCGCCATTATTAATAATGACCTCACCAATAACGGCACTACTATCTAATTCGTCGTTGACTATTAAGGGCTTAACAGAGGGTAGGGTAGAAGTGCTTGTGGCTGGCTTATAGAAAGTGGCCTTCTTTGCGTCAATTTGCGAATCTAGCAAGCTTTCTAAAGCCTTGGCTAGGTCACCTTGGAAGCCCGTCACTTGGCATGAATGCATAAAATGACTAGGAACAGTTAGATTGCCGAGCACTAGCTCTGGATTATCCAAAAATAGTCCGTTCACACTAGTTTCAGCACCATTAGCAGTAATAACGCGAGATTGAATCCAGTCGGGTTGATGCTCAGGGGTCGCGCTTCGTTGAAATATGAGCACATCAGTAGGGAGTGTCGCCCCTTCATCTTTAAATGAGTCATTTGGCAAACGGGCGGCGGCGATTAGATTCGCGTTCTTAGATAGGACTTTCCTAACAAAGCTGTTCTTTGAGTCCATAAACCACGTAGATACTACCATGCAACATATGCCGCCCTCGTGTAACTCGGAAATAGAGCGTAACATGAAGTAGTCTAGAATTTTTCTAGAACCAAAACGCTTGTCATGCGCAACTAAATCACCATAAGGAGGGTTACCAATGACTAAGCTGTAATTCTTGCTATGCTCGATGTTGGCATTCTCAAAACGTTGGTTAGTATAAAGTTTAGCGTTTGGGTTTAAGGCTCTCGCGGCTACGCCTACGGTTGGGTCAAGTTCAATACCTTCGAACTTAAGGTTTAGGCTCTTTGGTGCTTGGAGGATAAATTGACCAGTAGCGCAAGATGGTTCTAATGCATTTCCGTTGTGGACGTTCAGCTTTTTTACTGCTTGCCACATAGGGGCAATGATTTCATCTGGTGTAAAAAATGACGACAAGCAACTCAGTTTAGCTATGTCATAGTTCGACTCATTGATAAATGAGTGTTTTAGCTCGCTATTGTCTGGGTGCTCAGATTCAAAAACCTCCTGAGCTGCGCCATAACCACGGAAATTGGTAAACCGCTCAATGTCTATTTGAGTTGGTTGGTTGCCTTTTAGTAAGTTTGTACAACTTTGAACGAATGTTACTAACGCTTTCATTTTTTGCCCGTCAATAGTATTTCTAACTTTGTCTAGTTTGACATGCGGCGGAGGAAGTCAACCCTCAGAAAATGAAAGAAAACCATTCTAAAATCCGTTTCATTTTATTGTCTATGTTATTGTTTTTATTACATTTAGACACCCAAAATCCGGCGAATTTCCAAAGTTCGAATCTAACAGTCGGGCAGGGCAGTTATAGAAATGTTGAATGGAGCGGCTGGTGGCGTTATAGTGGCTTTACTGGCATTTAATGTATGCTACCTTTCTAAAGACATTTACTGTCACTTCTCTTTTCAAAGCGTAAATATAAAAGCTCTATTGCTAATAGCGAACAAGTTTTGATATTTGCGTTTATCGCAATACTACAACACTTCCGTTCGCACGTTGTAGGCCGTTAGGTAAGCGAACACTTTAACCGAAAGGAAATCTAGAAATGTTTAGTCAATCTTGGAGAACGAAAGTTCTCGAACATCCCGTTCTCGGCGATGTTGATCCTGAATACGGCTCTAGCGGTCAAAAGCTAATAGCAGCTGTAGACGGTATCAAAACTCAGCTAATCCTTGGAAATTCTTGTCAAATCGGGCTTTCATTTGGAAAAGACAGCGAAACACTATTTTTGGCGTTTTTGCTAGCAATGCTAGAACTAAAGGAGCTCGGTTTTAAACCAAGTGAACGTAGTCTCATTGTGCACTCTGACACCCAAGTGGAAAATCCGTCTGTGGCTCAACTGGCAAAAAAGCACTGGCTGATAATGGAAAGATTCCGTGACAAATTCGAACTAGAGTTCGATATGTTATGGGTGGAACCATCATTCAGTCAAAGCTTTCTAGGTCGAGTCGTAGCGGGTAGAGGGCTACCTACTACGGTAACCTCAAGTGCTCGTCAATGTAGTCAAGAGCTAAAGGTTCAGCCAATCAAAGTAGCTGTTAATTCACACTATCGAAAACTAGGTAAAGGTAAGAAGAAAAAACGTATCTTATGCCTGGGCTCGAGAGATGACGAAAGTGATATTAGGAAAAAATCAATCCAGAAACACGGTGGTAACGATGATTCAAATAAGATTAGTCGTAACCCTGATGGAGGCTATGTTGCTTACTTTATTAAAACGATAGCAACAAACCAGATCTGGGAGATTTTGACCTATGCAGGTATGGGTAAGGTGATACCTAGCTATGTTCAAAACTACGATGATACGCATGCGGTTTATAGGGACAGTATGGGCGAATGTACCATGTTCTCAACGGTGGCGTCGGAAGATGCCAAAAGAGCTAGTTGCGGGGCTAGGCATGGATGTTTTTCGTGTTTAGCTATCGGGCCGAAAGATAAAAGCCTAACTCAAATGATAGAGACTGGTGACTATGATTATCTTAAGCCGTTACACCGGATTAGGGAGTTCCTTGCAAAAAATCATAACGATTGGTCGCAAAGAACTATCACTAATCGAGGTATAGACGCTTATGGTTTCACCAAGTTGCAGCCTGACCTTTACTCGTTTGATAAGTGCAAAAGACTCTTACATGCGCTCATTACTGCTGATGCTCGTGAAGTTAGACGATCGACGATTCAGAGACTTAAGTTGATGAATGGTGACATCGAACCTACTGAACAAGCTATCGCTTTATGTGAGCCGCAGTTCAAAAATGTCTTCAGAGATGACCTCATCTTGATCGAATTTTTGTGGAGTTTTCATTCATTCTCCGATAAGCCGTGGGCAGCCTTAGAAATTTGGCACTCTGTTTATGAGAAGGAGTTGTACGACGACCTGGACGATGTTGGAGGTATGATTTATCACCCGAACACGCCTCAGCCAAAACCACTATATGTATATGTTGGTAATGACTGGAGCGAAGGCGGTATGAATCACGGCCTTAATGACACAGCCATGGAGTTAGTAGCCGTTGACCAAGAGGTTGTTCATGTTGAACGAACACGCAAGTGTTCTAAAACAAAACAAACCATTCACTACACTACAATGCCTGTTTGTGAAGACAAAGCATTAAGTGTTGACCCAGAAGCTACTGATTTTATCTTTATGGATGCTGAGTATTACCTTAGAAAGCAGGAAGGGTATCGCCCACTTTCTTCGGCAATATCATTGCTACGTATGGGTGTTGTCAGTATTGCCAAAGGTAAGGCTAGCTCTTATCACAGAATGGCTCAAAGACAGCAGTGGTACGAAGTTCGAAAGTTAAATGGCGACGTATCGATGGAATCTGCTAAAGCTCGCACTGAGGAACTTGGCTTACTTACTCCGGCAGAATATCGTCAGTTTAAGCAAGACAACCCTTTGCCAGAAAACGAAGTCGAAAATCAAATCACGGTTCCGGCCAGTGATATTGCAGATCAACTAGAGATGTTTGACCTGTCAATACTTGATTCAGACACCATGTTCGAAGAGAGTACTAATGACTCGAAAAGTACGAAGCCTTTACCAGCCGGTATGGTGAGACTTAACGAGGAGTTTTACACTCAATTGACCTTGGTATAAACGAAGGCCGCATAATATGAGCGGCCTTTGCTTTTTTGATAATTACATCCAAGGAGTAGAGTTTTGGTTTGCTATCCACAGCGCTTTAGGTGTCAGTTCCTCTAACAAACGGTATGGTAGAAAGGCCGTTGTTTAGTAGCCAGTTTATAACTTCACCTTGGGTCAAATGGGGTTCAACAATAGCCCAACGAAAACCTTGACCGGACCAATTTCCACCAGCTCCTTTGTATTCAACCTCGTTTACATATACAACTACGACTTCGTTGCCATCAGCTGTTTTCTGCGGATACCGTTCTATTTTGTCAGAAGTACGGATAGTAAAACTGTCATTGTATGTATAAGTATCTGTACTCACATTTTATTCCTATTACTTGTTGAGCTTAGCAGTCGGGTATACCACAAAGAAACTAGAACATTTGGCCACATACCTATGGCCAGAATGGCTCATTAAGCCAATTAGTTATGATTCCCAGGCTAGCCGTATCCAGAACTTTAGCTGCCTTAATCAAATCAAAATCGAACTGATTTTGCCCCCTCCATACGCCCAAAACAAACCTAGCCATGAGCGCTTCACCGTGTGATGCTGTATCTAAATAAGTATCAACTTTGTCGGGAATGAAGCTTCGTTCGTCCCAATCAAACAGGTGCTCCAGATCTGGCATTTGCTCTGATACCCACAAGGCAAATTTAGCCTGGTCTGGTGATAGCGTAGTAGTCACTTGCATATTTACCTCACTCCGAATCGTCGCGCTGATTGCGAAAATCCCATTGTGTTATCAACCCCTCTACAAAGTTACTACCGTAGATTTCGTGCGACTCGCAGCGCATGCACAGCTTAAGAATTAGTAACACACTTTCTAGCAAGGTATTGCATGACTCTCCTGGGCAGTAACCCATGATTTGGTACATGTCAGCTTTAGTAATATTGCTATTGTATAAATTGACTATCAGAGAGGCCACAAACTTCTTTCTTTGGGCAACAGCTCCTAGATAGCCAAGCTGTTTTATTTGTTCGTCTGATAGAGGCTTTAAGCTTTCAGGTCTTGGAGTAGGGTTTACTTCAACTAGCCCTAAATCATATTGCATTATTCAACTTCCTGTACAAAGAATCATTCTCTGCAGAATAACATACTCAAGTTAGCGACGAAGGGTGTTAGGTGTGGTTTTGGTACAAAAGGCTTATAATGACGCGATCAAGTTTTTGAGGCTGGTGGTAGGCAGAAATAGGGGGCAAGATGCCAAACGATAGGACTGACAAACGCCATTACTTTCAGGTAGCTGGTGTAGAGCGAGTTGAGTATCCTTGTGATAAATGTAACCAAGGCTTTTATCGCTTCAACCCTAACGGTGAGCGCATTGAAAAGCACAATCAGATGCAGCACAACTGTACAGTTTGTGATGCTGTAACATTTTTTACATTACCGTATCCAGCCCTAAAGTATAAAGAACGTATTTTCTGTGATTGGGAGACAGTAAGAGGCTTACCACCATTATCGGATGATGAAAGTTAGTTCAGTTGTTTGTAGGCGGCGCTGATGTCTTTCCCGATTTCTTTGAAGTCTCTTTCTTTCCATTGCGTAATCTTGCGTGAGCGATAGCTTTTCACAATATCAAGTAAATCGACGATATCGATATAAAGGGCGTGTGCAGATGCTAGATAGTTCTGCAGCGCTTCGAAATCGTCATTATCAATCGTAACGCCTCCATATCCAACTGGTTTTAATTCTTGTTGGATCTTGCGAAGGGCATCGAACACATCATGTTCGTTATACCCTAGATGGGTACTAAACATGGAAGCTAATGAAGATACTACTGGCTCTGGATTATAGTACGTGAGCGGGTAGCCTTCTGGAGCGAAATCAAAAGAGATCAGACGATAATTAACCCGTCGTAGAGTCTCTGGGATAGTGTGCTTTTGGTTAATCTCAGCTACAAGTCTCGATATTTCAGTTTCTCGTTTAAGGTCAATGTATGGTAAGAACGGGCTAGCGATTGTAGGTGCGTTTAGAGTACCTTTCGAATGATCGAACTGGGCGCCGGATTCGGTGATCATCTCTTCTCGATTGCATACGATGTAGAGCGTATCATGGCCAGACTCATTAACAGAGAACCTTAAATAGTAACCATGTAAGTTAAAATCAAACTCTTCTTCGTCGTAAGTTACTTGGCCTTCACCATATTGCTTGATTAGTTTTTCTTTAAGAAGCTTTAATAACGCTTTGGATGTACCCGAAAAGTACATGTATTCTTTTAGATCAAAGAGTTCTATGCTTTCTTTGATAGCTCGGCGTTCTCGCAGGGTGATGTATAGCGAAAGTAGTAACGTATCACCATTGACAATTTTTTCTGGAAAAACAAATAAGTAATTGTCTTCTTGTAGTGATTCTAGTACCTGATCAGAAAGCGTAACAAAGTAAGCCGTAGGTAGTGCAACATCTCTACCTTCGACGTGTACGAGTTCATTGTTACGACGAAGCCTGGCGATAAAAATGAAATCGTCTTCCTGGGCGTAAAAATTTTCCAAGTGTTTAGATTTCATTGCCAACGGTGACCCAGAAAATGAATAACGAGCATATTGTAGTTCTGACATTGCCAAATCTACTCTTTCCCGGTTTGGTCCACTTTCAGTGATACCTCTAACATTGATAATCTGGCTCATTTTGCAAGGGAACTCTTTCTGCTCAAAAGGTCTGGTAAAGTATCCTTGAGACAGCATTTTAGAGTTATATGCTAAAGCGAGCTTTACCAATGCTGCATGAGTTTTTAACGCAGCTTCAGTAGGGATTTGTTCATGGGATCTAACTTCGACTTTGTAGTTGAACTTAGATTTACCAGTGCTGTGGGTGTGCTCTTGTTCTGCATAGTTTTTACCATTTCTATACTTAGGAGCTAAGGCTATGATTTCTTGAGGTAAAGACTTACGAGATAGAGTGTATGTACTGATTTCGTAGTTTTCAGTATTGAATGAATCTTCAGTGAAACCCGTGAGTACTAATGCTTTTTGAAAAGATTCGTCATGTGACTTAGTAAATCGCTTTTTAGGGGCCGATGATACAATAGACGTGTTTGAAACGATTTCATCTGGAGTGGCGAATTTATAGCAGTATGCTTTGCTATGACTCGGTTCGCCATTAGTAGTGGTCTTAACTTTAACTAAAATGCCCTTGTTTACGATTTCTCTAATTGCTCGGGTAGTAGATTTCTTTGGGAAGTCAAAAACTTCGATCATTTTATCGCATAGCTCTTTATTGGTAATTACTTGGGAGTTATGGCCCATTCTTAACAATAACTTCGCTATATCTAGTTGTGATTTGTTTAAACTGGGAGCAATAAGATCGACAAAACCATCATGTAATACACTGTTGTCGAGAATGAATATTGAAAGTGTTTTTTTGGTACTCAGGTCTACCGAATCTGGTAGGTCTAGTTTTGTAAGTTCAATAGTCATTGTCATAACGTCGGTTTTTATTCATCTTTCCTGATATTAACACGTAACGTAGCTTCAACAAGTCTCACTCTGGAAGGTACTTATTCACATCACCAAATAAGATTAATGATCTCTTTTTGTTTTTATTGATATTAACTGATCTTTAATGATTACAGGCATAGATAGCTAAGGAATTTTGCCTAATGCTAACTAACGTATCTTGATGTTTTTAATAGGATTAACAGCTTCCTCTTTATCTAAGTTCGTTGTGGATAATTTTTAGCTTTTCGATGGATCTAACTAACTGCTTAAGGGATCACTTCAAAGATCCAAAGAGATCGCAACAAACTGAAATTAGGGATCGAACAAACAAAATTAAGGGATCGAACAAACCTTATTAACATCAAACTGTTGTTTATCCACAGTTCGATTGTGGGTGTATTAAGGGATCGAACAAACCTATTTTCTATCATTGATGGACAAAAGTTTTATTTATCAGTGTCTTAATAATTCAGGGCTTTATCTTTAGCAAATTGCCTAAGTGGGATAATGTTCACAAAGTTTTTTGGAACGCATAATTGTAGTGTGTGTTTTCAGCGTTTAGACACCTGTATACAACTGTATATGCCTGCTGACCTTGTTGTAATTGGGTTCTAAAGTGATCCCCTTTATTTGCTGTATGTGTGAAAGTCTATTCGACTTTGTTTAGTTGTTGGTAGTCGTAGGGACGCTAATTTTTGCTTATCACTCAAACCCTTACGGCTAGCGCCCGGTTCTATTCATTTCTTCAAGCGTTTCTTTAGATTGTTTTTGTGATCGAGCAATCGAGAACAATAAAGATGTCATTGACGAGTATATGTCTATATGCCTGTAAACCTTGTTGCAATTGAATCTAAAAGTGATCCCCTTTATGAAGATAGGTGCCTGCTTGTTAGATATGCCTGTAAACCTTGTTGTAATTGGGTTCTAAAGTGATCCCCTTTATTTATTGCCTAGCTAGAACAGCTATAAGGTTTTCGGTGTTTGCTGAGTTTTTATGCTTGATATCAAAGAAGACTATCCCGCTGATTGCTTTGTAATTTTTGTGCCACCAGCGCTGTATTTTACCAGTTGGAGATAACTAAGGTATTGAACAAGCTTTGTAGGGGTCACAGGCTACTGAAGCCAAAATCGAGGGATCGGACAAACCCTATACGGTTTTATAGGTCGCTGAACTCAAAATCGAGGGATCGGACAAACCCTATACGGTTTTATAGGTCGCTGAACTCAAAATGGAGGGATCGAACAAACCCTATACGGTTTTTATCGCCACTAGAGCCAAAATGGAGGGATCGAACAAACCCTATACGGTTTTATAGGCCGCTGAACTCAAAATGGAGGGATCGAACAAACCCTAGAGAGTTTTATTGGCCACTGAAGCAAAACCAAGGGATCGAACAAACTAAGGTAGCTATAAGCTGTAATGCTCGTTTGATTAAGTCACTAGTGTTCAATTAGCTTCGTTAATTCAATCTCTTACGGCTTTATTGATGTTCGTCATCTTTGGTGGTTATTGTCCTAAAACTCGCGGTTAGTTCTAGTTTTGTGATGCTTGTAGCGAGAAATGAACGGGGTTGGTTGACGACCTGTTGGTTGATATGCCTGTAAACCTTGTTGTAATTCGTTCCGAAAGTGATCCCCTTTCAGCGGTGGGTGAGGTGTTTTTGTGATCGAGCAATCGAGAAATGTGAGGGGTGCATTGACTATCTGTTAGTTGATATGCCTGTAGACCTTGTTGCAATTCATCCTAAAAGTGATCCCCTTTGTGGGCGCAAGGCTGTTTTCCTTGTTTGATAGGGGCTTGTTTGATATGCCTGTAGACTTTGTTGCAATTCACCTTAAAAGTGATCCCCTTCAATGTATCGCTGGCATTTTTATGTGACGCGCCAAGCGAAAACTCCACTGTGCTGTTTGACATGGCTCCGAATGATATGCCTGTAGACCTTGTTGCAATTCATTCTGAAAGTGATCCCCTCTGTCTTAGTTTAATGGCACCAATCTTATTGTTCAGAGAGTTTGTACGGTACAAGGCATTTGTACTCATCGTTGTAGCTTATAGAGCACCAACCGCCATAGCGGTTTGAAATTTCGAGTGTTGTAGCTTCATATTGCTTTTCTGGCACGAGTGTATGGAATTGTTGGCCACTAATGGAGTTTAAAGCGCTACCTTTGTGTTTGATAATGACATTAGACTTTCTTAAGTCGTTCAGAAACTCTTTATTTATAGACTGCTTTCGGATCGACTGTTGAGCAAGTTTGCTTAAGCGCACCTCGTCTAGCCAGATTAGATACTGAGCTTGCATGGCTTGTCTCGCTCCAAGTTCACTGAATAATTCAACTGGAATGAGGTCTCCACCAGTGGAGCGCCTTATCTCACTAGCTGAAAGTTGTACATCTTGACTGTAATAGTCGTCATTTACGCTGTTTCCACCAAGAATCATTCCTGCAGAAAATGCTGCTATTCCGACGATCGCCAACCATCGTTTCGTGATACGCATGTATTTGTCCAAGTCAGTCTTATGTGGGCGGAATTGTATTTGAGAGAGAGTTCGTATGCATTAGGTAGGGTTGTGCTTAGGAATAGCATTCACATTAATCATTCTTTTTGGTGTCGCTTTTTCGGAGTGAACTCCTTTAAATCTACATGAAATCTATTGGTTAGTTTTATGAGGAGTGAGGTCTTGACTTGTTATTGAGGCCACTAATATAGGTCATGTGGTTAGTTACCACTTGATTTAAACAGTGATAGTTAAAGTGAACGGAGAAAAGATATGGGTGTAGCGAATAACAGTGCAAAATTGTTGGGTGAAGTGGTGTCTGATGCTGTTTCATATGCTAATGGGACAATTGTTGGTCTAAGTGTTCGAACGGAAAAGCGTTTTACTCCGAAAGGAGAAACCGAGGTGAGTGTTCGCGAAGAGTTTCATACTGTCTATGTGTATGGAGATAAAGTAGGTATCGCAGGAACACTAACTAAGGGAGCCGCGGTTTATCTGGAGGGCTTTGTTCGCACTCGAGAGCTAAATGATACGGGAATGCCATTTAAGGTGTATTCGACCGAAGTAATCATCGATGACCGTCAAGGTTCTGTAATCCCTGTTGGTTCAGCTGCTCAGCATATTAACGAGGTGCGCCTTGTTGGTAATTTGGGGCAGGATGGGGAGTTCAAAAATCAGAATACTGCCATGCTGAAATTAAGCTTGGCTACGCCTCGATATGATTTCAATGCTGCATCCGATGTGACGGATTGGCATCGCGTAAGTATTTTTGGTAAACGTGCGGCGTCTCTTAGTAATGCCTGTAATAAAGGTAAATCAATGATCATTGTTGGTGAACTACAAACCAGACGATGGAAGGATCAGGGGAGTGGGTATGACCGTCACTCTACGGATGTGGTTGTTTCTGCGTTCGACGGTGATATCAAGTTTGTTGGTGGTGGTCGCTCGGGTGGTACTCCTTCAGGTGGTGTGGAGCGTCAAATGCATGCACCTGCGTAAATACTGAGCTAAAAGGTGAGTCTTTCGTTTTGGGCTCACCTTTCTTTTATGATTGGAGTCATTTATGTGCAAGTACGTAAAAGCATTTGAATTGGTTGAGCGGATTCGTGTTGGATCGTTGGCGTTGGAGCAATACATCGAGGCTCATACCACTAATGAGTTGTTGATGTCATTTGTAAAGCTAGCTCCATACTTGTCTGCTGCAAAATTTATGTTGCCTTCAGGAGCGCTAAGTAGTGGAATGTTAGAGGATTTTTTTCGTAGTGTTGCTAATGGCATTGAAGTTGTTCTTATGGAACACTTGGGTATGCCGAGCCGTGAGCGTTTAGAGCGTCTTGGGTATAGCCCGACTACGTTGTTAAAAGCTAAACACTTTGATCGACGAAAGAATGTAAGTACCCTGCGATTTGATTTGACTCCTGAAGGCAAGGAGCAGTCTATTAAGCAGATCTCTGCGTTGATTCGTTCTGGGTTTGAGGTGGAGGGGACTGATAAGCAGGGTAACTTACTTAACTTCTTTATGTCTGAATGCGGTACCCTGTGTGTTGGCAAGCGTCGTGGGCCTGCCTTTAACTCTATGTCGGAGATGGTTCGTCGTATATCAGTTCTGCCGCTAATGACTAAAGAGGAAAGGGAACTGCAAGAGCTCAAGCACAGTATGGAAATGACTTTGAAGTATAAGAACCGAGCTCTACGCGGCTCACCTTTAAATCTTCATTATCCAACAATATGCAGAAACGCAAATGACTGGCTAACACCAAGTGACAATTCCCTATCTTGCGGCTCAAATAAAGATGGCAATGTTGTTACGTTAAAGCGGGTATTGAACCTCATGCCTTCCATCGAGCGAGAGGCCTTTAAAACCGCATTGGCCGCGGGGACCAAGTATCGGTCTAATCATTTCAAGTTCGATTCGTTCTCCGGGTATGTTGAAATATTTGAGGTGGCGACGTCAAACCATGATGAGTCGTATATCAATGTGAGTTTAGCTACAGAGTTTAAAGGTGCTGCGCATGGCCATTACTATATGCTAACAAATGAAAATGAGTTCATGTATGTCGACTCTGACTGATAGTTAAGCCCTGTCTAGAATTTTAAGTATTAATTGGAAACTAAAGTATGCGAAGTGAAAGGCGAACAAAAGATAATTGTCTGATAGTTTTGGCTATGTCAGTTTTTCTTGGAGGGTGCATCGACAACGCTGCAATTGAAGAGGTTGGAAGGTTGCGCCCCGCAGAAACAGCTCAGATAGCTGATTATATTGCCGAGTGGCCAGTATCGGACGCTGAACGTATTAAGGATGGTGTGTATACCGCCTCCCAAAGTAAAATATGGTCTTTTACTTCTCTGACTGTGGATACTACCTACATATTTGAGGGAGAGAGTGTATCCTATGTGTCTCATGTTCACGGTACAAATTTATATGTAATTCCTTTGAATTTTAGTTTTTCTGGTAAGGCTAATTTTCAAGCTAGCGGTGGGCTTCTTGCTTTTAGCGATGTGGTTGGTGATGGTATGTTATTTCCTTTGTATCCCACGCCATATGAAGTGGTTAATGAAGGTCGTAATATCATTCTTCATGAACTGCGTGATGATGGTTCTGTTACTTTGTTAACTCTTACAGAGTCGAGATGATTAACGGGGAGGGGAATAGATGACTCAATGTAGCACAACGAAATGTGACAATTTCGCCATTACTAGTGGTAAGTGTCACGACTGTTTAGAAGATGCTCACGAGCTTAGAGAAGAGTATTCAAAGGTTCTAGCTTTTTCTAAAAAACATGGTTACTCAAGCGGCTTACCTTGTGCACTTGATGACTTTAGTTGTGGTTGAATCACTCAAAGGGGGAAATTTATGAGTAGGTTGTGGTTGAAGGTTAGTCTAGCGTGTTTTTTGTCAACCTTATCCTCAGTGGTCTTCGCAAATCAGGTGTTAGTATTGAGTCATGATGGTTTGTCGTTTAGAAAGGTTCAAATTGGTCAGCATAAGCAATGCTATCTTACAGGTCTTTCGTTTCTATCCGACAGAAGGGCTCCAAGAGTACCTGTAGAGCTAAAACAGTTGGACGAACTATGGGAACTGCACTTTGAAAAGTATGTGACAGGTTTTACTGTTGAAGTCAGATGTAACTCAGATAAGTAGGGAAAAGACATGATTTTCCATAGTTCTAGTATGTTAACTAGCGGTTGGTTTTGGGGTGGTCTTATTATTGTTGCTGTGGCCACTGCTTATACGTTCATTAAATGGAAATCCAAATCTTAAGCAAAGGCTGAATTCCGGGTTCAGCCTTTTTGGTTTATAGTGCTTAGAGTCGCTTGCGATTAGCTAGCCAGGGCCGTAAATGAAAGAGGGCGCTGGATAGGGCTAGGGTGGACCATGAACAATTCCTTTATTGCTCTAAAGCGCTTCTCAAATGAGGATAAAGGTTGTGTGGCAGCGTAGTGCTCAAACTTGCGCCAAGCAAAGTACTTCAGTGTTTCAAATATCTTCACTCTGATATAGCGTTGCCCTATTAAGTCCCATGCCATCTCGCAGTAATCCTCTACGTCACTCTCTGTGACGGATTGCCAGTCAACGTCGACGCGACAGTAAGCATCCTTGATCATAATCTCGTTATAAATGATGAAAAAAAGTTGGATTTGGTCGGGGTTTATAAGATCGTATAAGTATTGCGTGACATATGCTTCACCTTCCGGGGCGTGGTGTTCCGAGTACATGTCATAGTTAGTGTATTCGTCGGTTGATTTAACGGTTTGTTCGTGATGACTTCCCTCTATTTCTAAAACCTTTGCAGAGCCTTTTAAGAGAGTTCCTGTTTTGGTTTTGCCGAAAATGGCAGGTGTTCTGCAGCCATCGGTGGTGCATTCGACCTTGTGCAATCTAGCTAGTAGCAACCTTGGCTCCAATACTGAGTTGTAGCTTGCGTCGGTTAACCCTAAATAGTGGACCCGGCTAAATAATGGGTTCTTTGTGATAGGCGACTTAATAGATAGCATTGTGTCTATCTGTGACAGCTCAATGCGTAGGTCGACATCAGGCTTTCTTACGCATGGGCAGCCTAGAGTGATGCGTTCGTCGAAATCAAGCTCTTGCATTAGTTTGGTGGTATGTAAGCGAGGGTTGTCTACGCGGTGAATGGGCAATATGCAGTTTACTCCGTCATCTAACAGTCGAATAATGTCGCGCTTGTGCTGATTGAGTATCTGTGCGGCGCGTTCAGGGCATTGGGCATCATCTGGGATAACGATGTACAGTTGTTTTTTAGCGGCCTTGCTAAGGCGTTTTGCGATCGCTTTGAACTGATTAAAAACCCACGTAGTATCTACGTTTTTGTTCTTTTTGATGAGTGTAAAATAGCCATTATCGACGAAGTAGCGTTGGTTTGTTAACTCAAGTTGGGAAAGTAGGGTTGTCAGTCGATCCGGGTTTAGTTCGGTGTTTATGTAGGCCAAGCTAGAGCCGAAATCATTTCCCGCTGCTAGGTAGCCTAGCTCATTTTCGTTTGCTATTCCTGAGCGAAAAAAGCGCGGCGTTGCACAAGCTTCAGGTGCTCCGTATCGCACGTATTTACACATGCGCTTGAATCGCGCGCGCATACCAGGTAAGCCCCCGGTTTTTTTAGGAATATAATATGCTTTGAATTTTTTAGAGAGTTCCTGTTCTAGGTTGCCATTATAAAAACTTTCTAGAGCATGTTGATACTTGCTAGATAGCCACACGAAAACTTCTCTATCTTTGCTAGCGTAACGATTGATTGTCTTCAAGGCGGTGCGTTGGTGTTTCTTGCGATATACCTCATATGCTTCTGAATCAGATAGCTTTGGCATTTCTGTATTGTAGTAGTCAATCAATGAGTCTTGCTCTAGGACACCGTGGAGTGCGCTTACAATTAGCACATCGAAGTACTGCCTAACATCTCCAAGATTGCTTTTCAACTGAGTGAAAAATCCACCTTCATAGAGGTCAAGTGCAGGGAGTGTCGCTTTGGCTTTTCGAGCTGAGCAATTGATGATGAGTAGAGGTTTCATGACATTGTTCCATGTGGGATGAGTGTATAAAGTACCTCAACCCACACGAAATCAACCGTTGACCATTGGCCTTCTTTTCATTGCGTTAGTTTTTAAAAGGTGTGGGGTCTATTCCCGAAAAGAGAATTGGCAATCGACTACACACACAGAGTTGTTACGATGCGCTGAGCAATCGATTGAGCAGGCTTTCTGTTGCAGATGGATCTACAAGCGACTTTAGGTAGCTTTTGTAGAACGGTAGTGCATAAAACTCCTTTAAATTTATCGACCTGAGTCTGAATGTTTCTCGTGCGTGAAAGTACCGCGCTGTAGATAGCTGAATTATGGCAATTTGTAAGAGCCTTGGTTGCTCAAAAAGTTTCTTAGCGACGTAGCTGGTGGTTTCAGAGTGATCTGACTGCACTTGTGTCATGTTGGAGGCTCCTAGTAATTCTGGCTTCGAAAATGTGAGCAACCATCATCCCTCTATTCTGTAAAAGTCAAACAAGTGATTATATATATCCAAGGGGTGGACGACGATACGGGCTCCTCCCTTATTTCCATCACTCAGTGGTCAGTGACCAATTGCTTGGTAAGTTTGGTGGGGAACGCTTGATTACGAGCGTGAGATTGATATGATAGCTTAAGCTTTAAGCAATTATGCTTAATCGAGCGCGGCTACTTTGGCGCTTGAGGCCATATGGCTTGTTTTAGCAAATTAACCGAAAGGGATACAAAAATGTCTGTTCTATGTCGCAAGGAATCGTTCCACGATGTTCCTGCTATTCAAAACTTGTCGTCTAACGACACCTCCAAACCTCTAATCAGAGTCTATTTTCAACGCTACGTACAGGAACCTGAACGTTTTACGTGCAAATGGGATGATGATTTCAATCCAATAAATCTTGAGTTTTCGTATAAAAAACTTAAGCATGACTATAGTTGCCTGGCTTACTTTTATTCAGATCATTCGCTAATGACTATATTCAAAGTCTTTCAGCAACCGGTACTGAATCCTCACGGGGAAGCTGACTCAATGTTTGAGTTTGTTGCTCATCAGTCAATGACTGTGGGCGATGTTGTTCAAGTTAATGATGATGTGTTCTTGTTTACCCAGTTTGGTTTCCGACGAGTTCTTACTCTTGAAGAGAAGCGATTGGAAATCTTGGGTGACTTAATGTTTGAGCCTGAAGTCATGAACTTGCATCAATACAACCGTCAGGTTAACTCTGGATTGGTTAGTGCTGTTTCTAAGTACTATTCTAAGTTGTTCGACTGTAAGTTTGATGACCATCGTTTCACCTGTTTACAGTTGATGTCAGATGGAACTCTGTTTGATGAGGTTTTGTCCTTTAAGCTTGAAGGTGCAACTTGGTATCTGAGCACAGAGGGGCTTAGTAACACTTTACCTGCTAAATTTTTAGAAGGTATGGCAAAGTGTAATATGCGAAGTCTACCTCTTTCTGAGCGTGAGCAACGCTTTTCTAACGATGCGCCAACATGGTTCGTCTTAGAAAGCTTAGCCGCTTAACTCATCGGCCCCTAACCAATATATGTATTGGCAGGGGCTTTGTTGTTTTTGGGGAGCTCACTCTAACTAATCTACATTCACCACCTTCCGTAATTCCCACCGTTACCGCGACATCTTCACTGTTTTTTTGTGAGCATCAATCCCAAAATCGCTAAGCGATTCAATCCGCAAGGTTCATCTTGGTAAGATTTCTATTTTATAGAGATGAGCACACTCATAACATGAATTTACCAATATCAGCTCCAGTAGCCATTTCGTTATCTCTCCCTTTATTGGTTGTGGGGTGCGCTGGTGGGGCTCCAGAAAAAACTGTCGGACATCAGAGCTTTAATGCTAATAGCTATGTAGATGCAATGACCATTGTTGTACCTAATGGACAACAATTGCGAATGGGAGAGTTGCACTACGAGCGTGAGTCAGGCGCAATCTATGCGAAGGGTAGCTTTCTAGAGTTCGATCAGGCTGATGGGACGTATAGCTATGAAGTTTACTACTGCGATTCTCAAAAGGCTGAGCCTACGATGATAACCACTCTTGATGGTGGTTGCCGTTGGATGGCAGAACATAAAAACACACCACTTTATGGAACGAAGATGGTCCAGAATGGCTCGTTCACAGTAGTTAGTGGCCCAGGCTCTATGACTTATGAGCTTCGCCCTAACTGGATTGATGTTTACTATCACAATTTGCCGAGTGGCTTGGTAGGGGCGAAGGAGGCTAGGGCTTTGCCTAGTAACCTGATGGAATGGATTCGCCTTGAGCCTGTTGTTGATAGGGTAGGTTTGCCCCAATCAGCAGCTGACATTGAATTGTTAGTTTCTGAGCGATTGGGTGATAGCTCTTATGTATCAGATGATATTGATGGGGTCGTATTTGATGAGAAATTCGATCTAGGCCTAAGCATTAGTTCTCAGCCTCAGCGCATTCACGTCGGTGTTAGTGGGACGCCTTATGGCTCTGTACTTAGCACTTGGGTAGATGTCGGGCCTGATATTACTGTCATTTCAGATAAGCAGTACCTTGTCGATTTGGATAGGTACTACCGAGATTCAATGGCTTTAATTGAGCCAATTTTGGGTTTAAGAAATCGTTAAAGCAGCCGTAATCGGTATCGCGGCAGGAAAATGATAAGCACGAGTATGGTAGCAAAGGATTCTTAAGGGGAATAGTTACGATGGTTTCTGATTGGATAGAGTACTTAGATTCTTGTAAGCACCCAGAGCTTATTGCAGATAAAAAATACTGCGTTAAAACTCTTGATGGTTGTGAGTGTTATGCAAAGTTCGTCGTGTATGAAGGTGGACAAGAAGTCGCATTTATCTCTCTGAATGACAATCAGCCAATCACGGTGTGTGAGTTCAGACTAATTGATATAGAAACTGATTTGCAGCCGACTACTTAGCGGGGGAATAGGATGCTGAATTCTAAAGAAACACAATGGCTTGCTCAATTCAGAAAGCTTGTTGAAACAATGCCCGAATCGCTAGAAATGATGGTTACAAATACCAGTCATGTGGATGTTTCAGCGGAGTTCAATGTTTATAAGCGAGGTACGATTCAAGCGCTGAGAGCGGAGTCAGATCATGATTACGCAATCATGGAAATCTGGCGCGATGAGATAGAAAAGGTCGAAGCTCCACACATTGCGGCCAATATTGAATCAAAGCGAAATTTAACCAATCCAGACAAGTAGGGAAATGACGTGGATATGAAAAAGCTAATAATAACAACGGCATTGGCACTAGTAGCATCGAGCGCGTTGGCTGAAAGCGGAATTGATTTTAGCATCGATCAGTACAAAAAAGATCTTGATGTTTTAATACCTTTGGCAAGCTCTCTCAAAGGTGAGTGCTCAATGGGTGATGCAACTAAATGTGCTCAATCTGATTCTCTTATGAGACTAATTCATCAACACGCAATGCTAAACCCAAGCGGCCAAGTCTTATCGGAAGAAGAGGCTAAACAGTTTAAACAAGAGTTCCTTACCAAAGCCGCTGAAGTTTTAGAGAAGGCTAACGATCAGATGAATCTCAATTAAGGGGAATAGTTGATGCCAGTTTCATTTTGGGTACTATTTAGTTTGTGCGCTGTTAGCTGTGCAGCTTGTAAATATGCCAGTAAAGATATGCAAAAAAGAAAACATATTGGCGAACTTGGTGTTGTGGGTTTTGCTGCCTCAATTCTCGGTATTTTCATCATTTAAGGGAAATCAAAAAGCGTCAAGCTATATTCGATAAGTCAGGCGGTGTCTGTTGGTATTGCGGTGAGTCCCTAGCTGACAAACATTGGCATGAAGATCATTTTTATCCTATTTGTCGCAATAGTGACGGTATTTGTTTAAATCCTCAATATGATGTTGAAGAAAACAGGATATGGGGCCTATGAATTTCGAACAGGCCAAGGAGCAATTGATCAAGAACGCTGTAGGCTCATACGACATTGCCACCAGCGTTCTGCACGTTATACATATTTCTTACACAAAAAATGTGGATAACTTATTAGCTAGAACCTGTTCGTGTAGGGTGACGCTCTGTAAACATTAAGTCTCGCTCGGTATCGGTTAGCTCTTTCGATTGCCAAGGCGGTATTTCTAACATTCGCTTGAGTAGTTGCTTTTTCTTGGTGATGGTGGTCGAGTTGGCGTAGATTTCAATGATATCTGTTAGTCGGTCGACTGGTCTCAGTAATTTCGCAAACCCCACATCTGTATATGTTCCGCTTCCATGTATTCGGATGCTATTGGAATCCCCAAGGCCTATGACTCTTTTGCCTGCCATTGTTACTAGCGTGCAAGATGAACCGCATAGGCTAGGGTACTTATAATAGTCAGCTACTGTTCCGTTACTTCTAAAGTAGCTATCTGCTATACATGTGCTTAGTTTTCTAGTTTGAATAGTTTTTATGATTGCTTGAGCCTCATGGACTTCACCGCCCGGGCTGTTAAAGCAAAGAGTATCAATCTCTGGACGTTGGTTTAGTTGATGTTCAATTTCTTTGTTTAGTCCTGTTTGAATGATTGAGCTGACTAAAAGGGCGTTGTCGATACACTTGTGGTGATCGCGAGTGCAGGCCGTGACCACTTCAAATGTGGCTGCGGTTTTTTCCTTATAAAACGAAATATAGTTGAACGTATTGAGGAGCAAGAACGTTAGTAAGCAAAGAAGTGCTGAGCTTGTTGCGATTTTCTTGTTTTTGCTGATAGATGCTGTGTTTGTTAGATATAAGCCGTAGAAAAAGATTAAGAAAATACACGCCACTATAGAGAATCTGGCCAAAAATGGTGTGAACTCCTTAGCGTCTGGTGTAAGGCCGACCAATGCAAACGCGTCAGCTTGAACATACGGACCGAACTGGAATAGGAAGAGGGTCAGTGCTATCGATGCGATCGATAACCGCAGCACAACTGCGAAGGGGCTTGATGTTGTTTTGGTCGTAGGTGGAGTGTTAGTCATAACATTGGGTTTCCAGTGTTTAATCTAGTAACGTGGGTTACTAGGGTTGGTGCTGAAGAGTCTCTGGCTTGTTGGTTGAAGGGGTGTGATTCATATACAAAGCACCTAAATACAGTGGCCTTAATAATTACAGTTATTAGGCTAAGGGTGTAGGTTGTCCTTAATTTTGCTTAACGCCGCATTCTTGTTGTATGTACCAAACGGCCGCCTCTTCTTTTTTGTCTGTAGGTACGGCAGGATCGCGGTTAGCTAGGTTTGTGTAGTATTCAACGCAAGCGTCAAAATCAGTTCGTTGTTCGCATCCAATTAGTAGAAGCACTGCGATTAAAGCACTCGCCCTTAGCATGTTTTTATCCTTCTAGTTGTGTATTTGCGGTTACGATCTTTTTGGCCAACCATTGATAGCCGCGATACCAATCACTTTTGAAAAAAAGTGCCTAACCTTTGCAAGTAACTATTTATTCCCTTATTTACCACTTGGTGTGTTTTTTAGCCATTTGTTGGTTAAAATTCCGAGTTGTCGCATATTCGCTCAAATCCTTTCGAGTATATTCTACCCCCATATAGTCCCATTGGTTTTCAAGCTCTTCCATTAGTGAGTATAGATATACATCAGCTAACTCTTCTCCTCCGTAATGCTGGTGAGGCGTTTCAAGGTCCGTTTCAAAAGCAGCCGTTTGCGTTACCAACTCAAAAAACTCCCGACGCCCATTTATGCGGTGACCCGCCATGAAAATGTGGGCTATCTCTTCCGCAAGCTTCATATCTGTGACGGCCCAAATATACTTGATAACGAATGGCAATGGAGTGCTAGTGTTGTAAAGCTCAGCCTGTCTACGTATTGGTTCCTGAGAGCGTCCAATCTTAATTTCATTGGGATTGGTTGCATTAAGCATTACATAAATGTAACCGTGCCCTTCTAGTTCATTCGGTAGTTCCATAATGGCCTCTATTTGGTGAGATACGGTTACTGGCCGACAAGCAGATCTTTAACTTCTAAGTTCGCCATTACAGATAACTCTTTAACCTGGACGGCTGATACATATCCTTGATTTAACAAAATATCATGCAGCTTATCGTTCGTTTCCGGTGCCGGTATTGAGTTTATACTTTGAATAAGGAAAAGGTGCGTAGGACTCCATAAGTCCATTAGTGCTGGCCCAAAGAAAAGATACCAACCAGTCGCTAGAACAGCAGCTGCGCCAAGAGTGATAGCAAGCGCCCCAAATAGCAATTCTCCTTTTACTTGATGGCTGTATTGGTTTTTTAGACGTTGAGTTATTACCTTTTCAAGTGTATCGATGCTAGCCATGATTTTTACCTAGTATTTGTTGTGTAGTTTTCAGTATTTGTGAAATCTTTTTGTTGATTACCTTTTGCTAATGTAGCTTCTTCTTAAAGATAACTCTCTTTGCTTGCCAATAAATGAAGCTAATGCGTAACTTGTGAACCATAACATTGCGCTTATGTTCTCTAACCTCCTCCTCGGGCTCGATAGGCTCTTTTTGCATGGTGCGTGTGAGCAATGATCTCGTAGGCCTGTTTGAATGCAACCAATACATTGCGATACGGTAGTTTCGTTTAACGAAAATGCCATTCATATAGTGCTCAGCTAACCTAATGGCTGCGTCTGGGCAGCCTTGTTTTGCGGCTTTGGTCAAAAATAGCATAGCTTTACGGTTCGATTGCGTGCACCCTACCCCTTCTAGATAGAGTTCTGATACTAAGGCCTGCGCCTCTTTGTGCTTTTGCAAAGCTGAGCGCTTAATTAGGAAGAATGCGTAATTATCACTTTGCGGAACATAATCACCAAGTAGGTACATTTTACCTAGATAGTAACAAGCTTCGGCGTTACCGCTGTCAGCTAAACTTCTGAGTTCTGGGTACGCAGACTCGAAGTTGCGTTGGAATAAAGCGATTAGTGTTGCCCCTGAAGGTTTCATTCTCTGTGCCTGTCACATGGTTAATGGAACTAGTTCATTGCGAAACTTAGGTTCTACTTGGATTAGCTTCCCCTTCGCTTTGAAACTTAAGTTCATGTACTGGTTATCGAAATACTGTTCAACGACGGGTGACCAGTAGGCGGCATTTTGAGGCGCGTTAGTCAGTATTTCTTGCATCCACTGTTTTGTTTTTCCGACTCTTGTAGTGCCGATAACTACCATTCACTTGCTCCTATGAAATCGTTGATGGTGCATCGTCGGTTTTGGTCTTGATGTAACCTTTTAGACCTTCCCGAACTGCGTCGATAATACGGCAGAGGTATTGATATTCGTGGTTAAGCTTTTGAGGGATCTCATTCCACCATTCCTCACCAATAAGGCTATAGAGGTATTCTGTATTACTATGGCACCAGAACTCGCCTTCGCGATCATCATAGAATGAGTTTTTGTCTGCAATTAAGGCGTCTTTGACTGACTGGAAGTAATGGGTATCATCTTCCGACAACATACTGTTGGAGAGTTTCTGGGTAACTTTGTCCAGTAGCAATGAGTGAAGTGCTTCATAGTCATTGACTTCGCTTTTCAAGTCGCTTGCTAGGTTCTTGGCTAAGTATGCGTTGTCACTCTCAATGTAAAATTTAGCGATCCCGCGAGAGCCCATTGCAGGCCAAAATGCCGCCCAGGCTTTGCCCCAACAATGGATCACGATACGGCCTTGTCTTGGGCTCATATCTTCAAGATAAACGGTCACTGTATCTAACTTATCTAGATTAGTTAGCGTGAGTGTGACCGCGGTTGAAACACTAATATCCATATCGAGTACCCTTTACAAAGTTAGTTGTGTCTTTTCGTTTAGCTCGCTGTTATAGCGTGACTCGAACTGGACATATTCAAGATCGTATTTATTGGCAATCGCCTTTGCGTCCGCTATAGCTTCTTTTAGATCGTGGTAGTTGTCATCGTTGACGGGAGAGAACTGGTCACGTTCATAAACTGTGACATCTGCGAGGTCAATGACGGTTATTTTCGACGTATCTCCGCCTTGATTCGCAATGAAGTAGATAAATTCCATAGTCATTTTCCTATACAAATCAGATTATTTAAGTTTAACGCTTTGGGAGTTTTTGTTGTAAGGCCACCAGCAAAATTTGCCTTACTTGTTCCCAATATTGTTATTTTATGGGAGCGCTATATAAGTCAATTGGTGGTAGTTATCGTTGTTTACATAGCTGTTAGCTTTTGACTTAGAATGACTCCTCTTAATTACGATTTGCAGCCCTTGACTTGGATAGAGTCTGCTTATGATGAGTTTGATGTTTAATTCTATTAGGAAAACTAAAATGTTGAATATGAATGTTCCCAAGCTTATCTCTGTACGTCAGTTAGTTCATCGAGAGTTCGTTAGTAAGCCGTCATCCTTTTTTGGAGAGTGCTTTAATCCCAATCCAGACTTCTTCCAACACAATGTTGATGCAGGCTTTAGCTTTGATGTCGCAGAAGTTCAGTGCGTCCCTGCCCCAGAGGAAGCTCCGTGGTATGTTGCAGGCTACGCAATGTTTTTTGATGGTAAAGCCTACTTGGTGGGTGAAGAGTATGAGGATTACACCGAGATAGCGATTGTGGGCGTAGAGCTTAGGGATTGGCCTTCTTTGGTTGAGGCGTTGGAGCCAATTAACAGTTTTTTCCAAGTTGTTTTCGATATGGGTGTAAAGAGTGGCCGTGTCGCTAAAGCTCTTGAAATCAAAAATGCGTTGGCCGTTGATTGATATGCAGAGTTTTGGTTATTCAGATACGGCACCGCGCCCTCTTACGATTGAAGATAGCAATACAAACCGGGCGTTCGAGCTTTGGAATTCAGGCTTGTCTTCTGAGCAACGAGATGGCGTGAGAGAGAAGATATCGGCAAGCGTTCCTGAAGAGTTTAAGTTGACTGCTTGTTTTAATTACATTGAAGACCATTTGGAGGAGTTTGTTCGTTTGGCGTTCTCGATGGCTGATTAGGTTTAGATGTTTGCTCGCGTGTTGGGTTGGTGGCTCTCGCATTCTTTAGTTGGATTGCGAGAGCTTTTTCGTTAGTTGGGATTGTTAAGGGCGGCTCTTAGCCAGTTTTACAGTAATAGTGTTAGCGAACTCTTCTGGTGGTAAATTTCGTCTTTATGAGGATAGGAATCCAATGTGACATAATCGGTACCCAAGTAAATAGTGAGCCTAGACCCAAAACAATAATGCAGATACCGAGGGTCTGATTATTTTCGTACCATATTGATATATCGGGATTTTGAAACCAAATAACTAATGCAGCAACTAAACAAACAGGGAATGCAGCATACAAAATGAAAGTAAACCCAAACATGATTATTCTCACTTAGCTCTATCGAGCGTTACGGTTTAGGGTTAACCCATGTATCTTGTGGTGCCGAATCAACGATGACAGTGTCATCGTTACCGTTCAGGTGTTCTAGTAGGCTTAAATCATTATCACGGCCGAATTCTTTTAGCTTGGCCATAGCTTCGCCGTAACTAGTGTAATTGCCCTTCGGTTGAATGACCGCTACCTTGTGACCAAGCTTTTCTAACTGAATCCGCTCCGCTTCAGATTCTTTGGCAACGAGAGCGCTTGCAGTGCCATTCAATTGGATGCCAACCATCGGTTGAACGTAGTAGCCAACGAGTTCACCATCTTCCACTTTCTGCCAGTGTTTGAGGTTGTTAATATCAAATTCCATTGCTATTCCTTATCACTTACCATTATTCAGAGGCCAGTGTTTTTCTAAAAAGTTATCGACTGGTTTATAAAGCCAATCGTGCCACTTCCAGGTGAACGTTGCGGCAGTAAAACCCGCTAAGAAATTGTTTTCTGTGGACGCTAAATACATCACCAGTGCCACCATTAGTGCCAAAACTACGAGTGCAATCAGTGCGATTAAGTCATCTTTGTTCGAGAGTTTTGAGGTGTCCAACATGCTTTATTTTCCTACACTATAAATCTCTAGTGATTTTCGTTCTATTGGTAATCCCCCTTTATGCAGACCGAGATAGGAATTCGTAGATGGCCTCGCGTTCGTTATCTTGGTACCACTTGGTTAACTGCTCCCATCCACCAGCTAGTCGCGACCATTTAACACCCATGTCGCTCATTTTAACGACTTGATCAGTGAGACCACAGCACTCTAACATGCGAATGCATCTGCCTAAGTCGTCAGCGTCTCGTGGGGTTGGGCCGTTTTCAGGTGGGAAACCTAAGTTAGCTAGCACTGTAAGCATATACTTTGAGCTTTCACCAACGTCGTCGCACTCTAGCCATTCGGATGGCGTCATTGGCTTGTTAGCGTATACACGTTCTCGCTTACATGCTTCGCAAACTATGTTAGCCGCTTCTATGATCTTGTTGTACAGATGAGGGTCTACTTGGCCGTTTGGATTCTGATGGATTAGTTCTTGCGAGATAGCTGTGATTAATCCTATTTGGTTTGGTGTATAAGGTTTGAAACCCATAACTCTATCCTTGATTGAAAGTTGGTTGTCGTTATTGATTTAGTTGTCGAAATGGTCATCGGGTAGTTCGTGCGTGTCATCCCCACACTCAGGGCATAGGCTGTTTTCAAGTATGTCACCTCGCCAAAAGCCACAACCGTTGGGACATTCAACTGCGTTGTACAATTCGGCCTCTTCTTGAGAGCTTACATCTGTCTCGTGCAGTCTTGGGTCGTCATCACCATGGTAAAAGTCGTACATTTTGCTTCCTTATTGAGTCGGTTTCTCTTTAGCAAACCAAGCGCCGTACTCTCTGGTGCGCTTAGCGATTTCAAACTTGTCTATGAACGTTGAAATGCTAGACATGGCAACTTTATCACTGCAGTAGTGATGTCCACCCAATGGGCGTATATCTTCGATGATGTGTTGAATGTGTCGCTCTTTTCCATCGCTTAGTACTTCTCGAACTCGGTTCATAGTGCGCTTGAATGGGGTCATGTACTCTGTTTCACCGCCTTTACTTCCTGCCTTAGCACATCGCATATCATCATTGAGGGAATTAATGATCTTGTGTGCGGTTTCACGCGAGCCTGGTTGGATTCTAGGAGCGACTTCTTGATAGATGTTGTACTCATAGTTCCCGATAACTAAGTTCCAGTAGTCGTCGCCACCTGAGTAGATATATGGAGCTTCAGTTTTAGTAAGCGTTCTCATATTTGTTCGCTTAGCTATAGAGAACACGCCTATTCGATATTGCTTCAGGATTATGCTTTTTAGATCGGATAAGCCACCATTAGTGCGGCTTACAAATGCTGTTAGCAAGTGAGGTATCGCGATTTGTCGGTCGAAGCCTTTGCTTTGCCATTCCCTGCGCTTGTCAGCGTCTATCTGCCAGCGCGCTAGTTGCTCAATAACTGGATAGCTTAGCGTCTTTTTACATTCTACGACTTGGCATAAGGTTTCGCCTTTTACGCATACGTAATCTGGTCGACCGTTAAATAGATCGATGACCACTTCTGGATAAAGAGACCAGTTGTTCAGTTCTAGGAACACCTTTGCCACTTCGGCTATTTCTTCTTCGCTTTTTATTGCCTCATTTTTCATAAGTGTGGCTCCTGAAATTTATGTCGCTTAAATGTGAGCATGACTAAAGGTTGACTTATGTGTTACCCACACGCCTCGTTCCAAGTCATTCGCATCTGGCTGCGTGTTACGTTAACTTGAATGTCTGCCATGCTTTGATAGCGACTGCGCTGCATTTCTACTGCGCTCTCTGGAACGTTGTGGACATTTTGAAAGTTACCCTTAGCTTCTTCGATAATTAGCTCGTATTCGTGCTTGTGAGCGAGTTGGACGTAGTAACTGAGTTCATTGAAGCTACAGAATGTATTGGCAACAACTACGTCATGGCCGTTTCTCAGTAAGCGTGCCGTTTCGCTTTGGCACCATTGATGTGCCACTTTTAGTTCCGAACGGTTGAAGTGATAGTCCCCTGCTTCATTGGTGAAGAACATGTCAGCTTCAACGTGACGAGCGTTAGGATTCTTAGCGCAGTATTTTTCTGCAAGGGTTGTTTTCCCCGAGCCAGAGACTCCGCGTAAAATGTAAAGTTGAGGCATTGTGCTAGCTCCTTATCGCTACAGTAATGTCTAGATGGCTACAGTAACTTATTAGGAGCTAAGTCAAGGGGTGTCGCAGGCCGCGAGCATCTTGGTGATTGTTCGTTGTTCGGCTGTTGTGTATTTGAGGTTTCTTTCATTAACTACTGAGTCGAAGGCTATTAGGTATTCGCATCGATGTTCATGATGCGGAGGCATCCATTCGTTTGGGCCTTGAGCGCTTTTACTGCCGTTAAGACTGCCTTTGACTATCCAGAGGTTGTTTCTGTCGTTAGCGAAGTCTTCTTTCTCTGACGCTGACCAATTAGCCCCACCATGCCGATGAGCCCATGCTAGCGGAACTAGGTGATCGATTTGAAGTTGAGATGCTTTGGTGTATTTTTTCCCGGAGAATTTGTCATACCATAGCCCCGTTTTCACAGTGCACTGCTTTGAATTAGTGAAAGTTACCGAAGTAAGGGACTGCTCTATTAACAGTTCGTGACGAAGGTTTTGGCAATCATTATCCTGGTCAATCCAATGATTCCATTCTTCTCGGTTGTAAACTCGGCTGTAACTAACGTTATCTTTGTCTGCTTGTTGTGTGGCAGCTGAGACCGCTTTTTGGGTGTTTGGGTCACCGTAGCCTTTTGGCGGTCTACCGCCATCATTTAAGCACTCGTTCATTGTGCTATAGGCGGTATAGTTCTTCGTTTTAGAGTACCAAGAGCTGGTGGTATCGTGACAAATACCGCTGCGGCTCATTTTGACAATATCAGCAGAGTGGGCTTGTGTGGCTGATAGGGTCAGTAGTACGAGGGTTAGTTTTATAAGCTTGTTGATGTATTTCATGATCCTTTTGTTCCTCATTGTGGCAGTGCTGAACGTTGTGAGTTGTTTAGTTACGTTTTAACTCAAAGTCTATGTGGATTTCGTGTGCTCCCTGAGATTGCCACTTATCAAGTAGTACTTTGAGCTGCTTAGGTACAGATTGCATTTCAATAGCGACTTGCTTAAATGCTTGGATGTTGGGGAAAGCGGTTTTAAGTACTGTTCCATCGTTTCTCTGACTTAAGCACTGTAGCGTTTCTTCAATAAGGTCAAGTTGGTTTAGCTTGGTAAGTTCATTAATGAAGGGTTTAACAAGCGATGCGTCCAGAATGAATAGTTCATTTTCATCGAGCAGATCGGCAAAGCAGCCACTCGCATTTTTGTATGGTCTAAACTCAGCAGCTTTGTCTAACTTGATGCCTTCTATAGGTTTAATGGTAGATGTCATTTAAGTTCCTTTTTAAGTGTTTAGGAATGCCTAGAAGCCAGTAAAGGGAATGATTGAGTTGATGCGAGTTGGCGACTTCGCTTCCGATATAAGCGTTCTTCGCACATAGTTCCCGGCTATTTGTTCTTTTTTGGCCCATCGGCAACCAGATTTCGTCGTAACAATATAGGCCAATGAACGGTCACGGATGAGAGATACCGGATTGCAGTAGATTAATGGCTCGAATTGGTAGTCTTGTCGATACCCAATGAGGTGTGTCCAATTACCATTAACAGTGCGGGTTTCAACGGTTATTGATTCAAGTGGTGAGGTGGCGTTGGCGAGTTTGGCCGCAAAGTCCATTAAACCCAACTCTTTGAGTTGGGCGAGAGTCTCTTGTTTAGCAGTTAACTTGTCTTTTGTTGTTTCCATATTTGAGTGTACTACCCTCAGCTAAATCGAAACGGTTTGGATAGCCCAAGGAAACAGATCCAGGTTAGAGTTCAGTGTATAAAAAGAAACCGCATCGGTGGATGCGGCAAACATAGATCTGTATCTACAGTGAGCAAAGCTCTCGTTATGTGCAAGTGAGGCTAATGTCACTGCGGTTATTTACTATTTACACAACTCATGTTCGCACCATATTGGGGTTAGGTGCTGTGGAGTACGGATATGATAGGTTTCATCGCCACTTTCAGTCGATGACGTATACTGAAAGTGGGAATGATGAGCACATTTTTAGCAAGCAAATGCATACTTTTTCTGCTACTGAAGCGTCGCTCGCGCTATTTGGGGCTTTGTTAACAAGTTTACAGAGAGTGGATCGTCTGTAAATTCTTTGATGGCCAAGTCTACGTTCGTGGGCATCGGGGTGCATGCGATGGTTTTAAACACCTCTTCAAACCATGAGCGCTGATCAACATAGTGGTGAGATAGATGGCCAATGAGTGTTTCCGTTAGTCCGCACGCGATTTCAGCGTTAAGTTGTGGACCGACAAATGTCCACTTCGTGTAATCTTCGTTAGCGGAAACTCTGCATTGCGTCACTTTTGATGAGGCGACAGCACAAGCTTGTAGAATGTTTTTGTCAGAATACTTTAGGGTGATATTCGCTTTTGCGATGATGCCAGGCTCATCTTTTTTAATGTGTGCAGCGAGGAGTTTAATTGCTTCCGCGGTTTCTTGAGCTGAGTTGGCCATGATCACTGCAGTCAGATAGTTCGTTGTTATTAGTTGCATAGTATTCCTTAGAAGTAGCGATCAATTTTTTCGTCGAGTTTGTCTTTGTCAGTTTCGTAAGACCGGCTTTGGTTGTCGAGTGTGTTGACATAAGCGGTAACGTCGTAGGTAACACCAAGGTAAGTGAGATCGTTAGCGACTTCATTGGTGCAGGCCGGGTCACTCAACTGCAACCCACCATCTCGATAGTATTCACAATCCCACTGGGTAGTAGAGCCATTGTATTTTTTGATTTTGTCAGTGTTGCCAATGGTTACCGTGACTTGTCTTTCGGTGTTGCTGTTGAAGTTATCTTCAGCAATGACTACTGCGTTGAATCCCTCCCTACTCCACTTGATATAGCGAATATCATTTAAGGTTCCGTCTTCTACGTCGGCAACGTTAGTTCTTACGATCCGCTTTGCCTCAAGTGCTTCGTCAAAGTTACTGTCCACATAGAAACGGAGTGAGTGGACGCCGTCTGTTTGAGTTTCAGTGCCGTGTTGGAAGTATGAGTATGTAGTTTCGTTACCATTGCGCTTGATTACCGCAGGTCCACACTCGTTGTGTTTGACAAGAGTGGTTCCATTTCGGTAGCCAATGACAGTTTCGTTATTGGTAGAGTCGAAGAATCGCCCTACAGTGAAGAACCCATCCTCTCCTGGTACCAAAGCGTTGGTGCACGTAAATTGAGTGGGTTGCTCTTCAGTGCTACATCCTGAAATGAGCGCAATTACTGCCAGCAAACTTAGTAGACGTTTCATTTTAACTACCTCAGTAAATCTCGGTTATCGCTAATGGCCTTTGTAATGTAAGCCGCCATGATGTGGTTCTTCGCGTCCTTAAAGCGAAGTAGCAAAGAGCGCCAATCTAAAATGGTCACTGTTTTGCCCGTATTGAATCGGAGCAAGCCGTTCACGGCCGTTACATCTGTTGACTCTGGAGGCAATACTCCCATTTGCATGATCTTTTTGCTCGTTAGGACTTTTGCTTCCAATTTAAACTCGTTGGTGGCGGACGTGCGTACTAATCGAGTGTCTCCCGCGAGCAGTTCATCTGCGTATAGAGTGAAGTCTTTGCCAACCTGAACTGGAAATACGGTTTCTTTCGAGCCGTGCTTGGCTACCATAACCGCAATGTCTTGAGTCGCCAAAGAATAAACTTGCTTTTTTGTTGGTAAAGATAGTGACTCGAAAAACTTGTTGGTCATTGCCTTTTTTAAGGCTTTATCGCCGTTGTTAGACATGGTGTTACCTATCTTGTGTGGATACATAACTCCAATCTAAATCACCATAAAAAATGTCAACTCGTCGGTTCCTGGCTTTTTTAAAGTTATTTCTTAATAGCCAAAGACGTTCTAGTTCTATTGTGTGATGGTTTTGGGAAAGTGTCTGGGGCGTGGGTTCCAATTTGAAATCAAGATGCTGACTAGGTACTGACTAATCAGTTGTGTGTTACCTTTTTGTGGGCGGTTGAGGTTGTCTTCGGTTACGCCAATCTATTTTGATGAGGCCAAGCTTTTGAAGTCCAATTAAGGCAATCAGGTACAGTGATGCGCTGGTGGCCATTAGCGCCAAGAACTCTAGCGTGCCTGTCATGTTGGTGAAGTTGATTATCCATCGAGCCAAAAAGTAACTGAGTAATGCAGGTAGGTAGACGTAAAGCAGTTTTACCATTGAGATCACCTTAAAAAAATCCCGAATCTAAGTTCGGGATTTGGGTTGGCAATGAACGTATGAAAGTTTATGTGTTTTCGCTCGTCCTTGAGCGTATTGGAGCCTTATGTGTTACGTCATAGATAATATGATGACCGCGCAACGATGGTAGACGTTGGGTGTATTTTTGGATTGGTGTTCACAAAGAAAATAGATGTAGGCCGGAGAGTTATGGAAATAAAAAACCACCTACTGCCCGGTAGGTGGTTTTGTTCTTGAATGGATATTAACCATCTTAAATCTAATTGTTGCTAATACAATTGCTACTTGCACACTTTATTAGGTAAGCACTTCCAAAAGCCATGCGAGTGCTAAGTAATATAAGTCGTTTTTTCGGGTGATGTAGTATCTGAATTGGTTTTTGGATTGATGCTCACAAAGAAAATAGATGTAGGTCAGAGAGTGATGGAAATAAAAAAACCACCTCGTACCAGTCAAGGTGGTTTTGGTCTTGGATGGATATTAACCATCTTAAATTTAATTGTCGCTAATACAATTGCTACTTGCACACTTTATTAGGTAGGCTACCAAAAACCATGCTAGTGCTAAGCAATATAAGTCGTTTTTTCGGGTAATGAAGTCTTTGAGGTGGGTTTTGGATTGATGTTCACAAATATACTTGGGCATAGAGAGATGACTTTATGCCACCTCACCCTCTTCAATGTCGAGCTTATGAAACTCATGCTCCAAATTATTGCCGTATTCTTTTTGGGTATTAGCACCAAAACGGCCTTTTATGAAGTCGTCTATCATTGTTGGCAGATAATCGTAACCGTGCTTAACCGGATGCTCATTCTCTTGGATTAAACTGTTGATAAAGTCATAAGAGACAAAGTACACGAAGTTATCTGTGTGGCGATACAGAGTGCCAATCGTGTACTTTTCTTGTGTCAGTGAGAGAGTTAGGTTAGCCACCTCTTGAACTTCATAGAAACCTGTTGTGTGCATATCCTCGAACAAGTTAGAGAACGCATCAAGTGAATCGGTTTCAATTACTTTGCCGTATTTAACAGCGTCAGCGTAGGTGTTAAAGCGTGTCGGGAATAGGACTAGCTGTAGAGTTCTTAGCATGAGTAGGATTCCGTAGCGTTGGTGGGCGTAAAAATCAATGGGTTTCTGTATTGATGTTGACGTTTTCGATGTTCTTTATGGGTTCGAAACTGTCAGAAACTTTGTCTAAGTCTAGGTTGCTTGCTTTGTCGATCAGGATGGGTAGAGCCTGTTGAGTGGCTTGATAAGTGTTGGCCGCGATGTGTGTCGCTTGTGTCACTGTCGCAGCAATCATTGGCTCGATAGGTTTGCCAGTAATGTAACCAAACAGGGCGATAAGACCGCAAAAGGCAATGAACGGTCTAATAAAGTAGTAGAAAATAGCGTGTCTAAGTGCAAATAACATAGGGCTTACCTCGACGATTTAGTTATTAAGCTTCGGCTAGTTCAGCAAGCTGACTGCCTACGGTTGTTTCTTGTGGTTTGTATCCATACAAAGCCCACGTATTTGGGTCGCAATGGATTGGGGTAACTTCTAAGGTTTTGGCATTGAACATTGCCCCATGCGACTCTATAGAGCCGTGACGTAGTGCGTTCCAAAGTACCTGTGCGCCAATACGAGCCGCGAACTGGTTAACCCCAAGTTCTTGTCGTGAAATGCTCTCTTCTGCACTGCAAGACTTGATCAGTGCGTCTTTATCGCTGAGTTGTGAGTAGTCGTATAGGTCGCATATGTGTGGAAGCTCTTTACTGGCAGAGCGTTTAAGCTCTCCTAACACGACTTGCCCCTCAGTCGCATCATTACCCATATCAAGCCATAGAGTTTTGCTGTACATCGAGGCCGCTTTGCTGATTTCGTAGCGTACTGATGGGCGATCTAAAGCTGTAATGATAATGTCGTACTTTTCTAGCGTTTTCTGATCCGCAATGAAGTGCTTAGGTACGGCTTGCCACTGTTTACCGTGAAGATTGTTACTTGACCATACGAGGGCGTCAGCCTTGTTGCTGCCAATCTGCGAAACAAAGAATGTTTGTCGAGTGATATTGGCATGAGACACATTTGAGCCGTCAAAAACGGTCACATCCAATCCGCTTTGCGTATCGAGCGCGTTTAATGTGGTATCTAAGCGGATTAGTTCATTGAAGATTGCGCTGCCAGAACCCCCTGCCCCAATTAACGCTACAGAAAGACGTTTGCCGAAAAAGTTTAGTGGTAATTTATACATGGTGGTTGCCTCTTAACGCTGCTGAATGAATGAATCAACTGTGCCTAATACTGATAGTTCACTAACACGAATTGGCTCATCATGCTTGGTGCTAATCCATCGGTAGTAATCCGCATTACTTAATCGGTCTTGCGTGGGAGACTTCATCACCTTTTTAGGGTGACGGAGGAACTCGCGGTTGTTGAGGTGTGTTTTCGTAGAGTTGAGGTATTCTTCGCTGATTGCGTCAATATCATCTAAATTGGTGATATTGCAACTTCCCATGCAGATCCCACCGTTATGGTACACGTTTGGTAGAGGTGCGCAGTAAACCTTGGTGTTTGCGTTTGGCCGACCTTTTCCGCGCAATACTCCAATAGTTAATGAGCCGCCTTTCTTCTTGAAAATGAACGTAGGCCACATGATTGGTTTAGCGATGGTTTTGCCACCTTCGCGGTAGAAAAGCGGTTGCGAGGGCTTGGGTGTGTACGTCCACACGATAGTGTCATGGCTTGTGGCAAGAATGCGCTCATCAGTCAGTGTTAGAGTGCTGCTTTGCTTGGATAGCTTTGCAATCAACTGCTTGTGGTCGATGACTTTAGGGTTTTTAGGCGTGTTGTCCTTTACCTCAAAGGCTGTAAGGTACGACTTACCATTAATCGTATCAAGCAGGAAAATCTCTTGAAAGTGTCGGTCTGGTGTAGCGATTGATGGTGGATTGACGGTAAACATGCTCTGCCCTATTCGGTTTGTCTTGATAGGGTTAGATTACTAGGGTTGAGCGAGTGTCAACCCTAGTTGCGTCAGTGTTTAGATCAGAGTGTTGGTATCGCTAGTGTCAATCGAGTTCACCTTTAACCACGACTCTAGGCAGAGTTCGCTTTCGCGCCCATAGGTGTGGATTGCTTCGTAAAGCGAAACTAAATGGCGATTAACAGTATAGGCAAATAGAAAGTCAGTGGCGTGTTGAGGGGTGATCTTAATGCGTGACTCGCATTCTTCGGAGATTGAGTCGTAGCTAGAGTTCATTGAATCAATTACGTCACTGCTGTCAGTAATAAAGTGCTTAGGGATGTCGTGAGAACGCAGTTCAACGCCATTGTGGAAGAGGCGCTTAACGTCCTTGATGAAAGCGCGCTCAAACCAAAGGCTAAGAAAGGTATCTCCTGCCAGTACGCCCGACTTGTAGATGTTGACCATTCGGCCTATGTCGTTTCGAGCATTTTCAATTGCTTCTTTAGTCTCTTCTTCATCATCAGAATCTACCCAGTGTGCGTGTTCTTCTATGTACTGGTCAGCTAAGATAGTCTCAAGGATTTTATCTTCGTCGAGGCAGCGTTCATCAAAGAGCTTTGCTCCACACTCGTAAATAGGCCAAAAGTCCATTGCCTGATTGAAAATGCCCTCAATGCTCCCCTCAAGCAGTGCGCTAAAACTGTTTTCTTGAACCACTCGCATTACCGAGTGGCCTAGATCTGATGTTGGTGTTGTTAGGTAAGTTAGATGAGTGTTATCACTGCTCATCGAAAGGAAAAACTCGTCATGATCTTGAAAGTTAGTGTTGGCAGAGTTGTCAATGCTCACATCAACGCTTACGAACTCCTTTCCACAAGCTTTCCAAAGGTTCATTAATCGGCCTTTATCTACGTCTATCCCCTCTCCTTGGAATTCGGCAATTAATTCGTCAACCAAGGTATCTAGCTTGCTATCTACCATTGAGTGAACGCGCTCTGATAGTTTGTCGAGGATGTTTGAAAAAAACTCAGTCAGTTGTGGGGCTTCTGGCGCTTGAGCGATAAGAGCGTCAACTTGCTTGCTTAAATCAAGCTCATCAGCCAATTGCAATAGACCAGTCAGGTGCTCACTTTCAATGAAATTGAATATCTGAGAGTCTGTAGAGATAGTTGGTGCTACAGGGTTTAGCTTTAGGGCTTGGGTAAGCAACTCAACCTGTGCGCAGTCAGTTCCATAGCCAAAGAGGGGTTGGCTTTGAGCGTTAGGTGCGAGGTGTAAAACTGGTGTTTGCGCAGAGGTTTGGTTGTTGGCTTGCATTGCTCTTGACTCCAATTGGCGAGTAGCTGTTCACGTTTCATAGCGATAACCTTACCAACGGCCTAGCCGTTGGTTTTCGCAGGTACTAACGGAATATTGTACAGAATAGAACCATCTTCTTGAGCTACCCCATCGCTTTCGAACACTTGTGTGTGTCGCACTTGAGGGTGTTGCTTTGCCAGTAGCTCAAATGACGTTTTGAAAGGCAGCATAGAAAATTCATCCTCAACCGTTGCTGCTCCAATTTTCCACACTCGTTTTGTTGGGTTGTTCTGTGCCATGTGGTGCTCCTTTACGCTCTAAATTCGTTGAGTAAGTCATCTGCCGAGTTCGTCGCTTGCTCGGCTTGTGGAACGGTAGATTTTGCTTGGTTTTGCAGTTCGGAAGCTGCTTTGTCAGAGTTCAACCAACAATGGGCGGTTGCCTCATTGTCGATAACAGCCACATCACTCGCACTGAACACTTTTGAAAATGCAGGTTTGCCGTCTGAGAAAATACCCAAGGCTACTTTGCCGTCTGGGTTGGTGGTAACAGATACAGTAGCGTTACCTAGTTTGATGAGTTCTTCGATGTTCATGTTCTTGAATCCTCTCGGTTAATGAATTGCTTTGATAGGTTTATCTTACTGAGGTTGCCTCTAAGTCAACCTCAGTTATTGAGAGATAAATTAGAAATTGTAGCGTTGTGAAGTAATTGCACCTGTAAAGTAATCCGGTGCGTACTTCGACCAGTCGAAATCAAAGGCAAGAATCAGATCAACTTGATCGTCAGTGCCTTTATTAGTCAGTTGAGCGTACTCTTTTTCAGACTTAGCTGCTTTATAGGCAGAGGCAAAACCAGAATCTTCTAATGCACTCAAGCGAATGGCTTTAGTCATTGCCTTTAGGCGGTCTTTCGTTGGCATCCAATCCGCAATGGCCTGTTGCTTAAACTGCCCAATGTGTTTGTGTGCAGCCTTAATCATGGTGCGTTCTGCGTTGAATCGCTCAGTCTGTGCATCAAAGGAAATGGTATCAATGGTTTTACTAGCTTCATCGGTCAGTTCCTCTGGCGACATTGCGATAAACTTGATGACCATATCTTCCATAGATTGATGATTGGTGTTGCCTGACTGTTGTTTTAAGGCTGCTAATGTAACGGCAAGCATGTAGCTAGGGTGATCGACTAATAACTTGGCTGCTGTAGCGCGTAAGGCCGTTTGAGACTCAAGGATAAGTCGCTTTGGTGGTGCGGCTTTTACCGCAGCTTGCGGTTTAGGGTTCTGGCTGCTTTTGCCTTTTGGTGGTTTGGTCGCAGTCTGCTTATTGTCTTTAGCATTTGACTTGTTAGCTTTGTCGGTTGTCGGTTGTGCTTGAGTCGGTTTTTCATTGGTGGTTTTAGGTGCGCTAAGTGCTGCCATATGCTTAGTCGCGCAAGCTCCATCAAGGCACTGATTTTCTAAGATAGTTCCGACAGATTGGCCTTTATCAGATAAGATCGCGCACAGTTTGTCACACTTAATGCAGCCTTGTTCGAATTGTTCTTGACCAACGACTGCGCCACTAATAGGCAGGGACGAGTTAATAGTCGATAGCAAAACCACTTTGCCATATTCTTGCTCAAGCTCTTGAGTACGGATTGCGAAGTAAGCTTCTTGCTTTTCGTTGTAGCAAGTCGGGTTAGTGCATTTCGCGTCATCCGAGCCTTCATCAAATAGAGCTTTCTGCCCTACCGAATCGGTATTGAACTCACAGCCATTACACGCTTTAGTGCAAAACGGAGCTTGAGATAGCGGACGCTTGGCAGCTTTGTTGATTTTTTCTTTTAGTGTGTTGACGGTCATTTTGTCACGAATCACGGCATCGACAATCGCGTTCTGGTGTTCGTTGTTCAAAATGCTGAGTTGCGCAGCGTGACCAACTGTAAGTACGAACCCATTTTCTTGTTTCGCTCCAATAAGTTCTTGCACTTTTTTGGTGGTGCGCAGTACTTGGAGAGCCGTATTAAATTTGGCCTGACTCCAACCTAACTCAGAGCTAGCTGCTTTAATGTCACCATTGAAATTATCGACTACTTGCTTGAGGCCTAGTGCTTGGTCAAGGAAAGTCATTTGTGTGCGGTCAACATTCTCGCTCATGGCTAACTGAAACGCTTGCTCATCGGTGAGGTGACGAACAATACATGGAACTTTAGGTAACGCCAATTCAATAGCGATATCCTGTCGAGTCTGACCTGCGACGATTTCAAAGCCGTCCTCAACGTAACGTACTTGCAATGGTGTATGGATGCCGTTGGCTTTGATAGAGGCTTTTCGGTCTGCGTAGTCTTGCGCGCTTATCTGACGACGAGGATTGCCCCATTTAGGTTTAAGTAGCGTGTTTGGATCAAGTTCGAGATAAGTTGATTCTTGCTCATTGTAATTAGTCATCGGGTTGCTCCATTGCTTGGCCTTGTTCGATATAAGGCCAATTTACCTAATGGGTGATGAAGTCAATGGCTGCTAGAGGGGATTTTTGAGGGTGTAAAAGTGATCGGTTGTTGTCTATCGAGTAAGTGAAAGCCCCGAACAATCGAGGCTTGGTTAGGTTTGTCTAGATGGGGATTGCTCTGAGCATGTTGGCAACGGTATTTGCGTCTGTGCTGTGTCGAATGGCGAGACAGCGTAGCAGTAACATGCAGACGTTGAATTGGTCAGTGGCTTTGAGAACATGGTTGTATGTTACTTGCTTACCTTTCGAAATCTGAATAAACAAAGAACCATCCTCGTTCCAAGATGCCTTAAACACTTTGTCCTTCTCCGCTCCGTGAAATGCAAAGTCGAGCTTGGTTTGCGTATTTCTTTTGTTGAGGAGCATCGAGGCCAATGCCACCACTTCTGTTTCCAGTGTGCATTTGAAGAAAATATGCGCTTGACTGTTTTTCCAATCTCCAGTTTTCCTGCCATGTGACATTTTGATTTTTGTTGTTTCTATGGCAATTGTAGGAAAGCTGTCGTCATCAAACCGTGTCAGTTTAAATTGGATCGCGTCTTTGAGGTAAAGGCAGACTTGGTTTAGTTCAAACTCGTTAGCTGTTACCAATTGAAAAGTCTTTGGCTTTTCCGCTAATGGGGCCGCTGGTGGTTGGTTAGGTTGCGGTGCGTGCGCAGTGTGGTTTTGTGGTGCAGGATGCTGCACTGGCGTTGCTTGTCCACTCATATTTTTGTCTCCGTTGGTGATATGGAAACATCGTATCAGTGGGAGTTTGATGTCAATGGGCACTGGTGCGTAGAACAGTGTTGTCGGTGACGGTGACATCGACAACACTGAGCGTTGCGCGTCTGATAGGAGTAGCAACACTGCGATGATAAGTGTTTAGGAGGGCGATGACAACGGCATTGGAGTTTGATCATAGGCTGTCAGCGTTAATACGTTTATAGTGGAACTCATCGTTTGTTTCGGAAGATGAGTAACGTATTGCGACTGGAGTACCATGTTCATTAGCAAGGACTGTGACAATCGCGCCAGTAGTAGAGCTCCATCCACTAGCAATGACGGAGTGAGTTTTTTCGAGCTGTTCAAACTCTTGTTGAGTCATGGGCTGTACTTCCTTGATGTTTACAAATCAGAGTGCTGTGGTACTTGGGGCAGAGCAAGTGCCCGTAATCTATGGCAGTAGGTCGTAATTGACTGTTACTGTGAAGTCAGCTGTACCTAGACTCCAACGAGGATTCCATTCGGGATCGTCGAATGTAGTGAAGTACGACTCAAAATCACCACTATCTGGGCGAAACTTATCGCCATTGTAAATGGCAATTTCATTGTCCATCACAACAAGGCTTTCTATTTCACCAAACCCTGCCTCGACGGATAATCTGAGTAGTTCGTCAACAGTTGTCGGACGTTCAGTTTCAATTCGTTGGGTTAGCACTCTTGCCATTCCACCTTCACTACCTGCAATCGCTTTTAAAATTACATTGCCTTTTTTGATGATAGAAACGATACCTTGTGTGGCCATAGCTTACTCCCTGTTTTTGTAATTAGTTAAAGTGTTTTTAAGTAGCCAACCGATACGAAACAACAGCATGGCTGATATGGTCAACAGGCCAAAATAGGCAATAAAGTTACTGACAGAAACGCTATATACTTCTAAGTTGAATAGCACCATATTTCCAAATAAGATCGCTACCCCGAAACGAGCAAAGTGTTTTTGTCGGCCATTAAAGGCTTCTCGGATGACTAAGCCCATCAGGGCCGCAGAGATGAAATAGAACATTGATTTCCTTAATTAGTTATCGTCTAGGCAATTAGGGCAAGCGTTGCACGAATAACAATAGCGACAGCCGCAGTTGTTACCGCCACAGTCACAGCAGTTGTAGTGCTCTGCGCAAGTTTCTCCATCATTACTGAGTTCTTCACATGCAATGCCTAGTATCTCTGAAATTCCCGCTTCTATTCGCTGTAGCGCGTCTTGTGACTTGAATACAGGAGCAACCGACAGTTGATTGTTGCTGACATTACAGCTGTATGTGGTCTTCTTACTACTACAGCGTTCTAGGTACTGCTTTATGAGAGTGACTTTACCCTTATGAGATAGCTCAGGGCTTGAAACTGTAAGTTGTAAATTACTCATAATTGATTCTCTTCGGTGAGTGATGGTTCGAGTCTGTAATTTACCACTCCCCAAAGCTAATCAAGTGTCGTTGGTTTAAAGGTCTTTCCAGGTAATGTCGGTATGGCCTCTTCGACGAGCTTCATCACGCTTGAGATGAAGCAGCTCTCTGCAAACTTCACAGCAGTCATTGGCATTGTTTGGATTGTGTATTGCTTTTGACCGTCTAGATGAATAGTTTCCGCAGGCGCATCTAACTTGCCATTTGCCTTTTTCGTCTTTCAGTTTTCCAGTAACGGTAAATCGACCAAATTGCCTCCCCGTAAGGTCTTTTTCGAGATGGCTAGGCTTACTATGGGGTTTAGGGGTGTCCCAGTAGAGTTCGGAAGCTTTACTGGTAGATTTTTTTGTTTCAAACCTGTCATCAATGCTGCTTGGCTGTATGACTCTAGAAGCTGTAGCGTCTACGGGTGCTCGGTTAGGGTCCATATTGTTATGAGCATTGTTCATTGTGATTACCTAATAACTTGTGAGCGTGTTGTTTCTTGAGCTTGATTTTTGGAGCGCGCTCCATAAACACAAGTAACGGCATATTCGCTTCATGCGCAGTGAGCAAGGCTTGCTTGGCTTTACTGTATGCTCCCAAGCGACCGTGCTCAGACGTACTGTAACGGCGAGAATTTCTTATGACTTCACCATCTGCATTTCGGGTGTTCCAGTTGGCTACAAACTCAATGGTTAATGACTTTTTATCTGACGCTTTTCTCTCGAGAGGTTCTATTGACCTTGGAAGTCTCGTTAACAATGTCCAGTCGCTCACAACTCTATGCCAAAAAACACGCCATAGCTCTTTTCCTAACCGGTTGCGTTCAGCTATCGCATTTCGTAGAGCTTCTTTTTTGCCCAGTTTCTTGAAACCGACACTTTTGTGAAGACGACCTCCAAGTGGTTTAGGTATGGCGATCTTATATGCAGTTTTACCCTCTGAGATAAAACGATACCCCGTATTGCTTTGAAGGTGTTTTGGGGCTTTGTTGGTTTTCATTTCGATAGGTCTCTTATTTGCTAGCTAATTTGAAAATGCGCTTTAGTTTGGCCAAGGCGCCGTGGTTAAGCTAACGAACAATCTGCGTGTTGATTGCTGAGCTCTTTACGCTCATTTACAAAGAACGCAGAGGTGTTGGATGTTTCGATTAATGTTTCTAACTCTTCAACCGTTTCCGCCCAACCAACATAATTGTCGGCTGCAGCATCAATGTGAGGGGTAACCTTGGCGTTTCCTGTGTTCAAATCGACCACTGTACCGTGCTCATCTTTCGCCCAAAGGCCGATACCAAACATTTCTTTGTAGCCACACTGAACTAAGTGCTGTTTTAAAGCGTTAGTTTTCATACTTCACGATTCCATATACTGACTTTAATGGGTCTAATTTACAGCACTTTGAGTTTGGTCAAGTTAACGTATGCGTTGGGCAACTTTTACGGCTCGTTTGGGGTTTACTCGATCTAACCAATTATCGGCAGTCACTGGTGTTTGGTAGCTCTTATCTTCAGCAATGAGTGCAAATATACCGTTTCGGTTGATTAGGTTGGTAAGTGGGTCCAGGTCATGCCAGCGCAAAAAAGTAGAGCGTGCCCAACTGCCGCGGCTATGAAACTCAAAGCTTGGTGGTACCGCCACCAGCGCAGCAAAAGCGATGTCATCAGTGGCGTGTGGTTCTGGACAATGGCCGCAGTTGGAGGTAAGTGCGACTTCTGGTAGTGGCTTAATGTCTTCGATGCCGAGATAGATTAGGTTGTGTTTTCCACCTTTATGGTTGTTTTCTAAATAGACCATCCATTTATTCAGCACTTCTTTCATGTTATTGACAGATTGGCCTTTTGTTGGACTGTCATTGGTCATTGGGTTTGGCATGTACCGTCCGTAGACCAGGCGCAACTCTAAATGGTCGTCGTTCTCTGGCGTTTCGTCGTGTACTGACTCTAACCCAGACTCTAAGGCGTTTATTTCGCTAGCATCCACCAATGAGTGCTTGTCTTGATCTAGTTTAATTAAGGCGTATTGCATGGCGGTGTCCTGGTGAGGTGGTTGATTATGTTTATCTGATTGTCCGGTGTGAGGATGTGCTATTCAATGCTTGAAGGTAACTAACAATGCGAATGTCATTCCAGAATTGCACCTGTCCTTTAGAAACGGCCAGCAACTTGATAGCCACTGACCGTTTATTGCTTAATCGCTGTCTTTTAGTAATGCGATGATTTGATGGTCTTTGTAACCCAACCCTCGCAATCCGGAAACCTCCTTTCCTTTGCCTTTTTCAATTAACTCTTCAATGCTCTTGTCGTGAGAGCGCTCAATGAGTTGGTCGATCTCTTCAGCAGTTAGCGTGCCTTCGAGTAGTTTTTCTTCTAGTGAGGGTTTGCTATCGCTCATGCTGCGCTTTCCTCATTCGAAGTGTTAGAGACGGCTAGCACCATTGCTAGCGTGACGGATGGGTTTTGTTTAGGTGGAGAGTGCATTTTCTGTCCTCGGTTAATACGAGTGCTCATTTCAGCACGGCAGTAAAATTGTCAAGGGCAGAGCCTGCGTTTCTCCATGTAAGAAAACACTGAACTCTCTATTTCGATTAGTTCTTGGTGCAGCCTTTGCTGCGTAAGGTGGCAGGGCGCCCCTTACCGAATAGTGTCATAACAGTTTTGTTGGCGGTTTCTACTCCACCAAACGCCATAAACAAGCTAGGCGGTGATTTAGTTGAGTTGCCTTCATGGATGGCCATTAGCACTGGTTGGTATTTTGAAGCTGCAATACGCTGCTCTCTTGTCCAACTTTTTGAGTGGTGAATGCGCTGAATGCAGGCGATGAAAATGCTGTTCTTATGGTTGGTTCTCATTACTCTTAAGTTGGTCATTAGCTTTCCGTTGTGAGTGGCATTACCACATACGCCTCCGAGTTATTGGAGGCGTATCGAGTAAGGCTACTTTTATTCAGTCGTGGCTAAGAAACGGCGATGGAAAACTGTGTTTTAGTTAGATTTATGATGAACTTCGTCCATGACGAGTCTTTGGTAAGATTAAGTAGAAGTGAGGCTTCAATGTGTTCTCCGAAGTCATCACTTCCACAAAGAATTCGCGAGTTGTCGTCATAACACCCGTACTGATCTTCATTTTGGGATGGGTCGCAACCTTCTAAGTACTGGATGCAGTTTCTGAATGTACTATCTTCTTGTTTACCAGCTGTAGCACCGATGTAAACGCCGTTATCATTGGTAAGAAAGAAGTTTTTAGTATTATTTTCTTTGCAGAAAGTTGCCAGTTCTTCAATTTGAGAGCGCTTAAATACGAGTTTAGACATGCTATATCCTTTTTATTGTTGATCATCTGGCTGCGTCTGTTTGTGGCAGGCGCAGTTTAAATGTTAGTGGCGATTTAGTTTTGCTTTGCTATAAGTGTGCTGAGTTGAGAATGCTGTGACTCAGTAAGGAGTGCAGTAATGCAATCGAAGGAATAGGTACTCATGATTCCACAGAGTTCGATTTCAAAATCTAAAGGCATTCCACCGCACAGCTCAATGTGATCTTTGCAGTAGTTGAATAGAGCCCCCTGAACTGCGGATTTGGTTTCTATATTGAAGTTAATGAATGCATCAACCCAAGAGTGGTGGACCACTTTGCTTCGTTCAGTAAATCGGTACAGCTCATTACGAACAGCGGTTACCACATCGAAACAGCTTGGTTCAAAACCTATATAAATGGATTTTTCATCTTGAGCTTGGCGAATGCAGTTGGCGATTGTTCCATCGCTCAGTTGACGAACTTGTTGTAAAACACTCATATCTTTACCGTTATTTGCTTGCTTAACTTGAAGTCCAATATAAAGGCAATTTGCCGGAGTCAATGGTCTCTCTGCGAGGAAATTAATTATTAGTAATGCAAGGTCTATTGATTGTTAGAGTGCGCTGCGAATAGCTTTACTGCGCTCACCTAGTTCAGATTCAGCCAAGGCCATCAACTGCGTGAATAGGTTGTTACGTTCGAAGAACAAGTCCATAGATAAGCACCCTGCTCGTTCTTGTCGCTCTAAAATTTGCTCAAACTTCTCTTTCAACTCGTCAGCAAGAGAACCAAGTAGACGGCACACTTCGATATAAGCGCGAGTGTGCTCGTTAACCTGTGTAAGTGCTTCAATTTCTGCTACTGCTTTTTTAAAAGTATTTATGGTGTCTTACCGTCTACGGTGGTTAAAACTAGCTTGGTTGTGAGACTGAAATTTCTTTGATGAAGTAAAACGATAAAAAGTCCTCGTCGGAGTGTTGGGGTACATACCAGTCAATTATTGCAATTTTCTCAGCATCGCTGTCATAAGCATCAAGTCTGGTTTTCGCGTTCTCTGAAAGTTGACTTTCAGGGCAAGCGGGTAAGCCTAGATAGGACTCTAGAAAGTGGTCAGGCATGCTTTCCACAATTCTTTTAGCAATAGGTTGCCAGATTGCGTCTACGGCTTCTGAATAACTAGCAAATAGTTTTGGAACAAAGGTGTCGCTATTTGTTTCTGCGCTACGTAGTTGGTCAATATGCAGTGCTGCGTATTTGGATGACTCTACCGTTATATTTATTGCGCTGAGCACTTGTCTTAGTTGACTGTTCAGGTGCTCCTTGTCAGCACTGAATAGTTCAATAGACTCTTCAAAGAGCGCGTCTTCGATTGAACCTAATAGTTGATTAAAGGCGCTGTTTGGTATTACTGATGAATTTGCCATGTGAATATCCCATTTCCGTTGCTTGGCTTGACGTCCAATATATAGGTTGTTGACCGAAGTCAACGGAGTGTCTGCGGGAAAGTTAGGGCAAGACCGAGTATTAGCGATGCGAGATGCATTGTTTTGCTTGTTGGGGAATGTGAGATTAAAACGTCATTTGCTGCAACAGTGGATGCTGATTTCGACTTAAATGCGCTGTTTGGTGCAACAAAACGTAGAATTCCTGCAATCTCGGCTGATATTTTCAACCGAGGTGCATGTCTTTGTTTGGCTGGAGCATGTTAGCAAGCATTTAGGGATTCTAACTTACGCAGTGCTTGTTCAACGTCCACATCTACTTTTAGTCCAACTTTATAACAAGCCATTCGCCTAGCTCTATCTATAACGTGGTGACTATGCAAGTTAAGCTTATAGTTTCGTAAAAGTCGGAAGACATCAAATAGGGCTACACAGTTCAATACGACTAAAAGTGATGGGGATAACCCAAAAGAACCAGTCTCCAAAATTGACATTGTCAAAGCAACTATGGACAAACAGTAAACTGTAAGAACTGAACTTAAGTGTCTTTTTTGGACTTTTTTTGTTCTAACTCCAGATAGCTTGATTAAGTCGATAAACCCTTGGCCGATGAATAAGTGCTTATTTAACTGGTAGGCACCATACGTCACGATTTCATCCCTGTGAAACCGATAGAAAAAGGCATCTTGGTACTGAGCCCTTAACGTATCAGCTTTTTGAGTATCGTTAAGGTCTCCGTGATATTTAAGCATCCTTGCTGATGTCGCTTTCAATACCCTTTCAGAATCAACGCGAGCAGGCTTTGGTTTGTTAACTAAATAGCCCAAGCTCCCAATAGACCTAAATAGTAGAAAATTGAAAATAACAATATTAAACCAATGAAAGCCCATCAAATTTAGCGAATCCAGAGTTCGAAATGTAATATATTCAGTAATCAATAAGATAAAGAAGAAGTTGTATGTCCAATATGTGCTCATGCAATCAATCCAAATAAGTTGGTTAAAGTTTGTTTTTGGTTCCTATGGATACAGTTTGTTTAAACTAAAGCCGATGATAAAAAGCGCTACTTGAGATAATGTGAAAGCGTAACCAAATAGCAAGCTGCCAATTATTGCGAACCCTATAGCGCAGGCAGTTTTCTTTCTAGATCTAAATCCATAGAAATTTCGAAGCTCTGTTAGGTAGTTAGTTTTTTTCGACATGGGTTGTTTCTACTCTGGTGTCATTTGCTAATAAGTGAACCTGACGGTCAGCTCTTTATCTGGTTGTTTCGGGTCGTAGTCCAGTGCATTCACTTCACCAATTAGCTTAAGGTACCTATCTGCATCGTTTGAATGCAGTTTTCTGAACTCCTCAACCGCTTTTTCCCATAGAGTTACACCCGTCCCAGACGCATAACCGTAATCAAAAGTACTGGTTGATTCTGCATCTTCCTTTTGGGACTCTAAATGTTCCAGTGGATTACAATGCGGACAAGGCATGGATAGGTCATTTGGATCATAACCTTCATGGTCGGCATCCCATAGGTACCCATCACCACGACATTCAATTGTTCCGACCTGGAAGCCACAAGACTGGCCTTTATGTCTGGTGATTTTATTTAGCTTGCGCAGAGGTACCATTAACTCAATAGCGAGCCCTAGGTGATTATTGTCGTAGTTGTCAGCCTCATTGCTTATCCATTCATGTAGCCCTCCAATCAAAGGCTCTTCGTCGGCTTCAGTAGCAAAAGAGACCGCGGCATCAAATACACTTGCGCAGCTGCTGCATTGCTTAAACGAGTCGGGCGTACCGTCCCAAATGCCCGATATGTAGAGATAAGTTTGGCCTTCATAGATGGTTTGAGCGCACTCGCAACACTGGTGACGCTTTGTTGCCTTGCGTGATACAGATTTAAACGCTTGTGGACGATCCATAGTTCTTCTCCGAATCTAGTTATTGGTTATCAAAGGGGAAATCGTTCTTGTCAGAGCTAACTACCCTTTAAACTCGTACTTATATGCGTATGCGCCGTCTTTAATGGTTTCTAACGCATCATCAATCGCTAAGTGTGGCTTGTCTTCATCCCAACATTCACCGATAACTCTTGCAGGCTTGTTCCCCATGAAGTAGCCAACGACCACCCACATCATTGATGCATCGTCGCCATGGTTGATATCGACGGGAATCAAAGCCCAACTATGAGCTGCGAGGATTTTCATGTAGTCAGTGGTGTTTATAGGGTTCTGGCTAATGCGCTCGCACTCAGCAACAATCTCTACGCATCCTTGCAAATACTCTGGCATTTGCACATAGCCAACGAGATACGACTCCCCATCATCATCTTTTTCAATCACTTCATGTTGTTTTGAGTAATTGATGGAGGTTAGGTAACTAGCGATTTCCTTCAGCGCTTCTATGGGGTCATTGGCTAAAGTGATGGGGTTTGGATTGTCTTTAATTACTGGTTCCATAATTTGAGATACCTCGCTAACCCAACAACACGGCTTCTTGATTAGGTTCCGGTAGGCGAGCCATAGATATAATGTCCTGCGCCAATTCTGGGTCATTATTATCAAGGGCGTCGCTAACCATTTCTAAACGCTGAATTTCATTGCTTAACGATGCTGCGCTAATACCAACAGGAGGACGATTGTTTACATCAAACTCGGCCATTTGTTTTTGGATGTCTTGCATGGTTGGCTTGAACGCCTCTTCGTCCTCGATGGCGTATACGACAGTCACATATCTCGTCATGGTTTAATCCTTCTTTGGTGTTAGTGAGGCCAGTCTATGTCCGAATGCATACTCGTCAATATGCTCTAAATTCCATTAATTACTCAGTTGTTATCGACTATTTAGTAGTGCTTTGGGTGACAGTTGTCTTTTTGGAAGCAAGTTTTGCATTTGTCTTCGAAGGCTGGTGGCGGTAACCGTTTCTTACTATTGATTAGCTTTCTGGATAGCTGAATGTGCTTTCTTAGGTGGCGATATATTGCACCGCTTGATTTAGATGCCATTGGTACATCGTGGAGCTGCTTGTCTCCGGTCATTACTGCTGCTTTCGTTACCTTGTAGCGCGTTCTGGCAACAATGACCCCTATCAATGCTTGAACCGCGTAGCTAGGGTGATAGTGCTTTGCGCTTTTTAGTTCGATGAGCATGTAAGTGCCATCTTGAAGTCGGTAAATGAAGTCCGGTCGCGCGGATAATCGGTAACTGCGACTAACAAACGTCGGTTCACCTTTTTGGTCAGCGTAGATTAACTGCCCTCGAAACCCCATGGGCGTATGTGGGTATGGGGCAATAATCCTAAGTAGCCTAAAGGCCACTTTTGAAACGATAGCAATGGCCACTGGTATGAGCATGAGTATCGGCAAGTAGAGCCAGTACTGCTTAATGGGAACCTGCAGCCAGTAAGAAAGTGACACCGACCATTCATGTAATTGCTGATGAACGAGTGTTACGTAGTAAAGAATCTGACTAACCAGTGCCATATGCGTCTCCAAATGCTTAAGTCATGTGTTTTAGCTTGTTGGGTAATGTTGTCATGGACCTTATTGCCCCACTCTGCTCCGCGTCGACTTTGGGCTGTAGTCCGATTGTCGAGATTGTGCTTGAGCAAATGTGGGCATCGAGAGCAACTGGCGACTTGCGATGCTGATGGGTACTTTTCTCTTGGGGCCATAGGTTATCCGTTCATGTAGTAGACGTGTTCAGAAGGAAAGCTCGGCCAAATATCATCCCTATGGCGCGCAATAAGTACTATTACGCCTCCTTTTTCCGTATGATTTTCGGCAGCGAACTTTAAGCTGCTGCTATCGGCTTCTTGGCAGTTATCGATGACATAGGTCGTCGATTTACAGTTGATCTTCGGAATTAAGTTTGCCTTTTTGGCGCCAGTATTCTTTTTAATCGTAATAAGTTCGACGTTGTTGCCTAATGACTTAAGCACTTCTGCCAAGACGCTCTTCCCCGAGCCTGCTATACCACTAATGCCAATAAGCAGAGGTTTGGCTGCGCTATAAAGATCGTTAAGTTTGTTTTCGACAGCGTCTACGTGTGGTTTGAATGAGTAGACGACCTCCCCTTCCTCTAGTCCCCATTGGTGCAAAGACACTAGATGACCGTCGATTTTAATCGGGTGCTCTTTAAATTCACTCATACATCGAGCTCCTTAGGTTGCCTGCTTCTCATGGCAGTTAGTGTGCGGCCAAGCCATGATGGGCTCACTGCATATTCCTCACGGATTGGGTGCAGCTGGTGGCTAGCCTCTGTAATGAAATAGTTTTTAGATTGGTCACGTTCAATTTGAAGTGCTTTTGCGAACTTGTTGGTGTTCCTTTCCACCTTGGCGACAGCAGACAATAGCTTTAGGTATTCTTCGGTCTGTGCCAGTTCGCTATCGAGGTTGCTAGATATCTCTGCCAGTATTTCAACGCTGATAGGGTGTCGCTTGCTGATGTTGAATGCTTTTAAAGCCTGCTCTTTCGAAACAATGGCTTGATTGACGAACTTTAGATCCTCTCTTAACCCTTGCACTTGAAAGCGCAACAATGATTTTACTCTTGGGTTTACTCCGTTGGGTAACCCAGCGCCCAGTTCCGCTTTTAGGCGTGAGACTTCTCCTGCCAGTGAACAGTAAACGAGAGATAGTACCCATAACGCATCATTGCCCGCCCTTTGGCTGAGCAATCCTCTGTTGTCGTTAGTGAGTTTTTGAAAGCGCAATGCAGCACAGATTGGCTTGTGGTTCTTCAGTAGAGCTATGGCGTCGATCATGACTATGCAGGCTTGATATTGAGCCTTTATGGCGATGTTGATGCGACGGTTGTAGTTAGTAATGATTTCGTGAACAATTTTACGGCCCCAGGTATAACCGCTGTCTGCTTCCATCACCACCAGCAACAATGAAAAGATAAAGTCTTTGGGGTTTGATGGGTCGGTGTGAATAATGTAACGGCTCACCGCTTTAGTTAGCGCGGTTTTGTCTCGCGACTCCAGTGCTGTAATGGCAAGTTTTGTGAATATTCTAGAGTTTTCACTTTGAACACTTTGCATCTCGGCCAGTTTCTTAATGGCAGCTTCTTTGTTTTCGTTGGCTGTGGCCATTTGGAACTGAACTTTAAAGCATTCTTTTTTGTAATTACCCCTACTCAACAAAACTTGAATGATGCTTACCATTAAGTTGTGCTGCGTTTTCATGTGGTTGAGCAATGAGAATAGATGGTGACTAGCAACATGGTCAGCTCGACCTTGATGGCACAGTAAGGCTATTGCTTTCAGGTAATGCTTAGGGCTTTTGCTCTTTAGGTGATGGAGTGGGCCTGTGGTATCACCCTGGAGCGCAACAACTGCTTTCGCCAACTGACTCTCGGATGCCTGATCAAACTGAGTGGCAAATTTGCAAAGCGACTTAGCGTTTGTTTCAGCTTCGATAACGATGTTGTGGATGCACTTTTTCGATACTAGCGAATCAAGGGTGGCGTCTTGATGAACGGATGTTGCCAAATCGAGTGTCGATTCTGACTTTATGCCGGACACATCAATAACGACACTCCAGTAGTGCTTCTCTGACCGCATGTTGATAAGCGCTTTGGAGAGTGCGACCAAACGGCTGTGTTGCTGCTTGTTGTATTCCACCAACAGGACGCCGCGCCCTTTTAGTCGTGGAATTGCTTTCTCAAGCTCCACCAGCGTCATGCTGCGGCTACTATAGGATAGTTCCTGTAGTCTGGTGACAACAAAGGTGCGACGATTCCTGTCTGTGTATGAAGTTATGATCTCCATGGGTCTCGTTATTCCTTAAAGATACTTTCAATAGCGGAAATAAACCGGAAACCCAAATCGTTACTGTTAAGGTACCTAGCCTGAAATGTGTAGGTTTTAACGTGCGCCCTTTGTGATAAAACGTAAGAGACGTTGTAGCTGTTATCTGGCTCGTCGTTTTGCTTTCTGTAGTTCGCCATGTATGTATCACCGACCGTTGAACGAAAACCTAGATAATCAGCTATCTCTCGTCCGGTCGTAGACCCATTACAAAGTAAAAGCGCCTCAATGGTTGCAAAGACAATGACATCTTTGGCGGCTTTGAGGTTCTTAGTGGCAGGTTGTTTGATGTCGTTGACAAACAAGCTCTCAGTAGCGGCTACCAAATCGTTATTAGATAGTACCGGGTGTTGGTAAGCGTATCCGGACGAGCGTAGTCCACCGTGAAATCGCGTTATTTCGTCATTTTTTTGCTCAATCGTCCTGAACAGCAATGCAACCTTTGAGCGATGAATGCCAAATACGTCAATCATCCCTTTGGTTGTCACTTCTCCACACAAAGACAGTTTGGCTCTTGCGTACTCTTCGAAGAGTTCAATGATTCGCGCAGAGAAACTCTTTCTTGTCGGAGCGTAATACTGCCTAGTGGGCTGTGTGTATTCTGTAAGATCTACCAAAAGTAATCCTCACTGTTGTGTCGTTCATATTTCTCGTGCATGTCAGCTAACATGTCGGCCAGTTCGGGAGGGCTGTAACCAGTCGCGTCCTCTAGCATAGGGAAGCGAAGTTTTAGAAGCCGGTTACCAGATAAGTGCGCAAAGGCTTGGCCGCGAGGTAAACTCATCACCATCTCGGGAGTTATTAGCTTTTCACGAGCTTCTATTTTTACCGCAGCGGTACTTCGCGTTTTGAACCACCCTAATTCGCTCTTACCGCCCTTCACTTGCGTATCCACCTCACCTTCGTCAACCAGTTGAGATGCGTCTGGTGCGGTGTTACTTGATAAGTCCATGCCCCACATATCCGCGGTCTTCACTTTCTTACAGATGTATTCAGCGGTTTCTTCCTGTGCGACGCGCAGAGAGATTAGGGAGTTAAAGTTACCCAATACAACGTTGGCTGCGGCTGCGTCGCCGAACGCTTGCTCGATATCACTATAGGTTTGGGTGTAACACATGGTGCGCGCACCACTACCTGCTGCTCGGTTAAGAAGCGGTACAAATTCAGGTCCGGCTAGACTTTGGAATTCATCAGCATGTATCCAAACGGGCTTTTTCTTGGTGATGTCATTGTTGTGGAGACCTTTATCGATACCCCATTTGTAGATGTCACCAAAGGTACTGACTAAATCGGCAAACCACATGTTACCGACCGCGCTTGCAACTTCATCGTCCGTCATCGAGTCAAGGCCACACCAAACTACCGCGTTTGATTGGATAATCTTCTTCCAACTTATCTCTGGACGTTCGTCGCCCGGATCTAAGAAGTCGGGACTGATGAGTTCAGCGATTTGCCCACTGGTTAGTTTGACTAGTAGTGGGATAAGACTTGCGGTGATTTTGTTGTAGTAGTTCTTGTCGTTTTCGATTGCTTTAGATAGCGATTCGATAACAACATTTATCTTGTGAGGGTTCGTTAAATAAAAGTCTTGCAGTAACTCATGACGCGCCACCAGCTCTTTTGTTCGGCCTTTAAAGTGCGGCGGAATGGTAAACTTACCTTCAATCCAGTTCTTACCGTCAGCTGCCATTCGACCTGGAGGGTTCTTAATTGCGTGAACTTTCGCTCTCCAGTCTGGAATGTGCTCATCAAGGTAGCGCTCAGTGTACTTGAGGTATAGAGGCTCTAAATCTTGAACGTAACGCTTAACGCTACCAAAGTTAGGTTTCTCGCCAATAGCAATCATTGCTTGGGCAGTGATAAGTAGGAATTGCCAAGCGAAGTCTTTAAATACGCCGTCTTTTGAAGAGGCCATTTGGTTGGTGATTCTACTCGCAACGGAAGTAACGCGCGAGAAACTGGCGATAGCATTGTATCTAGCGGAGATTTCTGGGTAACCCAACGCAAATATGTAGAAGTTCTCTTCGCGGCCTGCTCGTTTTGCCTCCACCCACATCCGAGCGAGTAATTCAGCGTCACCTTTGGGGTCGAAGCAGACCACCGGACCATCATTTCTTTCGATATCTTGCGTGATAATGACTTCTAAGAGGCGGGTCTTACCAACACGAGATTGGCCAAAGACAATTGTGTTACCAAGTCGGTCGTCAATGTCTATGTATTGGTCGGTTTCATCTTCAAACCCCACTCCATGATAAAGGGGTTCGCCCATAACGGGAGAGTATGGTGCGACAGGGTTTCTGAATTTTATGTCGTCAATGGCTTTTGCGACTGGCTTTAACGCTGGTTTTTTGAGTTTCTTACCATGTTCATCATGAGTAACATTTGGATCGATACCGTAGCGCTTGGCCATACCAGGTGCACAGAACTTGATTAGGTCAAAACCTGATAAAAACTGCTCTTGAGTTAGGTCGGATACCCGATGTCGAATAGATGTTGGCTTTATAGCACGGTCTAGCTCTACGCGTTTTTCGTTGGCACGCGCAAGTTTGAATAGCTTCGTTTCACGATAGTACTTCTTTAGGTTGGACTTCTGGGCATCCCATACACGCTGCGCGTGAACCTCTGTCCACTCAAAGCCACGGCCAAGCCATGTTGAGCGATGCGAATGCTTAATCTCGTCCGTCTTGATAAAGAAAAAGTCGATGGAGTTTAAAGACTTTTGGTACTTCCTTACCTCCACCCCTTCAGCCAATCGGTAGATAGCAAGCCCCACGACAATGAGCGCTGTCCCATAGGATACGGGCTTTAATAATCCAATGTAGGTACCAAAGGATGCTATCAGTCCAGCAAGTGGAATGAGTATTAGGAACTCATAGTACTCGTATATGGGTCTTAAGCGCCCTTCCAGTAACTTCTCTGTACTCATCCAAATACCTCATTCTTAAGGGTGAGCGTGTTAAACAGAAAATCGCCCCCAAATCGCTCTGAGGGGCTTTTGATGGAATTAACCATCTCTTGTGTCACCTTGTTGTCTTCACGCTTATTAGAGGGCGCTCTGAGGCCGTTGAACTTGATCATTGAAAGATCCCCTTGCGTGTCACCAACACCGGATAGAAAGTTACTCCTAGCGGACGTAGTGCTTGATCGACATTACTTGGTTGGAAGTAAACGTCAGGCGCAAACTTCTTTAAGGCTACAAAGTCATTGGCCGTTTCAATCTGCGTAACAAGTACAACCGCGTTAAGTCGGCGTATCTCTTCGATATTGAGTTTTAGCCATTCCAAGCTGTAGGTATCTGTACCAATTACTGCCATAGGAATGGTGATTGCCTTGTCAGCGCCCTTTTTTAACATCATCTGGCGTGACGGCATCACGGAAGGCTTCATGGTTGTAGTAACTGGAAAGAATGATTCGAACAGTTCTCGACTTGCCTGCTCTGGGGATACCTCTCCTTTGAGGTATTTGACGCTAATTTGCTGCTTTGCTTTGCGTATGCGTTCGGCTTCAACGTCGTAGTAATTCGATTCGTTGATGACGTCATACAGGTTTACTGTTTTACCTGAGTCGGCTACCACTTCGTGTTTGGGTTTGTTTTGGTAGTCTCTAAGCGCAACTGCTTTAGCTTGTTCGACTAGCTCTCGATTGAGGTCTAGAACAAAGGCTTCGGCGTTCTTTGACTTTGGATCGAGTTTTGGAGCTCTGTAGTTGTCGACCATTTTGGCCTTTTCTTCTATGGATGTTGACTGTTTAGAGCGTGTGTGTGTTGAACGGTTATTGTCAGCCATCACTCCGAACGTTGTGAAGCAACAAGACAGAACGATTGCTGTTAACGATAAACTACTATTGGTAAAGCGCATTTTTTACGTTCTCCAAGTGCACGACATACTTACCTTTGTAAATGTCAGCTAAACCATTCTTGTTGGCTGGATTGTGGTATCGGCCTGCAGCTTCTATCCAGTTATTGGTTCTTTGAAAATGCTCTTTCAAAATCTCCATAGCCACCTCGCCATTTCTCACTGGGTCAGCCAGTTCCTCCGGGCTTGAAACTCTATGTTTACCATTCCAGTACCAGTTAACTTGGTACAGGCCTATATCCCAAAGTTCGATACCTTGTTCCAAGAGGTCATTTGCAAACTCCACCATCTCAGCCTGAGTAGCAAACAAATACGCTTTGCCATAGAGGTTAATGGTGAATGGCCACGGTAATGCTCTACCGTCATTTAGTGGCGCGTTTGTTTCAGATAGAGCGAGCGAGAAGGTGTGTTCAACAGGCACACCTTCAGACGCGCTTAGCTCGAAGTAATATGGTGGAATCGTTTCAAAGCTGTGCACGTGAAAACTTGCACACGCTAAGCAGATACACTTAATCCATTTTGAGAACATTGGTTTTCTCATCTGTTCTGACAATGACTACTGGCAACCCGTTAGAGCGTGCTTGTTTTTGTACATGGGATTCGCTTTGGCTGATTGTGATATCGCCTTTACGAACACGAGCTTCTGATACGCCTAGAGTTTTGTATAGTTGGCTCGTTTTAAGTTGGCGGCTTCCCGCTACGAACAAGTCAATCTTGTCCTTACTGCTGTATGACGAGGCGTGTTGACGTACAAACTGAAGACATTCATCGTTGCAATCATTTAGATCGACAAAGATGCTCTTAAGACGACGCTTTGTTTCGGGAAGGTGTTGCGTAATTTTGCCTTTGTTAGTTGCTTTCTTAGGCGTGTAGTTTTCTTTGACGTCTTTTTGGCCTATAGCTTCGAATTTCAGTTCGCGTACTTGGCGATCCGCTTCTAGAGCATTCATGATTTGCGCATAGCGCAATCGCTCGCTGTCAGTTGTAGCGTAGTTACCTAGCACAATGAGAGGATCTAAGTTTGGAGTCCACGTACCTCTTGGAGTGTATTTCATGATGTATTTGTACTTAGCCCAATCTTCAGGAAGCAAGTGCCAGTTCTTTGCACGAACTAGATCTTCTTTAGTGAGATTGATATCGATACTGTCAACTTTGTATGTTCGACTGCCGTTGCTGTTGTCTATCGTTGACCGAACATGCTCAGTTCTCAATGGCGATGTCATGCCTGCGTGTGCAGATACGGATGCCAGTAGAACTGCTAATGCCAAAACTGAACGTGTCATTATTGCTTCTCCAATCTAACTGTCTCGCCAGTATGGATGTTCATAAAGTCTATATGGTTAGTTCGTATTGACTTCACTACATAGTCATAACCAAAAGAGTTTCCTTCTAGTAACTGGAGTGGTACTCCAATACCTTCTGTAACAACAGCGACGCGTTCCGAAGACCAAGCAAAGGTGTCTTCAAGTGCAAAACCATTGAACTTCGATGTCGTGCGGACATTGACGATTGGTTTGGTGTTCGTTGTCGTTGTGTTCTGAGTTTGCGGTTGAGGTTCGGTTTTGCTGTTTTGTTGGGAGTCGTTGACTTTTGAGTTTTGCTTAATGGTGTCAAGTTTGGTGCTGATGAACTCATTAAGTTCAGACTTCAACTCTGACGCCTGCATTTTCACTAGTCGGGTGGTGAGTTTTGATTGGTCAATGTACAGCGTTTCTTTCTGCTCAGCGAATGATGCGGACAAGGCACTTACTTTATCGTCTATATGACGGGTAAGTTCTACACGAAGACCGTCGATAGCTATATTGATAGCTAATTGCTGACTCTGCTTCAATTGCTCGAACTCAGTGTTCATTGTCTCTTTAAATTCGTTGACGCTATTAAGAGTGTTCTGGGCTGTGGTGTTGGCGTCACCAATCTGCAGTTGAAGTTCCTGAGTGGTTATCTCAGGAGTTTGATCAGAAACAGGTTCTGAAGGAGTAGGTAATAAGTTAGCCATCATTTGCAATGGGTTAGGTAAATAACCCGAGTTAACAGCGGCAATACCAACACCTGTTGTTAGTGCAATGCTAATTGCTAAAAACTTCAGCGTTTTGATTGGCTTTTTACTTTTAACTTTGTCCAGTTTCTTTGGCTTTGCTTCTGGTTGTTTGTTGTTGGCTTTTTCCGGTTCGTGTTCAGGCTGTTTTGATGCAGGGTGTTGAACAACAGTTTCACTATTGCTAGTTGGTGCGTGTTCGTCACCAGTTAAAGAGAATTTATCATCACTCATTTGATTCATTGCGCTCATGGTTTTCAACTTAATTTAGGAGAGACTTTTACAGTGCGTGTAAGGTGGTTAACTGAAACGGTGTAACCTTTGCCTGCTAGAGCCTCGATGATTTGGATTACACTCGACTTAAAAAAACGTCGATGTGAGAGTGGGAAGTTCATAGAGTACAAATGCAACGTGTTGTGGTTTGTAATCTTGAGTGGTTCTAGTTGATAGCCTGAGTTTGTGAGAATGAAATTCATCGCCTGCCCAATGTTCTTAATTGAAGCTGGTAACTCAACCGTTAATACCGTGCGTAATGGATCTTTTTGTTCAAGGTTTGTGTCTACAACAATTCTAGTCCCACCGTTTGGTGGTGTGACGAACTGTGTGGACGATTCGGCGCTTGCGTAGTGACTGGTGGCCGCCAGTACGAGCAAGCAAGTTGTGATCGTATTTTTCAAAGTTAACTCCAGATCTAAATGATCGTTATGCAATGCATTGGAAAAATACGGGGAATAAAAGGTAAGTTGACGTTCAGTTGAGGGAGCAATTTGCGGATAAGAAAAAAGCCCTAGTATTGCTACCAGGGCTTTAGTGAGATGCTTCGGTTGTTGAAACAGCCTCTTTGGAGTGATGGACACTTCCTAGTCTTAGCGACTTGAGCTGTGTATCCTGCTCTTGTCATAGACAAAGATTGATTTTTACTGAGAATCACTCACATGGAAATCATATCCATCATCCCCTGCCGATTCAATATAATAATCTCCTATATTATATATATAGGATTCGACCTCATAAAAAGACATCATTTAGCTGCGTTTCTAAGGGGTGGAAACGCTAAATCTGGTGTTTTTCTAACCATATTTCTCGTCACTGGAAACAAAATTAATTGATTTAGATCAATGTTTCCAGGTTGTGGAAACGCGTTTTTGCGTCGTTTCTTTGGTTTGGAAACAGTTTAATAGTTGCCGCGTTGGTTTGTTTCTGGCTGAGGAAACGCAGGAAATGGCTTGGAAGGAGTTGTGTTTGCTAGAAAAAAGGCCGCTTCCTTATTGATGGGTAGCGGCCTTGATTGTTTTGGTCTTTGTTACTTTGAGAACTCGTTAATCTTGGGTAGCTCCACTGCCTGATTTTCTTGCATTAAACGAATGAACTCCTTTAGCTTGGCCTCAATATCAGAGATGTCGTTGTTGTATCTATTGATAATTAGAGGAGCACCAATAGCTCTTCGTTGGAGCATCAATACATCTGGCGTTAGGACCAGTTTTTTATTGGCCGTCAGGGCGTGTAATGCAGTTTGGTTTAGGTCTGCAATATCCTTTCTAGAAAGAGGGTCTGACTTAAATCCATCCAACATATGGACAACTTTTAGGAACCCTTTCCGCATATTAAATATCGCATTGTTAACGTGACTCTTTGGAATCAAACCTACCTGTTCTGCTAACTTTAAATGGTCGATATATCGGTCAAATGTCACGCAGGCATACATCAATTGAATTGCGTTATATGTCTTAAATTCAGGTCGTAAAATCACAGCATAACCGTCATTACTACTGCGCAACTGAGATTGATTATTCTTGAGTATTCGACCGATTTTTTCGTCAAGTTCATTGATTGCCAAATTCAAGGTTTTATCCCAGGCGATGACTGCGTTTTCGACGTTTAAAAGCAGTTGATCTGCTAAGGGATTATCGGACCTAATATGCCCGTATAAATGCCCTACTTTCTTTTCAAAAGTTTCTACACCTACGCGTTTCTTTTGGTGATCTGTTCTTAACAATAGTGCTGCTTGAGGGTTGTTAAAGCCTACCTCTAAAGTACGTTGAATATGTTCATTTTTCCACGTAATTTTGTCTAAGTCGTTTAATCCATAATGGGTGGTTTTCGACTCGAAGGTATCACCCATTTCACTTACTTGAGGTTCGCTGTTTTGCGGTTTCTCATTTGACGAATTTGGGGTGGCTTCATTGTGGTTATCGGTTTGGTTTTGAGGTGCCGATGTATCGGTTTTAACCTCAGATTTCGCTTCTGTCATCTTTCATTTCCTCTGAAAATTCTTTAAGGATCTGTGTCATATCAACACCGCTTGTTTGAGCTACAAATATTGCTCGTTTTATTCCGCTGAGTTGGTTTGCATCTGCCTTTTTTATGGCTGAAATTACTGCAACCCTCTCAGAATAAATTAGTGTTCTCGGTTGGGTTCGTTTCTTGTTTAACTCTGCCTCAACATCAATATTTAGTTCCGAATGCATCTCTTTTGCTTTGATCAAGAAGATGCGGTAGTTGTCTCGAATAATGGTTGAATATGAGTCCATGAGTCTTGAGATTTCACGCTCTTTATCTCGCTCAATTAGCAAGTGTTTTGCAAGATATGATCGAGGAGCTTTTAGGGCTAATCCTTTAAGCACATCGAGATATACATCATGTAAACTGACAAATGTTCGCTCAAAATCTCGGGCGGTTTGGGTGTCAATCGCAATGCTTTTGAACTTGCCTTTTTTTGCATTTTTGGAATGCACCATGGCTATACTTCTGCGAATTACCAAGTCTGAGAAAGGAGAGTTCAAGCAAGAAATTGTCTTTAAACCAAACCCAAAACTGTTAAGTATCCACGCTCTGTTCTTAGCCAGATTCATCCTGATTATTAGCTTTTCATCTACATTAGTTAGCGAAGAGGTGGTAATCTGGTTCTTGGTTTGAATGCTTGGCATTGAATCCTCCTGAGTTAGTAATGATTGAGCTAAGAGATCCATCTTTTCTCAATACCAATAGCGAGTTTTCCTTGAAGTACTTGCCCATCTCAGCAACTAAGTCTTGCGTTGAAATATTAGACGAGTTCAGGTTATCCATTGCTTTTACAGATACGCCAAAGCAGTGGCTCTTGTCGATGTGTGAGCAAGCAGATTTAGTGCTCATCTCACTGCTTATCTCCATTAGATGACTAACCATTATGGTTCCAATTTCAAACTCTTTTTCGTCAAAGTTCATGGTGAATACTCTCCAGTAGATAGCTTAATATCTGGTCGATGTGGTGAGGGTTGCTCATATCAAACGAACCCATAATTGTGTATGGGTGGTTGATAACAACCGCTTGATAGTATGTTGCTTTGATCAGTTGCTTTAACATGAGCAAGTAGCTGACATTAAATTCATTTCCTTGCTGTATTTCGGCGTATATAGGTGCCATTGAAATGTCTGAAATGATGCTTTGATATGCGTCTATCGACTCAGGGTGAACGTACTTTATTAGATCAAAATCAGACTTGATTAACATCATGTTTGCAAAGCAGATGGCCTGGCGTGCAGAGTTAATGAAATCGTCAAAGTTTGTTACGTTTAACCCAAGGGTTAGTCGGTTGTCTTTTAGGTGTTGGCTGTTCGTTAGATGGTTAATGAACTTGTCGATAGTGGTGTTTAAATCTGATGAATTTTCGACATGATGAAGAGGTACTGAATAGTCACAGCCTAGCTCTTCTAGCTTTTCAGATAGGAAGCTCATAGCTTGTTTTATGGTGGGGTAATCACCCTGCTTTATGTTAGTAGCACCATACTTCTTACACAGCTCTGATAGGGTTTTCAGTTCCCAAATGTATTTTCTTGAGCGCGTTTCGACCGTCGTCATATCTCCTTCAATGACGGCTAGTAGGTCGATAAACTTCTGTTGGGCTTGAGTTATGTGCATTTAGCTTCCTTTGCATGGAGCGCTAAATAGCAAAACGCTCCCTTGGTTTCAGAGAGCGATTTTTGCACATAGATTGAAATGTAGAATAAAGAGAGTCTAATTCCGGATTAGACAGCACGTTTTTAGTTTGCTGATTTGATAGCGTTAAGCAATGCATTCATGCTAACACCACGCTCTTGAGCTTCAGAAAGGAAGTTGGCAGCTTTCTCGGCCTCTTCTCGTTCAAGTTTTTCGCGTGATTGTGCTTGAGTTTTGGCATTTGTCAGGATTTCGCTGTACTCCATTTCTAAAAGCTCAATCTCTTCCGAGGACTTGTTTGTTAGGCTTTTCTCGAAAAGTTCTTGATTTAGCACTAACTCATTTTGTAACGATAGCCCTCGCTTTTCGGCTATAGATATGATGTTGCCAACAACTTTGATGAAGTCATCATTTGTGGCGTCTTTAAATACTGGTTGAATTGAGCGAGCTTTCTTTAGCTTGGTTAATGTTTCGTTGGTCTTATTGTCCATACAGTACCTTTAATATGTGTTGAAAGTTATGATTTTTGATTTCTTTAAATCCCGTAAGTCGAGCTCTGAAAACGATAATGATGCGTCCGAAAATGCATCTTCTGTTACTCCAAACTCAACTCAAAAAAGCAACTCAGACTACCCTATATTTCTCTCTGGAAAGGCTATATTGGAACGCCCAAAATGCAAAGATATGTTAGTCAAGATTCGGCGTGAGATTAAAGTCGATGATGAGTATTATGCCAAGTATTATTATCCTATTCTGGAAACGACCGCATCTTATTGTCAAGATGTATCTGCTTCCATGGAAAAGCACCATACTTACCCTTTTGGTCTTATTGAGCACATCTTAGAGGTTATTCTTTATGGTTTGAGATCGTCAAAGAAGTACGTTTTTAATCCTACCGGTAGAGAATCCGAAATTGAGGAGCTAGAGCCCCTATATCACTATTGTATTTTCATCTCTGCCGCATTGCATGACCTAGCTAAAGTGTTTACAGATAATCGCTTTGAACTGCGAGCTTTAGGTAGTAAGCATTTTGTTGCGTGGCATCCTGCAGAGAGTTTACCGCCTGAGGGTGATGTGGCTTTGGAGTATCGCTTTCGTCGGAAAATTGATTCAACCAAAAAGACTTTGTACCACTACTCGACTCATAGTTTTATGGCATCTTCTTTATTGGGACGGGTAGTGCCAAGAGATGGGTTACGGTGGATTCTCACAGCGCATCCTAAGGTTGAAACAATGCTTTATCATTCGATCGCCGGAGACTACGAACATGCTGCTGAAATAGGTGCAGCCCTTCTTGATGGCGATCGATATAGTGTGGAAGAAATTGGGCTGTCAACCGTTGCAAGCATCTCAGAGTCGAGCGCAAGTGTCCCAGGCAAATTGAAATCAATTATCGCCAAACTTTTAGAAACACCGTCGGACTTTGGTGTGGAACCCTCTGTTACGGGAGAAGGGTTTGTAAGTTGTATTCGATTTGATGATAAGGTGTTTTTTGCTTGTGATGGTCTAGTCAAAGCGATTACTCCCGCCATGCAGAAGGCCGATATTACTATCCCGTCTAAGGACTCAAAAAAAACTGGTGGCATGATTGCAGAGCATGTTGGTGCACCAGCCCCGTCTGGAGACTCTATGTGGTGGGCGCAGGTTCAAGGGGCGAATCAAGAGCCAGCTGATGAAACGAGCAATAAAAAGAAGCGTGGTAAAAAGGATGTCATGTGGGTGGTGTTTAATGTCACCGACTATAAAACAGTTAATATTCCTGAAGCTAATGAGGGCGTTGGGTTAAAAATTAGTGATAAGAGCGTCTCTAAAGAAGAGGCCGCAGATAAAGCGGCTAAGGTTGAAGAGACTAGAGAGCAGGAAAAATTAGATCAAACCCAAGCTGACATCAATCGGTTATTAGGTGGTATACAGGTACCTAACGATCAACCTCAAAAGGATGAGGCCAACCCTGCAAGTAAAGAAGAAGACGTTAAGCCTAAAGAGTCTCCGTTAGACAAAGGTAGCGACTCAGCTGAAAGAACTTCGTCACCAGTATTAAGTGATGACGCTCTTGGTGCAGGTCAGAAGAAACCGAAGAAGAGAACGAAATCAGATAATACGAATACCGCTTTGGCAGCAATGCAGGCAAAAAGTAGTGCAGAGCCTTCACCGTCAGCTACTCAAAATACTACTGAGCAGACTAGCTCTACTGTTGGGGATGAGCCAAAATCTAATGACGCGCCAAAGCCCAAGAAGAAGGCTACTCGAAATGGCTCTAAACGAAGCAGAAAGAGCAGCGTAAGTTTGCCATCGAAAGCCGAACTTGGTGAAAAGTTAGGTGAGATGCCAGCCAAGCCAGCTAACGAGACCTCTAATGAAAACCCACCAGCCTCTCCTTTGCCTCAAGAGCCAGTCGCGGCGCCGATACCTGATCCATTGCCTGAGGAAGGTGTAACTGTCGCCTCTCCCCCTCCATCGTTGGTCGACGAACCTCAATTGATGGACAATGGATATGATGATCGAATTTATGAAGAGCCAGGATTGGAGAGTGTGGTTGATGTTGGTGTTAGTAAAGAGCCTGAACAATCACCTTCTGGAAAAACTGAAACCGCGACTAGGGGTGTATCCCCCAGGGTTATTATGTCAGAGCTTCCAGACTCACTAATGATTGCGGAAGGTAGTGCACAAAAGAATGCTTTGATAATCGATGAGTTAATCCCTAAGATTCAACAAGGATTAGATTCTAGGACGATTCGTTTTAATCGATCTGGAAGCTTAATTTTTAATACTAATGTTGGTCTTATCCTCTCTTCACCGAACTTTTTTGGAGGGAAAGCGCCAATTGGTGATGAGTCCAGAGCCAATGACCTGAAGCATGCTTTAGTTGGCTCAAGTCTCATAGGGGTTCATCGCATTACCGGTACTAATATTCACGACTTTTTGATTAAATTAGGTCAAAAGCAAATTCCCATCTCGGGATATTTGTTACCCAATCAGCAACAATTTGGCCTTACTTACAACGGGAAACCGCTACCGTTGTTGGAAGTGAGTGTTAGTTAAACCCGAACGACGAACTATGCAAAATGAAAAAGCCCCTTACTGAATGAAGGGGCTTTTCTGTTAACTGGGGAATACGACATTAGCTGTGACAATGTCTGTTCTCAGTTTTTCTAGGTTAGTGAGTGCACCACCTAATGATACGAAGTCGAGCAGTGAATCGATGTCATCTCTGGATCTCTTAGTCGATTCAAAGATATCTGACAGATTATACTTAGCCATTATTGGCTGAAGCATTTCATCTCGCTTTTCACATATTTCTCGACGCTCCGCTTTTTCTAGCTCTATGGCAAAAACGTCATCAGGTAAAGCTTTGATTGGCCCGTATAGGTATGTCGGGCAGCATCTAATATACTTCTCTCCTCTTTCGATACCTTTAAACTCCTCGTGAGTATGCTTAAATATTAGATCGATAGATTCTTGAGTTTTCATAGTCATTTTCTTAGTCCTTTCGGTTAAAGTGTGCGTAATTACCATGTTGGCCTAACGCGATCGCACTGCGTTAGTAGTGTGCAAAGCACAACTAGATAAGAAGTGGTTTTTTAGCTAGTTGGCCTTATAAGGATGACTCCCAAACATAAGTCTGGAAGTCATCGTGGTTAAGCTGCGTAATTGTCGATAAAAATGTGATAGCCTCCCACATTGGTACCTTCAAATTGCCGCGGCTCGATCAGAGAGATTTTAGCGTTATGAATATTCAAAACTTTTCTAAAACTATCTGTTTTCTTGGTGAAATTGTCGATACAAGACCTCGACATTAGAAACGACAGTTGGCCGCCCGGTTTTAGAAACGTTAGAGCATGTAAAAAGTGATCGATGTCTGTTAGATTCCCCCAAGGAGGGTTACCGCAGATACCATCAAACTTTCCACCTAACATTTCCGGGGTAACTTGTAGAAAGTCTCCCCAATGAGGTTTGTAACCTTTGCCAATCAATAGCGCGAGGTTGACACCCCAGAGCTCATTGACGATGGGTTCACATCCCATTGAGCGAACTTCATCAGCTATAGCCCCAGCTCCAGCATGTGGTTCTAATATCCGTGAGTTGGCAGTAATGTCTAGTTTAGCCACTACTTGTCGAGCAAGTTGTGGTGGAGTGGGGAAAAAAGAAAGTTCCTTTTTTCTCGTTACGACATTTTTCCCGTCAATCAGAGCTTCAATGACTTCGCTGGCCTCTCGGTCAATGAAATCGAAGCCTTGTTGGCGGTATGTGCCACCGGCTTTTAGAACCTTTTGTTTAATCGTTTCGTAGTGAGTGAGTCGTTGGCTTGGCAGTTGAATCCGGGTATCGGATACAACGTTGAGCATACGTAACTCGTCAATAACAGTCACTTCAGCTTGGTTTGAATTGTTTGCTATTCCTCGCTTGACAGACTCAGCAGACAAGTAACACACGTAACTACTACCCGATATCTGGTCGTAGCTTGCGATGAGGGCGTATACCTCTGGCTCCTGCCCTGCCCCATGCTTGTTCATGACGGGATAGAGAGACACTGACACTGGCTCATCAATGGTGTGTGATTTGACTACTTCGACGAACTCATTGTTTAGCGCGACAGTTCCAATAGCTTTCGAGCTACCTGCTTGAAATACGCTTACATCCATGCCCCCTTTGCGACCGTGATGCAGGACATCATCGAACTTATAGGTAATGAATCGGTTTTTCATACAGTAGATATGGTTCGGTTGCGCTTCTATATGCCTTTGTTCGGTTAATAGATGAATGCTTTCGTAGAACGAGTCGGTACTAATGATGGACTTAATGGTACCCATTCCATCTCGCATATAGCAAAGACAAATCTCATCCTTTCCGTTACTCGCGATCTCCAGCTGAACGTCTTTAGCATGGATCAGTTTAGTATGGAGGTCTGGCTGTAAAATACAGTAGACCGTTTGCTTTCCGATTACTATCGGGTGGCTGTCCCATCCTTTTGCGTAGCTAAAGGGTTCAAAGGAAAGAGCTCGAACGAAATCGCACAGCTTACCTTTGCTTAGATACTTGCCCGTATCTAAACGCTTCACATTGGGTTTAAGACCTTCCAATGTGAGTTCGATATCGGTGATAGTTGTGCTGATTTGGCCAACGAGACTGTTAATTTCATCAAGCCCTCGATCGATACTTTGGTTATATTCCATTTTTTCAAATCCTTTCGGTTAATTGGTAGAGCAAGGAGTAACCTTGCTCGAATTGAATGGCTTAGTAGTCACTAGGTAACATGAACGTTGTAATACGTTCGTGTTTTTCACCTAGGACTGTATGTACCCACACTTTTGTCTCTGCGAGGGTGAATGAGCTCATGACGTAGCCGGTGTTATTCGATACGTTATGGTTGTTTAGCTCACAATCCTCTTCGGGAGTATCTCCCCAGTCGCCCTGTTTATGACGGTTAGCGATATCCGCGATCTCTTGCGGGTCAACTTTTGCCAACAGTTCATTGAACGCTTGCGTGCATACAGTTAAACCTAAATCTAGTTTAATAGTCATAGCTTGATATCCTTTCGGTTAAGATTTGCCCATAGCCGGAATGGCCTACAGCTGAGGGCTGCTGTAGTAAAGTGCAGAGCACTTATAGCTAAATGGTGAAGCATTTAGCTATAAGTACTGAAGGGACTGCCTCGCAATGCGAGACAGTTGCCGTTAGGCTTTGAAATCCGACTTTTTGTTCTTTAGAGAATCAATAATTGAGTAACCTTCTTCACTTGAGAAACTGGATTTAATATCCAGAACTCTGTAAGCCGTTTCTTCACTCTGCTTAGGGAAACAAGCAACAAAGTCGCGTTGAGTTAAATAGCCTTTCCCAGTAGCTGCAATTTTGACTCCCGTTGGCTGGCAAACATAAGTAAGCCAAGCTTTCGAAAATGTCGATACTATTTCATGAGTGGCGTTATAGCCGTGAGATAGAGATTTGTAGCGTAAAGATAGGAGTAGCACTATTACCAAATAAAGTGCACCCGAGTTCGGTGACCAAATCAGCATAAGCCAAAACAGCGTATTTAATAGCTTAAATATACGGCCCTGGTTTAAGAATTCAGTGCCAAACTCCCAATCGTCTTTATTGGCGTGATACGCGATGAGTACAAATCCCATTCCATTGCTAAATCTAAACACGATTTCCAAGATCAATTGAATCCATTCCATGATTACAGGTCTCCAGGAATACGAAGCCAATCCGCCAAGGGTGCTAACTTTGCATCAAGCGCACCATCGTAAAATAGATTGTGACCGTCTAGACCTAAACTGGATATGGAAGCTAAACAATCATCGATGCTGGTGGTTCGAGCTAGGTTTGAACGGCCAAACTCGTAGCCTAGGTCGAATATCTGAGTTTGGATTGCCATTGGATCAAAGCTGTGCGGCAGCTCTGGATCAATGTCGATTTTAGCCAGCTCAGCCATTGCGGTAAGTTCAATATCTGAAAGTTCAGATAGTATTTCGCTAGTATGGATCATTTTTGTAAGTCCTTTCGGTTAATAGAGCCCCTATACCCCTATCGGGCCACAGCGTAGGGCTTGCTGCGGTAAAGTGCCAAGGCACTTATAGAAAACAACTACAAATAATGGTTTTCTATAAGCCCGTTGAAAGCCCCGAAGTTCGGGGCTGGTGGTTGTAAACCTAGTGTTATTGGTTCGAATCAGATCGTTTTAACTCGCTATGGATGTGAGATAATACATCGGTTAGAGTGAGTGTCGTGCCAGAAATAGTGCCTATCAATTGTAGTGCATCTTTCTCATTGCCATGTCTGATAACATCGACCAAGCTTTTCGCGACACTTTTGCAGTATTCTGCCTTCGCATCTTGAAAGTTATTGCGCTCTAAATCCAATATTTCTAACGAACTTAACGTCGCAGTCAATAGTGGGATGCATCCATCCAGTCCTATCGCTACTTCCATCAAATTTTCCTTTAAGCCATCGAGTGTTAGCGGGGAGAGCTCTGCTTCCCCAAGATCTAGCACTTTTGCTCGAAGGCGATTGAACTCCGCTAGAGGTATTGTTTTGACGCTGTGATTCTCATAGGTGTCCACTGCTTCAATCGTTTTTAGTACGCTAAAATCATGGATGTAAAACTCTCCATTCTTCTTGCTTAACTCTACTGCGATTAACTGTTTATTGTCAGTATCGTTGTCTGTAACGATTAGAGCTGCGTGTTTAATATCTGTCATTTTTGTAGTCCTTTCGGTTAGTTAAAGTTAGTTGTAAATTTTTTTATCTAGGATGTCTTGAATCCACTCTTCTTGATGTTCAGTAGGCATCAATACAGGTGAACCTTGCTTGAGCATAGATGCTCCAATTTTGGAGTCGTTTAGGCCGGAGTATATGTACTGTCGCTTACACTCTAGGACGTAAACCGTCCAGTCAGATTGAAAGCTAATTGCCTCAGCCTGTTCTGGAGTCATGCCCTGCTCTAGGTAATATGTTTGAATACGCTGTAGCAAAAAAGGATCATGGATGGATATGTCATCTCCTACTTCAATGCGTTTTCCGTCATATTCACAAGAATCTTGTGAAGCGTGAACGGAAGAAGCTGTTAGTAAAAGAGCCATTGATAAAAAGTTTGAAATGTTCATTCTTTAAATCCTTACGGTTATGTGCCTGAAACCAGAATGGCCTACAGCTAAGGCTTGCTGTAGTAAAGTGCAAAGCACTCATAAGAAATATATGTACATTTCTTATAAGCGCTAAGAGAAAAATTGAGAATGATTGTGTCGGGCGACTGGTAGATGGCTTAAAGCCTTTAGATGGTGCCGGAGCTAAGGTGAATACCTTAAACTTGATAGTACACACAAGGAGTTAGTACATCAAGCGCATTTTGGTTGACGGCTTGTGAATAGGTGAAAAGTGAGGCTTGCGTGAATTTATTTTGAATTGAGCAAATACAAAATAGCCCACCACGTGGGCGGGCTATTTTGCCTTAGGAATTACGTATCGTTACCTGATAAGTCGATACTTTCCCGTCTTCATTAGTAACAGAGACGTTCGAAGAGGGTTCGAGTTCACTGTTTTTTAGGGCTAACCTCTTTTTCTCTCGAACTATTTCTACCTCTCTAAATACCTTAAGAAAGCGAACTGCTAATGCAAACATTAAGAGTAGAGGTGATAGTGTTGTTAACACCTTTTCTATAACTGTTGGCTCACGATCTTGTTTCAATTTAGTCAGATAAGAGTTGGAATTTAAGTATCGTTCGTGAGTGCTTTCTATGGTTTTTAGGTGGCTAGCAAGCTCGGCAGACTGAACGCCTTTAATGTTTGATGGTAAATCGACCATAAATGCTTGAGCTCGATCATTAAGTTCTGTTGGTGGGTCAGATTTCGTTATAGTAGTTTTGCTCAAATAAGCCATTTCCTCGAGTACGGCTTTGTCATAAGAGTTAAGTTCGGCTCTGTTAACAAGTGCTCCCGTTTGGAATTGTATCTCTAGAGTCTCTACGCCAGATTGGACGCTTTGTTCTACGTGTGGTGAGACAGTTTCTAATTGTTGCAATCTAACATCTCCAGCCTGCGCGATTAAGCCAAGCGCTGCGGCTGAGAGCCATATGTAGTCTAATCGTTTTACTTGCTCCTCGTCTATCGGGTTACGCTTGCACCACACGATCCAGAATATTAATGTGGTAATCATGCACCCTATAATCAGAGCTATGGGATTTGAAGGGAGTGCACCTAAGCACTCCATTAGTTTGGTTAAGATGGGTTGTGATTCTGACATTGGTAGCTCTTTTGGTTAGGTTAGGTTATTGTTTGGTGAGCATTCTGCTAGCACCTGATGTAGCTTGGTTTGGTACACTCTAGTGGCCCACTCTCGGTTGAAATTGAGAAAAAAGTTGAATGAGTTGCTGACGAGCGTATTGCTTTGCGACGCATGAACGCCTGTACAGTCTGTATAAATCTTACTTAATAAATGGTTGAAATCTGGATAATTTAAGCTGGACTCAGGTTCTTGAATGAGTTCGGCCTTTAGCTTGTTTGATAGCAAAAGGCTATCAGATGAAGCGAAATTATGAAGTTGCAAAACAACCGCCTTAGGCATCGCCAAACTTTTTCCGACCTCAGCACTTGAGAGCAATCCACCACATGCAATGGCAAGTGTCAGCAGTAAAATTAAGAGTGATTTAACGTAACCAATGCTAGCTAATTGACATGGCCAAGTGATGATCTGGTATCCGATGTAATGCGCTGGTAGTTTGGCTTTCGAGTTACTGGTAGTAAGCGAACCAAGCATTAATGCGCTTCCTGCGAATAGGTAACCGAGTGTCATTAGGGGGATCAAAATCAAGCCGATTATAACGGTAAGTAGAGGCCACTTTTTCATGTTGTTACCCTTGTGTTTTGTTTGGATAGGTTTATTGTAAGCAACCTTACCCCTTGTCAACCCTACCCTATTCGATTAATTGCTAGGTTTTTGCCTATTTCTTCTGAAATGCGCCATTGCGGATTTCGCTGCAAATATACCGCGTCCGTATCGATACACCATGCTTGGATCTGACCATCGACCTGCCTGCTGAACCTGAAGAATTGAATATCCGGCAGCTAAGAGGTCTTGCGCTCCACCCACTCGACATGAGTGACTAGTAAATGGTTCACAATGTAAGACGTCAGAACCTCCTAAGTCATTGTGTACTGAGTTGAACACATCGATCACCGACTGGTTTGACATTGCCTGTTTAGTTGAAGGGTAAGCAAGCCCATTTCTTCGTAAACGTCTAAATAGATAACCGTCACCACTAAGTTTCATTGAGTGATCATTGAGATATTCAAGTACCTGGTTGGTAGCGTGTTCGCTTAATGCAACCACGTCTGGGTTGCCTGAGTGGTTGGTTTTAGTAACAGGAATCGTGATGTGAATTTCTTTGCCAATGAGTCGTAGGTGTTTGAGTTTAATATTGCAAAGCTCGCTCGAACGTAGCAATGACTCGTAAGCAATTGTCATCATCAATAGGTCGCGTCGCTTCTTTAATGTTGAATCCGCATATAGCAACTCTAACGCTTCCAGATGTGTCTCGTTAAAAGGTGAAGCCTGTTCGGTTATCTCATCCTCGTGCAACTTCTTTTTATAAATGCCAGAAATGGTTTGCGTCACAAATTCGCTATCAAATGGGTTTGGCAATCCACATATCTTATGAATCTTCGTAATCGCCCATTTTCTCACTCTAATAGTGTTACGCCGTAACACTTCGCTAATTGACTTAACGTAGTCCTCTACTGTCTTGGAACTTGCAGGCAATGATACGCGATTATGTTTAACACACCAGTCGACGAATAGAGACCACCCGGTATCGAGTGCTAAGAATGTATTTGCGGCCAATCCTTCACGACTTCTATATTCGTTGATTAGATGATCGGCTGCAGATTGAAACAAATGAGAATCAGTCGGAATGTCGCCGTTGGCCAATGCTTTTTGAATGTGTTCAGCTGGGTACTGTGACAATGATGTGTTTGATGGTGAATGAATGATCTCATTGTTCATGCATTTGCTCGCAATCTATACTAACTTCAGCATAAGTCTAACTTAGCAAAAATTTAAAATCTATATATCAATCACTTAAATAATTAACTTGTGATAATTCGCGTTATCTCAAGTTATAATTTTGGTATAAAAAAAGCCGCAATGCGGCTTTTCGTGATGCTAAGTCTTTACACATGCTTGTGTTTTTGTTTTGAATCTGGGTAATTGTCTCTTACGTGCTTAACTACCTTCGTCGCTATGAAAGCTAAACCGAAAGCAGCTAGTGTCGCAAACAATACAAATAGATCTTCAAACATGACGTCACCTTTTGTCCTTGATACAAGTCTATACGATAATTACTGTTTTGTCGCGTCACCATTATTTCGATTTCTCTGTGCCAACACTATTAGGAATGACACGATGTAAATCAATATGGTTACCACTCCAAACACGGCATATAAAGCAATGACCTTTGCTTCGCCCTGTGAGAAATGCAGGCTTACTGCATGACAAAATAATCCGAACCCTACGCTTGGCAGGTACTCTCTTGCTTGCTTTAAATAGCTGTAACCCTCACCTAAAGTTAGGTACAAGTGGCTGAAGCTAGTTATTAGCGAAGCAGTAAAGATCAGCAACGCTATGTATCCAAGGGTTTTGTTTATCGGGTACATGGTCGTAAAAAATACGAATGATGCTTCAGATAAACCTTTGATTAAATTAAATATACTTTTCTCCATAATCACTACCTTAAACTTCTCGCAAGGAAATGATTCGCCAATGGGAATCAGTTTCCCATTGGAAGTATTTTTATTATTATTGTTTCATTTCTTAAATGCCTTTCGGTTAACAAACCTTAGATTTAGGCGCCTTATGATAGTCCATTAGTTCGCTCGCGATCTTTAATGGGAATTTCACTTCGAATGGTTTTTCTATTAGTCGTCCATTGTCGATGTGCTCGTTGATAGAGGTAGTAATACCATCAATCTCGTGCTCATCGTCATAGCTTTCAAAAAGAAAATCGTTCGCAGTAAATCCTAAAGCATGTGAGGTATGCATAGTTGAACATGCGCTGCACATAGCTTTTCGCCCATCTTTAGCCAGATAGAAGCCATTTAGGTTTACATCTGCTGTTAGCGCGCAACCAACCTGTTGGCGTTCATTTTGAGACAAACGTTGATAATCCTCCGTAGAAATATTCATTTCTGCCAGTAGATTAGTTACGTCGATCCAATTGCCGTTATCATCACTGAAGCGGCCATATCCATCGTAATAGTTGACGTGAATATGGTTGCCGTCCGGTTTCAATATATATAGATCGCAGTAGTCTTGTATTTTAATAGGCTGCTGCGTATCACATTGTGTAAAACTAATCATTTTTTAAATCCTCTCGGTTAAATGAGCCCAATGCCGAAATGGCCTACAGCTTAAGGGCTTACTGTAGTAAAAGTGCATAGCACTAATACCTAAAGCCTGAACTGTTCAAGTTTTAGGTATTAGAGCTTAAGGAATAGCCACCTAGTTGAGTGGCTATTGGGTTTTAGATGAAAAAGGCATTAGATCGCTCTGCACGACGTGCGAAATCCATTTCCCATCCTTGATAGCAGCGATCGTCAGATATAACGATTTTCTGCCTATCGCATTGGGAAAAAGAGTGCGTAGAGTCGTTGTTTAACCTTATTCGCCAGTTTCGAATGCCAGCATATGTGACTTGTCCTGATGTCTCTGACTTACCATCCATGATCCACACTTTGTTTCCTGTGCGTAATGCTCTCATGACCATGTCCGGTGTAAAGTTCAGGGCGAAAATCTCTAGCAATATCGATTTGTTTAGGTAGGTACCAGTTATTGTTACCAACTGCCGTCGCTCTAGTTCTTCCCCACCAAAAAGAATGCCGTTTATTAACGTATCAAGTGATAGAGTCTCGTTTGAAAAGCTTTCTACTTTACCATCGGCATCGATGGCTTCGTAGTAACCCTCTTCATCCACACAACCTGCAGAAAGGATGTGTGCTAGAGCTTTACCTTTGTCGGTAATGCAGTTTGGAGTTGACGTTGCCATTATCGAACACCTCTAGTTGGAATCGTTGTCACCAAGGTATCGCGTAGCCGCAATAAAAAGGTGCTCTTCGGTAATATCTTCAACGGTGATGTCTTCTCCCACTGATTTTGCTGCTGTACATAGCTCTGTGGCGTACAGATGCACAACCTCTAATTTGACTTTGAGTTGTTCAAAGCACTCATCAAAGATTGCGTTGGTTAGTGGGGACTCGGCAAGTTCACTTTCATAAGCGATACTGGTTACAATGTCACGTTTAGTGTCGTAACTAACCAGGTATGAAAGCGCAGCTCCGTAAACGGTAAATAGGTAGTTGATCATGTTTTAAGTCCTTTCGGTTAAAGTGTACGCTGAAGCCAATTGGCCTGACGCGTGCGTACTTAGCGCCAGTATTGCGCGAGCGCAAATAGGTAAAAACAGTCTTACCTATTTAAACTCGGTGTAGCCACCAGCTATGAGCTGAGTGGCTATTACCTTAGGTGAGTTCGCGGAGTTTTTTAGCTATCGATGACTTAGTGTAGTCACCGCTAAAACGGTATCCATACTCTTTGTGAACTGCTTCACGAGTAGCGATTTTATTTGTCTTATCGCCACCTGGTAGCTTGGAGCAGTAGCGATTTTCTGCGTCAAGTAGGAAGCGTAGATCAAGTAAGGCTACACGTAGATCACCCTCTAGCTTCTGTTCTTTAGCTCGATTTCGTTTTATTTTTACTCCAGCAAAGGAGCCGATGATAGTGGCGATAATTAAGCCTAGCGTATTAACAAACGCAGCTATCACCTCTTCGTTCAGTAGATATGCAGACATTTCTATAAATCCTTTCGGTTAATGTAGTGCTGATTACCTTGCGGCCAACGCTTAGCACATGCGTTAGTTTGTGCAGAACACAAATACTGGTGCTCACTTTTATATAATGGGCATTAGTATTGATGCTTTGGTAGAGGGAGTATTGACTCTTGAGGGGCGAACTTAATCGTTACATAACATCATACACCAGACAACTTTTGTATAAAAGAGCTGCGTATTTGCTTGTTTCTTGCAAAGCAAAGTATGGAAAAGTAGTTTGAGCTTGGTTTGGACCAGTTTAGCGTTGTCTTTGGCTTGGATATATATAATCACTTTCTGACTAACAAAAGAATATTTTATGCTGCCGTTAGATAGTGATTTCCGAGGACGTCTGTGACCACTAGGTTGAAATCTTTGTTTTCAATTGCACTATCAGAGTTGGTAACCATATGTACCGGGACAGGTTGGGCACCAATTAATAAAACCAGTTTCTCTTCAAAGCCAAGCTTCACAGTGCGCTGGCCATAGAATTTCAAGTGGAAGGTATCGGGTGTAGAAGGAATCTCACCCACGCATCGCATCTGCAGGTCCACCATCTTCTCTAAGCCCAAGCTAGTTCCTTCAACTAAAACGTTATTTACTACGAGTTGAGTTGAGGACGTACCGAATAGTGTTTTCATTATGTTAGCCTATAAAAATTGAAGTGTATGAAAAGACCAGCGCTTTCAGGTATTGAAAGCGCTGATTGCCTATAGAAGATTGATGGCATTTACCATCAATTCCTCCATCGGCTTGTTTCCTACTTGTCTGAACCAAGATAACCACTCACGCCATGTGTAAGGCGCTGTTTCTTCAATCGGAGCACTAACAAATGCTGATTGACGAATGTTGTTGTCATTTAAAAACTGTTCCACCCAATTCACCAGGTGTTCAGTTTCTAAGGTCGGACATTGCGGGGACTTACTGGCGAGTAAGAACGCCTCTTCAGGTGTAAGTTCTACATAATCGCCTGAGGCGGATACCTTAAAATACTTGGCACTTTTGTTGTTCGCATGAGCTGTAATGTGTGCAGGGTCGACCCCTACTCCTACAGGAAACAGCAAAGTTCCATAAGTGCGTTCGTGGAAGATAAATGTATCCGTTCGGGAAGCATACTTTTGATAAATATTAAGATCTCTTGTGAGATCATCGTGTTTAGGTAAGTATGCTGTTAGGTTTGCTAGACTAGTAATAGTCGCTTCTAAAGATGTTGTCATTTCTTAAGTCCTTGCGGTTAATGATTCTCACATAACCCAAAAATGGCTGTAACAGTGAGGTTTCTACAGTGGTGCAGTTATTATGCTGCAAGTATATAGCGGTAGGGATACTACTATTGAAACGCATTAGGAAAAAGCTCACCTCTTGCGTTTTGGATTGAACCTCGAATAAACACCACCCTGATTAGGATGGTGTTTAAGTCTAGATTGAACAAATAGCGCATCTCGTATTTTCAAGAGTCTCGTCCAAAGAGAAATCGATATTCTCCTGTACTGGTAGCGGTCGATAGTGACCAATACCAATAATAGAGCCATAATCGATGCATCCCGATTGCCAATGTTCTTGAATGATTCTGAGACCACGCTCCTTCATTCGGCCTCGTGTCTTGAGCAGTTCTGTCGAGCAATGTAAATTACATACGCGTTCAATTTGACGAACAGTGTGCGCAATTTCCAAGTAACTACGACCGTCTGACCAAGTGTAGTTATCACCAACGTAGTTAATGGTTGGAATAACCCCTTTAGGAAATCGAATAGCTAATACCGTAATGTGGCTACTATCCTCATAGCTTGCATCAGAGCTCCACATAAAACGACTCGCAAGGATACGATGGTAACTGTAACCCTTCAGTTGCGCCGCCAAACCTGAACTGGTTGTGGAATACGTAATCAAACGCTGCGACCAGACAGGATTGGAACACCCAAACAAAGCCATCCTGCTATCGAGATAGTTTTCGATGGCGACGTACAATACGCGCTCCTTTTCAACTATTTCAAGCAAATCCGGCTCCTTATCACTATTCGAGTTTTGTGATTCGCCCTCGCAAGAAGACTCTTCACCCAAATCCGATAATAGCGATAATGTGCGGTCATCAACTTTACGATTTTTTGTTCGTCGATGAACTACATTAGGTGCGATGTCCCATGTAATTTGTCCGCTCGCATCTGTTCGAATGATCTCACCAAGCAAGTTGGTATCTTCATACGCACCTTTACCTTTGGTTATGAGTTCTGAAAAGGGGTAAGTTGTTTCCAATCCCCAATCCATACCCTGACCAATATCGCTAGTCAGTCGCTCGGTAATCGCTTCAGATAGCCTTTCGCATTTTGCTCCAGATTTAAAGCTTTTGTGATCCCAAAGCAAGAGAGAGATGAGTTCGGACTTTGCTGCGAAAAAGCAGATGGTACAGCCACTTCTCGAACGTCCAAGGTAGTAAACTGACGACATCAAGCCGATCTCACTTGCCGCTGCGCAGACAGTCTCACGTACAACCTTCTGATCAACAAAAGGAAAGTAAGTTTCCACGCGATCTAGGCCAATTGCCCCTCGGCGCTCTCGCTCGTCATAACGTATCCCCACAAAGTTAATGGCATAGGCATCTGGATCGTCACCTAGTACATTATTTTGTAAGTGTTTGTTCCACGGGTCGATTTTCAGCGTTTTGGTACAATTTCTCTGCCTTGGACTGGGTAAGAAACCATTCCCCTTCTCAATTAAGTCGAATAGGGTTTGGTCTGCTAGCCTTGTCACGTTCATACCAAACATCTCTTCGATTTGATCAAGAATGTCATGGCATTGCCACGGCTCTACACCGGTATCACAGAATATCAGCTCCGTTTTAGGTATCAACTCCGGGTGCTTGGCGAGCATTACGAACGCTAAGCACGCAGAGTCTACACCACCACTTAACCCCATAAAAAAACGGGCTTTGGGATCGTGTAGATTTGGGATGGTATAGTTCCAATCAGGAAAGTGCTTATCCGCGACCTCCTTAGCCAGTAAGTACTTTGGATTCACCACTATTTCCTTATTCAAAATTGCATTCATTTTTCTATTCCTCTCGGTTAAAGTGTTCGCTTATACCTCTCGGCCTATAGCGTGCGAACGTAGCTATAGTAAAGTGTCGAAACACTTATAGCTAATAGATAGCTATTAACTATAAGTGCTTTGGAGCCTTCGCAATTTGAAGGCTCCATGGTGAGGTTACTCTCGATACCAGAACAACACTCTCATAGGTGTAAATAAGCGCAATGCCATGAGTTGATCTCTTACCAAGGCTCTTGCAGAAAACTCCCCTAACTCAGCTTCATTCAAATCTGAGGTTGGGATGTTAACTTTAACAACTTTGGTGTAGTCAGGTCCGATATTAGTGCGAATTTCTACTTCCGCGCCATTTACCATCAGTTCCATTATCTTATCTCCATAGTTTGTAAAGCTAGCAAGAACGTATCCAGTAATTCACGGAAATGTAGCCTTTGTACCCTAGTTGGTTGACTATTTTTCGTAGCCCGCCTTGCTGACGCAATCCTTCAAGGTGGTCAGAGTTTAGGTCTACCTCTTCGATTGGAATAATTCGGTCATGACGGCTGTCAGGTTGATGTCGCTTAGCGATACTCACGGATGCAGCACAGACTAATAGTGGGTGGTTTGATTTTTTCATTACTTGATCCCCTTTCGGTTAAGTTGCCCTATAGCCGTATTGGCCTACATCGAGGGCTGATGTAGTGAGGTGCGAGAGAGCACAACATACCAAAGCATTAAGTATTGCTTTGGTATGTTGTAATTTTGGTTTGGATGCTAGATAGCTTTAGAAGGGAGTTACTTGGTAACTTGTATTCATAAGGATAGCCAATCTACCCACTCAACGCAATGGCATTGAGTGGGTGGGCGTCACTATAATAGAGATTGGTATGCGTGTAACAACACCGTTGAAACGTATTCGCTCAACTCAGTCTCTAACTTGGTAGTGTTAGGTTCACTATTCATGGCTTCTAAGCCAAGTAGTGTTGATGCAAAGCTTGAAAAGTCAGCTTCATCAAGCCGAGCAAGCAGTAGGCTTGTAAAGGGCTCTTTCATATTTACAAGCTCTCTTTCGATCACATCCTTTAGTTTATCCACATAGGTCGTTTCTGTATTACCAGCTGCTTCCAAAATGAAATAAACCAGTTCGAAAACCACCTCGTCATCGAATTGATAAAGTTTGATATGTTCAGGCAGTTTGTCTATCGAAACGGATGTAACATCGCCCAAAACAACCTCTCCAATGCTTGCATCTTTGTATATCAACGCCCGTAACATAAGGTCAAAGGGAACCTCATTTGAGTCGATAATTTGTTGCATGTCTTTTTGTTTAATACCGGTTGCCTGGCTCAACTCGCTCAGTTCGCGCATGTTAAGTGTTTGCATTATTTGGTTTATAGCAGCTTCGCCGCTTAAGTATTTTGGTCGGGATAATACGATCGTTTGCATGAGCTTCTCTCCTATCATAAGTACTAGGTGAATATAGCACTCAGAAAAGACTAAAAACTATAGCAAAAAGACATTTACTTTTTATTTTTCAATAATTTATAGATATTACCCAATCGAGGTTTATTGAGTGTTGTCAATGACTATTAAGTTGCTTTGCGTTGGCGCTTGCAACGATTTCTACGTCGAGTTTTGCAATAGCTACTTGTGCCCTCTTGCTAACAGTTACAAGTGCTTCGCTTAGTGAAGACGGACTCTCTACCGTCAACTGAGAGATCGCTTGCTCTATTCGCAATTGTTCATCTCCAGATACAGGGTTATTTTTTTTAGGCAAAGCTCCGACTGCTATATCCGCGTTCAGTGATGTGATTTCTTCGTTATATAACTCTCGAACCTTTGGCCAATCTCTGGAGACGAAATAGGAGAACGCTCCCTTTGCTCCCATGATTTTAAGTTGAGTATTTAAAATCCCATGAGCCATAAGGGATATGACGATGTGGTACTCTCCTAACAGCATTTTGAGGGTCTCTTCATAAACAACGCGGAGATCTGTTTTTGTTGATGTAAATATCGATTCAGGCTCATCTAAATCGCCAAGAGTTATGTCGAGGGCATGCATTAGGGTTATCGGTTTTACAAATGGGTACAAATGGATTGGCAGTGTTAGCTTTAAGCCTAACGCCTCATTAAGCAGTTCATTCATGCTTCCTTTAGCTTTGTAGTTAGCAAAGCTTTCTAGAATCACTATTGAATCTACATTAAACGCCTGATTTCGCGCGACTCTCGCTTCTATAGCAGATAACATCTATTGCCTTTATACGTCTTGAAGGGCTCTGATTAGTAATTCAGTTTCTGTTGAATCAACTAAACAAGTTCCTATGTTTTCTTGATTTATGGATTCGATTAAGTTTAGGACATCGATACCATCGCTGATCGCGCTAGATACTAGTTTGGTGATCTCTCTTTTGGAGAGAGATTGAGATGGGATCTCTGTTTGGAAAACTGAATATTGGTAATAAGCATTTAGCGTATTCACTAAAACGCCATAGCTCAGTAAGTTTTTAGTTCGCAAACGTCCTGGTTCGCTATCAAATCTAGTCATATCCTTGATATTGGACTTATTTCATTACTGACTATGAAATGTACAGTGTCTAGTTGGATATGGCTGCATTTTTAACGCCATTTTGGTTCAGAGTTCAAATAATTAGCAGGAATAAAAAAGCCATCAAACATTTCTGTTCGATGGCCATATAGTTAAAGGTTACTTAAGCTGATTTGTAAAAATGCCTCTAACTCTTGAGGATTACCCCCTAAAACTAGATGCGTTCTCAATGAGCTTTGTAACGTGCGAAGTTGGTTAGTTTGTAAATCATTTGACGACAACCTAACAAAACACTTAGTGCCAGTTAAATTACGTCGGATGTTTACGTTATAACCTACGGTGCGCTTATTTACTGTTACGCTTCCATTGAAGTTTGTTTTTTTCAATAGGATCGCAGTGTCAAACAAACTAGGTACTGTACAAGTCATTCGCCCCTCCTACACTCGAAGTGGCATCGTGATTGCAACCGTATTTTCATAGGTTACTTTGCACGCGCTATGTTGGTCAAAGACCTCTAGATTGATGACATCTTGGTTTCGTTGCAAACCGATACAGTCATTGAGATAGGCCGCATTAAAGCCAACTACTAGATTGACATCGCTTGGGTTGTCTATCGCCACTACTTCTGAACCAGTTTGAATCGAAGCATTCAAGGACTGAGGAGCCGCGTTAAGCTTAAGAGTGTTACCTTTAAACTCAAAACGGACTGCTTTCATCTTCTTACCATCCATTAGGCATGACAAGCGAGACAAAGCACCATGAAGCTCCTTTCGATTAAAATTAATAATTGCTCCCTGTTCTTGAGAAACGGCTCTACGCCAATCTACGTACTTCTTATCGAGTATCGAACCTTTAATGGTGACACCTGATTGAAACGTAAATTGAGCGAATGCGTGTCCTAATTGAACGCGTACCATCTCTGATAAGAAAAACGTTAGCTGTGCTTTGAGCATCTTAACAATGCCGTTAGTCGGTAAAATAAACGTTTTGGGTTTCTTATCTAGCTCTGGGTTGCCTTGGTCAGGAATGGCTATTTTACTAAAGGCCATTCTATGCCCGTCACAAGACACAATCGTTAATTCTTGGTTGGTAATGTCGACGCAGTTACCTAGTAGTTCTGGTCTACCTATGTCTGTGGAAGGTGCAAACTTTTCAACTCGACAAAGCGAATCGTAAAGACTTTCACACTTGAGAGACAAATCAACAAGTGCAGTATCATCTTGAAATTTAATATCGACAGGTACTTCTCCTGCTGGTTTTGCAGGGATATTGTACGACGAATTATTCCCAGATATCTGCAACTGCGAAGACTTCTTGGTATTTTTCTCATCATAACTTAGCAATATATTATCCGCGCCTTTAAAGGCATGGACTAGCTTACTGAGCAATGAGAACTCTGCGCCTACACTCCCCTTCTCGATAACCATGCAATCAATGGCATCAGTAGAGAACTGTACAGAATTGGAACGCCCCTGTACTACCAATTTGTTGTTGAGGACTTTGAGGACTATGTACTCTTCTGCATTATCAGTTGTCTGATATTGCTCAATGGCACGTAGTTTGAGCCCCAATACATTTGGGTTGATGTAAATATTCATTTCTATATTTCCTTTCGGTTAATATTGATCGCTTACCAAAATGGCCTACAGCGTGCGATCTAAAGTGCTGTAGTATTGCGCAAGCGCAAATATTAAAGCCGTCAGACTATATTGAGTTAAAAAATGAGCTTTGATATTGACGCTAGAGAGGTGCGGAGCACTTTGGAGGGGTGAGATAGTTCTCGTAAGTATACCTTGCCTTTTAATCATACCTCGCAATTTTCTATTCGACAACCATCATCTAAAAACGCAGCTTTGTGATCACTTATATGCTGATTTTTGTGTAGTCCAATCCTGAATGGTAACCCCAATAAGTGCGGCTTGCTTAAAAGTTTTACTATTCCCCTTGAGAGAAAATGCAAGGAGTGGAAGAGAATGTTCGAACAACGGTGCGTAGCCAGACAAGCCATAGTTGATAAATGTGGTAACTCATTTGGTTTTGAACTTCTGCATAGAAATGGCAATTCAAATGCTTTTCCTAAAGACGAATGTCTACGGAGTTATGAGCCTACACTATCGGTAATTAGTGACCATTTAATTGGCGGCCAATGCTCCGAAGAATCACTGCTAAATTTTATTAATTTTGACTCGACTTCCATTTTTCAAGATTGGGTGTACTTACTGCCACCAGCAACAACAGTCATAGAAGTGTTGGAACAGTGTGAGCCTACTAATCAGCTATTTTCCCGAATCAAGCATTTAAAGGAATTAGGCTATCAAATCGCGCTTGATGACTTTGTTCCTCAAAGCGATTGGTACAGGTTCTTTCCTTTTGTAGACTTTATTAAGCTCGAAATCAATCAGATACCGATTGAGCAATGTGAAATCCTTATCAAGGGAATGAGGCGATTTGATGTCCAGTTTATCGCTGAGAGGGTCGAAACAGAGCAACAGTTTGAAGCGAGTGTTAGGGTTGGGTTTGATCTGTTTCAAGGTTACTTCTTTGATAAACCTAGGGTTCAAGTGCGGCACTTACCAACGCCAAATGAACGATATGTAGTTCAATTGGAAGAATGGGTACACGCTAATAGTTTTAACATTGATGAGGTCGTTAGTATTTTCCAAAGTGACCCGGCGCTAACCTACCGTTACCTATTGTATTTGCGCAGCGTTAAGCCGTACTTAGAGTTTTGCTCTTTGTATGAGGCAGTGGAGAGTCTTAGCATAGATGAGCTATCTGGCTTCGTAACATTCACCCTGGCAGGGAAGCTAAGTACCAGTTGCTCACCGCAGTTGGAGAATTTCATTTTTCCTTCTAGGTTGTTGTTGGAATTGAGTTTGCGTTGCGAATCGCTTCGTCAAAAATACCCCGCAGGTTGCCTACACTTTTTGGCACTCGTTCATCGATTTAGACAGTTCGGGTATTGCGCAGACAACGTTGTAAGTATTTTGCCTGTCCCTAAATCGATACTGGCTGTATTGGACAGTGAGAAAAGTACTCGTGCTAGGCTAGTTAAGCTAGCTACCGAATGTCGATTTTTACGCACAGAGCAATTGGAATATCAATGTGAGCAATTGGGGATTGGTGTTCAAGAGTTGATGTGCTCTATGGAAGCTACGTCGAACTGGCTAGCTCAAATGAAAGGGGAAATTCAAGGCTTTTATCCTGTAGGGATTACCCACGAGAACTCTATAGAGATGATAGTGGCCTAACTGTGTAGCTTTTTTACTATCGAATTAAAAATGGCCGCATAATAATATGCGGCCATTTACATATCTACTTTAATTGCTTGTGATTAAATCGAAGATTTAGCACCGCTAGGCGCTGTTCATATCGTTGCGAGTATTCTTCGTAAGTATCTGCTGATAAGAACTGATTGAGTTCAATGATCTGTTCTAGTCGATCTTCTTCACCAATCATGCGGGCTGTAATCATCTTGCAAAACCCTGCAATAACCTGATAGTAGTCTTTTTCAAACTCTCTACTCTCTTCTCGACCGTCGTTGACCATTTTTTCTTTATGGATGTTATTCTCTTTGGCTTGTTTAAGAAGGTAATTACTTAACGCCATGTATGGTCGGAGGATTTCGGACTTTTGTGCAGACTCAAAAGCTAGGTAGCTGATTACAATGCGCTTCCATGGAATGAAATTGCCATAATCTGTATTAACTGAGTGGCTTACAATGAATTCTTTCGTTGAAGTCTGATAATTGATGTACGGAGCAGTTTCTAACCACTCTGGTTGCGATTCATCTAGAGCGTAGTCAGCGCCAAGCAAAAAAGCACCCGCGAATTTGTACGCTTTTCTGAATGGATTGCTGTGGTCGCCCATTGTCGAAGGTTTCAGGTTTTCTAGTTGTAAGTCATACGCCAATTTTTGTGAGTATGTAACTTCTAGCCCGATGATTCGTGGGCCTTTGCTTTTCTTTGTTTTAAATGCTTCTGCAGCTCTACCTGACACTGCCGCCATCGATGCGATCAGTTCAGCTTCCGCTAGCATATGTTCTTTCGGGTAAGTGTTGAAAGGAATGGTTACAAAGATTGCCCCCGGTTCTTCTGCAACAGAATTGGGTAGGACATCCTTATACTCTTCTGAGGCTACTGCCTTGAAAAGGACTTTTACCTCAAAAGACTTTGACTTTTTAGTAATAAAGGAAGGTTCTGTATATAGACGTAATTTGTGCATCTTTCATTCTCCACATTCTTTCGATTAATATTCGAACAATATACTATCACAAAAGTGTCAATGTCATTAGTCGCATGCAATAAAAAACTCAGTGTCTATTAAATAGAACACTGAGTTTGGATTGGAGTTCAAGTATTTAGTCAAAGTCAGTATCAGATATTAACTGCCAATGTCCATTGCGAAGTTGCAATGGGATACCCTCTTCTCCTAGTTCAGCAACCACATCTTGCCAGTCTACGGATTTTGCTCCGTCTAACTCTAGAGGTGGAATTGCTAAGATGACGTTAAAGCCTTCGTCTTCTAGTCGCTCTTTGGTTTCCTCGGCAGCAAGCTCACCAGCTCCGCTTCGGTCTTTGTCGACCCAAATCACTACTGTGTGGATGTGATCCTGAGGGTTGTACCCTCTTAAACCATTGATATCCACACCACAGTGCATAGGCATTGTAGTTTGGCCGCGAACAGCCAGTGTTGTCTCTAGCCCTTCCGCAATGCCAATAATGCCAGCGTGGGAAACATCAATACAACAAGCCGAGCCATGAGATGTAGTCCCAGGGATTCCAGGCATACGTTTCTTGATTTTGATGTCGTAGTGACCATCGAGCTCCATTTTGTACCCATCTGGTGTGAGATAAATACGGTGCAAAGACTTAGATTCACCGGTTAACGTATCTCGCATCATAAGCATGATACAAGGGTGCACTCCCATATCGAAGTATGTTTTATCCTCCACCTTGCGATGAGATTGATAAAACATGTGTTGACGAAGGAAGTTCATTTTCTCCACCCAAGCTTGATACTCTTCAAGCCCTTCATCAGGAGAAAGATCTTCAACTACCTCTGTAAACTTAACTCCTCGATGGAATCGAACATCCCCACCTAACTCACCAAAGTTCTGAATTGAGCGGTTTAGAAAGTACAAGCGCGCTGGATCTGCATCAGGATGATTTAGCGAAACAGCTTCGTTCCACAGTGTGTCATACCGGTTACGCAGTTTTTGAGCGTACTCAACCTCCTTTGGCGTTAGCTCAGGTATCTTTGGTTCATAGGTTTGTGGCGGTGGAAGTTCTGCTACATTCGTAGTTGAACCGTCACCATACTCTACTCTTCCGTCAGCAAACACTCGAGGTGCACCTGACGGGTAAACGAGTTTTTTAATCTGCTCCATGGCATCCCGGTACTCCCAAGAAGGGTTGAAACCTAAAATGATATCCATGAAAGGAATTCTGCCACATTTCCAACATCGACCTGCTCCTGTCTCTGACACATTTCCATTCAGTGTAAACTTGTCACCCTTTTTGGAATTGTGTAGTGGGCAGATATCGCGGGCCTTAGTCGGTTGGGTTGTACTCGCTCCCCCTTCCTTATGATTCTTGATAGCGCGCGTTAAAGGAGTCAGATGTTCAAGAATGCTCTTATATCCATAAGCGCGCATGTCTTGATACAGCATGTCCTTTTCACGAGCGAAATCTCGCTTCTTAGTTAAATATGTCATTTCTTAAAATCCTCACGGTTAAAGTGATCGTTAAAACCATAACGGCCCACAGAGTAACGATCTTCTCTGTAGTATCAGTCAAAGACCAACTCATAAGCAGGCGGCTTATGGCTTGGCCTTATGAAATGGGGGGAACTAAGTTCCCCGTTTGTTATTTGAGTACAATGGTTTCGGATAAGTAGACAACCTGTTCAGGTAGATCTTCAAATCGCCTAACGATAATGTAATCGTCTTTGTAAATCTCTTGTAGAAACTTATCATCGACGCCATTACCTACGCCAACCCCTATTACACGCACCTTCTCGTTTCGAAGTTGTTCAACTATCTTTGAAGAAGAGGGCATTGAGTTTGGATAGCCATCTGTAATCACTATGACAATCTTATTGTCTTTCTTTGCATTAGACAGATCTTGACAAGCACATAACAAGCCTTCCGATAATGGTGTTGAGTGGCCATTTGCACTAAGTGAAGCAATGCGGGATTCAACCACATTACCTTTTTCATTAAAGTGCTTCAGCCGAACAACCGCATCCGTTTTGTCAAGCCCAAGGTTATTGCCGAACCCCAATGCCGATGTTTCGACGCCTTTTATCGATTCAAACACATTGACCAAAGCAAGCGCACTAGATTGGGTATGAACTAAGTCATCTCCAATTGAGCCGGAGTCATCCACAATGATAGTGATACTAGCGTTGGGAGTCGTCTTATCTTGATTAATCTTTCGGAATACTTTGCAGTTTCCAGACTTTAATCGTGAAAGTCGACTATTACTAACTCTGGTACCTCGGTTCATTAAGCTTTGCTTAATTCTAGCGTTAGCTTTCACCATGTTGACAAGTTTTTGTCGCATGGCTGCCGTTTGGCAATTGGTGCGATTAGCTAGTTCCCCTGGTACTGCGTGAGTAGTCATGTCTTCGATCGTTGGGTTCGGATTGACGTAACCTTCAACTAACTCTTGAAATGCCATTAGGAGCTCAAAGGCTTCTTCTGACATACCTTCACTTTGGGAAGTTTGTTCGAAAACCTGCCCTTTGTCTTGAAAGTCAGAGTATTCGGAAATCTCATCACCAGACTCAGAATCGCTTTGCTCATCATCATCACCAGACTCAGATTCACTTTGCTCATCATCATCACCAGACTCAGATTCACTTTGCTCATCATCATCACCAGACTCAGATTCACTTTGCTCATCATCA